>Ga0182737_1001205_pt1 | contig 26866 bp, 21 predicted proteins | sample eDN5th30CBELigOP_FD_128878 | JGI IMG/M metagenome (GOLD analysis project Ga0182737, IMG submission 128878) | Enriched Organic Plus compost microbial communities from Emeryville, California, USA - eDNA 5th pass 30_C BE-Lig OP (version 2) (version 2) ... | reverse complement strand
GCACGCGGATCAAGTGGTGGCGGAACGAACCGTCGCTCATCATCGGGTCGCCCGATAACGAAGCCAACCGTTCCTGCAACCAACTGCTGGTCCGTTCGTCGCGGCACTTCAGCCAGTTGATGCCGACCTCCATCTCGGCGGCCAGTTTCTCCAGCAGCTCATGGTCATAAACCGGCCAACCGAGCTTGGCACCGACCACCCGGGCAATGGTCGTTCCTCGGGCTCCCACTTGCCGGCTGATCGCGATGGTGGGGCCTTCCGCCCAGTTGCGCAGCGTGGCATCGTCGGGCTCGGGCTGCGTCGACTTGCGGTAACTCATCGATCGCAATAGCCCTTCCAGCGTGCGGTCAGCATTGAAGCTCTCAAACATCGGAGGTCTCCTGGTTCTGGTGGGCCCTAGTGCGATCTGGCACCGGGGGACTCATTTCAAGCAATGGGGGCAAAGGTTTAGCCATCCATGCCACAGCCGAGGAACCAGGCACCGATCAGAGGAACCCCTCGGCAAGTTCGTCTCCGTGATATCCCTCAAGGCGGCCATACCGGCGACACGCCGCCGGCTTCTTCCGGCGCACACGTGCGCGCGGTCGCGAGCGTTGGACCATGACCTGAAACACAATCCGAAATCGCTCAGGGCGACGTGCGCGGTATGTGCGCTCGCCTTTAGCCGCCGGTTTCCCGCAGACGCCGATTGCTCGCGCAACCAAGACAACAAGTGCAAATCGCTTGCCGGCGGGCAATGCGCCTACACGATGGCCGGCCAAGAGCGATCCGGCTGCGCACGAACATGGCGATGGAGTGTAAGGCAGCCTCCCCGGCAGATGTGACAACATGGGGAAGGCGCTAAACCTTACGCATTGAATGCTACCAGAAACGCAGGCAACATGACAAGCAAGTTCGCCCCGTCAGCTTGGCGTACACACTCCCGCCGTGCGGTACTGCATCGCGGCGGTACGTGCAGCGGGAGCGTGTTTAAGAAAACGGCTGTAGACTCGTCGTCTTACCAGCTAAGTTGCCAGCCAGCCGAGCCAGTGTGGTAATCCTGCCGTCCGTTGGCTTGCAGATCGTAACCGCCAAAGACGCTGCCGAACCGGCCCACATTGAGCTGAAGGCCAACGCCAAACAGACCGAAGTCGCGGCCGGCGTTGACGCCATCGATCTTGAAGCTGGGGCCGCTCACGCCAACGAAGCCTGCTTGAATGGTTTGGATACTGTCGGCGTATTCATGCATCCAGGCAGCCCGAAAGATCAGCTTGAAGCTGCCGTTGGGCAATTGGCCCGGCAGGGCCCAAGAGCTGCCGACAAAGGTCCGGACGGAGTCGACGTTCAAGCGATCGACAGCCAAGTTCACCGGATCGACGCCGCGTTCGTGGAGCGCCTCATGCTGCAGGAAAATGTACTGGCCCGCGACGTAAGGGCGGAACTCGGTATCGCCCAGCCAGATGCGGGAACCGACTTCCAGGTAATTGAACTGTTGCCAGGAAGCGAAGCTACTCTTGGCCACGCCAGAGGCACCGACCGTATCAATGGTGCGGCGGACGTCGTTATCCTGCACGCCAGCGCCGACGATGGCGAGCACGTAGCCCACTTCGCACACGTGTTGGAACGTGATGCCGGCCTGGTAGCTATCCACATCAGCCCGCTCGTGCAGATCACGCAGGCCGATCGTGGACCAGCCAAAGTTGCCGAATGCACCGACCGACGTTCCATCGGCCACACAGCGCTGGTAAGCCAGTTCCGTTCCACCGATGCCCGCATCGTAGCCGGTGGCGTTACGGTTGCCGCTGACGCTACCGCCCATGCCGTAACCGCGGACCCAGCCGTTGTCGCCGCCTTCGTCGCACTCTAGAGCGAGAGCGAGCTCATTGCGCAGCAGCGTCAGATTCTGGCTGGTCTGCTGCAACTGCGAGACAGGCAGCGTGGCGTAGATCTGGCCCTGGTACTGCGTGAGCGCTGCGAGCACTTCGGCCTCGGTTGCCAGGTCATACGCGCTCAACAGGTCTGCCAGGGAGCCCGTGGCGATGGGCTGCAGTTCATCGAGGTACCGTCCCACCGAGCGCTGATTCGGCGTCTGGCCAACATCCGCGAACGTTCGCTGATTGCCAACCAGCATGAAGCGCACTGCAAACGGATCGTAAATCAGGACAGCATCAAGGAACGCCAGGTTGTCGATGATCCCGTCGAACGAACCGTTCACGCCGCCGGTGGCAGTCAAGAACGTATAGGTGCTGCCGTTTTGATAGTTGCCGGGCGCGGCCAATACGGAGACAACGCCACCGTTGAGAACCGCCTGGCCGTTCACGTTGATCAAGTCGTTGTGAACACCGGGCGTGGTACCACCAGGTGCAATTTCGATCTCCAACACCGAGGAGTTGTGGGTATTGAAGTTGGTGCCGACGTGCAGCGTGCCAATCGAGTTGCCTGGGGCGACTATACCGAAGGCGTCCACGTCGCCCTGCACCAGGCCGCTGCCGCTGAGCGTGCTGCCATCGTTCACCGTGACATTGCCGCCGATGATGCCGTTGTTCTTAAGATGGCCACCGTCGACGTTGGCATCACCAGCAATCGAGCCTTTTAAGTGCAGCACGCCGCCTTGCACGACGGTATCGCCCGCGTAGGTGTTGTTGCCCTCCAAGACCAGCGTTCCGGAGCCAGTCTTGTTAAGCGAGCTGGACAAACCGCCCATCGCGCCGCTGTTGTCGGCGATGTCGTCTTCGATCAAAGCCGTCTTGGAGCCGGTGACGTCGACATTCAGGTCGACATTGTGCAGGAAGATCGAGCTTCCCAAGGCTTGGCCGTTGGCGCGCTGCCGGCGCCCGTGCCGCCGGTCACATTGCCGCCGGAGAAGCTGGAGTCCTGAATGATCAGGTTGCCACCTTGGCGCACGAAGATGGCACCGCCTAGAGCGCCACCGCCACCACCGCCGCTGGAGGCGCCGGCGCCGCCATAATCACCGCCGCTGCCTGGTGTGCCGTTGGAATGCGACGCACCGCCGCCACCGCCAAAGCCGCCGTTACCGCCGTTATAGGCGCCGGGGAAGAACGATATCTTCGATCCGCCGCCACCGCCGCCGAAGCCGCCATGACCGCCGTTGCCGGAGCCGTTGGTGGTTGCACCGCCGCCGCCACCGAAATCACCGCCGTTTCCTGGCGTGGCGCCCGGATTGTCCCCGGCGCCACCACCACCGCCGCCGTATCCGCCGCTACCGCCTCCCCCGGGATTCATGGGCGCGTTGTAATTGTTGCCGTCTTGGCCACCGACCCCACCGCCGCCGCCACCGCCCGAGGCATTGTCGCCGTTTCCGCCGTTACCCGCGGTGCTGGTTCCCGATCCTCCGGCGTTGTTCCCGCCGCCGCCACCGCTGCCACCGCTTGCAATCCCTATTGCGTTTCCACCGTTGGCGGAGCCGCCGGCCCCAGAAAGACCGCCACCGCCGCCGCCACCGCTCGCAACCGCACCGGTTGTGCCGTTGCCACCGGCGCCGCCTAAGCCGCCGCCGCCACCACCGCTGCCGGCAACGTACGAATTAATATTCACCTCACCACCACCGCCGTGGCCGCCGTTGCCCCCTAAACCACCGCCGCCACCACCGCCGCCCAAGCTGGCCCCGGTATCGCGGTTACCGCCGTTACCGCCAATGGCGACGCTGTTTTCGACTTTGATGGCTGAAACGGTAACGGTCGCCCCGCTATCCACAAATACCGCCGCGCCTGCCCCCAGACCGCCACCGCCACCACCCGTACCGGTATGAAATCCCGTAACGCCGGCCCCGTGGCCCCCCTGGGCTGTCACGTTGGCAATCGTCAGCGACGAGATGTTGACCTCAACAGGCGTCGTATTCGAGCCCACGAAGAAGGCCCGATGCTGGCTGTTTCCGTTGATCACCAGGTTCGGATTGGCCGAACCGTCGATGGTCAGGTTCTTGTCGATGATCAGAAGCTGACTTTGCAGCGTGATCGTATTGCCGCCGGTCAGGCTCGCAGCAAAGACGATCCGGTCGCCGGAGGCGGCCGAATCGATGGCGGCCCGTAATGAACCGGCACCGCTATCGGCGTTCGTCGTTACGAGAATGTCCGCCGCGTGCGCATCGGCGGCCAGAATCATGGCCCCTACGGTAACGAGGCACCGAACCAGCAGCCCACGATAACCTGCGATATCGTGGGCTGCGGCAATGCAGGGCTGCACGGCCGCCCTTGCCATCCCTACCTCCTCAGAGTTACCGTCTCCTCCAATCCTAGGAGAGTCGTAGGGACTTTGCAGCGCCCACGTTCTAGATGGATAGATCGAACCAGCACGACCTGGCATTTCAATGAATTTGCCAGCTAAGCTGCCAATACGTTGAATTTACCAGCTAAGTTGCCAACCCAGCGAACCGGTGTGGTAATCCTGCCGGCCGTTAGCTTGTAGATCGTAACCGCCGAAGACGCTGCCGAACCGGCCAGCGCTGAGCTGGAGGCCGGCGCCGAACAGACCGAAGTCGCGGCCGGCATTGACGCCATCGATCTTGAAGCTGGGGCCGCTCACGCCCACGAAGCCTGCTTGAATGGTCTGAATACTGTCGGCGTATTCGTGCATCCAGGCAGCCCGAAAGATCAGCTTGAAGCTGCCATTAGGCAGTTGGCCTGGTAGGGCCCAAGAGCTGCCGACAAAGGTCCGGACGGAGTCGACGTTCAAGCGATCGACAGCCAAGTTCACCGGATCGACGCCGCGTTCGTGGAGCGATTCATGCTGCAGGAAAATGTATTGGCCAGCCACGTAAGGGCAGAACTCCGTTTCACCCAACCAAATTCGGGAGCCAACTTCCAGGTAGTTGAACTGCTGCCAAGAAGCGAAGCTGCTCTTCGCCACGCCAGAGGCGCCTACGGTCTCAAGCGTGCGGCGGACGTCGTTGTCCTGCACGCCAGCGCCCACGATGCCGAGCACATAGCCCACTTCGCACACATGCTGGAACGTAATGCCGGCCTGGTAGCTATCCACATCAGCCCGCTCGTGCAAGCCACGCAGGCCAATGGTAGACCAGCCAAAGTTGCCGAAGGCACCCAGCGACGTTCCATCGCCCACGCAGCGTTGGTAGGCGAGTTCGGTCCCGCCGATACCGGCGTCATAGCCTGTGGCGTTACGGTTGCCGCTCACGCTGCCGCCCATGCCGTAACCGCGAATCCAGCCGTTCTCGCCCTGTTCATCGCACTCTAGAGCCAGTGCGAGTTCATTGCGCAGCAAGGCCAGGTTCTGGCTGGTCTGCTGCAACTGCGAGACAGGCAGCGTGGCGTAGATCTGGCCCTGGAATTGCGTGAGCGCCGCGAGCACTTCGGCCTCAGTCGCGAAGTCGTACGCGCTCAACAGGTCTGCCAGGGAGCCGGTGGCGTTAGGCTGCAACTCGTCGACGGTTCGAGCCCCCCACGAATGGCTTGCGTTCATATCGTCGCCAATGCGGTGCTATCTATGGGCAAATGCAACATCTCTGGGGGCCACTCCCCCCGGGCGCAGGAGGGGCATTTACGCGCAGCGGGCACATGGTTTTTCCAGTCTTGCCACCCCCTTTGACTGTGCCAATCAACCACCACCCCATGGCGGGGACTTTCACCCCAGGTGTGGATCTTCTCGGCGGCGGAGTCCCGGGGGGACGAACCTTGTCACCGCGCGTTCCACGCGGTCTATTGTGGTGAAGCTGCCCTGGGGATTACCCCCGCCACCGTTGGGACACAGCATCACTGCATCAAGAAAGGGCAAGGACGTGATCGTAGGAGTTCCTCGCGAAATCAAACGCGACGAGTACCGAGTCGCCATGTTGCCGGTAGGCGTTGAAGAACTGCGCCGTCATGGACATCACGTGCTGGTGGAGCGGGGAGCAGGGCAGGGTTCAGGGCTCTCCGACGACGAATACGCCGCCCAAGGCGCCGAGTTGGTCGACACGGCAGAGGAAGTATTCGGGCGGGCCGATCTGATCGTGAAGGTCAAAGAACCCCAGGAGTCGGAATGGCCGCTGCTGCGTCCTGGTCAGACCGTCTTCACGTACTTTCATTTCGCCGCGGACCGGCGGCTGACCGAGGCCATTCTCAACTCGGGCTGCACCGCCGTGGCGTATGAAACCCTGCGCGACGAACAGGGCCGGCTTCCGCTGCTAACGCCCATGAGCGAAGTCGCCGGGCGGATGAGCATCCAGGAGGGCGCCAAGTTCCTGGAACGGCCCCAAATGGGGCGCGGCATCTTGCTCGCCGGTGTGCCTGGCGTTGCTCCGGCGCACGTGACGATCCTGGGCGGCGGCGTGGTGGGCTCCAATGCCGCCAAAATCGCGGCCGGCTTCGGCGCGAATGTATTTCTGCTCGACGTGAACCTGGACCGGCTGCGTTACCTCGACGACGTGATGCCGCCCAACGTCACCACGCTGTTCAGCGACCGACACAACATCCGCGACCAACTCCAGCGGGCAGACCTGGTGATCGGCTCGGTGCTCATCCCCGGTGCCAAGGCGCCGCGGCTGGTCGAAGCCGAAGACCTCAAGCTGATGAACAACGGCAGCGTGATCATCGACGTGGCGATCGACCAGGGCGGTTGCGTCGCCACCAGCCGTCCCACGACGCACAGCGAGCCGACCTACGTGGTCGACGGCGTGGTCCATTACTGCGTGACCAACATGCCAGGGGCCGTGGGCCGCACCAGCACCTTTGCTCTCTGCAATGTCACGCTCCCCTGGGTGATCCAGATTGCCGACCGGGGCATCGTCCAGGCTGCCCAAGAGTCGCGCGCCCTGGCCGCCGCGGTGAACATCATCGATGGCGAAGTGACCAACCAGCCCGTGGCCGCTACGTTCGACATGCCCTATCGGAAGCGGTTCCAATAGCGCCGCGCGCCTACCATTGAAATGGCCGCCAGTTACGCGGCCCCACGCGAGTACTCACCGACTTCCCGCCGTATGACCGAACGCCTGATCGATCCCACGTTCTTGTTCCGTTTCACCCTGCCGTGCCGCTACGTGAAAGAAACGTGGACGGCCGAGGGCATTACCCTGAACGAGTCGTACGCACTGCCGGTGCTCCAGACGCTCGACGGGGCGCCGCCGCTGGCCGACGTCCGCGCCGGCTGGAACGAAAACGGCCTGTACTTCACGGCCCAGGTGGAAGGCAAACGCCAGCATCCCTGGTGCCGCGACGGCGCCATCGACGAAAGCGACGGCCTGCATATCTGGATCGACACCCGCGATACCCAGAACATTCACCGCGCGAGCCGGTTCTGCCATCGCCTGGCGTTTATCCCCAGCGGTGGCGGCAGCCGACGGCAAGATCCGGTGGCTGGGCAACTGGTCATCCAGCGAGCCCGCGAGCAGTGCAAGCCAATTCCGCCGCGCAAACTAGGTGTCCGCAGCGAGAACCGCGTGGGCGGCTACTATCTGCAAGTTTTCATTCCTGGCGAGGTGCTGACGGGCTTTGACCCCGTGGAGTATCCCCGGCTGGGCTTCATGTACGCGATCGTCGATCGCGAACGCGGCACGCAAACGCTGTCGGTCAGCACCGAACTGCCGTACGACGACGACCCCAGCTTGTGGGTTTCGCTCGAACTGGTGAAGCGCTAGACGGCCGTGCTTGCGTCGTTGCCCCGGCCCCACCAGCAGCGACATGCTAGCCACGTATGGCCTTGACGCCAGTGCGGCGGCTTTGCTATTGAACCGCTCCCTGTACCAAGTGGTCGACACCTCTTGGCCCATTCCCGCGACTTTTGCCCGGCGTCCCGCAATCGCCCGGCAGTCGGTGGCCTGGGTGTCGATTGAGCTGGGGGGCGAGTTCCCGCATGCCAATGGACGTAGACCCATGATCGCGCGCTGCCTGCTGTCATCAGCCCAGGGGCCGATCGGCAACGCCGCCACGGACCGGGGCCGATGCTCCGCCATCCCCGTGATGCTGGCAACGCTGTCGGCGATTGCGCTGATTTGCGCAGGTGCTGGTCCGGTCCACGCTCAGAATTATCAACCGATTCCCGATTCGCCGTTTGTCACCACGCAGCCGCCGGCGACGGTGGTGCAACCGCCCACGGCGACGCTCCAAGGCATCCAGCCGTGGGACCCTTACGCGGAGCCGGTGGATATCTACGCGCCGGCCCCCGTGGCGGCCGACAACCTGGTTTACGATCCCAACCAGGCGCTGGTGAACCAAATCCAACTGTTCAAGCAGGTGGATGTTAACTACACGTTCATCGCCAACAATGGCGGCGCCGACCGCCTGGGTGTCAACGAGTTCGAGTTCAGCACCACCATGCAGTTCCCGCTGGGCTACCAGTTGGCCCCGCTGGAGGTCACGCCGGGCTTCGGACTGCACCTGTGGGACGGGCCTTCCAGTCCCAACGATCTGCCGCCCCAAACCTACGATGCCTGGCTCGACATCGCCTGGAACCCGGTGATTACGCCCTGGTTCCGGACCGAACTGGCCGTGCGGCCCGGTGTGTACTCCGACTTCCACACGTTCAATACGGATAAGAGCATCCGTATCAAGGGCAAGGCGCTGATGATCTTTCGGACCTCGCCTGCCTGGGAAATCGTGGCCGGCGTGATTTACTACGACCGGTACAACGTCAAGATTCTGCCGGCGGGCGGTGTGGTGTGGACGCCCAATCCCGACACCCGCTTCGAGATCTATTTCCCCAAGCCGAAGCTGGCCAGCCGCGCCACCACCTGGGGCAACACCGAACTGTGGTGGTACCTGGGCGGCGAGTACGGCGGCGACTCGTGGACCATCGAACGCGAGTCGGGGGAATCCGACGGCTTCGACTACGAAGATATCCGTGTCTATCTGGGCCTGGAGTTCCTGCCGGCCTCGGGCGTCACCGGTCGCCGTGGTTTTGTTGAGTTTGGCTTCGCCTTCGACCGAAAGATCACCTATCTGAGCGGCCAGACCGTCAAGCCCGAGGAAGCCCTGATGCTTCGGGCGGGCATTACGTGGTAACTCTCGTGGGATCGCAGCGGAAGGCGGGCGATGCGTACACCTACCATTGCTTGGCCCAGCGACAATCAGCCACGCTTGCTGTCACGACACACATTGCATGTGCTGGCATGGCTTGCCATCTGCTGGCTTGCTAGCGCCGCACCGCTCCGCGCCCAGCAACCGCCTGCCGCGTTTCAGCCCAGCGCGTATCCCGCGTGGCCTGTGGCCACGACCAGCAGCGACGTGCGTCCGCTGCCACCGCTGAACGCAGTTCCCGACCAGCCGGCTGTCGCGCCCACTTACGCCGCGCCCCAACAGCCGCTGCCCTGGCCGGGCGCCGCGCCTGCTGAAACGACGCCAGGGCAGCTTGGACAGCAACCGTGGCTGAGCGCACCGCCGAGCAGCGACACGTCGCCTTTTCGGCCGACGGCGTTCTTCGATCCCAATATCGAGGTCACGGTGCCTTCGGTAGCCGATCCGCCTCTGGAAACGCCCATCGAGGAGGAGCAGGTGGCGATTTTGCCGCCGCCCGCTAACCGCTCCGCCGGACCGTATCAACAGTCGCTCTCTACCACCACCTACGTGGGCGGCAGCGAACTGGGGCTAACCACCTTCGATATGCGTTCGGTGTTTGCCTTTCCGCTGCCGAATGAAGACTCCCCACTGATCCTGACGCCCGGCTACGGCTGGACCTTGGTGGACGGGCCAGACTATACGGACCTGCCCAGCCAGCTTCACGAGGCGTACCTCGACGTCCGATATGTAAAACGATTCACGCCGGCGTTCCTGATCGATTTGGGGGTCACGCCCGGCCTATATAGCGATTTTGAGGGCAGCCACCGCGACGCCTTTCGGCTGGGCGCTCGCGGCGTGGTGGCGATGACGTATTCGCCCACCGTGCAGATCGTGGCCGGCGTGGCGTACCTGGACCGCGACGACGTGGAATTCCTGCCGCTCGGCGGCATCGTGTGGACGCCCAGCGATGACGTACGGCTGGAACTCGTTTCGCCCCGGCCGCGTTACATGCGGCGGCTCTGGAAGGAAGGCTACCGCGAAGCCTGGTGGTACGTCGCCGGCGAACTCGGGGGCGGAAGCTGGGCCATCACGCGGCGGTGCGGCTGCAGCGACGTGGTCAACTACTACGACGCCCGAGCCGTGCTCGGCTTCGAACTGAAGAACGAGCAGGGGCTGGGCGCTCTGTTCGAGGCCGGCTACGTCTTTAACCGCAATCTGGAATATCTCAGCGGCGGCCCTGAATTTGAACCAGACGATACGTTCGTCATTCGGGCAGGTTTGACGTTCTAACCGCCGAGTCTTCTGCCGGCTTCGCTACCGCGGCCGCCTTTCTTCTTTAGATCGCGCGCCGATTTTGTGCTTTGTAGCGCGCACCGCGGTGCACCATCGCGCAAACTGTCCATTCTTGGAAGATTACGCAGCCGGTGCGGCGAATTGACACCGCTTCCATGCAAGGTCTACCATCGTAACAGGCGGTTTGTGCATGGTTGCCGGGACCGCGTGTGCCGTGATTTTCGGGCAGGTCCTTCCCCCAGGTAGCGGGTCCGTAGTGAACGCGACTAGCAGTTCTCAAGCTCCCATGGCTCGCTGGCTCCACGCGCTGCTGATGGTCTGGGCCATAACTACAGCCTGGGGATTCGTTTTTCCGTTTGGTCCATCTGAGGCGAACGCAGCGCCGCCCCTGGCGATGCTGGCGCAAGACGCTCCGGCAGACGAAAACAAAGGGGACGGCGATCGCGGCCCCGACGCTCCCGCCCCAGCGGACGGTAACAAGGCGGGCCCGCGGACGGCGGTCGTGGTCGGGCTGAATGGCCCCATTGATGAACTGGCGTCGTTTTCGTTGCGGCGTCGGATCGAGCTAGCCAAGGAACGGAACCCGGATTTGCTCATCGTGCGGATCGACAGCCCTGGTGGATTGTTGCTGGAGAGCGAGCACCTGGCGGTGCTGCTGCGCGACATCGACTGGGCGCGTACGGTGGCCTTCATTTCCAACCGGGCCTTGAGCGGCGCGGCCATGACCGCCATGGGCTGCGACGACATCGTGATGACGCCCCATGCCCGACTGGGCGACGTGGGCGTGATGGCCTTTGATCCAATGGCCGAAGCCTTCCGCTTCGCCCCGCAAAAACTGTTTTCCGACGTGGTGATCACCATGCGGGCGTTGGCCGAAGCCAAGGGCCGCCCGCCGGCACTGGCCGAAGCGATGGTGGACCGCAACGTCGAAGTCTTTCGCGTGCGCAATCGCGATACCGGCGAACTAGCTCTGATGACCGAAAAGGATCTGGCGGCGGCCGATCCGCAGGGCAATCGCTGGGAAAAAATCAACCTGATCGTCGAATCGCAAGAGGACCGTTTTCTGGACGTCACCGGCACGCGAGCTGTAGAGCTTGGCCTGGCTGATGCCACAGTGAACAACTTTGACGAACTGCTCCAGCGCTACCAGGTTGCCGATCCGCCCGAGGTGATCGAGCAAACCTGGATCGACTCGCTGGTGTACTACTTGAACCTGCCGTGGGTGACCGGCCTGTTGTTTGTGATCGGCCTGGTCGCTCTGTACTTCGAACTGCAGATGCCGGGGATCGGGGCCGGAGCGGTGATCTCCGGCCTGTGCTTTGGCCTGTATTTCTGGAGCCACTGGATGGGCGGCACCTCCGGTTGGCTCGAAGTCGTGATTTTTGCGGCCGGCGTGATCTTCGTCTTGCTGGAAATCTTCGTGATTCCGGGTTTCGGCATCACCGGGTTTGCAGGGGCTCTGCTGATCGTAGCCAGTTTGATCATGGCCAGTCAGCGGGTCACGATCCCCAAAACCCAGATCGACCTGATCTCCTTGCGAAACACCGTGCTAAGTTTGGTGGTGGCCGGAGCCGCCGTCGTGGGCTTTGCCATTTTGACGCGCAAGCGTCTGGAAGGCGGCCGGAGCATGTTCCAGAAGCTGATTCTGGCTCCCACCGAGGCCGATCCCGAATTGTCCTCCACGGCCTCCGAACAACCCGCCCAACCCGCAAGTGAACCGGCTCGCGAAGCCGGCCCAGAGACGCTGGTTGGCGCCATCGGTACAACCGCTACGGCCTTACGTCCTACCGGCAAGGTATTCGTGGCGGGGCGTAACGTCGATGCCGTGGCCGCCGACAGCGAGTTTATCGAGCGCGGATGCCGTGTCCGCATCGAAGCATTCCAAACCAATCGCTACGTCGTACGAGAGGAAGAACCCGCATGATTGCACCGCGCGACCCACGCCGTGCACGTCTTGCGTCGATTCGCAGGCAGATTGCGGACGGCACATACGAGACGCCCGATAAGCTGGCCGCCGCGATCGATGCGTGGCTCGAGCAGCATGAGGCAACGTGCATTGAATCCATCGACTGCGACGATGCCCCGCCGCCGGAAAGCCCCAGCGAGCAGTTGCGGCGGCGGAAGCCCAAGTAACGACCGCCGGTATTCGTGCCGCCCGCCGCGCTTTAACGAAAGGCGGCAGCCACGGCGCTGGAAATCTTGACCAAGCGCCAGGATGAACGGCTCCACATTGCCGTCGAAAACAGCACGCAGAAGCCTTCTCGGGCTCGGTCGACCCAAACCAGGGTGCCGGTTGCTCCCGTGTGACCGAACACGCTGCGGTCGAGCAGATCGCTCCAGCTCTTGCGCGTGCCTGTGGGATTCAATTGCCAGCCCAAGCCCCAGGGCTGGGTACGGCGGATCGGCTCCGGCAAGTCCGGGTAATCGTGGAGCCGATTGGTGGTCATCATGGTCGCGGCCGCCGGCGAGAGCAGGGCACCGCCACTGCTGAGCATGTGTTGGCACAGCACGGCATAATCTTCCGGCGCGGCGAACATGCCACCCCAAGGCGCGCCCAGTTCCTGCCAGTAGCGACTGTTCCAGCCGTAGTCGCTGCCCTTCAGATTCTCAGGCTCCTGCACGCGGATCAGCCGCTCCCGATCCACGCCGCCCGAGCCCAGGCCGATCGACTTGAGCCCCAGCGGTTCAAAGATTTCTTCCCGCATGAAGTCGTGGATCGACTTGCATGAGATGCGCTGCACCAACTCGGCCGCCACCAGGGTGCCCATGCTCTGGTAGCTGAGGTTGGTCCCTGGGCGAAACAGCGGCACCGTGTCGCGAATAGCTCCTTGGACGAACCGCGATAGCGGCGCGTGTTCCTGCCGCAATTGGGCGTTGTTCTCCAGCATGTCGGGCAAGCCCGACGTGTGGGTGAATAGTTGATTGACGAGCACATCCTCCTTGTGATGCGCCGCGAAGTCCGGAATGTAATGCGTGACCGGTTCGGAAAGATTTAACTCTCCGCGTTCCACCAGCTTCATCGCGCATACATTGGTGATGGGCTTGGTCACCGAGGCGATGAGGAACATGCCATCGGGCCGGATCGCCTTGGCATCGGCTTCGGGCCCCTGGCGACCGAAGAACCTTGGCGGAACGACACGCCCTTTGCGTCCTACGAGCAGCGCGGCGCCGGGAATGGGAGCGTCTGGCCCCTCGGTCCATTGCTCCAGCAAGCGATACGCCACTTCCAGTTGCCCGGGGTCCAGTCCAAGTTCGGCGGGCTTGGCGTGCGGCAACAACATCTCGTTTCCCCCGGGCAGATATATCTGTTTGAAGCCAGCCGCGGCCGACGGCAACATTCGCCAGGACTTATGCGAGGTAACCTGGCGTCTATCGTATCGCGACCGGCGCTACCATGCACGCGCTGGTCGGCTTGCCATGTCCGAGGGCAGGCCTCGATGCGAAGATCGGCCGATCTTGCCAGTTGCTCCGGCGGAATCTCACCAGAAATGAGGCGACTTCGGGGTCGCATTGCCCGCGCCTTCTGTCATAGAATCACGCATGGAACGGAGAGTTGGCCGCAAGCTCGACCGGGCAGGCAAGGCACGACGGCCATGCAGCGTGATCGATGCCGGAGACTTGCAGATGGCGTCCTGTCATTTCGTACAGAGGCAGCCCCGCGGTACTCGTTGGCTGCTGTGCACCTTTCTCATCGCGGCGAGTGGCTGCGGCAAGCCGGTTCAACCGACTCCGCCAGCGGGCCCAGCCGACGAGGTTGTTTGCAACAGCATTCAACAAGAATTACCCCGCGCCGCTGGCATGAGCGTGGCCGACTATGAGCGGCTCCGGCAGGAGCCTGAACTGCCTTCGCTGCAATCGTTCGACAGCCAGCCGATCTCGCTGCTGCTGTTCTATGCCGATCCGGAAACGGTCGATGTGGCCGGCGATGCCTATCGTCAGCTCAGTATCTTTCAACAGCTTTCGCCCGACCACGTCGCTAACGTCTACAACGAATCAGCGCAGCAAGGCTACGTGACGGCGCTTCAGCCGCACCGATTGATCACGTTCGAATGCCGGGTACGCGGCGACCAGGCCGCCGGGCACGCCACGTACGAACTGGACAACAACATCCACGTGACGATCGACTATACCGCCGTACGTACGGGCGAACAGTGGCGGGTACAACGGCTGGAATTGCCGGCCTGGCGTCTGCGATCGGTGCGGCAGTCCGATGGCCGGTGGATCGCCGAGGGCGGTGTTCCCCAGCGGCCGCCCGTCAACCTGGCGCAGATCAACCAGCACTGGCGGCGCGTGGACGTGGGCCTGGTGCGTTACCTGGTTTGGGCAGGCCTCGTCGATGGCCGCCCAGTCGCGTGGATCAACGGCCAGATGATCGACGTTCCCGTCGATGCAGACGCCGATATGGCACTCGCGGCGCTCGTCGAAGCCGTGCGGGAGTTGCGCAAGGGCGAATACAAGCCGGTTGGCCATTCGGCGCTTGCCCGGCTGGTGCTGCGGGTTGACCGCGATTATCCGTGCGGAGCCTTGCGTTCGCTGATGATGGCCGCCACGCAGGCTGGCCTGAAGCACATTTCCCTGGCTGCCGAAGTGATTCCAGCGACCACGCCCGAGGGCCAACCGCACCAGATGCGTTGGCGGCGCAACTTCCCGTTGGGCAAGTTGACGGAGTTCCCGTTCGATTTTGAACGCGGCAACCGCCAGCCACCGGTTCCCCGGCTGCCGCTATACGTCGAGTTGCGAGCCGACAAGCAGGGCAACCTCGACCGGCGGCTGCTCGACCGAAATGCCACCGGTAGTACGCCAGACCTGGTGGAAGCCGTCATTGCTGAACTGTCCAGCGGCGACACCAAGGCCTCGCGCGAAATCCGCATCTATTACGACAATCATCTGCGGTTTGGCGAAATCCTGCCGGTGCTGGTCGCCCTCGCCCGCGAACTGGAACTGGTACGCGCCGTCAGCTCCGAAGAAAACCAACGGGTTCACCGTGTTGAGATCCTGACCGAGCAGTACGGGCCATAGCCGCGGCGGTAGCGACCGCCGCGGCTTGGACCGCCAGTATCTCAAAGGCTTCTTTAGCCTGCTCGCGCTTCGCAGCACTACTGGTAAATGAACAGCGGGATCGTGGCCCGCTCCAGCATGTCGCGCGTGACCGAGCCCAAGAAGAACTCGCGAATGGCCGACTGGCCGTAGCAGCCGATCACCCCCAGGCAGGCGTTCAGCTCGCTGAATGTCTGCGCGAGCCGGGCGGAAGGATCACTGGCATCGGTGATGACGTGCGGCTGAGCCTTGATGTCGTGGAACGACAGGTACTCCACGGCCCGATCCGCGATGCGGCTCGCGGCCACTTTTTCGGTGCCCATCGTGACCACGTGGATTTGCTTCGCCAAGGCCGCCAGCCCGCTGGCGCAGAACGCCTGGATCGCCCGGGTTGCCTGCAAGCTGCCGTCGTAGGCAATCACCACGGAGTCGCCCTGGTTGGTCTGTCGCGGCACGGAAACGACCGGCCGGGGCGGCGACTTCAGCAAGTGATCGACGGTATGGGTGTCTTGGTCGTCGAGATGAAAATAGGTGCGTTTGCCCAGCACGATCAGGTCGTATCGCTGGGCCTCCAACAACAGGGTTTGAACCGGGTCGCCCACCACTTCCAGCGGCTTGCTGGCAACGCCCGCCTCGGCGCACTGGATCGAAAACTTCTCCAGCGCCTGTTCCACCACGGTGGTGGCGTGCTTCAGCCGCCTCTCGTCGAGCATTGACTTGAAGGCCCCGCCGCCTAGCGGCACCGCTTCGTAGCCGCACAAGCCGGGCTGATCGACGATGCCCAGGCCCACCAGCAGCGCATCAAACCGCTTGGCCCAGGCGATCCCCAGGTCGACGGCGTGTTGGCTGTATTCAGAGCCGTCGATTCCTACCATCAACGTTTTCAGCATGCTCAACTCCAGAAGACTAGGGGGGCGGCACGCCATCCCCCCGATGCGTCCCCCGCGGCCCGCGACCCAGGAAAACCTGAACGGTTGGTCCAATCAGGCCGCCATCCCCGCCGGCCCACCGCCAGATCGGCGGGCCCGCATGCCCAGCTTTCGGGGCACGGGGCCGCTGGACGATTCCCAAGCCTCCACTCTATACTCTCAGTTTCCGCCCGTCCATTTGCCGACGGGTGTTTTGTTTTTGGCCCCCGCCGGTTCGGCGTGGGGCGGAGTTATGGGAGCATCCCAGCATGGCCGCGGATTCGCCGGCAGAAACCCTGGTTTCGGAAAGCCTGGCCAGTCAAAAGGTGCTGGTATTGGACTTTGGCTCGCAGTACGCGCAGCTCATCGCCCGACGCGTGCGTGAACTGCATGTGTATTGCGAAATCGTACGGCACGACCTGCCGGCTTCGCGGATCCGCGAGCTCGCCCCGCAAGGGCTGATCCTCTCCGGCGGGCCCTCGAGCGTGTACGAGAAAGGCGCTCCGCGCTGCGATCCGGCCATTTTCCAGTTGGGCATTCCGGTGCTGGGCATCTGCTACGGAATGCAACTCACCTGCGATACCCTGGGTGGTAAGGTCCAGAGTGTCGAATGCCGCGAGTACGGTCGCGCCGAGTGCGAGATCGTGGCCGACGACGTGCTGTTTGAAGGCCTGCCGACCACCACCGAAGTGTGGATGAGCCACGGCGACCAGGTCTCGCACGTTTCGGCCGATTTCGTGCCGCTGGCCCAGACCAGCACCTGCCCGTTGGCCGCCGTCAAACACAACACGCTGCCGGTGTATGGCCTGCAGTTCCATCCCGAGGTAACGCACACGCCGCTGGGCCGCGAGGTGCTGGCCAACTTTGTCCGCAAAGTCTGCGGCTGCCGCCCCACCTGGAAGCTGAGCGACTTCGCCGATAGCGCCATCGCCCAGATCCGCGAGCGGGTTGGCAACGGCCGCGTGATCTGCGGTCTCTCCGGCGGTGTCGATTCGGCCGTGACCGCGGCGTTGCTGTACCGGGCGATCGGCCCTCAGCTTTCGTGCATCCTTATCGACAACGGCCTGCTGCGGCAGGACGAAGCCGAGGCGGTGATGCGCGAGTTCAGCGAGCATTTCCAAACCGACCTGCACGTGGTCCAGGCCGAGGACCGCTTCCTGGAAGCGTTGGCCGGCGTCACCGATCCGCAGGAGAAGCGCAAGCGGATCGGCCACTGCTTCATCGATTGCTTTGCCGAGGAAGCCGCCAAGATCGAGGACGCCCGCTTCCTCGCCCAGGGCACGCTCTACCCCGACGTGATCGAAAGCGGCGCCGCCGTCGATGGCCCGGCCGCCACGATCAAGCTACACCACAACGTAGGCGGCCTGCCCGACAACCTGCAGTTCGAACTGATCGAACCGCTCCGCGACCTGTTCAAGGACGAAGTCCGCCGCTTGGGCCTGCAACTGGGCCTGCCGGAAGAAATCGTCTGGCGGCACCCGTTCCCCGGCCCGGGCCTGGCCGTCCGCTGCCTGGGCGAAGTCACCAAGGCACGGCTCGCCCGCATCCGCCAGGCCGACTACATCACGGTCGAGGAGATCAAGAAGGCAGGGCTGTACCGCCAGACCTCGCAGGTGTTCGCCGTGCTGCTGCCCGTGCAGAGCGTGGGCGTGATGGGCGACTCGCGGACGTATGCCGACACCGTGGCTGTGCGGGCAATCAACACCGAAGACTTCATGACGGCCGACTGGAGCCGCCTGCCGTACGACGTGCTGGCCCGCATCTCCACGCGGATCATCAACGAAGTCACCGGCGTCAACCGCGTGGTCTACGACATCAGCAGCAAACCACCCGCGACGATTGAGTGGGAGTAAGCCCCGGTGTCGTCGGAAGATCACCAGCCGCCTGCGGAGCCGGAACTGCTATTGACCACGTCGCGGTTCAACGTCGTCCGCAAGCAGCGGGTCGACGCGGCGGGCCGCCCGTACACGCGCGAGGTGGTTCAGCATCCTGGGGCGGTGGTGTTGCTGCCGGTGCTCGACGATGGCCGCATCTGTCTGATCCGCAATTACCGGATCGCGGTCGAGGAAGAACTCATCGAACTGCCAGCCGGCACACTGGAGCCCGGTGAGCCGCCGGCCGTCACCGCCGAACGCGAGCTGGCCGAGGAAACCGGCTATCGGGCTAGCCAGTGGCATGAGGTGATGCAGTTCTGGATGTCGCCTGGCATCCTGAGCGAACGGATGCACCTGTTCGTTGCCCGGGGCCTAACGTCGGGCGAGCGGTTCCTGCAAGACGGCGAAGAAATCAACACGCTGCTGGCCACCTGGGACGAAGTGCTGGAGCTGATGGCCACCAAGCGCATCGCCGACGCCAAGACGCTGGCCGCGCTGCTGTATGTCGAGCGATTCCATCCCCACTGGCTCCAGCCGGTGCAGTAGCATCGCCCGGACACGCAGAGCGCAGGGCCACCCACGCCGGGTAAGTCGCAGCGTCTCCGGTTGTCGAACGCCGCCCCTGTTGGTTAGATTCTGGTGCTATTGTGCCCACCGGATTCGCCACCTGAAAAGACCGCTTGGACCGCCGAAAGGAAGAACGATGCCGACGGAGTATCCGCAGTTGGATGTCATCGCGGTGGGTGCCCATCCCGATGACGTCGAAATCGCCTGCGGAGGCACGCTTGCCCGGCTGGTGCAGCAAGGATATCGGGTGGGCATCATCGATCTGACCGACGGCGAGCCGACTCCGCTCTCGCCCGGCCCCGAGGTGCGGCTGGCCGAAGCCGCCCGGGCGGCCGAGAAGTTAGGCGTGCAAGTCCGGGTGACGCTGGAACTTCCTAACCGACGGCTATTCGATTCGTTTGAAACGCGGATTGCCTTGGCCAAGGAGTTTCGCAAGTACCGTCCCAGCCTGGTGATGGGCTTCGGGGACAAGACGCCGATGGCGTCGCCCGACCACTGGCAGGCGATGCAGATCACCGACGCGGCCGTGTTTTACTCACGGCTGACCAAGTGGGACGATTATTTCGACGGCCTGCCGGTCCATACCATCGCGGCTCAGCTCTATTACTCGCTAGCGTTCAGCACGCTGACGCTGCCGCCAGCCGCGGGGCACTTCGTCGCTGATATCAGTGATACCATCGATCTGAAGCTGGACGCCGTCCGCTGCTACGAAACGCAGTTCCCGCCGGCCAAATCGCACGTGCTGGAACGCGTGAAGGCCGTGGCACTGCACCATGGCGCATCGGCGGGCTTTGTGGCAGGCGAATTGTTCAGCAGTCCCAAGACGCTCGGCGTGCAAGACGTGCTGGCATTCAGCGTCCGGCGGTAAGGGCCGCCCAGGACACCACCATTTAGTGGTAAAGTTTTCCGTATGTTCGCCCTACGTACGGTAGGGGGGACCGTGCCGTGCCGGCACGAATCTTCGGATTTGCCAGCACCTCCCGCACGATACTCACCTAGAGCCGGCAACGTCCCTCGTTGCTGGCTGTGAGGCTTGGCCTCGCGCTGCCCTGTGCGGTTGCCATTCCACAACCGCCCAGGCACTCCTTGCTGGTCCAGCGCTCACACCCCCCAGTGGCGGTGCCGGCCTAGGCAACCTGGCCGTGCGCCGGCGATCGCGCTGTGCGCTGGTTGCGACGGAAAGCAGCGAGGCAAGACCGTGCCTTAGATTTGCAACTACTGAGAACCGATTCCCAACGATCGCGGCCGCTCTGGCAGGAAGCCAGGCTCGCCGGGATTCACTCCCTCAGGTCGAAAGCAGTCAGGATGACAGCCAATCCGCGGCCTCTTCGACGCCTATGGACGCTTTCGGCGTTGCTAACGGCGCTGGCAACCGCAGCCTCGGGCTGTTGCCTTTGTAAACACAAAGAAGAAATCCCTTGTTATTGTGCTGAAGGGCTGCTGGGCGATACGTACGTCCGCACCTGTGTGGACTCGCCCTTAGCCAAGTATTACATGGAGCACTACCGCAACGGCGAGCGGCTCAATCCGCAGTGCGATGCCACCATCGACGCGGTGCGCAGTTCGCTTCCGCCCGGCTTCCCCAGCCGCGAGCAGCTCCAATCAATCGCCAACAACTATTCGTGCGACTTCGCGACGCTGCTGCTGGCGGAGAAGCTCGTGTACGAGGACTTCTACGCCGAGCCGATGCGCACCTTCTATCGTGAAGAAATGCAGCGGCTCACCGTCGATCCTAATTCCGAGCCGATCGACGTGCCGGCCAACTACAAGGACATAGTGCTGGTGGTTGTGCCGGGCGCCTTGTGGCAGACCAAGCCCGAGCTGAATGGCAGCTTCCAGATTCAGCGGGCATACTTGTCGCAGTTTGGCTGGCAAAGTGCCGTGATTCCCACGGAAGACGTGGGCGTGGTCGAACACAACGCCTGCATCGTGGCCAACGCGATTCGCGGCTTCCGCGCGCAGGGCAAAGAGATTGTGCTGTTCTCCGCCAGCCGAGGCGGCGCCGAAGTGTACCACGCCATCGGCAACTACTTGCGGCCCGAGGAAACCACGCACGTTCGCGGCTGGATCAATGTCGTTGGTACGCCGCGTGGCACCCCGCTGGCCGATGAGTTCTCCGATCCGCCGATGCGCTGTATCACCCGCTCGCTGCTGTGGATCAAACACATTGGCACGATCGAAGCCGTGGACAGCATGCGGGCGGACGTCCGCCGCGCGGCCTTCGCCCGCACGCCACCTCCGCCTCCGCACATGGCCATTCTCAACTATGTGGCGGTGCCGTTGTCGGGCCATATCCTTGAAGACAACGAGAGCGGCTACAAGCGGCTCCGCAAATACGGTCCCAATGACGGCGTGACGCTGGTCATCGATGCCATCCTCGATGGCCACCCCACGCTGGCCGCCATGGGCCACGACCACCACCTGAAGGAACCGAACCAGCGGGAGAAATCGCTGGCGGTGTTGCGGGCCATGTTCCGCTACATCCACTGGCGCGATCTCAACGGCCTGGGCGGCGATCCGCTGGTGCAGCGTCTGCCGCAGCCGCGGGAAGAATCGCCCGACCAAAAAGAAACCGCCGAGGTGGCCTCGGCGGCTTCGGGCAATACGGTAACGTTACGCGCGCCAGCGCGTTGGATCATGGAGGAACAGGCCGCTCGTCAAGCCGCCACTCCCCAGCCGACAACCTTGCGGTAGGGCAGGGGAGCGGGATGCGCGGCGGGCAACGTCCCAACCGGGGACGCTTACCAGCCCATCACCATGTTCGACTCGATGACCTTGCGAGCGCGATCGAGATCGACGCCGGTTTCGTGCATGTAGAGCCGGATGGCGTTGAGCTTGTCGCCAGCTGCCTTGGCCAGGCAGTCGCGGGCGGTGTTGCAGGGATCAATCTTGTCCGACAATCCCAGCGCAGCCTTGGAAATCACCCAGCTGTTGCGAGGGCGTTTGGTCAGTCGCAGCACGTTGTCATTCGGATAGGCCTCGGTCACCACTTGGGACGCTTGCTGCTCGTCGTCGGCCCAAGTGATCAGAATGTGCGCGTCGGTCTCGATCTCAAACAACGGCATAGCCAAGTCTCCAACTTGTTAAACCTTAGCGCTGCTCATTGCCGAAAGACGGCGGCCACGGGGTGCCTTTAAACCGCGTGCCACCAAGAAACGGAATTTCGCCGCGCAAACGCCAAACCATTCAAACCTAAACGGGGCGTGTCAGCGGCCGACGTCGCAACGTTCTCCGGCTTCGCTCCTAAGACTCCCCCCGCTTGCTTGCGAGCTTCACGCCAAGTCCGATATCCGCAAGCATTGGCGATGCTATGCCAGTGGATGCACCGCGTCAACGGCGGAACCGAACCCTGGCGCGGAAACCCCTCTCTATTTATACGGTTTTAAGAGCGATTGCGTTCGTCTTCTGGAAAAACGGCGCCTCCGCTCAGAGAGCCAGCCGCTAGTCAAAGCTCCACGTGCGCGGTAGAAACCATTTTCTCCCGCCCTGATTCGTGGAACAAGGCTACGGCCTGACTATCCCCCCTTTGGTTCTAGTGTCCTGCTGCGCGGCGCGCGCTGTCGGGCAGAGGAATCGGCCCAGCCCTTAACTGCGTCAGAAGCGGCGCGTTGCCCCCGCAGCGGCTGCTGTCCCACACCCCAACGCCTTTCCCACACGGTATTTGCCAGAAATGCGGATCGTCCTCTGCTATCCGGTCGAACCCAAACATATTGCCGCGATTCAGGCCACGGCCCCCGATGCCGAGATTGTCGACGCTGGCCAAGAACGCGTCGCCCACGAACTGCTCGAAGCCGACATTTTCTGTGGCCACGCCAAAGTGCCGGTGCCCTGGGACGAGGTCATTCGCCGGGGCCGGCTGCAGTGGATTCAATCGTCGGCGGCCGGCATGGACCACTGCTTGGTGCCTTCGGTCATTCAGTCCGATGTGACGGTGACCAGTGCCTCGGGCGTGTTGGCCGACCAGGTGGCCGAACACACGGTGGCGTTGATCACCGCTTTCACGCGGTCGCTGCCTGTGTTTTTCCAGGCTCAGAAGAAGAAAGAGTTCATCCGGCGGCCCACGCGCGACCTGACGCGCAGCACCGTGGGCATCGTGGGTTTTGGCGGCGTGGGACGTCGGTTGGCCGAAGTGTTGGCGCCGTTCCGCACCACCATTTTCGCCACCGACTGGTTCCCGTTCGACAAGCCGGACTACGTGCAGGAATTGTTGCCGGCCGACGCGCTCGATGAGATGTTGCCGCGACTGGACATCCTGATTCTGTCGGCCCCGCTCACACCGGTGACGCGTGGCATGATCGACGCCCGCCGTTTGGCGCTGCTGCCCAAGGGTGCCTTGGTGGTGAACGTCGGCCGCGGTCCGCTGCTCCAAGAGAAGGCACTGGCCGACGCCTTGGATTCCGGCCATCTGGTCGGTGCCGTGATGGACGTCACCGAGATCGAGCCGCTTCCGCCGGAGAGCACGCTCTGGGATCGCCCCAATGTGATCATCACGCCGCACGTAGGCGGTCAAAGCGCGCGGCGGATCGACGACATGACCGAATTCTTCTGCGACAACCTCAGCCGGTATCTTTCCGGCCGGCCGCTTCGGAACCTGATCGACAAGCAATTGGGCTTCCCGATCCGCCGGCCGCAGGCCGAAATGGCTTCGCAGGTGCAATAGCCCAAGCGGCCAGCATCAGCAGAAACGCCAGCGGCGGAGCTGCGTGCCCCTTCGTGGCAACATTTGTTGGCTAGCTGCCGTTCGCGCCGCTACGATGGTGGCGTTTGAACCGGTGAACGGTCGGCGTGCGCCCGCGATGGCAGGCTCGGGGCGGGCAAGTGCGCCGACGTTTTCCGTTGCGAATATCGCGTCTTCTTGACATAAGGGTTCGTGCCATGACGATCCGCCACGTAACCGTTGTAACCTTGGCTGCTGTCGTCGTGCTGGCGGCCTCGGTGGTTCGGCTGCCTGCCGCCGAAAAGATCTCAGAACGGGACGTAATTCAGTTCCGCGGCGAGCGAGGGCAAGGCATCAGCCAACAGACCTCGCTGCCGGTTCGCTGGTCCGATACAGAAAACCTCGCCTGGCGTACGGAACTACCGGGCGCCGGCGGCAGTTCGCCGATTGTGCTGGGCAATCGTATCTTTCTCACCTGCTATAGCGGCTACGGCGTCGATGAAGCCAATCCGGGCGATCCGGCCGACCTGGTTCGACACGTGGTTTGCCTGTCGCGGGCCGACGGCAAGATCCTCTGGCAGAAGGCGTATCCCTCCGACGGCAATGAACCCCGTTACCAGGGCAATGGTGCCCGGCATGGTTACAGCACCAGCACCTGCACGACCGATGGCGAGCGGCTGTATGTGTTCTTCGGCCGGCACGGCGTCTATTGCCTGGCTCCGGAAGATGGCCGCGAGTTGTGGCATGCCAACGTCGGCAACGAGAACGCCGGCTGGGGTTCGTCCAACTCGCCGATCCTGTTCAACGATCTGCTGATCGTGAACGCCAGTATCGAGAGCCGCAGCATCGTGGCTCTGGATAAAAAGACCGGCCGCCAGGTGTGGCAGATTCCCGGCATCCGCGGATCGTGGAATACGCCGGTGCTGGTGGATGTGCCTGGTGGGAAGACCGAGCTGGTCGTGAGCCTGCCCGAGAAGATCCAGGCGTTCGACCCGACCAATGGCGACAAGTTGTGGGAATGCAAAGGCATCCCCGACAGCGGTTACGTCTGCCCGAGCGTGGTGACGCATGGCGGAATCGTGTACGCCATTGGCGGACGAAAGAATACCGCAATGGCCGTGAAAGCCGGCGGACGCGGCGACGTGACCGATTCGCACGTGCTGTGGACCAAGGGGGTGGGCTCCAACGTGGTGTCGCCTGTCTACCACGACGGCCACTTGTACTGGGTGCACGAAGGCCGCGGCACCGCCTACTGCATCAACGCCGAAACCGGCGAGACGGTGTACCAGGAGCGTCTGCAACCGCGGCCGGGCACCGTATACGCTTCGCCTCTCTTGGCCGACGGCAAGCTGTACTGCGTCTCGCAGCACAATGGCACGTACGTGATTGCCGCCAGTCCCACGTTTGAACTGCTGTCGGTCAACCAGTTTGCCAGCGATGAGCACCGGGCCAACGCCTGTGCCGTGGCTCACGAAGGGCAATTGCTGATCCGCAGCGATAAGTACCTGCACTGCGTGGGCAAGTAGCGCAGGGCAGGGGACAGCCGGGCGTGTATCCTAATTCTGCTTGGGCGGCCAGCCGTCGCCGGTAGCGTAAATTCAGCTTGCGCCAGCGGTTGCTTCTAGCTAACAAGAAAGGTTACTGCTGGGCGTGTACCCCAGCGGGAAGCGCCCTCGCTGACGCTGCGGGTTCGGATTGGTCGGCCGCCCGCGTGTACCTGCGTTATATCTGGACCGATTCGTCGCCTTACCGCTTGATCCTTTCGGCGGCTAAGTCTCAGACGCTGCTCAGCCAACAGGCGAGGCGACGATGGTTCTGCTCCTTCTGTTGGTGGGCGTCTTCCTGGGCTGGCTGCTCACTTGGATTGTGTTCAGCGATCGCCAGCCGGACGAAACACCGCCCCGGATCGCCCCTCACTCACCGACTTGCCCACTTTGCGATGAATACCTGCGAGCCGGCAAAGGCTCGCGCATGATGTGCCGTGCCTGCGGCTGGCGGCCGACGGCCACGGTCGATCAGGCTCAGGCCAGTGCATTACGAGCCTTGGGCATGCGCGCCCAGCGGATGATGCAGCAAAGGCTGCTCTCGCCGCAATCGCATGAATATCTCACCGCTGCGCTGAATGAAGAAATTAGCCGGCTCGAACAGCCAGTGATGCCGCTGGCGTGGCAGCCGCCCGCTGCGGCGGCCGCCGTCAAATTTGCGAATGTTTACCCGGTTGCCGGCCAACAGCAGAACACAGTCGCTGCAGCTGTCGATGCGCCGGCGGCTGCCGCACCCGAGCTGCCACCCGTTGAAGTCGTCGCTAGCCAAACGGTAGCGATGATGGAAGCGGACGCTGCGCCGCGCGAAGCCGCTCAGCCGTCTTCAACATCGCAAGAGCCTGCCCCTGAAGTCCCCACGCCGCCGCTGCACAAGCTGCTGTTGGCGTTCATGGAAGAACGCAACGTCCGCTGGGGCGAGCTGGTCTGTGGGCTGCCGGGATCGGGCTGCGGGTGCGCGGCTTCTTGTACTTGGGCACCTCGTTCCTGGTGGTTTCGCTGATCACGCTCATCCGGCATGCCGCGGTCGACCTGGAGCAAACCTGGCTCTGGTCTGCGGCAGGCATCGTGCTGGGCGTGGCGATCCTGGTGCTGTTTGCCGTATTTGAGAAGAAACGGCACGAAGTGCTCGGCTTCGTCGACCGCCTGCGGCAGTGGGAAGCTTAACTAGACCACCGGAGCATGGGCGCAGCCGGCAACCGCTCGTTAGAAAACTCGGCGCCGCCCTAAGCTCATTCCTCGGGGAAGTCGGTGAACTCGTCAACCGGCTCGGTGTCGCGCCGCGTGGCACGATCGAGCAGGGCAAACGACTTGAGGAACCGCCGGTATTCCGGTAGGGCCAGCGTCTCGCGGCTGCCGGTCGCCAGGACCAGGTAGGCACGATTACCGGCCAGAAACGCACGGCCCGCCAGGTAGGTCCGCTGATCGGGCAGCACGGCCAGGAACGCTCGGCCGGGATAGCCTTCCAGCGGGGTCACGACTTCGGTCACCAGACGGCCTCGGGCACGGGAGATCACGCCATCGCGGGCTTTGTCCAGAAACCGGTCCGTGCCCAGGTCGTCGACGAGCTTGGGCGGCAATTCGTAATATTGCACGGCAAGCACGCCGTCATCGGTGGAGACAGACAGGGTGCGGACGGTCATCGTGCCTGACGGCGTTTGCACCTGTTCCAGACTTTCCTTCGGCTGGCTGGGAAAGTCGATCTGGTATCGGCCTTCGTAGGCTTTCGGCTCCCATGCCTGGGCAGGCGTAACCGCGCCGGCCAGCAGAGCCAGCCCACCGAGGCAGGCGAGCAGCGGTGCCGCGAAGTTTGCACGTTGGTGCCGCATGGTTCATGGTCCTCGTAAGCGCAAGTTCAGGCGGCGTTAGAAGATGAGGCAACCGCCAAGCAGGCGTCCGTCACGCCACCGGCCGGAGACGCGCCCAACTTAAGCGCGCTGCTCCACTTAGCAGTTTAGGTCGTAAATAACGCCCCCATTAGACGTTTGCCGCGGACTTCGGGGCATCCTTCCCGCGGCCGGATACCCCGTGAACTTGGCGCCTGTCGCATTTGGGGAGCAGCGTT
>Ga0182737_1001202_pt1 | contig 26940 bp, 16 predicted proteins | sample eDN5th30CBELigOP_FD_128878 | JGI IMG/M metagenome (GOLD analysis project Ga0182737, IMG submission 128878) | Enriched Organic Plus compost microbial communities from Emeryville, California, USA - eDNA 5th pass 30_C BE-Lig OP (version 2) (version 2) ... | reverse complement strand
GCGCGGCGAGGCTGCGCCGCGCCCAACCCGGTCCGCGATCCGCTTCCCAGGACCGTGTCCCGGAATCACATGCTGCAGAGAGGTCGTCGGCGGAGCCGCCGCCCAGGCGTCCCCAAGGCGGGACCGGCGTACCAGGTTCGCATGCCAGGCCCAGTCGCCTGCACCCAAGATTCCCCCGGCGGAAACCGTCGCCCAGATTTCCGCTGCCCGGTCCCTCGCCGGGAGCGGATCCTACTGGTCGGTCCTCACCAGGCTGGCGGCTACTACTGCTCGGTCGAAACCGCCGGTTTGTTGCCCTTCAGGAAGCGGGCGTACCAGCCGAGGTAGCGGTCGTAGCGGTCCTTCACGAAGCTCGGGCGGTTGATGCCGTGGCGTTCGTTCGGGTAGATGATCAGCTCGGTCGGGATGCCCAGGCTGCGAAGCGCCTGGTACATCTGCTCGCCGCCGATGATCGGGACATTGAAGTCGTTCTGGCCACCGAGGTACTGGGTGGGGGTCTTGATGCGATTCGCCTTGAAGAATGGCCAACTGATCTTCATCCAGGCGTCCGGGTTTTCCCACGGGCGGCCGATCTCCGCTTCGTATTGCACGATATACTGGTCGGAGCCGTACATCGAGATCTGCAGCGCGCTGCCGGCGCCACAGGTTGCGGCCTTGAAGCGATCCGGATCGGTCGCGATGGCGTAGTTGGTCAGGATGCAGCCGTAGCTCCACCCGCCCATGCCGAGGTTGTCCGGATCGGCGAGGCCGGTCTTCACGGCCCAGTCGGCGCCGGCGAGGATGTCGACGACCTCCTTGTTGCCCCAGTCGGCGAAGATGGCCTTCTTCCATGCATGGCCCCGGCCGTTGCTGCCGCGGTAGTTGGGCGAGAGCACGGCGTAGCCGTTTGCGGCAAATAACTGCCGCTCGAAATCGAATTCGAAGCCGTTCTGTGAATTGGGCCCGCCGTGAATCCGGAACAGTGTGGGCACCCGCGTCGCATTCGGCTTGCCGAGCGGACGATGCAGCATGCTGAAGACTTCGTTACCGTCCTTTGTCTTCCACGACACACCCTCGGCGTCCACGAGCTGCACTTCCTTCAGGAATTCGTCATTGTGACCGGTGAGTTTGCGGTAGCTGCCATTGTCGAAGACATGAATCTCCGCAGGCTGCATCGGCGATGTGACCGTGGTCGCGATGCGGCCGTTGTCGGAGATCGTGAAGCCGCCGATCACCTGATCCGCAACTGCCAACTTTTCGATCTTCTCGTCGGCAACGTTCATGCGTGCGAGGTATCGGCGCAGGTTGTCCGTGACGGTGAAGTACAGCGTCGAGCCATCGGCACTGAAGCTGGGCGAGCCGACGTCGCGGTCGAGCGATTTGCCGAGCAGGCGCGGTGTGCCGCCTTCGACCGGGATCAGCGCGAACACATCCTGCCCGTACGCATTGTACTTCGCTTCGCCGCCCTGCATGTAGAGGATGTGTTTGCTATCCGGTGTCCAGACGATCGGGCCGCTGTCGTCGTGCGGTGAGGTGGTCAGCCTGCGCGGCGTTGCACTGCGGCGTGCTTCGATCACGTAGACGTCGCTGTTGTTGCTGCGGTCCGGGTCTTCGCCCTCGCGCTTGCTCGAGAATGCGATATATCGACCGTCCGGCGACCACACCGGCTGCGCATCGTCGTAATCACCCGTGGTCAGCGTGTCGAGCTTCTTCGATGCGATGTCGAACAGGTAGATGTGTGTGCGCCGGCGATCGAGGTAACCGCTGCCGTCGGACTTGAAGCGGTACCGGTCGATGACGATCGGCTTCGGCTTGTTTGCATCCGCGCTGTCGCGCTGGTCGGTGACAATGAAAGCGAGGCGCGATGCATCAGGCGACCACGCGTAGGAAGAGACGCCCCCGCGCACCTCGGTCAGCCGCTGCGCCTCGCCGCCGCGTCGATCGAGCAACCAGACCTGCCCACCCCGGCTTTCCTGCCGCGAGGAGATGAACGAGAGGTACCTGCCGTCCGGACTCCAGCGCGGTGAACTCTCGCCATCGGGCGATGACGTCACCCGGAGTCGGGTCTGGCCATCCCAACTGGCCATCCAGACGTCCGTGTCGCGATTGTCTTTGGCGAGGTTGATGGTGGTCACGGTGTAGGCGACCCACTCGCCGTCGGGCGAGATCTGCGGATCGCCGACACTTCTGATCCGCGCGAAGTCGTCGGACCTGAGCGGTCGACGTGCGGTGTCCTGCGCGTGCAGCGGGGCGGCCGCCAGCAAGAGCGTGGCAAGTACAATACGCATGCGTGAGTCCGGTTCGGGATGAATGCTCCCGCACAATAGCGAGGGGCAGGATTCGGCAACAAGCCCGGTCGCATCGTGTTGAACTGGCAGGTTGTCGATTCGCACAGGAAATTCATGCAGGCCAAACAATTTCCCCACACGGTCGTCCCAACAACTGTTATCTTGCTTTCAACATCTTCGGCGTCGACCCACCTCAACGTGGATTCACATGCATACGCGTGTAATCCCGCCCATCGAGTTGGCACGGCGGTGAGTTCGCGAAGCCATTCGGGTGTGGAGAAGGTCGGAAGCTGAGACACTCTATTGAGGCGAATCGATGAAGAGAACCTCGCCACGGCACCTCGTAGCCGTGTGGAATCCCTCGTATGCAGCCGACGCAATGGAAGAACACCTGCGGCTGCTGCTGCACTGGTCGGAACTCCAGAGGAAGGGCGACGCAAATCAGGACGACGTGTACGTATTGTGGGCTCGCCTGCGCTCTGCCAATCGGGTCGCTCCACTTCCGCACCTCGACGACATCATCGCGATCAACGACCAGATCGAGGATGGCATCGAGACGCACCTCTACCTGACGGATTTCCGATCGCTCTATGTCGGCTGGCTCTCCGAAGTCACGCCCGAGTCCTTCCTGAAGGAGTGGCCCGAGGAAACGGAGCACCTGCCCCGCTATTCACACGACCGCCCCGCCGACCTTTACTTCCACCTCTGGGACATCCGTCGCCTGATCGCCGACGACACGGTCGCGACCGTGGCCGAATTGTCCCGCCTGCAGAATGTCCGGTACGACCATCGCCCCGTATCGATCTACGGCGGCATGGTCGATCTCCCGCTCATCGTACAGCGCCCCGATGCCCGGCTCTGGTTCAGCGATCGCGGCATCCTCACCGATGGTCGGCTCTGGGCCGAACACGACGCAAGCTGGCGCAGCGAAACCGAACGCATCAGTCGCGACCTGCGCGAAAACCTCTTCGGCGATGAACTCTGGAGCGCACTCGAGCCTGGCACGCGCGCATTCCTCGCCTCCGGCGAAGCTGTGTTCCGCGCACGCAGGCACGACCCCAATTTCGACTTCTCCAGTTGCGCCATCGAATACGCGAAAGCAATCGAGACCGAACTGAATGCGCTCGTGTTTCCGCTGCTGCGGACCACTTACGGCAAGGGCAATCCCGTCGGCCGCATCACGTATATCGATTCGAAGCGCATCGACCTCGGCAAGCCGGTTCCTCACCAGACCCTCGGCGCGATGGTGAAACTCCTCGAGAACAACCAGGATGTGCAGCGCGGGCTCAAGGTCGTGTTTGCTGCGCGCGAGGCGAAATTCCTGATCGCTGAACTCCCGCACTACCTCCGCCCGGTGGGCGAGTTGCGTAACCCCGCCGCACACGATCGCCGGCTCACCCGCGAAGAGGTCAGCGGCCTGCGCGAAGAGATCATGGGCATCGGGCGCGAAGGACTGGTCGTTCGGCTCGGGCGCACCAAAGTCCGTACCCGCGTGGTACGGACCTAGGCTCGGGCTTATTGCCTGAAGAACCGAATCGGTGCCCAATCAATCGACCTATGTTCGGTCGGGACATCGGCCGCGCGTTCGGCCGGTTTCGGGCCGTGCAGCGCGTCCGGTCGCGGCATGGTTGGCTGGGACAGCAGGCCGAGTGAGCCCGCCGGAGCGTGCGGCCGGGAAGAGCAGGGCGCTGCGGGCATGTTCGCGAATGCTGTTGGTGTTTTACCGCGTTTTCTGGATCAAAATCCGTTGGCCCTCATGGAACTGCCGCGTCGGTGATCAACAGCATTCGCGAACATCGCCTGAGTCCCGCCGCCTATCTCAATACATCGCTTACACTTATCCCACCTTGCCCAGTGTCGGCAGATTTCGATGCAGGTATGACAGTTTAGGATAGCTCGCCCGGCGGACCTCACTCCCGCAGGACACTGGCCGGGGGAGTCCGGGCTGCGCGCCAGGCCGGGACGACGGCGGCGGCGGCACAGGTCGCAAGGAGCACGACCGTGACCAGCGCGAGGTTGCCGAAGTTGCCGGGTTCGACCCCGAAGAGCAGCCCCTGCATCAGCCTGTTCAGGCCCAGCGCGGCGGGGACACCAAGCAACAGACCGAGGACCCCGAGCCCGAGTCCCTCGCGCAGGACGAGGGTGAGGAGCGACTCGCGCGTCGCACCGAGGGCGAGCCGGATCCCGAGCTCACGGCGCCGCTGGGTCACGGCGTAGGCGAGCACGCCATAGAGGCCAACCGCGCCGAGCGTGAGGGCGAGGATTGCGAACAGTGCGATGAGCAGCGCGGCGGCGCGTTCGCTGGCGGACGCGCGGGTGACCATCCGCTCGAGCGTCTGGATGTCGCTTACGGGGACGTTCGGGTCGATGTCCTGCACGACGTTGCGGATCGTGGCGGCCAGGGGTTCGGGCGCGTGGGCGCTGCGCACGACGAGTACGCCGACCCGCGCGGGGTCCTGCGCGAGGGGCACGTACAGCGCGTTTGCGCCTGCAGTGCGAAGCTCGTTGTTGCGCACGTTGCCGACGACGCCGACGATCGTGCGCCATTCCCGCATCCAGGGGCGGCCGATGCGTTTGCCGATTGCACTTTCGCCCGGCCAGAACCTGGCCGCGGTCGCCTGGTCGACGATCGCGACCGGTTGAGCCTGCGGGCGGTCGGTGCTGTCGAACGCGCGGCCTTCGAGGATCGGGATCTCCAGCGCATCGAAATACGATGGGGTCACGGCCCGATGGTCGAAGGTCGGCAGGTCGTTCGGGTTGGTCGTGACGAACTCGACAGCGGCTGCGGTCCGGTTCAGCTCCCCATCGAAGGGCAACTGACTGGTCAGTGCCACCTCGCTTACTGTCGACATACCGCTCAGTCGGGTCTGGATCTGTTCGAACAGCGCGTTTCGGCGTGGTGCATCGTCGTATCCGCCACCGGTCGGACTGATGCGCGCGGTGATGATCTGTTCGCGGGTGAAGCCGGTGTTGATGCGTCCGAGGTTCGCCAGCGTCTGTAGCAGCAACCCTGCACCCGCGATCAGGACAACGGCAAGCGCAACTTCCGCAACCACAACAGCCGACGAGAGCCGGCGCTTGCCGATGCTGGTTCCTGCACGACCATCTTCACGGAGCGAGTTCGATCCATGCCTCGCGATGCGCAGTGCGGGGAACACGCCGAACAGCAACCCGGCACCAAAACTCACGGCAAAGGCGAAAGCGAGCACGCGTGCATCGAGTTGCACCTCGGAAAGCCGGGGTGTGTTCGCCGGGACGAACGCGACGATCGCGCGCAAGGTACTCCAGGCCAGGCCAATGCCGAGCACCCCGCCGAGCAGGGCGAGCAGCACGTTTTCGATCACAAGCTGGCGGACGATCCGCGCGCGTTCTGCTCCGAGTGCGATGCATACGGCGATGTTGCGTTCGCGTGCGAGCCCGCGTGCGAGCGAGAGGTTCGCCACATTCGCGCACGCGATCAGCAGCACCAGCAGCACGGCACCAAGCAGAACGAGCAGCATCGTGCGCGACGATGCAACGAGGGTTTCCTGCAGCGGCTCCACCACCGCGTCGGTGCGGTACGGAGCTTCGGGCGTCCACAGCGGGTTCGCGGTTCGCATCTCGTCCGCGATCATGTGCAGTTCCGCTTCGGCCTGGTCGGCGGTTGCACCGGCACGAAGCCGCCCGATCGCGCGTGTGCCGCCAAGTCCCCAGTATAGCCCTGTCTGTGCCGGGTCCAGCGTCAGCGGCACCCATAACGCCGTGCGCACATCCGGGAAGCCGAACCCCGCAGGCAGGATCCCTTGCACGGTGTGCGGCGCGCCATCGATCAGGATCCTGCGCCCGACGATGCCAGGGTCGCTGCCGTAACGGTCCCGCCAAAGCGCATGCGAAAGCAGCACCACATCCGGTTGCGCACGGCGCCCATCGGCTTCGGTGAAGTTCTGCCCGCGCACGTTCACTCCAAGCAACGGCAGCAGGTTGTGCGTGATGTACGCACCCGTCACGCGCTGCGCCACGCCGTCTCCCGAAAGGCTGAACCCGACGCCTTCCTGGTATGCCGCCAGTTCTTCGAAGGTGCGCGCGCCGTCACGCGCCATCACGTACTCTGCTCGCAGGAACGGAGAATTCGGCCACACCGCAACCAGCCGGCCGGCCTCCGGGTAGGGCAGTGAGCGAATCAGTACAGCATCGACGATGCTGAAAATTGCCGTCGTTGCACCGATCCCGAGCGTCAGCGTGAGCAGCGCGACCGCCGTGAACGCACGATCGCGCCTGAGCCCGCGCCAGCCGTATCGAATGTCCTGCCACATATCCCCTCGAATTGCCCGCCACATATGCACTGTGACCTGGTACAGATTCGCGAAGATGTTTCCGCGCGACCGCTTCCCTTCGTTCACCATGCTTTGCTCCGTCCGCCGTCCGGGTTTCACTGTTCGACAGCAGAGTCTTGCGAGAGGTTGCAGTTGGGCAGCGCATTGCGGGACATCGCAGTTCGCCAGCCCATTGGAGGACATCGCAGTTGGGCAGCTCATTGCAGGACATCGCAGTTGGGCAGCTCATTGGAGGACATCGCAGTTGGGCAGCGCGTTGCGCGACTTATCGCTCCAGCGGATCGCAAGAGTGCTTCCGATGCGGGTTGTGACCGGCGGCCGCGCGGCGTACCTTCTCCAGTGGCTGATTCAGGGCGAGGCTGCCGGCGAAAAGAGCAATTCCGCGGCAGACCCTCGCCTTTTCCATTCACGGCGGAGGGGATGATGGCACTCAAGGCGAGCAGCAGGGCATCGGCGACATGGACCGGAAGCCTGACCGAAGGAAAGGGCACCGCGAAATTCAAGAGCGGCGCGTGCCCCGACCTGCCGGTCAGTTGGAACGCGCGTACGCACCGTGATGGCGAGAGCAACACCAGCCCCGAAGAACTCATCGCCGCGGCGCATGCAGCCTGTTTCTGCATGGCACTGTCCAACGAACTGACGCAGAAGGGCCAGGCCCCGCGCAGTCTCGAAGTGGAAGCAACCTGCGTCTTCGAGGTCGACAACGGCGCTTCGATCAAGTCGATGTCCCTCGACGTCGTCGGCGATGTGCCCGGCATGGACGCCGGCACCTTCGAACAGGCCGCCAACGCCGCGAAGGACGGCTGCCCCGTCTCCAAGGCGCTCAAGGGCAACATCGACATCCAGATGAAGGCCAGCCTCCGCTGACCTGAGCGACCCCGGAAGGTTCACAAGCTCGACAGCAGCATCGGGGAGCCGGCCGTCTGACCTGACACGGCTTTCCCCCTCATCACTTCACACGCTCGGCAGCTCCGGATACCGGCCGGCCTCCGCCAACACAGGGCAGAGCCGGCCTGGGTTTCCTGTCCACTCCGTCCTTTCCCGAATCCTGAAGCGCGGCGCCTCCTACCGTGTCCCTTGCCAAGCCTGGGGGAGCATCGCCAGCTTACCCTTGACGAGATTATGGGAGAGGGCATGTACAACGACGACCGCGGGCTGCTGCAGGGGACGCTCGACCTGCTGGTGCTGAAGACGCTGACGTGGGGGCCGGCGCACGGCTACGGGATCGCGAGCTGGATCGAGCAGATCACGGGCGATGCGCTGCGCGTGGAGGAAGGGTCGCTGTATCCGGCGCTGCATCGGCTGGAGCGGAAGGGGCTGATCGAGTCGGAGTGGGGCCTCTCGGAGAACAATCGCAAGGCGAAGTTCTACGGGTTGACGGCCGCCGGTCGGGCGGCACTCGGGGAGAAGTCCGAGGCGTGGCAGCGCCTGGTCGAGGTCGTGGGCAGGGCGCTCGCACACCAGGACGCGCCGGGCTGGGCGCGGTAGTGACGACGCTGCGGGCAATGCGTGCCAGGACGCGCCGCTTGGGCGCGGTAATGACGATGCCTGCGAGTTGTGAAGTGTGAACGTGAGCAGGGACCCGTGAGCGCAATGAAGAAGATCCCGATCTGGCGGCGCTACGACCGGATGCTCGGTGCGGATCCGCAGGCCGATACGGAAGCGGAGCTGTCGTTCCACTACGAGATGCGGGTGCGTGACTACATGCGCGCCGGCATGGACGAAGCGAGTGCGCGGCTGGCAGCGCGCGAGCGACTTGGTGATCTGGCAAAGGTTCGCGAGTTGTGCGCGGATGAAGGAGATCGTTCGATGAACACGATGCAACGTCGTGAGTGGCTGGACGAGTTGAAGCAGGATCTCCGTTACGGCGTGCGCATGCTGGTGCGCTCGCCGCTGTTTGCGGTGCTAGCGATGGTGATGCTGGGGCTCGGCATCGGTGCGACGACGGCGATGTTCAGTGTGGTCGACCGTGTGCTGCTTTCGGCGTTGCCGTATCCGCAACCGGAGCGACTGGTCCGGGTGTGGGAACGCTCGCCGCAGGGCGATGAGCGCAATGCGGTCTCGCCGGGCAATTACCTGGAGTGGTCGTCGCGGACAAAGTCGTTCCGCGAAATCGGCGCGCATACGCAAACGTTCGAGATGGTTTTCACAGGGGCCGGCGAACCGGGCAGGCTGACCATCGCGGACATGACGCCGTCCGCGTTTCGTGCGCTTGGTGTTGCGCCGCTGATCGGCCGCGGTTTCATCGCGGATGATGCCGTGGCCGGCAATCGTGTTGTCCTGCTGAGTTATGGATTCTGGCAGAGCCGGTTCGGCAGCCGGCAGGATGTGCTGAACGAACGAATCGTCCTGGACGATATCGGTTTTACAGTGATCGGGGTAATGCCTCCGTCGTTCGACTTCCCCGGTGGCGGGGCGCAGGTATGGCGGTCGCTGCCGCTCGATGCGTTCAACCCGAACGAGCGGCGCAGCCACAACTACAACGTCGTGGCCCGGCTTGCGGATGGTGTACCGATCGAGCGTGCACAGGCCGAGCTGTCCGCGCTGGCAGCAGCCCTCGCCCAGGAGCATCCGCAGTTCATGCAGGGGTGGGGCACGAATGTCGTGCCGTTGCATGATGACCTGACCGCGGATGTGCGTCCGCTGCTCTGGATTCTCTTCGGCAGCGTCGGTGTCGTGCTGTTGATCGCGTGCGGCAACCTGGCGAACCTGCTGCTTGCGCGAGCGATCGCACGCGAGCGTGAGATCGCGGTGCGCGGCGCACTCGGGGCAGGGCGCGCGCGGGTTGCGCGGCAGCTTCTGACGGAGAACCTGTTGATCGGTGTCGGAGGAGGTGTCGCCGGTTTGCTGGTCGCGTCGGTGCTGCTGCGGGTGCTCATCGCAAAGGCGCCGGACAGCATCCCGCTGCTCCAGGGAACGCAACTGAACTGGCGCGTGCTTGTGTTCAGTTGTGTCCTGACGATAGTCAGTACGCTGGTGTTCGGGCTGATGCCTGCGTTGCGCCTCGCGCGTGCCGACCTGCAGCAGTCGCTCCGCTCGAGGCGCGAGAGTGGCAGTGCACGCGATTCGCGTATCCGGTCTGCACTGCTGGTCGCCGAAGTTGCACTCTCGGTTGTGCTGCTGGTTGCGGCGGGTGTGCTGACCCGCTCGTTCGTCGAGTTGCAGCGCGTCGACCTGGGTTATGAGAGCCGCGGCCTGATACTGATGCGCGTCGACCTGCCGAGGGCCCGCTATTCGGAGATTCCGCAACAGGTCGAGATGCACAGCCGTCTGGTCGAACGAGTTGCGTCGATTCCCGGTGTCATCTCCGCGGCGGGGACGAGCCATGCGCCCGCGAGTTTCGAGCGGATGACGTTCAGCTTCGAGATCGAAGGTCGGCAGGCGGCAAATCCGAGCGGGCGCGAGGACCCGGTTCCGCTGCACACGATCACGTCCAACTATTTCCGCACGTTCGGTATCGACGTGGAGGAGGGTCGCGCCTTCGACAGCCGCGACGGCGCCGACGGCGCGCCGGTCGTCATCATCAATCGAGCGCTCGCACGCAAACACTGGCCGAACGAAAACGCGGTCGGCAAGCGCATCCGCTTCGGCCGCGGCGAGGCCGGCTGGCTGGAGATCGTTGGTGTGGTGAGCGATACGCGCATGGAGAGTCCGGACCAGGACCCGGAGCCTGCGCTCTACATCCCGAACGCGCAGAAGGTGTGGCCCTGGTTGACCTGGTTCGGCGTGATCGCACGGGTGCCCTCCGGCGATGCGCAGCAGTGGCTGCCCCAGTTCCGCGCCGCGCTCTGGGAACTCGACGCGCAGATCCCGCTCGAGCAGGTGACGGACGTTGAAACGCTGTACGGCGCCAGCATCGCTCGCCGAAGTTTCGCCATGCTGCTCGTGCTCTGCTTCGCGGGATTCGCACTCGGATTGAGCCTCGTCGGATTGTACGGCCTGATGGCGTACACGGTCGCGCAGCAAAAGCAGGAGATCGGCGTGCGACTCGCACTCGGCGCGCGCGGCATCGATGTGTTGCGTACGGTGCTCGGGCGTTCGGTGCGCCTTGCACTGATCGGTCTTGCTATCGGAATCGTGATCGCGCTGTTCACGACCCAACTGCTCGGCACGCTGCTGTATGGCGTTGCACCCAACGATCCGCTGACCCTGGCGGGCATCGCACTGCTCGTGCTTCTCACCGCGCTGGCTGCCGCCTCGGTTCCGGCATGGCGCGCGTTGCGAACCAGTCCGCTCGCGGCGCTGCGCGGTTAGCCCCGCGACGAGCCGGCGCCGCTGCGTGGACAGCGGCGGCGCCGGCCTCACGTTTTCTTCTGCCGCCGGGTCCTGTTAAACTGGAGTTCCATCCCGACCCAAACCACACAAGGCTCAACCGAAGAGGGACCCTCTATGCGGATGTTTCGCGTTCTGGCGCTATTTGCCCTGGTTTCCGTGGCGCCGGCAGTCGCGCAGGAAACCGGCAAGAAAGTGCTGACTCAGGCGGACTACGACATCTGGCGCTCGATTCAGAGCCCGGCACTGTCGAATGATGGACAGTGGGCGGCGTATTCGATCCAGCCACTGGTCGGCGAAGGCGAGCTGATCGTGCGGAATACGAAGACCGGCACGGAGTACCGGCACACCCGGGGCTATACCGGTCGTCCGCCGGCGCCGGGGATGCCGCCGACACCCCAGTTCGGCGGTGGTGGTGGTGGCGGCGGTCAGGGTGGCGGCGGCGGGATCGCGCGCTTCACCGCGGACAGCAAATACGTGCTGTTCATGGTGCAGCCCTCGAAGGAAGAGGTCGAACGTGCGCAGAACAACCGTCGCGGCCGCGGTGCGGCGCGCGCGCAGGAGCAGAACTCGCTCGCGATCATGAACCTCGCCGATGGCAAGGTGACGCTGATTCCGGCGGTGCGTTCCTTTGCGATGGCCGAAAACTCGGGCAAATACGTCGCGTACCTGCTGCAGGCGGCGGACAGCGCGGGTCGCGCCGGTGCTGCTGCGGACAGCGGTCGTGCAGCGCCGAATGTCGCGGCAAACGTTCCGGGTGGAGAGCCGCGTCCGGTTTCTGCAGACTCGAGCAATCGCTCGCGCACGCCGCGCAAGACCTACGGCAGCACGATGGTGATTCGTGAACTCGCGACCGGCACGGAAACGCGCGTCGAAGATGTGGTCGCGAATACGTTCAACGAGACCGGCAGCCAGCTCGCATACACCGTGTCGTCGCGTGCGAAGCCGGAGAGCGATGGTGTGTACCTGCGCGCGATGCAGGACGGCAAAACGACGACTGTCCTGAGCGGCCTCGGTAACTACCGCCAGCTCGAGTTTGATCGCAAGGGCGAACAGATCGTGTTCGTGAGCGATCGCGACGAGTACGGCAAGGAAAAGGCGCGCTTCACGCTGTACCACGCGAGTGTGAAGTCGCCGACCGCGAAGGCGATCGTGAAGCCGGATCACTTCGGCAGCGATGTCGTGGTGGTCGATCGCGGACAGATCGGTTTCACGCGCGATGGCAACGCGGTCACCTTTGCCATTGCCCCGGTGCTTCCGGAAGCGGTTCCGGCCGATTCGCTTGCGGACAAGGCCATCTACGACCTGTGGCACTGGCAGGATCCGCGGCTGCAGTCGCAGCAGGAAAACTCGGCGAGCCGCGACCGCAACCGCACCTGGACCGGCATCTATCACCTCGCCAGCGGCAAGGCGCTGCAGCTCACCAATGATTCGTTCCCGAGCGTCAGTCTGTCGGACAACGGCCGCATCGGCGTGATGAACACCGGTGTGCCGTACGCGATCGAAGCGATGTGGGGCGAGGGCGGTACGGACATCTACGTCGTGGATGCGCAGAATGGCACACGCAAACTGATTCGCACGCGTGCACGCCAGGGCGGTCAGCTCTCGCCGGGCGGGAAGTACGTGACCTGGTTCGAGCAGGGGAAGTGGCACGCCTACACGGTCGCGACCGGCAAGACGGTCGAGATCACGAACGGGCTGCCCGTGAAGTTCGACCGTGAAACACACGACACGCCGAGCGAGCCGCCGGCATGGGGAATCGCAGGCTGGACGCCGAATGACAACAGCGTGCTGGTTTACGACCGCTACGACGTGTGGGAGCTCGATCCTGCAGGGGCACGCGAGCCGAAGGTGGTCACCGACTCGTACGGCCGGCAGAACCGCGTCATCTTCCGCGTCGTCGATCTCGATGACGACGATCGTTTCATCGATCCCTCGCAGCCGCTGCTGCTGAGCGCGATGGACGACGAAACCAAGGCGAGCGGGTTCTGGACCGACCGGCTGAACGCGAATGTGCAGCCCTCGCGCATCGTGATGGAAGACCGCGACCTGGGTAACCCGCGCAAGGCAAAAAACGCAGAACAGTATCTGCTGACCAAATCGACGTTTGTCGAGTTCCCGGATCTCTGGACCGGCACGCGGCTCGACCAGCTCACGAAGATCTCCGACGCGAATCCGCAGCAGAAGAACTACCGCTGGGGCAACGTCGAGATGGTCAGTTGGCGCAACATGGACGGTGTGCCGGTGCGCGGGCTGCTCTACAAGCCGGAAGACTTCGATCCGTCGAAGAAGTACCCGATGGTCGTCTACTTCTACGAGCAGCACACTGATGGTCTGCACAACTACAGCACGCCGACCGGTCGCAACGTGATCAACGCGCCCGTGTACGTATCGAAGGGCTATCTCGTCTTCATGCCCGACATCTACTACACGGACGGCTACCCGGGTCCGAGCGCACTCAAGACGATCGTGCCGGGTGTGCAGATGCTGATCAACAAGGGCTTCGTGAAGGAAGACGGCATTGGCATCCAGGGCCAGTCGTGGGGTGGCTATCAGACGGCCTACATCATCACGCAGTCGAATCTCTTCAAGGCCGCGATGGCCGGTGCACCGGTCGCCAACATGACCAGCGCCTACGGCGGCATCCGCTGGGAGTCGGGCAACTCGCGCACGAGCCAGTACGAACACGGCCAGAGCCGCATCGGCGGTTCCCCGTGGGAGTTCCCGGAGCGCTACATCGAGAACTCGCCGCTGTTCTTCGCCGATCGCGTCAAGACCCCGCTCTTCATCATGCACAACGATGAAGACGGCGCCGTGCCGTGGCAGCAGGGCATCGAGATGTTTATCGCCCTGCGTCGACTCAATAAGGAAGTCTACCTGATCAACTACAACGGCGACGCGCACAACCCGCGCAAACGCGCGAACCAGCGCGATATGGACATCAAGATGCAGCAGTTCTTCGACCATCACCTGACCGGCGCACCCATGCCGGACTGGATGAAGGAAGGCATCCCGTTCCTCAACAAGGGACGAGACCAGATCGTCGCACCGAAGCCGACCACGACGACGACGACCACAACGTCCATGAAGTAGTTCGGCGGTTACCCGTAACGCATGCCCGCTTCCGGCTACCGGAGGCGGGCACACGCTTTTTCGATTTGCGGATGCGCAGGCGGGAGTGCAGTTCCTGCCTCCTGTTCACCCCGCCGTACCCTGCCGTACCCCGCTCCTTCCCCGATCCTGCGCAGCAGATCCTGTGTCCCGGTCCTAGTCAAAGCAATCCAAGCAATTCCTACACGCTGTAGGATTTCTCCCCACACCGTTGTCCGTATCCTCACCGACAGAAATCTCCACCGATCTCCGACTGCTGACGTGTTTTGCCGCAGCGAAATTGCTCGCCAGCGTGGAACTGAAGCATGGAGATGAGAAATCGTGCGGTTGCGCAGTGTTGTGATCGGGCTGGGTGCGGTTGCCGGGATTGTCGGTGTGGTGACAGCCGCGTCCTGGATGAATCGTGACGACGACCCGAGAACCGTGGTTGTTCAGATGATGGATGATGGCGGCAAGTTCCGGTTCGAGCCGGAAAACGTGGAGGTGCGGCCCGGCGATATCGTCGAGTTTGTGCAGGCGGGCTCGATGCCGCACAACGTGGAATTCGTAAAGAACACCGCGCCTGCGGGGGTAAACCTCGGGCAGCGCTGGGTCGGCGCGTTTCTGACCGGCAAGGGCGAGAAGTACACGGTCAGAATCGATGGCGCGTTCAAGCCGGGCACGTATGACTACCTCTGCACGCCGCACGCGACGCTCGGCATGAAGGGTCGCATCACGGTGAAAGGTGCACGCGGCAGTAAGGCCGCGCAGCCTGCGCCGCCGGTTGTGGATGAAGGCGATCCGAGCCTGCCGCTGATCAAGGGTGTTCACGGTGGGCAGGAAGCGAAGTTCACGATGGTGAATGGCGTCAAGGAATTCCGGATGGATGTCGAGCGCATCCGCTGGGAGACCAAGCCGGGCACTGTGGTTGAAGCGTGGGCGTTCAATCGCATGATTCCCGGACCGACCATCCGCGTGAACGATGGCGAGAAGGTGCGCATCATCGTGACCAACAAGCTGCCGGAAGGTACGACCGCGCACTGGCACGGACTCGAGGTGCCGAACAACATGGACGGCGTGCCGGGGATCAGTCAGGACCCGATCGCGCCGGGCGAGTCGTTCACGTACGAATTCACGGCGAAGCCGTACGGAACGCACCTGTACCACTCGCACTTCAACGCGCTGCACCAGGAAGAGCACGGGCTGTACGGGATGTTCATCGTCGAATCGGAGAAGGAATCGCCCGAACTGCGCGCGGACAAGGAAGAGATGATGATCCTCGGCGATGGTCCGCTCGGCTTCGTGATCAACGGCAAGGAGTTCCCCGAGGTCACGCCGATTCAGTTGAAGAAGGGCGAGCGTGTACGTGTGCGCATGGCGAATCTCGGCGGGTTGTATCACCCGATGCACCTGCACGGCGGACACTTCCGCGTCGTCTCGAAGGATGGATTCGACCTGCCCGCATCGCAGCAGATGAACACGCTGTCGATTGCGCCGGGTGAAACGTTCGACGTCGTGCTGCAGGCGGAAGAGACCGGCACCTGGCTCTGGCACTGCCACGTGCTGAGTCACGTGACGGGACCGAAGGACGAAACCGGGGTGCCGACTGCAGCGGGAATGATCGGAGTCGTGCAGATCCAGGACGGCAAGACGCAGGTCGCGCCGATCAGCGAACACAAGAACCACTGACCTTCCCACCCGCGCGGCGGCGGTCCGGTCGCCGCGCGGTCCCTCCACCTTGCGCACGCGGCTCGTCCCGGTCCCGGGGCGGGCCGCATCTGCCATCGGTAAGCAGATGACTTCAGGGTTCAGAAAAAAACAGGCAGACCGCCCAGTTGTCCGAATCGCAGGTGCTCGTGCCAGCCTGTCCCCGCCTCGTCCGGGAAATCGTGCAACGATTTTCAGTTCGTCGGAAAAAAATATTCCGGTCTCGGCGCGGATGAATCAGCGGGGCTGTCAAACCCGTTCTCGCACACAGGGTTTTCGCGCAGGTACGTGATCTGTCGGAGGGAACGGCGATTGCCTGCAGGATGGGCGAGCGACAGTTCCACTATTCGATCAGAGCAGGAAATCGATGTCGGTAAAAGCGATCGTCATTGTGCTAGGCGCGGCGCTCGCGTTGGCATCGTATGCGACGAGTCCGGTCGCGGATGTCCCAGCGAATTCCGCGGTGGCAACACACGCATCGGCCGCAACGGGTGTGCTCGGCAAGGCCCGACATGCCGTAGGCTCGGTCGGTTCCTGGATCGTCGGCGGCATCGTCACCCGCATGGCCGATGGCTCCGATCACGAAGTTCAGAACCTGCGTCCTGCACTCAAAAAGAAACAGGGCTCCGACGGGATGCGCGCGCGTGAAGCCGCGCAGAACGTGCTCGCGATGGACAGCATCGCTCGCGATCACCTTCGCAATGCGCGGCCGGTCTCCGCGGTAAATACCGCGATGCGTGCACGCGACTACCTCGACGTGGCGAAGCGCAACCTCGGAAATCCCTGAACGCGTAGCGGGCGCGGGTAGCGGGCGCGGAATGTGCACGCGCCCGCGTGCATGAAGCTGTGGATTCTCCTACCTGTACTCCCCTTGTTGTGCGGCTGTCATCGCGTGAGCGGGCAGCCGACGCATCGGGATCTGCTTCGAAAAGACGGATTCTCCTGGACGCGCACCGCGACCGACCATTTCCGCGTCTACACAGAACGCGGCAGTGAGGCCGAACAGCTCGCCGATCTGCTGGCGCTGCAACTCGAGCAGTCGTATCAGCGTGCGCGCAGACTGCTGCAGATCCCTGAGCAGAACGGAACCATCCATGTGTTCGCGGTAGGTGGACGCGATCGCATGCAGAAGCTGGTCGGGCGCAGCATCGACGGGCTCGCGCTGCATCGTCGACGGGTCATCGCGATGGTGTTCGGCATCGAGGAAGGTCCGGTCGCCGAGCCAACACACGAGGTGATGCACATCCTCGCGATGAACACGTTCGGACTCGGACCTGTCTGGCTGAACGAAGGCCTCGCCGTCTACGCCGGTGGGCGCTGGCGAGGCCGGGATGTACATGAGGTTGCGCGGGAGTATGCAGCGGCGAACCGACTGGTCGAACTGCGCATGCTCACGCGCAGGTTCCGCGATGTCGATCCGAGCATCGCATTCCCCCAGGCCGGCAGCTTCGTGCGTTACCTCTACGAGAGTCACGGGATCGACGCGATCCGCGCGTTATGGCGTCGCGATGATGACGCGTTCCGCGAAATTACCACACAGACAGTCGAAGCAGCCGAGCAGCAGTGGCGCGTTTTCCTGACCGGCGCAGTGGCGGACACGAGCGCACGCGCGTGGAAGCCGATGCGCGCACATTTCTGATCGGCAGCGACGGAGCTAACGTACGCGCGAGCCAGCCGCTGCGCGGGCGCGCTGCATCATGATCTCCTGGAACGCACGGACCGCCTCGCCCGGGGCGGGAGTCTGCAGCACGTAGCGCCCGTCGGGGCGAAGCTCCCAGGCGGATCGGTTGTCCGAGAGTGCAGCTTCGAGCGTCTCGAGCAGTCGCTGCTGAAGCGCGGGATCCCTGACCGGTACAACCGCTTCGATGCGTTCGTCCAGATTCCGCCTTCGCCAGTCCGCGCTTCCAATGAACACCTGCGGATTCCCACCATTGTGGAAGTAGAAGATCCGGTCATGTTCGAGGAATCGTCCGAGGATGCTGATCAGCCGGATGTTCTCGCTGAAGTGTGGCAGGCCGGGGCGCAATCGTGTATGCCCGCGCACGATCAGATCGATCCGTACTCCGGCCATTGAGGCACGGTAAAGCGCCTGGATCATTTCGCGGTCGTCGATGCCGTTCATCTTCAGGATGATGCGGCCGCGCGGCCCGAGTGCAACTTCCTGTTCGACGAGTTCGAGCAGTCGCGCGCGCAGCATCGCCGGTGCCACCAGCAGCGAGTCGTACTTCTGGTCGGGGGCGAATCCGGTCAGGTAGTGGAACAGATTCACCACATCGTGGCTGATCTCCGGAGCAGCGGTAAACAGCCCGATGTCGGTATAGAGCCGCGCGGTGCGCTCGTGGTAGTTGCCACTCCCGACGTGGACGTACGCGTGAATGCCGTCAGGGTCTTCGCGTACGACCAGTGTGATCTTGGTGTGCGTCTTGAGCCCGACCACGCCGTACGTCACATGCACGCCGGCGCTCTCCATCCGCTCGGCGAGTTCGATGTTGCGCTCTTCATCCAGGCTTGCGGTAAGCTCGACCAGCACGGCCACCTGCTTCCCCTCTTCCGCGGCGCGGATCAGCGCACGCGCGACGCGCGAGTCGTCCGATACGCGATACAGCGTCTGCTTGATCGCGAGTACCCGCGGATCGGTTGCGGCCGCATCGATGAATCGTTCGACACTCGCGGCAAACGATTCGTACGGATGATGCACGAGCAGGTCGCCGGAACGGATCACACCGAACATCCCGCCCTCACCGTCCGCCACGCCGACGTGGGCAAGCGCCGGCGGGACGACCGGTTCCCACGGCTCGAAGCGCAACCCGGGAATGTCGAGGTCCGCAAACGTGCTGAGACTGCTCAGATCCAGCATGCCTTCGACTTCGTAAACCGCGTCGCGGCTCAGCTCGAGTTCGTCGATCAGCAGCTCACGCACGGTGTTCGGCATCGCGCTGTCGACCTCGAGTCGCACGACCGGCGCAAACCTGCGCTCGAGCAACTCCTCCGCGATCGACTCCAGCAGGTCCTCGGTATCTTCGCGCTCGTAATCGAGTTCCGCGTTGCGGGTGACGCGGAAACAGTGCGTGCTCGCGACCTGCATGCCGGGGAACAGCTCGGCTGTGTGCTCCGCGATCAACTCTTCGATCGCGATGTAGCAATGTGCGGCACCAACGCGCACCCACCGCCCGAGATTGAGTGGCACCTTCACTCGCGCGAAGTGCTCGGTTCCGCGCTTCGGATGCAGAAGCGTTATCGCAAGCGAGAGACTCAGGTGCGAGATGAACGGGAAGGGATGCCCCGGATCAACCGCCAGCGGCGTCAGGATCGGGAAGATACTGGTGCGGAAGTACCGTGTGAGTTCAGCCTGCTCGGCCGCCGTCAGGTCGCTCCAGCGCACCACGCAAACGCCCGCCTGTTCCTCGAGCAATGGCTTCAGTCCGCGCTCCCATGTGGACGAAAGCCGGGTCTGCATCTCCGTGATGGCACCCCGAACAAGTTCGAGCTGTTCGGCCGGAGTGCGCCCGTCGAGAGAGAGATGACTGACCGTCGCACTCAGACGCGTCAGCAGCCCGCCCACACGCTTCGCAAAAAACTCGTCGAGATTCGATTGCGTGATGCTCAGAAACCGCACGCGTTCCAGCAGCGGCGTCCGCTCATCCAGCGCCTGGTAGAGCACCCGCCAGTTGAAGTCGATCCAACTCAGTTCGCGATTGAAGTAAAGGCTCGGATGCGACAGCCCGGCGTCCGGAGGAACCGGCTGCGGACGCACAGCCACCGGAACGATCTTCGCCGGCTCGCTGTCGGTCGCCTGCGGTGAGGGGACTTCTACAATCGATCTGCTGGCTTCCATGCGTTTTCGCTTTCGGGGCCTGGTCCTCAGGGAAATACACTCTTGCGGGCGGGTTTGGGCAACTTCTGTACGGCAGGAGCATTAGGATCGGGATTGAGGATCGGGGGAGGAGCGGGGTGCTGCAGGCCTACTGCAGGCCTACTGCAGGCAACTGCATGTACGGCAGGAGCGGCAGGGCCGGGACCAAGGATCGGGGAGGAGAGGGGTGCTGCAGGCGGGAGAGGCAGCGACGGCAGGATAATTATGACTCACATAGCTATTCCAATGCCCCATCACATCCACATTATTTCGCGAACACTCGCACGGGAGGAACCCGCAAATGTTCGCTTACGAGAAGTGGGATGTTTACAAACAGGCGACCCGGATCTTAGAGATTGGCGTTGAAATCAAAAGCAAGTATCGCCGACGAGTCATGTGGAAGGACATGAACAACTTCGAGCGCGCGGCCGGCTCAATAATGTCCAACATCGCCGAAGGCGCTGGCCGCTTCCAGCCGAAGGAGAAGATCCACCTCTACCAGATCGCATGCGGCTCCACTTCCGAAACGAACGATGCCGCGTTCCAGATGCAGAAAAAACTCGGGCAGGATCCACTGTTCGAGGAGGCCCGCAGGCTCTCGAACTCGGTCGCCGCGATGCTGACAAACCTCATACTCAGCATTGAGAAACGAATCGAGTGACAACGCTGGGATGTTGAACTGCGTAACTGCAGGAGCGGGACACATCCTGCGTTCTGTGTCCTGCCGTTAGATATTGAACTGCGTAACTGCAGGAGCGGGACACATGCTGCGTCCTGTGTCCTGCCGTTGGATTTTGAACAGCGTAACGGCAGGAGCGGGACACAGGATCTGCTGACGCAGGATCGGGCCGGGACCGGGAGCGGATAATGCAGGAAGAAGCAGGTGGATGCAGGAGCCCAGGAAAGGCCCGCCTGATGCTCCTGCAGTTTCCCGCATCATCCTGCATTACCCCGCTCCCGGCCCGATCCTCAATCCTGTGTCCTGTGTCCTGCCGTTGGATGTTGAACTGCGTTAACGGCAGGACACAGGACACAGGATCTGCTAACGCAGGATCGGGCCGGGACCGGGAGCGTGATGATGCAGGAAGAGGCAGGTGGGCTGCAGGGAGCCCAGGACCGCCCCGCCTGATGCTCCTGCAGTTTCCCGCATCATCCTGCATTACCCCGCTCCCGCCCCGATCCTACATCCTGTGTCCTATGTCCTGCCGTTGGATCTTGAACTGCGTTAACGGCAGGAGCGGGACACAGGATCTGCTAACGCAGGATCGGGCCGGGACCGGGAGCGTGATGATGCAGGAAGAAGCAGGTGGACTGCAGGAACCCAGGACCGCCCCGCCTGATGCTCCTGCAGTTTCCCGCATCATCCTGCATTACCCCGCTCCCGGCCCGATCCTCCATCCTGTGTCCTATGTCCTGCCGTTGGATCTTGAACTGCGTTAACGGCAGGACACAGGACACAGGATCTGCTAACGCAGGATCGGGCCGGGACCGGGAGCGTGATGATGCAGGAAGAAGCAGGGTGGACTGCAGGAACCCAGGACCGCCCCGCCTGTCGCCCCTGCAGTTTCCCGCATGATCCTGCATTACCCCGCTCCCGGCCCGATCCTCCATCCTCTGTCCTGTGTCCTGCCGTTGGATGTTGATCTGGGTTAACGGCAGGAGTGGAACGCAGGATCTACTGACGCAGAGTCTGCTGACGCAGAATCTGCTGACGGCACCGTGGGCATTTCCCAAAGCCCGATCCTAATCCCGGTCCTACTGTCCTGCCGTTGCAGTTCCCAAACCAAGTCCTTCCATCTCCACTTCCGCCTCCAACGCCTCTTTGTCACGCCCGATCGTGACGACCGCCCGCAGCGAGTCATCCTGCCAGTAGCTGACGCGGCAATCGCGGGCCCGCGGATCGCCGTCGATTTCGGTGCGGTCCCAGTGGCTGGCGTGGCCGACATAGTTGATCACGAGATCGTACTGCTGCGACCAGAAGAACGGCACCGAATCGAACGGCTGGTTCATACCCAGGATGTTGCGGGCCGCGGTCTGGCCCTGCCGCTGCGCGACGACCCAGTGCTCGACTCGAATCGCCTCGCCGGAGCTCGAATCGGGGTAGCGGCAGATATCCCCCGCGACGTAGATCCCCGGCTGACTCGACTGCAGGAACGCATTCGCGAGCACGCCCTTGTCGACCTCGAGGCCCGCAGACTCGGCGAGTTCGAGCCGGGGGCGAACTCCCACCCCGAGCAGCACCAGTTGCGCGGGGAGTCGGGTGCCATCGCTCAGCGTGACGTCGTCCGCGCCGATTGCCGCGATCGTCCGGCCGAGAAAGAAGCGAACGCCGTGTTCTTCGTGCACGTCTCGAACGAGCCCGCCGAGCTCCGGGCCGAGCACCTTCGTGAAGGGAATCTCTTCCGGCGCGACCACGGTCACGTCGACGCCCCGCGCGCGCAGGGCTGCCGCGGCTTCGAGGCCGATGAAGCTCGCCCCCGCGATCACGACCTGCGGCTTGCTCGACAGTCCTTCGATCAGCGATTCGCAGTCTGCCAGCGAGCGCAGGACATGCACATGCGGCTGGTCGCCTCCGGGGATGTTCGGCCGGATCGGCGTGGCCCCCGTAGCAAGCAGGAGCGCGCCATACTGCACTTCGGTGCCGTCCTCCAGGATCACCTTGCGCCCGTACGCGTCAATGCGTTCGGCAGGCTGACTGATTCGATCGATGCCATGGGCTTTGTAGAAATCGCCCGGCCGCAGCGGGATCCACTCGGCCGGAGCGTTGCCGGCGAGGTAATCCTTGGAGAGGTTCGGCCGATCGTACGGCGCCGGAGCGTCGGGATCGATCAGTGTGATCGAGCCGGTATACCCTTCGCGGCGAAGCATCTCGGCCGCGGCACTGCCCGCCGCGCCCGCGCCGACGATCACCACCGAAGCCGGCACACCCACCGATGGAGCCCGTGACAGCCCCTCATGCTGTGACGGCGCCAGAGGATCGATCTCCTCCTTCTCGTGCACATACACATGGCCGTCGCGGATTTCTGTGCGGTACCGGGGCAGCGGGTTCAGCGCTGGCGCCGCAACGGCCTCGCCGGTCCTCAGGTCGAAACGCGCATGATGCCAGGGGCAGCGGATCACACCGTCAGTACACAGACCTTCCGAAAGCGGACCGCTGTAGTGTGTGCACACCGCGCTGAACGCATGGACCTGATCCCCGGTCCGGTGCAGCAGGACGGCGTCCCCGTCCACGTGCCCGAAGAAGGGAGCCCTCCCCTCAAGCTCACTCAGCGGCACTCCGGCCCTCAGGTCCGGCCCGACGACTTGCTGCTCTTCGCTCATCACTTTCCCCTCAAGCCCGCAGGTTCATGCAAATCCCATTCGCATGGACATAGGTCCGGGCTGGACAAATGTCAACAAAGTCCTTGAGAAACGTGGCGCAACGCCGAGCCCGGACGCTTCGACGGGCAGACGAACCCGGTTCAGGAACGCGGGCGAAATGCAGTTCAGGGGAAATGGGCGCTGGAACGTTCCGAAACGGCGCGAACGGCGTATAATGGTCGCCAACCAGGAAGACAGGACCAGGATCATGAAAAACATGCGGAAATTGCTGGTCGCAGCGGTGCTACTGGCGCCGGTTGCGGTGGAGGCGCAGGCGCCGCGGCTGAATGTGCCGATCGAGCAGTTCACGCTGCCGAACGGGCTGCGCGTGATGCTGCACCGGGATCCGACGGTGCCGATCGTCGCGAGCAACATCTGGTATCACGCGGGTTCGGGGCGCGAAATGCCGGGCCGGACGGGATTCGCACACCTGTTCGAACACATCATGTTCGAAGGGTCGAAGAACGTCCCGGAGGGCAAGATCGACGAGTGGTTCGAGGAGGCGGGCGGCTCACCGAACGGCTCGACGACGCAGGATCGCACGAACTACATGCAGACGTTCTCGTCGAACGCGATGGATCTCGCGCTGTTCATCGAATCGGACCGCATGGGGCATTTGCTGGAAGCGATGTCGCCGGCGAGTGTGGACGGGCAGCGCGATGTCGTGAAGAACGAGCGTCGTCAGAGTTACGACAACCAGCCGTACGGTCTGGCGGACCAGTTGCTGACGGAGGAGATGTATCCTTCGACGCATCCGTATTCGTGGCCGGTGATCGGGTACATGGATCACCTGAGCAACGCGTCGTACGACGATGTGGTGAGTTTCTTCAAGCGCTACTACGCGCCGAACAATGCGACGCTCGCGCTGGCGGGCAACATCGATGCGAAGCAGGCGCGTGCGCTGGCGGAGAAGTGGTTTGCGGATGTTCCGCGGGGCGAAGCGCTGCAGCCGCTGGTTGCGGAGACACCGCGCATCGACAGCGAGCGCAGGATCCTGCTGGAGGATCGTGTGCAACTGCCGCGGCTGTACATGCGGTGGATCACGCCGGCGTCGTATGCGGAGGGAGATGCTGCGCTGGTCGCGCTCGGTCGACTGCTGAGCGGCGGCAAGAACTCGCGCCTGTACAAGCGGCTCGTATACGACATGCAGATCGCGTCGGACGTGAGTGCGTATCAGGGCGGCGGCAAGCTGAACAGCGAGTTCCAGATCATGGCGACGGCGCGACCCGGACACAACCTCGAGGAGCTCGATCGTGTGATCCTGGAGGAAGTGCAGAAGGTCGCGAATGAAGCGCCGAGCCAGCACGAACTCGCCCGCATCCTCAACCAGTACGAAACGGGATTTCTCGAAAGTCTCGAGTCGGTCGGCAACAAGGCCGACATGATGAACGAGTACCTGTTCTACACCGGCACACCGGACTACTTCAACCAGGACCTCGCCCGCTTCCGCAATCTGAAGCCGGCGGATCTGAGTGCGGCGGCGAAGCGCTGGCTGCAGGCGAATGCGCGCATCGTGCTGAGTGTTGTGCCGCAGGGCAAGACGGAGCTCGGCATGCCGAACAGCCGCAACGTTCCGACGCAGGATCTCGAACAGAGCCCGCCGGTACGGAAGAAGACCACGTGAACCCGCGCGCGAGACGAACGACGATGAAAACAAATGCAACCACCGCGCGCATGATCCTGGTTTCAGGCGTGCTCGCGTTGTACGGCAGCGGTGTAGTGGCGCAGACGCCGGACCGCTCGAAAAAGCCGGACCTCGGTCCGGTTCAGCAGCTTACGCTTCCGGCAGTGCAGCAGTTCGCGCTGCCGAACGGGCTGAAGGTGCTGGTGATGGAAAAGCGCGAGTTGCCGCTCGTGCAGCTTTCGCTGCTGATCGATGCGGGGACGGTGCGCGAAGATGCCGCGGCAGCCGGCATTGCAAATATGACCGCGGACATGCTCGACGAAGGTGCGGCGGGCAAGACCGCTCTCGAGATCGCCGATGCGTTTGAAGCGCTGGGCGCGCGCTTCTCGGTCGGCGGCGGGCTGCACACCACGACCGCCTCGCTGCGCGTGCCGGTCGAACGGCTCACGCCTGCACTGCAGCAGATGGCCGAGGTCGTGCTTCAGCCGAGCTTCCCGGAAGAGGAACTCGACCGTTTGCGCAAGGATCGTGTCACGCGCCTCATTCGCATGCACGATCAGCCGCAGGCGATCGCGGCTTCGCTGTTCAGCAGCACGCTGTTCGGCAGTCAGCATCCATACGGTCGCAACAGCATCGGGACGGAGCAGTCGCTCGATGCAATGAGCACCGCGCAACTGCGCGCGTTCTACGACCGGTACTATCGCCCGAACAACGCGACCGTGATCGTGGTCGGCGATCTTTCCGCAGCCGATGCACGCAAGGCCGTCGAGCAGGCGTTCGGCAACTGGAAGCGCGCCGAGGTGCCGGCGGTCCAGCTCGCGAGCGCAGCGCAGGTGAAGGGCCGCACGATCTACATCGTCGACAAGCCCGGTTCCGCGCAGTCGGTGATCCAGTTCGGGCGCATCGGGGTGCCACGTTCGACGCGTGACTACTACGCGCTCGAGATCATGAACACGATTCTCGGCGGCTCCTTCACGTCGCGACTCAATCAGAACCTGCGCGAGACACACGGCTACGCGTACGGCGCAAGTTCGGGTTTCGACTACCGCCCGATCGCAGGCCCCTGGGTCGCCGCGTCGAATGTGCAGACGGTTTCGACCGGACCCGCGATCTCCGAGTTTATGAACGAACTGCGCGCGATTCGTCAGCCGATACCGCAGGAGGAGTTCGAGCGTGCACGCAACTTCCTCGCGATGCGTTTCCCGCAAGGCTTCCAGTCGGTCGCGGGCATCGCGGGTCGGCTGAGCGATGTCGTCCTGTACGGTCTGCCAACGGACTACTTCAATCGCTATACACAGAACGTGCTGGCCGTCACCAAGGCCGATGTGGAGCGCGTCGCACGCGAGTACATCGACCCCGAGAACGTGGCGATCTTCGTGGTCGGTGATCGTAAGGCGATCGAAGAACAGGTGCGTGCGCAGAACCTCGGCGATGTGCGGTTCCTCACCGTCACGGACGTGCTGGGGCCGGTACCGCAATAACAGGCGACGGCGACGGTGACGGCGACAAACCCTTCGCCGTCGCCGTCACCGTCGCCTCGATGCGTCACCGCGGCCTTGAGTGCGCCGCCATCCCTGAAGTCCGCCTTCAAGTACATCGAGTGGAGAGATTATGCGGTTATTGTGGGCAGTGATGCTGGTGTTGAGCCCTGCGCTGGCGACGGCGCAGCGCGGCCAGAGTGCGCAGTATTTCCCGCCGGCGGAGCCGGTGTGGGAGACGCGTCGGCCGGAGCAGGTCGGGATGGATGCTGCGAAGCTGCAGGAAGCGATTGCGTTTGCGAAGCAGAACGAATCGACCGCGCCGCGCGATCTTGAAATGGCGCATTATTCGAGCTTTGGGCGCGAACCGTTCGGGTATGCGATCGGTCCGTTCAAGGAGCGCGGTCCGCAGACCGGCATCATCATTCGTAACGGTTACATCGTTGCGGAGTGGGGCGAGCCGCAGCGCGTCGACATGACGTTCAGCGTGACCAAGAGCTTCGTCTCGACGATGGTCGGCCTCGCGTTCGATCGCGGCATGATCCGCGACGTGAACGATCCGGTGCACACGTATATGGCGCCGATCTTTCCGATGCAGTCCGCCGCGCATGCGGTTGAATCGAACAGCACACGGCTCGGCGGAACGCGGCCGATCGAGCTGTTCGCGACCGAGCACAACCGCAGGATCACCTGGGATCATCTGCTGCGTCAGGTGAGCGACTGGGAAGGCACGCTGTGGGGCAAACCCGAGTGGGCCGATCGACCGGACCGCGATGCGACGACCTGGCTGACACGCGCCCGCAAAGACCCGGGCAGCGCGTACGAGTACAATGACACGCGCGTCAACGTCCTCGCCCTTGCCGCAACCAACGTGTGGCGCAGGCCGCTGCCGGAAGTGCTGCGCGAGCTCGTCATGGATCCGATCGGCGCATCGCCGACGTGGCGCTGGTACGGCTACGACAACTCGTGGATTGTC
>Ga0182737_1001200_pt1 | contig 26973 bp, 22 predicted proteins | sample eDN5th30CBELigOP_FD_128878 | JGI IMG/M metagenome (GOLD analysis project Ga0182737, IMG submission 128878) | Enriched Organic Plus compost microbial communities from Emeryville, California, USA - eDNA 5th pass 30_C BE-Lig OP (version 2) (version 2) ... | reverse complement strand
AAAAGCCAGACTCTAGCGGCTCCGGCGGCCGGGCTCAATCGCGCAGTGTCCGGCGTTCGCGGCGCGGGCTGCGGCGGCTGCCTGCCCGGCTGGCTTGGCTACCCCGCCAAAAGTCAAGAAATGTCATTCCTCACGGCACTCGCCCATGCAGCACCCCTGTCATGTTGCAACGCAAAAATCTTTGCTGTGTAATGGCTGCAAAGGCCGCCGGACCCGGCGGCGGCAGTGCCCGCCGCCAACCGGGCGTGCGTCCGGACGGCGGCGCCGAGGGAGACCTTCATGGCCCAGACAGGCAACAAGCATCCCGGCGCGGCCCCCGCCCTGCCCGGCATCTGGAACCAGGCGCTGGAGTACGCGGCCGACGCCTGGCAGCGCGGCGTGCTGTACGCCGACGTCATGCGCCAGCGCGGCAACCAGTACCAGGAGCACATGGCCAAGCGGGCGCCCAATGTGCTCAGCATGGAGACCGAGCTGGTCGACGACGGCCACGAGCTGGCCCGGCCGGTCAACTACTCGCTGATGCGCATCGTCCCGCCCGAGGGCGTGGCGGTCGACCCGCTCAAGCGCCCCTTCGTCATCGTCGACCCGCGCGCCGGGCACGGCCCGGGCATAGGCGGCTTCAAGGCCGAGAGCGAGATCGGCGTGGCGGTGCGCGCCGGCCACCCCTGCTACTTCATCGGCTTCCTGCCCAACCCCGAGCCCGGCCAGACGGTCGAGGACGTGATGCGCGCCGAGGCGCACTTCCTGGAAAAGGTCATCGCCCGGCACCCGGACGCCGAGGGCAAGCCGGTCGTGGTGGGCAACTGCCAGGCCGGCTGGCAGGTGATGATGACCGCGGCCATGCGCCCCGACCTGTTCGGCCCCATCATCCTGGCCGGCGCGCCGCTGTCGTACTGGGCGGGCTGGCGCGGCATGAACCCGATGCGCTATTTCGGCGGCCTGGTGGGCGGCTCCTGGCTCACCGCCCTGACCAGCGACCTGGGCGCCGGGCGCTTCGACGGCGCCTGGCTGGTGCAGAACTTCGAGAACCTCAACCCCGCCAACACGCTCTGGTCCAAGCAGTACAACCTGTACGCCAACGTCGACACCGAGGCCGAGCGCTACCTGGGCTTCGAGAAATGGTGGGGCGGCCACGTCTTCCTGGACCGCAACGAGATCCAGTACATCGTCGACAACCTGTTCGTCGGCAACCGCCTGGCCACGGCCAACCTGGTCACCAGCGACGGCATCCGCATCGACCTGCGCAACATCCGCTCGCCCATCATCGTGTTCTGCTCCAAGGGCGACAACATCACGCCGCCGCCGCAGGCGCTGGGCTGGATCACCGACCTGTACCAGGACGACGCCGAGGTCCGCGCCCACGGCCAGACCATCGTCTACGCCGTGCACGAGAGCATCGGCCACCTGGGCATCTTCGTGTCGGGCAGCGTGGCGCGCAAGGAGCACCAGGAATTCACCTGCAACATCGACCTGATCGACGTGCTGCCGCCCGGCATCTACCAGGCCGAGATCCAGGACAAGACGCCCGACACGCCCAACGCCGACCTGGCCTACGGCGACTACGTGCTGCACTTCGCCCGCCGCGGCGTGGCCGACGTGCGCCGCATCGTCGAGCCCAACCCCGAGGACGAGCGGCGCTTCGCATCGGTCAAGCGCATCTCGGAGATCAACCTGGGCATGTACCGCAGCTTCGTCCAGCCCTGGGTGCGGCAGCTGTTCACGCCCGCGGTGGCCGAGGCGATGCAGCGCCTGCACCCGCTGCGCCTGCCCTACGAGATGATCTCCGACCGCAACCCCATGGTCGCCCCGGTGGCGCCGCTGGCCGAGCAGGTGCGCGGGCACCGCCAGGCCGCCGCCGCCGACAACCCCTTCCGCCTGGCCGAGACGCTGTTCTCGCGCAGCGTGGAAACGGCGCTGGACATCTGGCGCGACCTGCGCGACGACGCGGTGGAAAACATGTTCATGGCCGTCTACGGCTCGCCGCTGGTGCAGGACCTGGCCGGCCTGGGCGGGCGCGAAGGCCCGCCGCGCAAGCACCCCGGCGTCTTCCCCGAGCACCACGAGTTCATGAAGGCGCGCGCCCAGGAACTGCGCGCGCTGATGGAATGCGGCGGCGTGCGCGAGGCCTGCGTGCGCATGCTGATCTACGTCAGCCAGGGCCAGGGCGGCATCGACGAGCGCTGCTTCAACCTGATCCGCAAGATGCGCTCGGAGAAGGACAACGTGATGGCGCTGCAGGAGTTCAAGGACGTGGTGCGCGACCAGGCGCTGATCATGATGCTGGACCTGCCCGCCTCCATCGCCGCCGTGCCCAAGCTGCTGGCGCGCGCCTCGGCGGCCGACATCCGCGCAGCCATCGACGACATGCGCCAGGTGGTGACCGCCGGCATGCCGCTGACCGAGGTCAGCGAGGCGCGGCTGGCGGAGATGGAAGACATCTTCAACGCGGCCGCGCGGGAGGCGGAGAAGGCGGAGAAGGAAGGCGCCCGCGCCGGCTCGGGCGCGGCCAACGACGAACGGCTGTCCGGGCGCAGGCCGCGCGGGCCGGCCCAAGCGGCCGGGCGGACCAAGCGGCAGGCCTCGCCGGCGCGCAGGCGCGGCGCGGCGGGCGGCGGCTAGGCGGCCTGGCCCGGCGGGGCGCGGTTCAGCACGCGGGCGAGCACGGTTTCCTCGGCATGGACGAAGGCCGGCAGGCCCCGCTGGCGCGTGCGCGGCATGTCCAGCGCCAGGTCCAGCGTCACGCGGCCGGCGTCGATGAGCAGCACCCGGTCGCCCAGCGCCACGGCCTCTTCGACGTCATGGGTGACCAGCAGCACCGTGAAGCGGTGGCGCAGCCACAGGTTCTCGATCAGCTGCTGCATTTCCAGCCGGGTCAGCGCGTCCAGCGCGCCCAGCGGCTCGTCCAGCAGCAGCAGGCTGGGCTGGTGGATCAGGGCGCGCGCCAGGGCGACGCGCTGGCGCTGGCCGCCCGACAGCTGCGACGGCCACTTGGCCGCATGGTCGGCCAGGCCGACTTCCTGCAGCGCGACGCCGGCGCGGACGCGCCAGTCGCCCTTGAGCCCCAGGCCGACGTTGTCCAGCACGCTCTTCCAGGGCACCAGCCGGGGCTCCTGGAACATCAGGCGGACGGCCGCGCCGCCCTCGCCGCGCACGCCCGCGGATATCGATCCGCCGGACGCAGGCTCCAGGCCCGCCACCAGCCTCAGCAGCGTGGACTTGCCGCAGCCCGAGCGCCCGACGATGGACACGAACTGCCCCGCCTCGATGTCGAGATCGATGCCGCGCAGCACTTCCTGGCCGCCGAAGGACTTGCGCAGCGAGGCGATGCGCAGCGCCATGCCCGCCGGGGCGGCGGCGGGCGCGTCCTGCGCGGCCGGCTCCGGCTGCGCGAAGCGGGCGGGGTGGACGACGGATGCGGTCGTCATGCCTGCGCTCGCTTCTGGTAGTTCTCGTGCCAGCGCAGCCAGCGCCCCTCCAGGCGGCGCGCCAGCGCGTCGGTGGCCTTGCCCAGCAGCGCGTACAGCACGATGGACAGCACGATGACGTTGGTGTTGAGGAATTCGCGCGCGTTGGCCGCCATGTAGCCTATGCCCGCCTCGGCCGCGATCGACTCGGCCACGATCAGCACCACCCACGCCACGCCCAGCGAATAGCGCACGCCCACCAGGATGGACGACACCGCCCCCGGCAGGATGATGTGGCGCACCAGCGGCCAGCCCCGCAGGCCGTAGTGGCGCGACATCTCGATGAGCTGCGGGTCGACCGAGCGGATGCCGTGGTAGGTGTTCATGTAGACCGGGAAGAAGGTGGCGAAGGCGACCAGCACGATCTTGGAGGTCTCGTCGATGCCGAACCAGATCAGGATCAGTGGCGTGACGGCCAGGGACGGCACCGTGCGCAGCATCTGCAGCAGTGTGTCGAAGGTCAGTTCGCCGCGCCGCGACAGGCCGGTGAGCAGGCCGAAGAACAGGCCGAGCGAGCCGCCGATCACGAAGCCCGCGGCGGCCCGGCCGAAGCTGATGCCCAGGTGCCGCCACAATTCGCCGCTGGCGGCCATCGCCCACGCCGTGGCGATGACCGAGCTGGGCGCCGGCAGCAGGCGCTGCGGCAGCCAGGCCAGGTCGGATGCCACCTGCCACACAGCCAGCAGGACCAACGGAGCGGCCCAGGGAAGTAAGGGCGCGGTCCAGCGATACGGGGTGGATGCAATGCCGGCGCCGGCCGTGGTGCCGACACTGGCGCCGGCGCCGGCCGCCGCAGGACCGCGCACGGTGGACATGGTCGCCCCCCCCGTCAGTTCGATGCCGTCGGCTGGACGGCCTGCGTCGGCGTCCAGACCTCGATGGACGCGGCATCCAGCTTGGCGGGGATGAGCCCGGCCTCGAAGAAGACGTCGGCGATGCGCTGGCGCTCCTGGTCGGACGCCGCATCCGGCACCGGCACGATCTCGTAGCTGCGGCGCGCGTTGACGTGCTTGACCACTTCCGGCGTCACGTCGCCCCAGATCGGCGCCAGCAGCTCGGCCGCCTCGTCGGGATGGTCCTTGACCCACTTGCCGGTTTCGCGCAGCGTATCGAACACGACCTGCACGACCTCGGGATGCTTCTTGGCAAAGCTCGTCGTCACCTGGAAATAGCGCGTGTAGAGCGCCAGCCCGTCGCTGCCGTCGGACAGGACGCGCACCTTGCCGCCCAGTTCCTCGATGGCCAGGAAGGGGTCCCAGATCGACCAGGCGTCCACCCGGCCGTTGCGGAAGGCCGATGCGGCGTCCACCGGCCGCAGGTAGCGCGGCTCGATGTCCTGGTTCGTCAGGCCGGCGCGCGCCAGGGCGGCGTTGAGCAGGAAGTTGGTGCCCGACCCCTTGGAGACGGCCACGCTCCTGCCCTTCAGGTCCGCCACCGTCTTGATCGGCGAGTCGGCCGGGACGATGATGGCCTGCGCGGACGGCGCCGAGGTCTCCCGCGCGTAGTAGGTCACCGGCGCGCCGGCGGCCAGCGTGAACACCGTGGCCGCGTCGGCAATGTCGCCATGGAAGTCCACGCTGCCGGCGTTGATGGCCTCGGCCAGCCCGCTGGTGAAGCTCTTGAACTGGGCGTCGAAGCCCAGCTCGTCCAGGCGCTGCTTGAGGATGCCCTGGTGGCGCATCACCGCGATCAGGGTGGACGAGCTCTGGTAGCTGAAGGTCACGGTCTCGCGCGCCAGCGCCGCGCCCGGATCGGCCAGCGCGCAGGCGACCGCCACGGCCGCCGCCGCGAGCGCGCGCGGCGCCGCCGATGTCCCGTGCACCCATCCGTACCACCGCCCTGCCGTCGTCGCCATCGCGCCGCCCCCGAAAAAGCTTCAATGAAGCGGGGCATGGTAGGGACCGCTTGCGCGGCGCACAACCATTAGCTTATGGACGCCCCGGCCATTTGCTCATGCGCACATGAGCAAATGACTGGAAACAGGAAAGGACGCGGCTAGAATCGCTCGCTTTGCGATTGGGGAAATGACCATGTCGAGCTCGCCCTTGCGGTTCGGTATCTGGGCGCTGGTGCACGGCAGCCGCGCGGCGCTGCAGGACCCGGACGAACCCTTCGACGCCTCGTGGGAGCGCAACCGCGACCTGGTGCTGGCCGCCGAGCGCCTGGGCTTCGACGCGACGCTGATCGCCCAGCACACCGTCAACCCGCACCACGACAGCCTGGACCAGTTGGAAGCCTGGACCAGCGCTGCCGCCCTGGCCGCGCTGACCTCGCGCATCGAGCTCATCGCGGCGGTCAAGCCCTTCCTGTACCACCCCGTCGTGCTGGCCAAGATGGCGCAGCAGATCGAGCACATCAGCCGCGGCCGCTTCGCGATCAACCTGGTCAACGGCTGGAACCGCGCCGAGCCCGAGAAGGCCGGCATCGCCTTCGCCGAGCACGACGAGCGCTACGCCTACGGCCGGGAATGGATACAGGTGGTCGATTCGCTGCTGCGCGGCGAGCGCACGAACTTCCAGGGCAAGTATTTCCAGGTGCGCGACTACGAGCTGCGCCCGCACGACTCCTACAAGGCCCGCCCGGCAATCTACGTCGGCGGCGAATCGGAGCCCGCCCGCTCGCTGGTGGCCGACCACGGCGACGTCTGGTTCATCAACGGCCAGCCCATCGAGGACGTGCGCGCGCTGATCGCCGACGTGGCCGCGCGCCCCCGGCGCGGCGCGCCCGTGCGCTTCGGCTTGTCCGCCTTCGTGATCGCCCGCCCGACCGAGGCGCAGGCGCGCGAGCACTACGAGCGCCTGCGCGAACTGGCCGCGCTGGACGAGCCGATCAAGCAGGCCAAGAAGGCCAACGTGGACCCCGCCACGGTGATGCACAAGACCTTCGCCAGGTCCGAGCGGGTCGGCTCCAACGGCGGCACGGCCGCGGGCCTGGTCGGCGACTACGACCAGGTGGCCGCGCGCATCCTGGACTTCCACCGCGCGGGCATCGAGCTGTTCATGCTGCAGTACCAGCCCTTCGAGGCGGAGATGGAGCGCTTTGCGCAGGAAGTGATCCCGCGGGTGCGGCGCCTGCAGCAGGCGGAAGTGGGTGTGGCAGGATAGAATCATCACTCTGCGCATCAACTGATGCGCTATCCTGCTTCGCCATGAGGACTCCTTCCATGCGCACCACCGTCACGCTGGACGACGATCTGGTCGAACAGGCGCGCTACTACACCGGCATCAAGGAAACATCCGCCCTGGTGCAGCAGGCCATGACGCTGCTCGTCCAGCGCGAGGCCGCGCGGCGGCTGGCCCGCCTGGGCGGCAGCGCCCCCGGGCTGAAGCCCGCTCCCCGCCGCCGATCGAGGCCTGCCGATGGTGATCGTTGACACCTCCGTGTGGGTGGATCACCTGGCCCGGCAGGACGAGCGCCTGTGCGCCCTGCTGGAGGAAGGCGAAGTGCTGATGCATCCGATGATCGCCGCCGAACTCGCCCTCGGCCACCTGCCGCGACGAACGGAAACCCTCGACGCCTTGCAGGCCCTGCCCCGAAGCCCGGTGGCGGGCCATAACGAAGCGATGGTCTTCCTGAACAACGAGCGCCTGCACGGCCTGGGCATCGGCTACGTCGACCTGCACCTGCTGGCCGCGGCGCGGCTGGCGCCCGGCATTACGCTCTGGACGCGGGACAAGCGGCTGCACCGCGCAGGCGTGAAACTGGGCGTGGCCGCATCCCCGTTGCATTGATGCCGCCGCGCGCCGCATCCGCGGCGCGAGCCGCGACCGTCCCGAGATCGGGGCAGAAAAAGCCCGCAGGGAATCAATCCCCCGCGCGCTGCTCCAGTATCTCCACCGCCGGCAGCGTCCTGCCTTCCAGGAACTCCAGGAAGGCGCCGCCACCCGTCGAGATGTAGCCCACGTCGCCGGCGATGCCGTACTTGGCGATGGCCGCCAGGGTGTCGCCGCCGCCGGCGATGGAGAACGCCTCGGAGCTGGCGATGGCGCGCGCCAGGGCCTCGGTGCCGTGGCCGAACTGGTCGAACTCGAACACGCCGACCGGGCCGTTCCAGACGATGGTGCCGGCCTTCGCCAGCACGTCCGCCAGCCGCTGCGCGGTGTCCGGGCCGATGTCCAGGATCATGTCGTCGGCGGCGACCTCGCCCACCGCCTTGGTCTCGGCCGCGGCGTCGGCGCCGAAGGACTTGGCGCAGACCACGTCGGTCGGGATGGGCACTTCCGCGCCGCGCGATTTCATCAGGTCCATGACGGCGCGCGCTTCTTCCACCTGGTCGGGCTCGGCCAGCGACTTGCCGATGGGCAGGCCGGCGGCCAGCAGGAAGGTGTTGGCGATGCCGCCGCCCACCACCAGTTGGTCGACGCGGTCGGCCAGCGAGCGCAGGATGGACAGCTTGGTCGACACCTTGGAGCCGCCGACGATGGCCACCAGCGGCCGCTTCGGCTCGCCGAGCGCGCGGCCCAGGGCTTCCAGCTCGGCGGCCAGCAGGGGGCCGGCGCAGGCCACCGGCGCGTAGCGCGCCATGCCGTGGGTAGTGGCCTCGGCGCGGTGCGCAGTGCCGAAGGCGTCGTTGACGTAGACGTCGCACAGCGCCGCCATCTTGCGCGACAGGGCTTCGTCGTTCTTCTTCTCGCCGGCGTTGACGCGGCAGTTCTCCAGCAGCACGACGCGGCCGGGCTCGACCCGCACGCCGTGCTCGACCCAGTCCTGCACCAGGTCCACCGGCGCGCCCAGCAGCTCGGACAGGCGCCGCGCCACGGGCGCCAGGGTGTCGTCCTTGCCCAGCACGCCCTCCTTGGGGCGGCCCAGGTGGGACGTAACCATGACGGCGGCGCCGGCGTCCAGCGCCAGGCGGATGCCGGGCACCGAGGCACGGATACGCGTGTCCTCGGCGATGTTGCCCGCGTCGTCGAAGGGCACGTTCAGGTCGGCGCGGATGAACACGCGCTTGCCGGCCAGGCTGCCGGACTGCGCCAGGGCGGAAAGGGTCTTGACGTTGGCCATGGTGAGGAAAGTCGTCTCCGGGTATCCAATAATGACAAGGGCGGGTCGCCCCGCCCCTGCCGTGTGCCTGCCTGCGATTACTTGGCAGACATCAGGGCCACGGTGGTATCGAGCATGCGGTTGGAGAAGCCCCACTCGTTGTCGTACCAGGACGAGACCTTGACCAGCTTGCCGGACACCTTGGTCAGCGTGGCGTCGTAGGTGCTGGAAGCCGGGTTGTGGTTGAAGTCCACCGACACCAGGGGGTCGGTGTTGTAGGCCAGGATGCCCTTGAGCTCGCCTTCGGAGGCGGCCTTCAGGATGGCGTTGACCTCGTCCACGGTCGTTTCGCGCTTGGCGATGAAGGACAGGTCGACGATGGACACGTTGATGGTCGGCACGCGGATCGAGTAGCCGTCCAGCTTGCCGTCCAGCTCGGGCAGCACCAGGCCCACCGCGGCGGCCGCGCCGGTCTTGGTGGGGATCATGCTCATGGTGGCCGAGCGGGCGCGGCGCAGGTCCTCGTGGTAGACGTCGGTCAGCACCTGGTCGTTGGTGTAGGCGTGCACCGTGGTCATCAGGCCGGTCTCGATGCCCAGCTTGTCGTGCAGCGCCTTGGCCAGCGGCGCCAGGCAGTTGGTGGTGCAAGAGGCGTTGGAGATCACGGTGTGCGAGGACTTCAGCACGCCGTGGTTGACGCCGTAGACCACGGTGGCGTCCACGTCCTTGCCGCCCGGGGCGGATATGATGACCTTCCCGGCGCCGCCCTTCAGGTGCGCGCCGGCCTTTTCCTTGCTGGTGAAGAAGCCCGTGCATTCCAGCACCACGTCCACGCCCAGCTCGCCCCAGGGCAGCTCGGCCGGGTTGCGGTTGGCCAGCACGCGGATCTTGTCGCCGTTGACCACCATGGAGTCGCCCTCGACCGAGACGGTGCCGGGGAACTTGCCGTGGGCCGTGTCGTACTGGGTGAGGTGGGCGTTGGTCTTGGGATCGCCCAGGTCGTTGATGGCGACGATCTGGATGTCGTGCTTCTTGCCGCCCTCGTAATGGGCCCGCAGGATGTTGCGGCCGATGCGGCCGTATCCGTTGATGGCGACGCGTATGGTCATGATGGCTAACTCCTTTTTTTACAGAACCCGCTGCACGGCTGCGGCCACGGCTTCGGCCGTCAATCCGAAAAACTTGAACAGTTCGCCCGCCGGCGCCGATTCGCCGTAGCGGTCTATGCCCACCACGGCGCCTTCCAGGCCGACGTATTTGTGCCAGAACGCCGTGCAGCCGGCCTCGACCGCCACGCGCGGCAGCCCCTTGGGCAGCACGGATTCGCGCCAGGTGGCGTCCTGCGCGTCGAACACGCTGGTGCAGGGCATGGACACCACGCGCACGGGGATGCCGGCGGCGGCCAGCTGATCCTGCGCGGCCAGCGCCAGCGCGACTTCCGAGCCGGTGGCGATGATGGCCGCGCGCGCGCCTTCGGCGTCGCGCAGCACGTAGCCGCCGCGGGCGATGGCCGCGACCGTCTGCGCGTCGCGCGCGACGAAAGGCAGGTTCTGGCGCGACAGCAGCAGCGCGCTGGGTCCGCCGTCGCGCACGTCCATGCCCACGCTGGCCGGGCGCTGCACCGCCGCGCCCCAGGCCGCGAAGGTTTCCACCGTGTCGCAGGGCCGCCAGACGGCCAGGTTGGGGATCAGCCGCAGGCTGGAGGCGTGCTCGATCGACTGGTGGGTGGGGCCGTCCTCGCCCAGGCCGATGGAGTCGTGGGTGAAGACGTGCACCACGCGCTGCTTCATGAGCGCGGCCATGCGCAGCGCGTTGCGAGAATAGTCGGAGAAGGTCAGGAAGGTGCCGCCGAAGGGCAGGTAGCCACCGTGCAGCGCGATGCCGTTCATGATGGCGGCCATGCCGAACTCGCGCACGCCGTAGTTGATGTGGCGGCCGAAGGACAGGCCGGATTCGCCGGCGCGCACCGGCGCGGCGCCCTTCCAGTCGGTGTAGTTCGAGCCGGTCAGATCGGCCGAGCCGCCCAGCAGCTCGGGCAGGGCCTGCACCAGTTCGGCGATGGCGTATTGCGAGGCCTTGCGGGTGGCGACGGTCTCGCCCTTGGCGACAGTGGCTTCCAGCATGGCCTGCAGCGACGCGGCGAAGCCCTCGGGCAGCTCGCCCTTCATGCGGCGCTGGAACTCGGCGGCCTCGGCCGGGTGCTGCGCGGCGTAGGCGTCGAAGCGGGCCTGCCACCGCGACTGGGCCTGGGCGCCGGCGGCGCGCGCGTCCCAGGCCTGGTAGATCTCGTCGGGGATCTCGAAGGGCGCATGGGGCCAGCCCAGGGCCTCGCGCGTGGCGGCGATCTCGGCCCCGCCCAGCGGCGCGCCGTGCACCTTGTCGGTGCCGGCGACGTTGGGCGCGCCCTTGCCGATCACGGTGCGGCAGACGATGAGCGTGGGCCCGCCGTGCCGGGCGGCGTTCTCGCGCGCCTGGGCGAGCGCGGCGTCCACGGCCTCGACGCTGTGGCCGTCCACGCCGCGGATCACGTTCCAGCCGTAGCCTTCGAAGCGGCGCGCGGTGTCGTCGGCGAACCAGGCCTCGACCTTGCCGTCGATGGAGATGCCGTTGTCGTCGTACAGGGCGATCAGCTTGGACAGGCGCAGCGTGCCGGCCAGCGAGCAGACCTCGTGCGAGATGCCTTCCATCAGGCAGCCGTCGCCCATGAAGACGTAGGTGTGGTGGTCGACCAGCTCATGGCCGGGCTTGTTGAATTCGGCGGCCAGCAGGGCCTCGGCCAGCGCCATGCCGACCGCGTTGCCCAGGCCCTGGCCGAGCGGGCCGGTGGTGGTCTCCACGCCGGGGGTGATGCCGACTTCCGGGTGGCCCGGGGTGCGCGAGTGCAGCTGGCGGAAGCGCCGCAGCTCGTCCATGGGCAGGTCGTAGCCGGTCAGGTGCAGCAGCGCGTAGATCAGCATGGAGCCGTGGCCGTTGGACAGCACGAAGCGGTCGCGGTCGGGCCAGGCGGGATCGGCGGGGTTGTGGCGCAGGTGGCGCGTCCAGAGCGCCTGGGCGATCTCGGCCATGCCCATGGGCGCGCCCGGGTGCCCCGAATTGGCCTGCTGGACGGCGTCCATGGCGAGCGCGCGGATGGCATCGGCCGGTTTGGGGGAAGGGGCGCTGGCTTGGCTCATGGAAATTCCGCCGGGGGGGCTGCTGCGAAGGCCGCCGGCGGCGCGGCGCGCGGATGGCGCGCATGGGGTCGACGGCCTGTCATCGGTTTGTAAAGCCCATGATTTTACCACCCGGCCCACCCCCGGCCTGGAGGCGTCCGGGCGATAATGGCGCGGCCGCGGGGCCGCCGGGCGGCCGTGCCCGGCGGCCCGCCCGTTCCTTCACCTTCTTCCTGGCCCGCGATGCCCATTCCGCGCTTCCACTGCCCCGGCCCCCTGCCCGCCCACGACACCGTCGACCTGCCCGAGGCCGCCGCCCACCATGCCGTGCGCGTGCTGCGCCTGCGCAGCGGCGACGCCGTCGTGCTGTTCGACGGCACGGGCGGCGAAGTCCCCGGAGTGCTGGAGATCGACGGCGCGCGCGCCCGCGCCAGGCTGGGCGCGCACGACCCGCGCGAGGCCGAGCTGCCCGGGCGCATCGTGCTGGTGCAGGGCCTGCCCTCGGGCGACAAGATGGACTGGGTGGTGGAAAAGTCCGTCGAGCTGGGCGTGCACGCCATCGTGCCGGTGGCCGCGCAGCGCAGCGTGCTGCAGCTCGCCGGCGAGCGCCGCGAGCGGCGCCTGGCGCGCTGGCGCGGCATCGCCCAGGCCGCCTGCGAGCAGTGCGGCCGCAACCGCCTGCCGCAGGTGCACGGGGTGGCCACGCTGGCGCAGTGGCTGCAGGACAACGCGCAGGCCGCCGAGCCGCTGCCGGTATTCCTGTGCCACCCGGAAGCGCAGGAGCCGCTGGCGCCGGCCCTGCGCGCGGCCCGCCCGGCGGCGCTGGCGCTGCTGGTCGGCCCGGAAGGCGGCTGGTCGGACGAGGAGCTGGCGGCCGCCGCCCGCCACGGCGCCCGGCCGCTGCGCTACGGCCCGCGCATCCTGCGCACCGAGACCGCCGGCCTGGCGCTGATCGCGTCCGTCTCCGCCATCCTGGGCTGGAACGACGAAGAATAGGGGCGGGCCCTGCCCGCCCCTATTCTTCGCTCCAGCTTTGCGCGCGGCCGGGTTCGGGCTCGGGGTGCTTGCCGGCGTGGCCGACGGCGTAGGCGAACACGCGGCCGTTCTCGCGGGCGAACTCGGCCGCGTCGGCGCACACGCCTTCGATCAGGGCGCAGTCTTCCTGCAGAGCCGGGTCGCCCGAATGCAGCCTGTCCAGGTACAGGACCACGCCCGTCTTCTGGTCCAGCACGGTGTCGCACAGGCAGTCGTAGAGCGCGTCCAGGTTGCTGCCGAAGTATTCAGGGAAGTCCACCGCCTTGGCGATGGCGCGCAGCACCGCGGAGCGGCTGCGCGCCCGGTCGCATTCGGCAAGGAAATAAGCCAGGCCGGCGGCGCGGGCCGCCTCGGCCAGCGCCGGCGGATCGGCGGCATGATCCAGCGCCCCGCCGCGCTGCAGCTGCCGCTGCAGGGTGGACTGACCGGTTCGGGTCATGCTGGAGGCTCCTTGAAAAACGCATGGACGGCTTCGGTACGCCGCATCGTATCGGCATAACCGAGTTCGATCAATGCGTGCGTGTAACTCCTCTCGAACAAGAGGTATGACAACAACGACCCACCCGCGCGCTGCCCCGTTTCGGCCGATACGCCGAGCACGCGGAACAGCAGCCGCACGGCCCGCGGCAGGCTGTGCATGTGGGCCAGCGCCAGGTCGTCCAGCGACTGGCTGGGCGACAGCGACAGCGCCTTGACGTGGCGCAGGCCGGCCGGCCCGCCCACTTGCGGCGCGGCCTCCAGCACCTGGTTGGCGCGCTCCAGCCGCTCGATGTCCATGGCCACGCTGTCCAGGAAAATGTTGGACAGGGCGTGGCCGCCGATCTGGGCCAGCGAGGGGTAGCCGGGGTCGCGCAGGCGCCGCTCGGGATGGGTGTCGTCGCGATAGCCGGTGCCTATGACCAGCACCCGGTCGGCCCCCAGGTGGATGGCCGGGCTGATGGGCGCGAGCTGGCGCATGGAGCCGTCGCCGCACCACTCCACCTGGCCGCCGACCTGCAGCGGCCGGGCCGGGAAGACGAAGGGGATGGCGCTGGACGCCATCAGGTGCTGCACGCCGATGCGCGCGGCCACCGCCTGGCGCAGCGAGCGCCGCCAGGGGGCGATGGTGTGGCGCGCCTGGTAGAAGGTCAGGTGCTCGCCCGAGGTATAGCCCGAGGCGCTGACCGCCAGGGCGGACAGGCAGCCGCTGGCCAGGTTGCATTCCAGCCGGTCGAAGTCCAGGGACTGCGCCAGCAGCGCTTCCAGCGGCTGGTTGTCCAGCAGCGAGCGCGGCCGGTTGCGGCGCAGGGGCGGCAGCAGCCAGCCCAGGGTCAGCATGAGCAGCCAGCGCGCGCCGGTGCTTACCAGGCCGGCCGCGTCGTCGCGGTAGACCGCGCCGGTGTGCAGCGACTCCCACAGCTCGCGCATGCGCATCGCCGCCCGGTGCGGATCGGCCGCGCGGCAGGCCAGCGCCGCGGCGTTGATGGCGCCGGCCGACGAGCCGCAGACCACGCCGAAAGGGTTGACGAAGCCTTCGCCGCGCCCCGGGTCGAGCAGCTCGAACAGGGCCTGCAGCACGCCGACCTGGTAGGCGGCGCGCGCCCCGCCGCCGGTCAGGACCAGGCCGGTGACCGGCCTGCCGGGCTCAGCGGCCGTTGGTGTTTGCATCGACCACGGTCAATGCAGTCATGTTGACGATGCGGCGCACGGTCGAGCTGGAGGTCAGGATGTTGACCGGCGCGTTCACGCCCAGCAGGAAGGGGCCGACCGCCACGTTGCCGCCGGCGGCGGTCTTGAGCAAGTTGTAGGCGATGTTGCCCGAATCCACGTTGGGGCAGACCAGCAGGTTGGCCGGCCCCTTGAGCGTGGTCGAGGGCAGGATGCGCTCGCGCAGGGATTCGTCCAACGCACAGTCGCCGTGCATTTCGCCGTCGACTTCGAGCTCCGGCGCGCGGCTGCGGATCAGCGCCAGCGCGTCGCGCATCTTGGCGCCCGAGGCCGAGCTGGCCGAGCCGAAGTTCGAGCGCGACAGCAGCGCGACCTTGGGCTCCAGGTTGAGCCGGCGCATCTGCTCGGCGGCCGACAGGGTGAACTCGGCGATCTGCTCGGCGCTGGGGTCGTCGTTGACGTGGGTGTCGACCAGCGCCACCGTGCGCTCGGACAGCAGCAGCACGTTCATCGCGGCGTAGGTGCAGGCGCCCGGGCGGCGGCCGATGACCTCGTCGACGAAGCGCAGGTGGTCGGCGTAGGCGCCCACCGTGCCGCAGATCATGCCGTCGGCGTCGCCCAGGTGCACCATCATCGCGCCGATCAGGGTCAGGCGGCGGCGCATCTCGACGCGCGCCATCTCCTTGGTGATGCCGCGCCGGCACATCAGTTCCCAGTAGGTCGTCCAGTAGCGGTGGAAGCGGTCGTCGAATTCCGGGTTGGTGACTTCGACGTCCTCGCCCAGGCGCAGGCGCAGGCCGTGCTTCTCGATGCGCGCGGCCAGCACGGCCGGACGGCCGACCAGGATGGGCTTGGCCAGGCCTTCGTCGACCACCACCTGCACGGCGCGCAGCACGCGCTCGTCCTCGCCCTCGGTGAAGACGATGCGCGCCTTGCCGCCTTCGCGCACGAGGGTCTTGGCCGCGGCGAACAGCGGCTTCATGAAGGCGCCCGAGTGGTAGACGAAATGCTGCATCTGGTCCACGTAGGCGTCCAGGTCGGCGATGGGCCGGGCGGCCACGCCGCCTTCCATGGCCGCGCGCGCGACCGCCGGGGCGATGCGCACGATCAGGCGCGGGTCGAAGGGCTTGGGGATGAAGTACTGCGGGCCGAAGCTCAGGTCGTAGGTGCCGTAGGCGGCGGCCACGACTTCGTTCTGCTCTTCCTGGGCCAGGCCGGCGATGGCGTAGACCGCGGCCTTTTCCATCTCGCGCGTGATGGTGGTGGCCCCCACGTCCAGCGCGCCGCGGAACACGTAGGGGAAGCACAGGACGTTGTTGACCTGGTTGGGGTAGTCGGAGCGGCCGGTGGCGATGACCACGTCGTCGCGCACGGCGTGGGCGTCCTCGGGCAGGATTTCCGGGTTGGGGTTGGCCAGGGCCAGGATGAGCGGGCGGGGGGCCATGCGCGCGACCATGTCGGGCTTGAGCACGCCGCCGGCCGACAGGCCCAGGAACACGTCGGCGCCGTCGATGACCTCGCCCAGCTTGCGCTTGTCGGTCTTCTGCGCGAAGCGCGCCTTGTCGGGGTCCATCAGCACGGTGCGGCCTTCGTAGACCACGCCTTCGATGTCGGTGACCCAGATGTTGCCGATGGGCAGGCCCAGGTCCACCATCAGCTCCAGGCAGGCCAGCGCGGCGGCGCCCGCGCCGGAGACCACCACCTTGACCTTGGCGATGTCCTTGCCGACGACCTTCAGGCCGTTGATGAAGGCGGCCGACACGGTGATGGCCGTGCCGTGCTGGTCGTCGTGGAAGACCGGGATCTTCATGCGCTCGCGCAGCTTGCGCTCGACGGCGAAGCACTCGGGCGCCTTGATGTCTTCCAGGTTGATGCCGCCGAAGGTGGGCTCCAGGCCGGCGATGATCTCGACCAGCTTGTCGGGATCGGTCTCGCTGATCTCGATGTCGAACACGTCCAGGCCGGCGAACTTCTTGAACAGCACCGCCTTGCCTTCCATGACGGGCTTGGAGGCCAGCGCGCCGATGTTGCCCAGGCCCAGCACCGCGGTGCCGTTGCTGATGACGCCGACCAGGTTGCCGCGGCCGGTGTAGCGGTAGGCATTGTTCGGGTCCGATACGATTTCTTCGCAGGCCGCCGCCACGCCGGGGGAATACGCCAGCGCCAGGTCGCGCTGATTGGTCAGTTGCTTGGTCGGCGCGATCGAAAGCTTGCCGGGCCGGCCATGCTCGTGATATTCGAGAGCGGCCTTGCGCAGATTGGCGTCCATGTTGGTCTCGGTCCTGAAGAATGCCGGGCCGTCCACGATGGGCGGCCTCCATCCGTAAAGACGGGGATTCTAGCCCTATACGGCGGGCAGCGGCGGCAATGCGCCGGCGGGATCGAACAAGGCCTTGGCGCGCGCGTCCAGGCGCGCGGCGGCGGCTTGCAGATCGGGAGGTTCATGCTGCAGCGCAGCAGCGGCGTGCTGGCCGCCCTGGCTGCCGCCGCCGCCCGTCCCGCCGGCATGAAGGTCTTCGCCGGCCCCGCCGTCATCGGCCGCATCCCGGCCGGTGCCGGCATCGGGCGGCTGCGCGGCCGGACGCAGCAGCGCCGACTCCACCCACGCCAATGTTCCGCCATGCCCCAGCAGCAGCTGGCCCAGGTTGACGCGGCCGTCGGCGGGCCGCAGCGCGTCGAGCCGGACGCGCGCCGGCCAGCGCGGCGCGGCCAGGCAGGCCTGCGCGTCGGCGCCCGCGGCCAGCTCGAACAGCCTGGGCACCAGGCGCTGCATGGCGATGCCGCGCAGCGGCAGCGTGTCGTGCTCGCCGAAGGGGCCCAGGGTGGCGCGCTCGCCGTCGGCCAGCACGGCGTCCAGCGCCGCCACGCCGCTGGCCGCGGTATCGCGCGCCGGGCACAGCCGGCCGGCCGGGCCGGCCAGCCAGGCCGCCAGCGTCATGCCGGGCTCCGCGCCGCCGAACTGGGCCAGCCCCGCCGCGGCCAGCTCGCCCACCGGGCAGCCGGCCTCGGCCCGCCACAGGCCCGGCGCGCCGGCCGCGGGCTCCAGCCCGGTCAGCGCCACCGCCGGGTCCACCCACAGCACCGGGCGGCCCGGGTCCGGCGGCGCGCCGCCGGCCAGCGCCAGCGCCACGCCGTACTGCGCGCACAGCTCGCGCGCATGCATGACGTCGGCCGGGCGGGCGGGGGCGAGCCGGGCGATGCTCGCGCCGCCCGCCTCGCCGCCGTCCTCGACCCGGCCCAGGCAGCTGCGCGCCAGGCGCGCGCAGAAGCGCCCCCAGGCGGAGTCGCCGGCCGGGCGCCGGCCGAACAGGAAGGAACGTCGGGAAGGCTGCATGACTACAATCCGATTCTTGCCCACTTATCACCCGCCATGCCCCGCCTCGCCGCCCGCACCCAGGCCGTCCTGCCCTTCCGGGCGGTCGAACTCTTCCAGCAAGCCGCGCAGCTCCAGGCCGCGGGACGCGACATTATCAGCCTGGGCATAGGCGAGCCGGATTTCACCGCGCCTGCGCAAGTCGTGCAAGCGATGCAGCGCGCGGCCGACGCGGGCGCCAGCGGCTACAGCCCGCCGGCCGGGCTGGCGGCGCTGCGCGAGGCCATCGCCGGGTTTTACCACCAGCGCTTCGGCGCGCAGGTCGACCCGGCGCGCGTAATCGTCACCGCCGGCGCCTCGGGCGCGCTGATGCTGGCGGCGATGGCGCTGATCGACCCGGGCGACGAGATCCTCATGCCCGATCCCTGCTACCCGGCCAACCGCAACTTCATCACGGGCGCGGGCGGCGTCGCGCGCCTGATCCCGACCTCGGCGGCCGAGCGCTACCAGCTGTCGGCCGCCCGGGTGCGCGAGCACTGGGGCCCGGCCACGCGCGGCGTGCTGGCCGCCTCGCCGGGCAACCCCACCGGCACCTCGATCGCGCCCGACGAACTGGCCGCGCTGCTGGCCGAGGTGCGCCGACGCGGCGGCGTGTGCCTGGTCGACGAGATCTACCTGGGCCTGAGCTACGCAGGACAGCCCCGCTCGGCCCTGGCGCTGGACGACGGCGTGGTGGCGATCAACAGCTTTTCCAAGTACTTCCACATGACCGGCTGGCGGCTGGGCTGGCTGATCGTGCCCGCCCACATGGTGGCGGCGTTCGAGCGCATCGCCGCCAGCCTGCAGATCTGCGCGCCGACGCTGGCCCAGCACGGCGCGCTGGCCTGCTTCCGGCCCGACGTCCTGCAAATCTACGAGGACAGGCGCGAGGCCTTCCGCCGGCGGCGCGACTACCTGCTGCCCGAGCTGGAAAGGCTGGGCTTCGCCGTGCCGGCGCGGCCCGACGGCGCCTTCTACATCTACGCCGACATCGGCCGGCACGCCGAAGACAGCCAGGCGCTGTCGCAGCGGCTGCTGCACGAGGCGGGCGTGGCCGCCGTGGCCGGCCACGACTTCGGCCCGGCGCACGCGCGGCACACCATGCGATTTTCCTATGCGACGGGCATCGATCGGCTGAAGGCAGCGGTGGCGCGCATGGAGCGGCTGCTGGGCTAGCGTCGCCTCCCGCCGTCCCTGGACCGGGACGGCGGGAGGCAGTCAAGCCATGCCCGCCATCGCGCGGCGCCTACTGCGCCGCCGGCTGCCGCTTCGTTTCCGCCAGCAGGTCGAACAGCAGCTGCGCCACCGGGCTGAGCGCGCGGCCGCGCCGGTGGATCAGGCCCAGCGAGCGGCTGACCGGCGGATCGGTCAGCGGCACGCTGGCCAGCCCGGCATGCCCGTGCGGCGGCATGGCCAGCCGCGGCACCACGCCCACCCCCAGCCCCGCCTCCACCATGCTGACCAGCGCCGGCACGTGCTGCACTTCGCAGAACCAGCGCGGCCGCCCGGGCCGCTGCGCCAGCGCCTGGTCGATCAGGAAGCGGTTGCCGCTGCCCTGCGCCAGGCTGACGTTGTCGTAGTCGCACAGCTCGGCCCAGGTGACGGCGGCGCGCCCGGCCAGCGGGTGGTCGCGCCGCACCGCGGCCACGAAGGGCTCTTCCAGCAAGGGGTGGAAGGCGATGTCGGCGTCGTGGGTGCCGATGTAGGTCAGGCCGAAATCCGCCTCGCCGCGCGCCACCGCGGTCAGCACCACCGAGGACGATTCGTCGATCACGCGCACGCGGATGCGCGGATAGCGCCGGTGGTAGTCGCGGATGACGGCAGGCAGGAAATACGCCACCGCCGACGGCACGCAGGCGATGGTGACTTCCCCCGACAGCCGCTCGGCCACGTCCTGGATGCCGACCAGGGCGCTTTCCAGCTCGTTGAGCACGTTGCGCGCGCGCGGCACGAAGCCGCGGCCGATGGCGGTCAGCTCCACCTTGCGGGTGGTGCGCTCGAACAGCTTGACCCCCAGGGCGGCCTCCAGCTTGTCGGCCCGGCGCGACAGCGCCGACTGCGACAGGTGCATCGCCTGCGACGCCGCCCGGAAGCTGCCCAGGTCGGCCACGGCCAGGAAGGCGCGCAAGTCGCCCAGGTCGAATTTCATCTCGTGTGTTTCTTGCAAGAATCAATCTAATTTTTGCACTTTACTCGATACCAGGGCTTGCGCATCATGCCCGCCAGCGCCGGCCTGCGCAGGCCGTCCCCGCCGTCCCCCGTGCCGGGCGATCCGCCGACCCGCCCGGCCAGCATCCCTTTTCCCACTTCCGACCGCCCATGACCATGCAGAAAACCCTGTTGTCCGAATCCGAACTCACCGAACTGGGCGTGCGCGCCTTCCAGGGCCTGGGCCTGCCCGCCGGCGACGCCGCCGACGTGGCGCGCGTCCTGGTGCTGGCCGACCTGTTCGGCCTGTCCACCCACGGCATGAGCCGGATCGAGTCCTACGGCGAGCGGCTGCAGGTCGGCGGCATCAACCCGCGCCCGAACGTGCGCGTCGAGACCGTGGCGCCGGCGCTGCGCCGGGTGGACGGCGACAACGGCGTCGGCCCCGTGGTGGGCATGCACGCCCTGCGCGCCGCAATGGACGCCGCGCGCGAATGCGGCGTGGGCGTGGCCTTCGCGCGCGGCAGCAACCACTTCGGGCCGATCTCGCCGTATTCCCTGCTGGCCGCCGAGCAGGGCTACGCCAGCATCATCGGCAGCAACGCCACCACCACCATCGCCCCCTGGGGCGGCAGCGACGCCCGGCTGGGCAACAGCCCGCTGGGCTTCGGCGTGCCCAACCCGGGCGGCCGGCCCTTCCTGCTGGACATGGCGATGAGCGTGGTCGCGCGCGCCAAGATCCGCAACGCGCTCAAGGCCGGCCAGGCCATCCCCGATACCTGGGCCACCGACCGCGACGGCCGGCCCACCGCCGACCCGCGCGCGGCGCTCGACGGCTTCCTGCTGCCCATCGGCGGCCACAAGGGCTACGGCCTGGCGCTGCTGGTGGACCTGTTCGCCGGCCTGCTGTCCGGCGCCGCCTACCTGAACCACGTGAAATCCTGGGTGGACGCGCCGGACGAGCCGCAGAACCTGGGCCATTTCTTCATCCTGATCGACACCGCCCGGCTCGGCTCGCCGCAATGGCTGGGCGAGCGCATGCGCGACTTCGCCGCCATACTGCACGACAGCCCGCCGGTGGACCCGGCGCGCCCGGTCATCGTGCCGGGCGAGATCGAGCTGGACAAGTTCGAGCGCCAGCGCCGCGAGGGCATCGCCGTGGACGAGGCGACCCTGGCGCTGCTGCGCGGGCACGCCGGGGCCCGGGTGGACTAAGCTCTGGCCTGCGAAAAGGGACGCGAGAGACCCCGCGCCCCGGCTCGACGCAATCCTGCAAGACACCACTACCTAGACCTGTGCTGCCGCGCCCCCCCGGGGGCCTGTCCGGCACGCCAACCGGAGCCCGATACCCATGTCCGCAAGCCTGGATCCCGCCGTCGTTTCCGCCTTTACCCCCACCGGCCGCCTGCGCGCCTCGATCAACGTGGGCAACCCCATCCTGGCGCGCCGCGACCCGGCCGGCGGCGCCGCCGGCGTGTCCGTTGACCTGGCCCGCGCCTTCGCCCGGCGCCTGGGCGCGGAGGCGGACCTGACGGTGTTCGACACCGCCAGCAAGTCGGTGGACGCGGTCTCGTCGGACCTGGCCGACATCGGCTTCTTCGCCATCGACCCGCTGCGCGGCGCCCAGGTCGCCTTCACCGGCCCCTACGTGCTGATCGAGGGCTGCTACCTGGTGCGCGGCGATTCGCCGCTGCGCGACAACGACGAGGTCGACCGGCCCGGCACCACGGTGGTGGTCGGCAAGGGCACCGCCTACGACCTGTACCTGACGCGCGCCATCAAGCACGCCACCCTGCAGCGCGAGACGTCGTCGCAGGCGGTGGTCGACGCCTTCCTGGCCAACCCGGGCAGCGTGGCCGCCGGCGTGCGCCAGCAGCTGGAGTCCGACGTCGCCCGCGTGGGCGGCGACCTGCGGCTGCTGCCCGGGCGCTTCATGGAGATCCGCCAGGCCATGGGCACGCCCAAGTCGCGCGGCGCGGCCGCCGCGCAGGCGCTGCGCGATTTCGTGGAAGAGATGAAAGCCGGCGGCTTCGTGGCCGAGGCCCTGGCCCGCCACAACATCACCGGCGCGGCGGTGGCGCCGGCCGGCGGCTGGCCGGAAGAATAAATAAGCTAGCGCTGCGCCAGCGGGATCCCAGCGGCCAGCGCCAGGCGGCGGCGCTCGGCCTGCACCTTGGCGCCGTAGCCGCCGTCGCCGGGGCCGGTGGCGCCCACGTAGCAGGCCAGGCCGCCGGTCATGGAGCCGCGCCGGTCTATGCAGTCGCGCAGGATCTGCGCGCCGACCCGGATGTTGGCCACCGGGTTGAGCGCCACGCCCTCGCCGCCGCCGAACTCCTCGAACTTCTCCTTGTGCACGCGGGTCATGACCTGCATCAGGCCCTGCGCGCCGACGTGGCTTTCGGCGAAGGGGTTGTAGCGCGACTCGATGGCGATGACCGCCAGCAGCAGCAGCGGGTCGAGCTCCAGGTCGTGGCCGACCCGGTAGGCGGTGTTGACCAGGACGGCGGTGGCGTCGTAGGCCACCTTGTACTTGCGCGAGATGTAGCTGCGCAGCGCCTCCAGTTGCCCGTCCGAGGCGCCGCTGGCATGGAAGGCGTCGGCCGGCGGCTTGGCGCCGAAGGCGTTCTGGAAATTGCGCACGCCAGGCAGGGCCGCGGCGGCGGCGCTGGCCGCCTCGGCCGGGCCGGACGCCGTGGCGGCGCGCGCGGCGGCGGCCGCCGCCAGTTCGGGAGCGGAAGCGCCGGCCGTGGCATCATTCAGGTCGGCGGGAACGGATTCGGGCGCCAGGGCGGCCATCAGCGCGGCATGCATCTGCATGGCCTGATCGCGCAGGCCGGGCATGGCCAGTATCGCTCCCGCAGCCACCAGCACGGCGATGCCCAGGTAGGCCGCGCACACGCGCAGCAACTCGGACAGGTGGTAATGCACCCATTCGGCGGAACGCCGCAGGGCACTGGTCGCTGACGCAGCGGTCATGACAACCTCGTGTGGGTGTTGTGGGGAAACCGATGTTAACCCGCTTCGTCGTTCCAAAAAAGTAACAGCATATAGACGGCAAAATCAGTGAAATACCGCGACCTTAGGGACTTTATCGAGCAACTTGAGCGCAGGGGCGAGCTCAAGCGCATCGCCGCGCCGGTCTCCACCCGCCTGGAGATCACGGAAATCTGCGACCGCGTGCTGCGCGCCGGCGGCCCCGCGCTGCTGTTCGAGAACGCCGTGCACGACGGCCGGCCGGCGCGCATGCCGGTGCTGGCCAACCTGTTCGGCACGCCGCGCCGGGTGGCCTGGGGCATGGGCGCGGAAGACGTCTCGGCGCTGCGCGAGACCGGCGAGCTGCTGGCCGCGCTGCGCGAGCCCGAACCGCCCAAGGGCCTGCGCGACGCCTGGGCCAAGGTCGGCATGCTCAAGTCGGCGCTGTGGGACATGAGCCCGCGCACGGTGCGCTCGGCGCCCTGCCAGGAAGTCGTGCTGGAAGGCCAGGACGTCGACCTGGGCGCCCTGCCGCTGCAATACTGCTGGCCGGGCGACGCCGCCCCCCTGCTGACCTGGGGGCTGGTGGTGACGCGCGGGCCGAACGCGCGCCGGCAGAACCTGGGCATCTACCGCCAGCAGCCGATCGCGCGCAACAAGCTCATCATGCGCTGGCTGTCGCACCGCGGCGGCGCGCTGGACTTCCGCGACCACGCCCAGGCCCACCCCGGCCAGCCCTTCCCGGTCGCGGTGGCGCTGGGCGCCGACCCGGCCACCATCCTGGGCGCGGTCACGCCGGTGCCCGACAGCCTGTCGGAATACCAGTTCGCCGGCCTGCTGCGCGGCTCGCGCACCGAGGTGGTCCAGGCCCTGGGCAGCGAGCTGTCGGTGCCCGCCACGGCGGAGATCGTCCTGGAAGGCCACCTGCTGCCGGCCGGCGACCCGCGCGCGGCCGCGCCCACGGTGCCCGAGGGCGTGCGCCCGCCGCCGGACACCGGCTACGAAATGGCGCTGGAAGGCCCCTACGGCGACCACACCGGCTACTACAACGAGCAGGACTGGTTCCCGGTGTTCACGGTGGATCGCATCACGATGCGCCGCCAGCCCATCTACCACTCCACCTACACCGGCAAGCCGCCGGACGAGCCGGCGGTGCTGGGGGTGGCGCTGAACGAGGTCTTCGTGCCGCTGCTGCGCCGCCAGCTGCCCGAGATCGCCGATTTCCACCTGCCGCCGGAGGGCTGCAGCTACCGGCTGGCGGTGGTGTCGATCCGCAAGCAGTACCCGGGCCACGCCAAGCGGGTGATGTTCGGGCTGTGGAGCGTGCTGCGCCAGTTCATGTACACCAAGTTCATCGTCGTGGTGGACGACGACGTGGACGTGCGCGACTGGAAGGAGGTGGTGTGGGCGATGACCACCCGCATGGACCCGGTGCGCGACACGGTGCTGGTGGAGAACACGCCCATCGACTACCTGGATTTCGCCTCGCCGGTATCGGGGCTGGGCGGGAAGATGGGGCTGGACGCGACCAACAAGTGGCCGGGCGAGACCCAGCGGGAGTGGGGGCGGCCGATCGCCATGGACGAGGACGTGAAGAAGCGGGTGGATGCGATGTGGGGGGAGCTGGGGCTGTAGGCGGCCCGCCCCCGCCGGCCGCCGCCCCACCGGCTAGAACTGGTACTTCAGCGTCGCGTAGATGTTGCGCGGCGGACCGTAGTCGTGCCGCGACGTATCGGTGCGGTAGCTGCGATCGAACACGTTGTCGACGTTGACCAGCAGGCTCAGGTGGTCGTTGAAGGCGTAGCGCCCCATCAGGTAGACCACGGCATAGCTCTTCTGCGTGTAGATGTGGCGGAAAGCGGGATCCCAGTCGGCGTAGATCTTGCTTTGCCAGGTCACGCCGCCGCCCAGGGTCAGGCGGTTCAGGCCGGCCGGCGTCCACGTGGCGAACAGCTTGAACAGGTGCTTGGGCAGGTCGGCGTTGAGCCGGTTGCCGTCGCTGTCCCGGGTGACCATGCGGGTATAGCCGCCCTGCACGTGCCAGCCGGGCGCCAGTTCGCCGGCGATTTCCAGCTCGAAGCCGCGCCCCTTGGTGTGGTCGGTTGCGGCGTAGGCCTGGTCGCCGGTGGGCGTCAGCCTGTTGCCGTCCTGGACGGCCAGGTTGTCCTTGCGGACCTCGAAGGCGGCCAGGCTGGCGTTCAGGCGCCCGTCCAGCCACTCGCCCTTCAGGCCCAGCTCGTAGTTCTTGCCCTCTTCGGGATCCAGGGTGCGGCCGTCGGCGTCCTGGTAGCTTTGCGGGTTGAAGATCTCCGTATAGCTGGCGTAGGCGGAATACTGCTCGGCGAAGTCATAGACCAGGCCCGCGTACGGGGTGAAGACGCCGTGCTCCTTCCTGGCGTCGTAAACCTCGCCCGTCTCCATGTCCTTCTCGTGGATCTTCCAGTTGCTCCAGCGCGTGCCGGCGATCAGCGCCAGCCGGTCGGTCGCGCGCAGGCGGGTGGCCAGCCACATGCCGCTTTGGGTGGTCTTGGTCGAGGATCCGGGCGATTCGAGCGCGTCCCAGTCCGGTTCGGGATACTTGCCCTGCCACGTCAGCGTCTGCACGCGGTCGGCTTCCCAGTCGTTGCCGAAGGCGGGATCCCTGACGCGCGAGGACGAGCCGTTGATGCCCACGACCAGGTCGTGCCGACGGCCCCACAGCGTATAGCGGCCGTTGACCTGGGCCTGCAGGGCGTCGACGCGGGTGTCCTGCTCGGTGCTGCGGAACGACAGGTCGCTGAACCCGTCGGGATCGGGCACGCCCACGCCCGCGTAGCCGGACTTGTAGCGCTCGTGGTACTTGTTGTGGCTGTAGAGCAGCTTGGCCTGCCAGTCCGCGGAGAAGCGGTGCTCCAGGCCCAGCGACGCGCCGGTGTGCCGGTTGCGGTAGCGGCTCCAGTCGGTCAGGGCGTTGTCGTGGCGGGAAAAGGGCGTGCGCGTGCCGTCGCTGAAAGCCATGTCGAAGCCGGTATAGGCGCCGGCGCCGTGGCCGTTCTGGCCGGTGCGTTCGAACGCCAGCGTCAGCATGGTGCGCTCGCTCAGGTCGGCTTCCAGCACGCCGTAGGCCACGTGCCTGGTGTAGCCGTAGCGGTCCTGCCAGCTGCCTCCCTCGTCGTAGGCGCCCACCACGCGGGCGCGCAAGGTGCCGGCCTCGTTGAGCGGGCCGCCCACGTCGGCCACCGTGCGCCGCTGGTCCCAGCTGCCCAGGCTCTGGGCGAGGGAAGCCTGGAAATCCTCCGTCGGGCGCTTGCGCGTCAGGCTGACGCTGCCCGCCGGATCGCCCGCGCCGGCGAGCAGGCCGGCGGCGCCGCGTACCACCGTGATCGAGTCGTAGATGGCTGTGTCGAGCGAACTGTTGCCCTGCAGGCCGTTGCTGCTCCACGCGTCGGTGGGCGTGACCAGCCCGTCGATCTGGTAGCTCTTCAGCTGGAAGCCGCGCGCGTAGATCGACGCGTAGCCGCCGACGCCGGCGCCGGTCGGGTTGGACAGGACGCCGGGCGCCTGCGTCACCGCCCTGCCCAGCGAATTCAGGGCCTGGTCGTCCAGGCGCTGGCGCGTGATGACGGTCACGGACTGGGGCGTCTCGCGCAGGGACAGGCCCAGGCCGGTGGCCGCGCTGGTGGCGCCGGTGGTATAGGAACCCGTGCCTTCGGTCGCCTCGCCCATGCGCCGGCCGGTCACTTCCACCGGCGCGAGGGCGGCGACGTCGCCGCCGCGCAGCGGCTCCACCCGGTATCCGGCCGAGCTTGCGCGGGCGCGCAGGCCGGTGCCGGCCAGCAGCGCCTGCAGCCCCTCGGGCACGGTGTAGCGCCCGCGCAAGGCCTGGCTGCGGATGCCCCGCATTCCGGCGGCATCGTACGCAACGGACACGCCCGCCTGCCGCGCGAAGCGGTCCAGGGCGTCGGCCACCGGCCCCTCGGCGATGTCGAAAGCTACGGCCGCCGGCGCCGCGGCGCTGCTGTCCTGCGCCAGCGCCGCGCGCGACGGGGCCAGCGATCCCGCCAGGACGGCAGCCAGCGCCACCGCGAATCCATCCCGGCACAGCCTGGGGCGCGCCGCGCGCGTCCTTGCCTCTTCCCGCATTTCCATCCGTTTTCTCCGTTCAAAGCGAATGCACCGGCTTCCTGCGCACGGTGCCTGCCCTACAAGACGGATGAAAATGCCAAGCCCCTCATTTTTT
>Ga0182737_1001199_pt1 | contig 26990 bp, 24 predicted proteins | sample eDN5th30CBELigOP_FD_128878 | JGI IMG/M metagenome (GOLD analysis project Ga0182737, IMG submission 128878) | Enriched Organic Plus compost microbial communities from Emeryville, California, USA - eDNA 5th pass 30_C BE-Lig OP (version 2) (version 2) ... | reverse complement strand
GCCTCGCGATCCCCGTCGGCCACCAGCATCTGCACGGCCGGCTCGTCCTCGACACCATTGTCGATGCCCCGCAGGTATCGGTCGAGCCACTTCTCGATGGCCGCCGCGCCGAGGTCGGTGCCTCGAGGCGCTCCGTCGTGAGCACCTGTGACCTGCAGCTGGGTCGGGATCCCGGCCGCCCTCAACTCCTGGAATCCCTGATAGTCGCCACGCGGCTCGACGTCGAACACGCCGTCCAGGAACAGCGTCGGGATGCGGTTGGCATTGCCGCGGAATCCTCGCTGCTGCCACCACGTGTCAAGCCTCGGATGCAGCAGCCCTGCGTTGAAACCGGTGTCGGCAAGTCCGAAGATCACCGCGAGCGTCGACAGGGGATCACGCGCCAGTCGCTCCGGGCCCTGTGCCAGCGCCGGTGCGCCGATCATCGCCAGGACGGCCAGCCCGGCGGCCGTGCTCGGAATGCCTCCCGGGACCAAGAGGTCTCGGTACAGCTCGAACGTGCCCGAGCGCAGCACGGCCGCCTTCACGCACGGCAACTGCTGATGAAGGGAGTTGAAGATCATGATGGCGCTGGCCGAGAAGCCGGCGACCGCGAGATCGCCGTTGCTCCACGGCTGCCGGCAGGCCCAGTCGAGCACCTCGACGACGTCCTGCTGGGACCTCGGCCCGAGGGCGTCGAAGCTGCCATTGCTGTCGCCGGTGCCCCGGATCTGCACCACCAGGTAGTTGTAGTCGGGTCCGATCTTGTACGAGCCTCCCCCGGACCCATAGGGGGTGAACTCGACGACCGTCGGACGCGCCTGGAGCGGCTGCTCGCCGGTGACGGTCAGCGCGAGCGATGTCCCGTCGGTGACCGTGACGCGGTCCTTCGCCGTCTCAGGACCGGCGGCTGCGGGACCTGCCGTGGCGACCGTCATCGACGCGACGACGGCACCACCCAGGCACGCGGACAGGACTCGTCTGATCAGCTGCATGTCCGGTACAACGAGAGGTGTATCACAGAGTTACACCTGAATCGTCGCGCTCCGCATCCCGGCGGCTCAGCGGCCTTTCAGATGAGGCGGCGGTCGCTGGCCCAGCGGGTCAATTCATGCCGACTGGACAACTGGAGCTTGCGCAGGACGCTGCTGACATGGGTCTCGACCGTCTTGATCGAGATGAACAGCTCCTTGGCCACCTCCTTGTAGGCGTAGCCGCGGGCGATCAGTCGCATGACCTCGCGCTCACGCTCGGTCAGCCGGTCCAGATCCTCGTCGACCTGCGCGACCTCGATCGTGCCGGCGAACGCATCGAGCACGAAGCCGGCCAACCGCGGCGAGAACACCGCATCGCCGGCCGCGACCCGCGTGATCGCGTCGATCAGTTCCGAGCCCGAGATGTTCTTGGTGACATAGCCGCGCGCTCCGGCCCGGATGATACCGATGACGTCCTCGGCCGCATCACTGACCGAGAGGGCGAGGAACTTGGTGTCGCCGTACCTGGGGTACACCCGCCGGATCACCTCGAGACCGCCGCCGCCGGGCATGTGCACGTCGAGCAGCACGACATCGGGGGCGAGATCCTCGATGACCCTGACCGCACCGTCGACGTCCTCGGCCTCGGCCACCACGTCGACCGCAGACGCGATCTCGGAACGCACGCCGGTGCGGAACATCGCGTGGTCGTCGACGATCGCGACACGCAGGTCAGTACTCATGACTCGGTCTCCTCGGGCACTCGTTCGTCCTGTCGCAGCGGGGCGTCACGCAACGGTACGGTGAGCGCGACCTCGGTGCCCTCGCCGGGCGCGCTTCGGATCCGCGCCACGCCGCCGTGCCGCTCGACACGACCCACGATCGAGCCACGGACGCCCATCCGGTCCTCGGCGATCAGCTCCGGGTCGAAGCCCACCCCTCGATCGCGGACGAAGACGTCGGCGGTACGGCCGTCGGTCTCGGCATACACGTCGACGCGGTCGACCCCGGCGTGCTTGGCAGCGTTCACCATCGCCTCGCGCGCAGCGCGCACCAGAGCCGCCACATCGGGGTCCATCGGTGCGTCGCCCACGACGACCGCCTCGATCGGCACCTGGTGCGTGCTCTCGACGTCGACCGCCGCCGCTCGGATCGACGCGGCGAAGCGGTCGCCGATCGTGTTGTCGGTGCCGTACAGCCAGGAGCGGAGCTCGCGCTCCTGGCGGCGTGCGAGCGTCGCGACCTGGGCCGCATCACCGGGGTTCTTCTGCAGGAGGGCGAGCGTCTGCAGCACCGAATCGTGCAGGTGCGCTGCCACGTCGGCGCGCTCCTGGGACCGGACCCGTTCACGTCGTTCGGTGTCGAGATCGCGAAGCAGCTTGTAGAGCCACGGCCCGAGAATCAGCCCGACGCCGATCAAGGCGGCGCCGACGGCCGCGGCCAGGTCGACCACGGCGCCCCAGCCTCGGTCCTGGGTGACGACGTAGACGACCGCGAACCCGACCAGCACCACCCCCACCGCGATACGTGCGGCGAAGGCCAGGCCGCTCGTCTGGCGCATCCAACGGCTCAGCGACGCGTCGTCGAACTGTCGCCAGATCACCGCGACACCGACCAGTCCGACCAGGACGGGCACCAGGATCGGGCCCGAGACGCCATGACCCGACGCCTGCAGGAAGATCAGGACGCCCAGACCGGCCGCGGCGACCGCGAGGCCCTGGACGATCTCGCGGGTCGGTGCGCGGCCCTCAGTGCGCAGGCCGCGTCGAGTGGCCGATTCCAGGCCCGGAGTCAGTTCGGGCTCGGCGAGCGGCATGAACCGCCACAACAGCAGGTACGCGATGACCCCTGCACCGTTCCACCACGACGTCACGACGAACGCGATCCGCACCGCCATGACGGGCAGGCCCAGATGGTCGGCGAGGCCACTGGACACACCGGCGACGAGCCGGTGGTCGGCCGGTCGCACGGCACGGCGGTATTCGGTCACCCCCAGATCGTCACACGCGCGGACCCCTGCGCTCCACCAGGACGCACCCGTACCGTGCCCTGAGCATCCCCCGGGACGATTCAGGGTCGTACCCGATGGCCCGGGCGCCTCTCACCCGACACGATGGATGACATGAACGACACCCAGAACAGCGGTCCCACCGGACCCGGCCCCGATCCGGCGGCCACCGGACCGTCCACCTCGGACGGTGCCGGTACGGACGACCGATTCGAGCCCCGCCGGCTCCGCACCATCACCGACATGCGCCGCTCGCGATCCGACGCGCTGCTCGGCGGTGTGTGCACCGGCGCCGCGCGGTACCTGAACATCGACCCCGTGATCCTGCGGATCGCGTTCGCCGCCCTGACCTTCATCGGCGGCGCCGGCCTGATCCTGTACCTGGCGGCCTGGTTCTTCCTGCCGCCCGAGGACGGACCCCACGGGCCCGGCACGAGTGTCGCGGCCGAGTGGTTCAACCTCGACGAGAACGAGGAGCGCGTCCGGGTCGGCGGCCTCGTGGTCGCTGGTGTCGTCGCGGCCCTCTCGGTCGTGGGCGACAGTGGCTGGGGATGGGGCTTCCCGTGGTGGATCTTCCCGATCGGCGTGCTCGCCATGGCGTTCGTGGTCCTGAGGAATCGACGTCACGACCACGACGACTCCCCCGCCTACGAGCCCCCCGTCACCTCCGATCAGGGCACGCCGGACTACACCCATCCGGACTACGTTCGCGCCCTCACCCAGGCGAAGACCGACCGCATCCTGCAGGCCAAACTGGCCCGCGCGCAGGAACCTCGATCCAACGCCCTGCTGGTCCTGACCTTGTCGGTCACCGCGATCGCGGTCGCCGTGACCCGGTTGGTGTCGGAGGCCCACGGCGGAGTGCTCTGGCCTACATACGTGGCCGTCGCGTTGGCCGTGGTCGGAGCCGGACTCGTCGTCAGCACGTTCTTCGGCGATGGCGGTCCCCTGATCGGCATCGGCATCCTGCTGGCGTGTGTCCTCGCCGTCGGTTCGATGATTCCCAGCGTCCGCATCGGTGAGCAGGTCGTCCGCCCGGAATCGGCCGCCCAGGTCGAACCGAACTACGTGCACGGCATCGGCAAGCTCGAGATCGACCTTACCGACGTCGACAATCCCGCCGCGCTGCTCGGGCGCACGGTCCAGATCGACTCCGGCATCGGCGAAACCCGGGTCATCGTGCCGTCCGGGCTCGATGTCGCGGTCGACACCGAACTGCGGGCCGGAGAGATCCGGGTGTTCGACCGCAAGACCAACGGCACCCGCGCGGACCTCGACGTGCCCGCGACCGGAGCCCGCCACCTGACACTCGATATCGAGCACCGCATCGGAACCATCGAGGTGATCCGCAAATGAACCGCCACCGCTTCCGCTGGACCGGACTCGCGTTCGGCGCCCTGTTCCTGTCGATCGCAGGCCACTGGGCCGTCTGGCAGGGCGATCTGCTGACGGGTCGCGAGATGGGATACGTCGTGTCCGGCGCCCTGATCGCCGCCGGCCTGCTGGGCGTCCTCGCGACGTTCCGCCGGCCCAAGCCACCCGTGCCCGCCACGTCCGCCGGCGGGCCGGCCCACGAGACCGATCCCACCGAGTTCCCCACCGACACCGACACCACACCCCTCGACCGGGGGGCCGACGACGAGGAGAGCACCTCATGACCAAGACCCTGACCCGCACGCAGGACGACAAGTGGATCGGCGGTGTGTGCGGCGGCATCGGCCGCTACCTCGACGTCGATCCCAATCTGATCAGGCTCGCCACCGTGGTCCTGACGGTCCTGGGGTTCGGCTCGGTGATCATCGCCTACATCGTGGCCTGGATCCTGATGCCGAAGAGCCGCCCGGCGGTGTACGCACCGCCGCCGGCGCCCCATCCGCACGGCTGAGTCCCAGCTCCCTCGACCCCCGATCGCCTCGCGCGGTCGGGGGTCAGTGCTGTCGGGTCAGGGCTGTCGGTCAGGGCTGCCGTGCGAGCCACTGCTCGCGCGCCGCGATCGCGGTCGAGGTGAAATCGGAGAACACCCCGTCGACACCGGCGTCGAAGAACGCCAGGTACTCGGCCAGGGCGTCGCCGCGGCCCGAAGGCCCCGCGGCGCTGCGGAGGTCGGCGGGCAGGAAGTGGTTCTCGTCGCGCATCGTCCAGATGTGGACCAGCAGATCGACCGCATGCGCGTCATCGACCAGCGGGGTCCGGCCCGCCAGACGCTTCTTGCGATCGCGACCGATCACCTGATTCTTGTTCGGACCGATGCCATCGGCGTACTCGGCGATGACCCGCAGCTCGTCGGGTGCCTCGAGATCGCGATAGGTCCTCGGATCGCGGGAGGCCACCAGATCGTAGGGCGCCCCCTTGTCCTCCATCAGCTGGATCAGGGTCAGCGATGTCTCCGCACGCAGCCTGCGCAGATTGCCGGTCTCCATCGACTGGATCACGATCTTCGCGTCCTCGTGATCGGCTCCGTGGCGTCGCAGCTCGTCGAGCAGGAGCGTGTTCAGGTCGTAGCCCAGACCGGCAAAGTACGTCGGATGCTTGGTCTCGACGTAGACGCCGACGGGATCGGGCCGGCCGGCGCTCGCCTCCTCGGCGATCGTCAGGACCTCGTCGAACGTCAGGATCTGCTCGGTCCCCGCCAGCGGCAGGTTCTGGGGTCGCAGCTCGGGGAGCCGTTCGCGGACCCGCAGCGTCTTGATCTCCTCGAGCGTGAAGTCCTCCGTGAACCAGCCGGTCAGCTCCTTGCCGTCGATGACCTTGACGGTCCGGCGATCGGCGAACTCGGGGTGATCGGCCACGTCGGTCGTGCCACCGATCTCGTTCTCGTGCCGGACCACGAGCACCCCGTCGCTGGTGCTGACGACATCGGGCTCGATGTAGTCGCAGCCGTGCTCGATCGCGAGCAGATACGACGGGCGGGTGTGCTCGAGCCGCTCACCGGGGAATCCACGATGAGCGATGACGAGCGGACGGGTGCTCATGTGCCCATCCAACCGCACGGGCAGGTCGCTCAGTCGACGTGACTGACGATGTTGACGATCGTGCCGTCAGGTGCCTTGACGAAGAACCTCCTGACGCCCCACGGCTCCTGGGTCAGCGGGTGGACGATCTGCAGTCCTCTGCGCTGCGCCTCTGCGTAGGCCTCCTCGACCTCGCGCCCGACGTGAGCGGACAGGTGCGAATCGACCGGAGCGGTGGCGTCGCGCGTGACCAGTTGGACAGCCGCCCGGCCGTCGGGGGTCTGCAGGTTCGCGACCCAACCCAGGTTGAACGCCTCGACGCTCAGGCCCAGGTAGTCGCGGTAGAACTCCTGCGACCGGCCCAGATCGGGTACGGACAGATTCGGGACGATGCCGGTGACACGCACGATGAATCTCCTCAGGTCGACCTCAAGACCTCACCATCGTGACCGAGACGAACCGGCGGCGCCAGGGCCGGCATCGCGGGCGGGTCAGACGGGCCCGAGCTCGATCTCGTCGCTGCGCTCGATCGTCTCGCGCAGCGGCGTCTCGTGAATCGCGATCGCGCAGATCAGCGCGAGGACGACGACCGGTGTCATGACCAAGAACATGTCGCCGACGGCGCCGCCGAACGCGGTCTCGTACAGCTGCCGGGCGGCGGGTGGCAGCGAGCCTAGGTCGGGGAGGTCCCCGGCCCGGCCGGTCAGCAGACGAGCCGAGCCGCGGCTGATGGCGCCGTCGGCGAGGGCTCGCTCGACACCGGCGTCCAGCCTGCTGGCGGCCCGGTGGCTCAGGACCGCGCCCAGAACGGCGATCGCGGACAGGGCGCCCATGATGCGGAAGAAGTTCACCACACCGCTGACGGCGCCCACGTCACGCTGCCGGACGCTGTTCTGGACCGAGAGCACCAGGTTCTGGGTGACCGCGCCGAGGCCCAGACCGACCAGGAGCATGTCGAGGCCGACCAGCCACAGCGAGGTTCTCGCGTCGACGGTTCCGAGAAGCGCGAAGCCCACCGCGACACCCCCGATGCCTCCGACGATCCAGCGCTTCCATCGGCCCGTCGCGGTGATCCTGCGACCACTCAGGATGCTGGTCACGAAGACTCCCCCGACCATCGCCACGAGCATCGCGCCGGCCCCCGTGGGCGAGAGGCCGCGGGCGGTCTGCAGATACTGACTGAGGTACACGGTCGCGGTGAACATCGCGCCGCCGGCCACGACAGCGACCCCCACCACGAGGTTCACGGTCCGGATCCGGAACAGGTGCGGCGGGATGATCGGGTCGGCGGCGACGCGAGTCTCGACGACGACGGCCGCGATGGTCACGGCCGTCCCCGCGCCGAGCAGGACCGCCGAGGTCCAGCTCGACCACGCGAACCGCGAGCCGACCATGGTCACCCAGAACAGGAGCAGGCTGACGCCGCCCATGAGGAGTCCGGCACCGAGGACGTCGACGCGGGCGGTCGTCCGGGCGGTCTGGAGTCGCAGCGTCACATGCAGCAGCCAGAACGCCACGGCGCCGACCGGGAGCACCACGAAGAAGCAACCGCGCCAGCCGAGCGGACTGTCCGCCACCAGTCCGCCGATCAGAGGGCCGCTGACCGTGGCGACCGCCGACACCGCGCCGAGATAGCCGAAGTACCGCCCTCGATAGCGGGGTGCGACCATGCTCGCGACCACGATCTGGACCAGCGCGGTCAGGCCGCCCACACCCAGTCCCTGGAACGTGCGAGCGGCGATCAGCGCTTCCGTGGTCGGGGCGAGACCGGCCGCCAGGGATCCTGCTCCGTACAGCACCAGCGCCGTCTGGACCAGCGACTTCTGGTCGAACAGATCCGCGGCCTTGCCCCACAGAGGTGTCGTGATGGTCGCCACGAGCATCGTGGCGACCATGATCCAGGTGATGCTGGCCTGGCTGCCTCCCAGATCGTTCACGATGGCCGGGAGCGCAGTCGCCACGATCGTGCTGGAGAGCAGGACCGCGAACGTCGCCACGAGCAGGCCGCTCATGGCTCTGAGCACCTCGGCGTGCTGCATCTGGCTGGAGGCTGGACGCTCCGGCTCCGGCGCCGAGGGTGCCGGACGCGACCGCCTCACTGATCGGACGACAGGATCAGCCCACTGGTGGGGACACCGGTACCAGCCGTGACCAGGACGTTCGCCGCTCCCGAGACCTGGTTGGCGGCCGTGCCCCGGATCTGGCGGACCGCCTCGACCACCCCGTTGACGCCGTGCATGTACGCCTCGCCGAGCTGGCCTCCATGGGGATTGAGCGGCAGCTCGCCGTCGAGGTCGAGTCGACCCTCGGCCACCAGATGCCGCGCCTCGCCCCGATCGCAGAAGCCGAACGATTCGAGTTGCGGCAGGACGAACGGCGTGAAGTGGTCGTACAGCATCGCCACGTCGATGTCGGCCGGCGCGAGTCCCGCGGCCCCGAACAGCTGCCGGGCGACCAGCGCCACCTCGGGGAGCTCGGCCAGCTCCGGTGCCGCCCGGTAGTAGCTTGTCATCATGTGTTGGTCGTTCCCGGAGCCCTGCGCGGCGGCGCGGATCAATGCGGGGGCCGTCGCCAGGTCGCGAGCCCGCTCCGCGCTCGTGACGACGAGAGCGACGGCGCCATCGCTCTCCTGGCAGCAGTCCAGGCGCCGCAACGGCTCGACGATCCACGGCGACGCCTGATGCTCCTCCAGCGTGATCGGCCGCCCGAAATACCAAGCGTCGGGATTGGTCGAGGCGTGACGGCGCATCAGGACGCTCAGCCGTCCGAAGTCCTCGCTGGTCGCCCCGAACTCGTGCATGTAGCGCCGGGCGAACAGGGCGATCCAGCCGGCCGGGGTCGACAGACCCGACGGCGAGACCCAGGTGACGACCGACTCGAAGCCGTCGGAGCCCTCGGCGCCGGTGCGGCGGCCGGCACCGTAGCGCTTGCCGGAGCGACCATTCAACGCGCGGTAGACGACGACGGTACGAGCCGCCCCCGTCGCCACCGCCATGGCGGCTTGTTGCACCACGGCACACGCCGCACCGCCGCCGTATCCGATCCGGGAGAAGAACGTCAGATCGCCCATTCCCACCGCACGCGCCAGATCCGTCTCCTGGACCAGATCCCGCGTGTAGGTCACCAGCCCGTCGACCTCGCTCGCCTCGAGTCCGGCGTCGGCGAGCGCGGCACTGACGGCCTCGGTGGCGAGCCGCAGCTCGCTGCGCCCCGAGTCCTTCGAGTACTCGGTGTGTCCGATCCCGACGACCGCCGTCGCGTCACGAAGACCGCTCATCGTCATCTCCCTCCGTCGGATCGAGCCGGTGACGATCCGTCGTGGGCGACCCGCATGGAGCCGTCGGCGACCATATGCGCAGATCCATCGGCCACGAGGCCGCCGAGCTCGTGCAAGGCTGCCGGGGCACCGCCCAGACGCTGTGACAGCCACGCGGAGCGCCGAGTGAAGCGATGCAGCGGATAGTCCAGATCGACGCCGACACCCCCGTGCAGTTGATGGCCCGTCCGCACGATGCTCTGGGCCGCGCGCACCGACCACAGGCGGGCGGCCGAGATGATGCCTGCTCCTTCGAACCCCTCGTCCAGCGCCCAGGCCGCACGCCAGACGTGAGCGCGCAGGGCTTCGACCGCCACGTGTGCGTCCGCGAGTCGCAGGGCAGTCGACTGGAAGGCCCCGAGCGGGCGTCCGAACTGGCGCCGCTGGCTGACGTGGGCCCTCGTCAGGTCGAGGATCTGCTCCGCGACGCCGAGCTGCAGCGCGCACAGGGCGACCAGGGTCCTGGATCGGACCCAGCGGTGCGCCGCGGACCACGCGAGCGAATCGGCGCCGAGCAGCTGCCCGGGTCCGAACTCGACATCGTCCAGTTCCACGCGAGCCACCGCGCCACCATGCGTCGCGGCCTGCGAGATCACGGACACACCGGACGTCCGGGCCGAGATCACCGCGACCGCCTCCCCGCCGTCCGACGGCACAGGAAGCAACAGGAGATCGGCCTGGCCGGCGTGGGGAACCGCGTCGACATAGCCGCTCATGCGTCGCGCACCGGCGGTGTCGACCTCGATCGTCGAGATCGCACTGTCCGCGCCGACCGCGCTGGCGACGATGCAGCGTCCAGCGATGATGTCGTCGAGTATCCCGGGGCAGTCGTCGTGCTGCCACCAGGAGTCGAGCGCGGCCGCGCCGACGACCGCGGTCGACACCAGCGGGATATCGCAGTCATATCGCCCGGAGACACGCAGCATCTCAGCGGCCGCCAGCAGGCCCTGGCCCGCACCGCCGCGCTCAGGACGCACGCACAGGCCGGCCAGATCCGCTGACGCCACGCGCTGCCAGAGGTCGGCACCGCCCTGTTGCAGGACCGGTTCGAGCGCCGCGGCCGCGGCCACCGCCTCGTCATCGAGGGTGAAGTCCATCAACGGCCTCTCTCGGTGTCGTCAGCATGGCGGAAGCGCGGGAAGGCCCGGCCGTCGTCGAGGTCCACGTACTCCACGTGGACCTCGACGCCGATCGCGACCTCCGCGGGATCGGCGGCCACCACCTCGGCCACGAGCCGTACGCCTTGCTCGAGTTCGATCAGCCCCACGACGAACGGCTCGTCATGCGGCGGCACGAGCGGACGGTGGACGGTGGCATGACTGACGACCGTGCCCTGCCCCGACAGCACGACGTGGTCGAACTCGTACGATCCGCATGCCGCGCAGCTCGGTCGCGGTGGGTGATAGACCGCCGCGCATCCGGCGCAACGCTGCGCCCGGAGCTCGCCGACGGCCGTGCCCTCCCAGAAGAACGCGCTCTCATCGCGTCGCGGTGTCGTCATGCCGACCCCCGCGGCAGGCCCAGACCGCTCCACGCGATGATCTGCCGTTGGATCTCGTTGGCACCCCCGCCGAACGTGTACAGCGTCGCCAGACGGTCCTGGGCCTCGAGTCTGCCGCGCATCGCGGCGTGCGGCGCCGGCGAGGCCAGCACGCCCGTGATGCCGACGACGTCGAGCAACAAGCGGCAGACGTCCTGGTGCGCTTCCGTCGCCAGGACCTTGACCGACGACGCCTCCGCCGGAGTCAAACTGTCCCGGGCGAGCGAGTCCACGGCACGCCAGCCCATCAGGGTCGCCGTCTCGACCAGCGTCCATGCCTCGGCGAGTCGTTCACGGACCCAGGCGGCGTCGAGGTGAGGCGTGCCGTCGGGACCTCGATGCGTTCGGGCCCAGGCGACGACGTCTTCCAGGATCTGCCGGGACCAGCTGGCCGAACGATTCGCAATGCCGACCCGTTCGCGGTTGAGCTGGCTGGTGATGATCTGCCATCCCTGGCCCTCCTCGCCGACCCGGTGGCCCACCGGCACGCGGACGTCGTCGTAGAACGTCAACGACGTGTGGTCCCCGGTCATGACCGGAAGCGGCGAGGCGCTGAACCCCGGCGCGGTCGTCGGCACGATGAACACCGACAGATTGCGGTGCAGGTCCTCGGCGGGTCCGGTGCGCGCGGCCAGCCAGATGTGATCGGCGGTGTCGCCGCCGCTCGTGAAGACCTTGGCCCCGCTGATCGAGTAGTGATCGCCGTCGCGGACCGCCCGCGTCGCTAGACGCGCCAGGTCGCTGCCGGCCTCGGCCTCGCTGTAGCCGATCGCCCACTCCTCGCGACCCGCCAGGATCGCAGGCAGATAGGTCGTCCGCTGCTCGTTCGACCCGAACCGCATCAGGGTCGGCCCGACCGTCTTGAGCGCCAGGAACGGGATCGGCGCGCCGGCCCGGTAACCCGCGTCGAACACGACGTGCTCGTCCTGGACGCTGCCTCCGCGGCCGCCGAACTCGGCGGGCCAGGCGATACCCAGCCAGCCGTCGCGACCGAACGTCTCCCGGAGCGCCCGGGTCGTCGGACCGCACCGCGGCTCGGTCGCCAGGCGGTCCAGCACCTCGGTCGTCAGGTGCTGGGCGAAGTAGCTCTCGGCCTGCGCCTGGAGTCCTGTCTGCTCCTCAGTGAATCTGACCTGCATGGCTGGCCTACCCCGCTTCCCGGACCACGTTGGCACTCACCTGGGGAACCCGACCGTCAGCCGGGCCGTGACGGTGTCGCTGACCTGCTGGTTGTCGATGCGCAGGTCCAGATCGACCAGGGTCTCGTCGGCGCTCTGGTCGATGCCCACGACCGTCCCTCGCACCGTCAGGACGTCGCCGGGGCCGTTGGTCGCACGCATGTCGAACGACAGCGACCGCACGAACGACTCCTGACCGCCCCAATCGGTCGCGAAGCGGCCCAGCAGGCCCTGGTACCACATGGTGTTCAGGAAGATGCCGCGCACGCCGGCGCGCTCGGCGAAGTCCGGATCGTGGTGGATCGGGTAGATATCGCGCGTGCCCGCCACGTCCTTGGCCAGCGTGGTGTAGGTGATCTCGACGATCAGCTCGGGCAGGCTCGTGCCGACCTCGACCCCGCTCACGTCCAGGGTGCGATGCGTGACGGTCATGCCGCCCCCTTCCGCTCGCCGTGCGGGCGATACATCAGCAGCACATTGCGTGCGCGCGCCACCGGCCGGCCGTCGGTCTCGGCCACGAACTCGATCTCGGTCGTCAGGAATGTGCCCACTCCGACCTTGGTGGCTTTCAGATCGCTGACCTCGACCAGGGTCTCGGCCTGGCCCAGCCGGCCGTCGCCCGGGCCGAACGGGGAGAGGTACTCCTCGTTCCGCGTCACGTTCGTCGCGGTGTCGTAGCCCAGCGCGGACGACCTCTGCTTGGCCAGGGTCGACGGGGTGCCCTCGTTCCCGATGCCGACGACATCGTCGCGGTCGCGCCAGCACTCCGGGATCCACCAAGGCCGCTGGCTCAGCGCCATCAGGGCCTGGGGCGGTGCGATCAGCCGGCCGAACCGCGACTCGGCGGCGATGCTCTCGTCCCAGTACACCGGATTCGCGTCCTCGACCGACTCGCAGAAGTTCCACACGCTCGACCGCTCGATCGGTCTGGGCGACCAGCGCAACGGGCCTGTCACCCCCACCAGCGGATCGAGTTGGGCGTGCATCCGTTCGTTTTCCACGGCGTCGATGGACGTCATCGTCCTGCTCCTGTTCGGTGTCGCGACGAGATCGGTGAGTTGAGGGCGATCACATGCGCCCCGGAAGGAAGAGAGCGATATCGGGCCAGATGTACAGGAGCACGGCCAGCACGATCATGGGGATCACGAAGTACAACGCGCCCGCCCAGATGCGGCTCATGCCCAGCTGCGGCGCGACACCGTGCAGCACGAAGCAGTTCATGCCCACGGGCGGCGTGATGAGCCCCATCTCGATGATGATGACCATGACGATCCCGAACCAGATCGGACTCCAGCCGACGGACTCGACGATCGGGAACACGACCGGCATCGTCACGACGAGCATGGCCAGCGAGTCCATGATGCAGCCGAGGAAGACATACAGAACGAGCAGCGCCACTGCCAGGACGGCGGCCGGCACCTGGAGATCGGCGATCGTCTGCGACAGCGTGATCGGGAGCCGGCTGATCGCCAGGAAGTAGTTCATCATGAACCCCGCCAGGACGATCGCGAAGACGAAGCCCGTCGTCCGCACGGTCCGGTGGATCGCGGTGAACAGCTGCTCCCAGCTGAGCGATCCGCGCACCGCCACGATCAGGATCGCGACGAACGCACCGCCCGATGCGGCCTCGGTCGGACTGAAGAAGCCGAAGTACATGCCACCGACGACGACGGCGAACAGGGCGATGACCCAACTCAGGCTCGCCAGCGAACGGAACCGCTCCCCCCAGCCGTAGCGCTCGCCCCGCGGCGCCATCGACGGCTTGACGGTCACGATGACGACGATCGTAAGCACGAACAACAGGGTCATCAAGATGCCCGGGATCACCGCGGCGATCAACAGTTCGCCGATCGACTGCTCGGTGAGCGTCGCGTAGATGATCAAGATGGTGCTCGGCGGGATCAGGATGCCGAGGCCGCCGCCGGCGACGATCGACCCGGCCGCGAGCCGACGATCGTAGCCGGCATTGATCATCTCGTCAGCCGATACCGTGCCCATCGTCGCGGTGGTCGCGATGCTCGATCCCGAGGTCGCGGCGAGGCCCGCCGAGGCACCGATGGACGCGACCGCGAGACCGCCGCGCATGCGCCCGGTCCAGACCTGGAAGGTCCGGTAGAGCTCGTGGGTGATGCCCGAGACGTGCAGCACCTCGCCCATCAGGATGAACATCGGGATCGTGACCAGCGAATAGTTCAGGGAGTGCTGCCATACCGTGGAGTGCACCGCGGCCGACAGCACGTGCCAGTCGGCCTGGATCAGGATCCCGGCCATGGCGGGCACCATCATCGCGATCGCGACGGGAGTCCTCAGCAACATCAACACGAACATCACCAGGAGCCCGGCGACTCCGAGCCATTCTCCGGACATCACAGCGCCCCTTCCTCGGTCGGCAACGCGTGTGCGTCGTCGAGTTCTCCCCGGAGTCCTGCGATCTGGACCAGCGCGAAGCAGCCCCAGGCGGCGAAGCCCAGGCCGAGCGCGATCTTGAACGGCAGGGCCGGGATGTTGAGCAGGCCCGTCGCGGTCGTGTCCGAGGTGTCGGACAGCACGTTCGCCTCGATGAACACCCACGCGACCGTCAAGGCCACCGCGCCGATCAGCAGGTGCGCCAGTACGTCACACACCTGGCGGGCACGCTGCCCGAGACGTTCGTACAGCAGGTCGACGGCGATATGCGAGCGCGACATCTGCGTGATGCAGAGCCCGAATGCGATCAGGACGACCATCGTGTGCTGGACGATCTCGTTCGCCCCCATCACCGGATGTCCGAACCAGCGCATCACGACGCTGTACATCGTCACCAGCATGAGCGCGAGCACGGCGATCGCGGCGATGGCCTTGATCACTCGGTCCGCTATCTGGCCCACCAGGACCAGCCAGGATGTTGCTTCGTGCGTCATGGGACTCCGATGCCTTTCTCGAGGACGGGGTGGGGAGCTCGGCGGCCCGCTGTGGAGCCGCCGAGCCCCCTTTCTCCTGGACGGACCGTCAGCTGACGCCCGCGGGCGGCTCGACCCCGGCCGCCTTCATGGCGGTCAGGTAGGCCTCCAACAGCGCCTTGCCGTCGAAGCCCTGCTTGTCGGCGCTCTTGACCCACTCGTCCCACTGGGTGCTGGCCGAGGCGCGGAACTTCTCCCGCTCGGAATCGGCCAGCTCGACCCACTCGCCGCCGTTGTCCTTCGTCAGCTTCTTGAGCGACTCACGGGCGTTCTTGTCCTCCTTGACGTAGGACTGCTGCATCAGATCGGCGAGCGCCGGACCCAGATCGTCGTCGAACAGCTTCTTCAGATCGTCGGGAAGACCGGAGTAGAACTTCTCGCTCATGGCCGGGATCGTCACGGTGCCCCAGGCGTCGGTCGCCAGGACGTACGGCGCGACCTCGTAGGTCTTGAGTCCCAGCGAGCCGACCGGACTGTACGGCGACACGTCGATGACGCTCTTCTCGATCGCCTCGTAGCTCTCCTGGATCGGCACGTCGACCGGTGTGCCGCCCCACGACTTGGCGATCGACCCGTCGAGGGCGCTCTGGGCGCGGATCTTCTTGCCGCGCAGATCGTCGATGGTCTGGATCTTCTTGGTCGAGAACGCGACATACGTGTCGGACACCGCGGTGCCCAGGTACCGGACGCCGTCGATCTTGGTCTGATCGCCGATCGCCTTCATGTAGGCCGAGCCGATCTTGCCGCCCGTCTCCGGATCGGGGTACCCGAACGGCAACGTCAGCGCGCTGTAGGCGAAGGCCTTCGACTTCAGGAAGTAGCTCGGGATGACCATGCCGACGTCGTACAGACCGCCCTCGAGATCGGTGAGCACCGAGGTGAAGGAGCCCAGCGAGCCTCCCTCGTACAGCTCGACCTTGACCCGGCCGTCCGTCTTCTCCTTGACCAGGTCGATCCAGGGGTTCAGGGCGTTCTTCGACCAGTGGTGCGCGGCGGGCGTCGGGGTCGCCAGCTTCAGGGTGTACGTCTTGCCTGTCGAACCGCCGTCGTCGTCACCGCCGCATGCGGACAGCGTCAACGCCAGCGACGACGCCAGCGCCACGGCCACGATGCGCAGGGTGCGCCTTCCAACCAATCTCATCGATGCTCCTTCATAGGGGTACCAGGCGGACGCGATACGGCACCGGACCGATGTCCGTCGCCGTCCCCGCTCGGCAGCACTGTTCACGCCACGCCTGACGCTAGGAGGAACCGGACCGCGCCCACAACGGAACGGACCGGAAGGTGGTTCCGCTGTACGGAACGCCGTGTCGTTCTCCTCGTGGCGATCCGGGCCGAGGGCGTGATCGATGTCCGGAACGGCGTCCGTCGTGACGCCGACCGGCCCGCGGTGGCCCTAGCATGGCGCGCATGAACACACAGCCGCGGCCCATCGAGGCCTTGGCGCGTGGGCTGGCCGTCCTGGAAGCATTGTCCCGATCTCGCGGATGCCTGACGAATGGTCAACTTTCGCGCGCGACCTCTCTGGCCCCGTCGACCGTCTCGCGCATGACCGACAGCCTCGTCCGGCTCGGCTATGTGCGCATGGATCCACAGTCGGGCGGCTACGAACTCACCCCCAAGATCCTGCGCTTCGGCTATCCGGTGCTGACCCGGATCTCGATCCTCGGCCGCGCTCAGCGCGCCCTCGACGAACTCACGGCGCAGACCGGGATGACGTCCATGCTGGCCATTCCCGACGGCCAGGACGTGGCGGTGGTCAACACCGCCCTGGGACGCCAGATCGGATCGGTTCCCCTGTCCGTCGGCGGCCGCTTCCCGATGGGGCTGTCAGCCGCGGGCATCGCCCTGCTGGCCGCGACCGACGAGCCCGCCAAGGCGCGCCTGGTTCGCGAGGTCCGTGAGAGTCTCGGCCTTCACGGCAAGAGCGTCGACGAGTTCGACAAGCAGTTGCAGCGATGCGAGGAGACCGATACCGCCGTGCTCTACGGCGCCTGGCGCGATGGGATCGGCGGGATCGCGTCCGCGGTCCACAGCGGCGGCCAGATCTATGCCATCTCGGTCATCTTCCGGTCACGGCCGAGCCACTCGGGCGAGCCCAGTACCACGGACCTGCCGATCGAGGAGGTCCTGCAGGCCGCCCACGCGCTCAGCGACTAGGCCGTGTGTCTCATATCCGCGTGAGCGGCGCGGGCGGTATGGGAGACATGACCTAGGCCATCAGATCGGAGCCGAACCCGACACCGCGGCCGAACCGATCACCGCCGTGTCCTGGAGCCGCTCGAAGTCCGCCGACGAGACGCCGAGCAGACCACACAGCACCTCGCGGTTGTGCTGCCCCAGGCACGGGGACGCACGGCGGTCCGATGAGCTCGGCCCTCGTTCGAGGACGAACGGCAGCCGGGCGTAGGTCGTCGCGCCCGTCACGGGGTGTTGCGCGACGGCGAAGAAGTCGCGCGCCACGAGCTGCTCGACCTCGAGTTGCTGGTGCGGGAACAGGACCTGACCCACCGGGACGTCGTGGGCCGTCAACCGCTCGGCCACCTCGTCGGCGGATCGCACCGCGACCCATGCGGTCAGCTGGGCCTCGATCAGCTCCTGATGGGCGAGACGGCCGGCGGCCTCGGCCAGCTGATGGCCGGACGCCCATCCCGGATGCCCCAACGCCGCCTGCAGGCGGTGCCAGTCTTCGTCGGAACGGACCGAGAGGGCGATGGGCGGGCCGTCGGCGGTGCGGAAGATGCCTTGTGGGGCCGCTCGCGTCGAGCGGTTACCGATCCGGGTCGTCGGCGTCCCGTAGGCCGAGTAGTCGACGATCTGCTCGGCCGCGCAGGCCAGAGCACTGCCGATCATCGGGACGACGCTCGTCACACCCTGTCCGGTCAGATCTCGTGCCGCGAGCCCCAGCAAGGCGCCGATCGCTCCGTGCGTTCCGGCGACCGGATCACAGGCGGCGCCTGGCGCGGTCGGCGGACCGTCGGGATAGCCCGTGCGCGCGGCCAGACCCGATGCCATCTCGATCGTGGACGCATAAGCCCCGCGATCGCGCCACGGGCCGGACAGGCCGTAACCCGGCAGTCGCACGGTCACCAGCCGCGGATTGATCTGCCGGAGGCGCTGCGGGGTCAACCCCCACGACTCGAACACCCGCGGCGAGTAGTTCTCCAGCAACACATCGCACTGCGCGATCAGCTCCTCGGCGAGCCGGCGGCCGTCCTCGCGCGACATGTCGAGCGTGATCGCGCGCTTGCCGTGATTCGCCGCGTGAAAGTAAGCGGACCACTCGGGCCAGTGCGGATCCGTCACGGGTCGAGCCGTGTTCAGGCGCATCGCATCCGGGCGCTGGATCGACTCCACGTGGATCACGTCGGCGCCCAGCGCGGCGAGCCACTGGCCGGCGACCGGGCCGGCCCAGAACATCGTGAAGTCGGCCACCCTGATCCCGTTCAGCGGCAGGCCCGGCTCGGTGTCACCAGCCTCGGCGGGCGGCCCTGCGGTGATGCCCGCCGCCTGCCAGCGAGGCTCGGCTCGACCCGGCTCGGGCGAGAGTCCAGCCTGAGCCGTTCTCGCCCCGGATCGGAAGCCGATCGCCGGAGCGGGCTGGACGAATCCGTACGGGCTCTCCCGCACCAGCCCCTCCTGCCGTACGTGCGGGACCTCCAGGACCGACCGGCCGTCGGTGACCGGGGCCGCGGGCACCCGCAGTTCGTCGGCCAGCCGCAGGACCTCGTCGGTCGTCCGCCGCCTCGTCCAGTCGTCGATCGGCGTCGCCAGCTCGCGATGCCGCTCGCGCCGGACCTTCAGCCTGGCCAGAGTCTCGTCCGCGGCCCAGTCGGTCCGTCCGATCAGCGCGCAGAAGGCGGCCCACTGCGATGCGGTGAGGATCCTGAAGCCCACATGGCCGTCTCGCGTCGGGTGGATGTCGGGCACCGTGACGGCGCGGTCACCGTGCGTCGGGTAGCCGAACATCTCCAGGTACGTGACCGGCCCCAGGATCGACAGGTGAGCCGCGGCCTCGAGACGCGAGACGTCGACGAGCTCCCCGACACCATCGCGTCGCGCGCGTCTGAGCGCGCCCAGTCCCGCTGCCGCGCCGCACGCCCCGTGGAACCACTCCGGCAGCTCGCCGCCGATCGCGACGGGCAGCCGTTCGGGATCACCGCGATAGGCGATCACCCCGGCCCAGGCCTGGTCGACGAACTGATCACCGGCGCGATGACGCCACGGTCCGTCGAGTCCGTACGCCGTCAGCGCGACCACCACGGCGTGAGGCGCCAGGGAGCGACATCGCTCGACGTCCACGGCCCTGGAGCCCGCACCGACACCGTCCCAGACGATCAGGTCGGCACCGCCGATCAAGGCGTGCAACTGCGTCACATCGTCGAGCAGCCAGCTCTGCATACCGCCGTGCAGATAACGGAACAGCGCGGAGTCGGCCCGCTCCGACTCGGGGTCCCGGGCGGGCGCTCGGCGCCGCAGCACCGACCCGCCGGGATCCTCCACCTTGATGACATCGGCCCCCGCGTCGGCCAGCACCCGCCCCAGATAGGCCCCTGCGATCTGATCCGACAGATCGAGGACCCGCAGGTCGGCCAACGGCAGAGGCGCCTCGGTCATGCGGGTCTCGTCACCGATCGGAGTAGCGCGGCTCCCGGCGCTCGAAGAACGCCGTGACGGCCTCCTTGGCATCGGGATGCGCCGACAGATCGGTCGTCAGGCTCTGCTCGAACTGGTAGCCGGCCTTCACATCGAGGTACTCGATCTGGTTCAGGCTGCGCTTCGCCGCCCGGACCGCGATCGAGCTGTGCCGCGCGATGGACGCCGCCAGCTCGCGGGCCTCGTCGAGCAGCGTCTCGGGCGGCACGACCCGCACGATGCCTCCGTACTGCACGAGCTCCTCGACCGGCACCGTGTCGCCGGTCAGATGCATCCGACGCACCACGCCTTGCGGCACGATCCTGGACAGGTGCTTGGCACCGCCCATCGCGCCGACCTGAACCTCAGGCAGCCCGAGTCGTGCCCCTTCGGCCGCGATCACGAGGTCACACGATCCGGCGATCGCCACGCCGGTGCCGACGGCCACGCCGTGCACGGCGGCGATGACGGGGAGCACGGAGTCGTAGATCGCGGCGAACGCCTCCCGCACGGCACGCATGCGTGGCCGCGAGTTCTCCGGCGTCATGGTCAAGAACTCCTCGAGGTCGTTGCCTCCGCAGAAGTGCCGGCCGTCTCCGGTGAGGATCACGACGCCCGCGTCCGGAGCGAGCTCCTCGATGCGCGCGAAGCAGTCGGTCAACTCCGCGTACATCGGCTGATGCACCGCGTTGACCGGCGGACGCTTCATCACGACGGTCGCGATCTTGCCGGCGGTTGACACGTCCAGGTACTCGAAGTCGGCCACTGTGACTCCCTGTTCGAGCATGTCTCCCGATGAGACACGCGGTTGACTCCACCGTCGCGGGCGGGGGCAACCGCCGACAAGGTCCTGCAGTGCGACGCCGTTCCGCCTGTCGGAAGGTGATTCCAGGCCCATCTGTTGTTCGGCGGACCGGGGCGCTCCTAGCGTTCGAGGCACCACGGTCACCCGACGCGAGGACAACGAGCATGCAAGCAACCATTGGCGGACACGGCCTCACCCTCAGCCACCTCATCTGGCGCATGGAACACGTCTTCGGGCGCAAGCCGTACTGGTCAGTGGACGACGACGGCGCGATGGTCTCGTCGACGTACGGCGAGCTCGCGGCGCGGTGTGGGCAGTACGCGCGCGTGCTGGACGAGCGCGGCCCCGGAGGCGCCCGTGTCGCGACCCTCGCCTGGAACCACGGCGCCCACTTGGCGCTGATGCTCGCGTCGTCGGCGCGAGGAGGCATCGTCATCCCGCTGAATCCTCGTTCCTCACGAGAACAGCTCGACCATGTCATCGCCGAGACGCAACCCGATCTCATCGTGCACGACGCCGATCTGGCCGAGCTGGCGCACACCCTGAGCAGGGCGGCCGGGACACCGATCCCACTCATGGGCGTCGGCCGAGGCGAGTGCGACTGCGACGACCTGAACGAGGCCGCGAGGCGCCACGAGGCGGGGTACGCCTGGCCCGATGTGGGCGAGGACGCCACGGCGCACGTCGCCTACACCTCGGGAACGACCGGGATGCCCAAGGGCGTCGCCTACACGCACCGTTCCCAGATGCTCCATGCCCTGATGAGCCTCGGCGTCGACACGCTCGGCGTGCGCGAAACCGACGTGATCCTCCCCGGTGCCCCGTTCTTCCATGCCAACAGTCAGGGACTTCCCTACGCCGCCCTGCTGTCGGGCGCCTCCCTGATCCTGGCCGGCAAGCAGTCCGGCGACGGCGGTCTGCTGGCCAGGCTGGTCGCCGAGCACCAGGTGACCTGTCTCGGAGCGGTCCCGACCGTGATCCACCGGGTGTGCACCTCCGCGGCGGCCGAGGACCGCACCGATCTGCTCGACGGCGTCAGGATCCTGTGCGGCGGCTCGGCCGTCGACCAGGTGCTGGCCGACGCGGTCGAGGCGCTGGGCGGGCAGATGATCCAGGTCTGGGGCATGACCGAGACATCGCCCATCACGACGGTCTCGCGTCCGCGCAGCTGGCTCGACGACGCCCAACGCCGCCGCGCGCGAACCGCGCAAGGCGTCCCGGTGCCATGCGTCGAACTCTCGCTGCGCGCTCTGGACTCCCCCGGCGTCGTCGACTGGGACGGCGATTCCACCGGCGAGCTGCTCTGCCGGAGCCCGTGGATCATCGGCGACTACCTCTGGGGCACCTGGCCCACCGACGACCACACGTGGCTGCCGACGGGAGACGTCGCCTCCATCGACGACTCGGGCTATCTGCGCATCGTCGACCGACTCAAAGACATGATCAAATCGGGCGGCGAGTGGATCCCCACGCGACAGCTCGAATCACTCATCAGCTCGGTCGACGGCGTCGCCGACGTCGCGGTGGTCGGCGTTCCGCACCCTGAATGGGGCGAACGACCTATCGTCTACCTCGTGCCGACGCAGACCGACGCCTCAGCATCCGGGCTCGGCGAACGCATCAGCAGCGCACTCGGCGCAGCGGTACCGCGGTTCTGGATCCCCGACGAGATCCACCTCGTCGACTCGCTCCCGCGAACCCCGACCGAGAAGATCAACAAGGTGGCCCTGCGGAACGCCCCGCCGGTGCCGACGAGAACAGAGGCACTCCGCCGGTGACCGAGACCGTCAACACCCTTCACGCCGCCTCCGCCTCCCCGGCCCCGTCTTTCACGGAACTGCTCGCCGAACGAGCCGACGACCCGCATCCGGCCCTGCACTTCGAGGGCCGCAGCTGGACGTGGGCCCAGGTCGTCGGCGAGGCGGCGGCACGGGCCGCCGCGGCATCGGACTTCCGGGCCTCCGATCCGAGACGCCGGGTCCATGTCGCCGCGCTGCTCAACAACGTGCCCGACTTCGTGTTCTGGATCCTGGCCGCATCGATCGGGGACTTCGTGCTCGTGTCGGTGAATCCCACGAGGCGAGGCGCCGAACTCGCGCATGACATCACGCACACCGAATGCGACGTCATCCTCACCGAGGATGCCCACCTGCAACTCCTGATCGACGCCGATCCCCCGGTCGCACAGGTGTGGAACATCGACAGCGACGAGTACGCCGCCTGGCTGGAGCCGTTCCAGGGCGCGTCGCTGCCGGCCACCGCGCCCGATCCGGCCGATCCGTGCCTGCTGATGTTCAGTTCGGGATCGACCGGCACGCCGAAGGCGGTCATCTGCACGCACGGCGCGCTGGCCCGGCGCGCACAGATCCTGGGCGACCGGATCGGCATCGTCCGGGAGACGGTCGCCTACCTGTGCATGCCGCTGTTCCACGGCAACTCCCTGTTCACCAATCTCGCACCCGGCGTTCGCGTCGGAGCGACGATCGTCATGCGGCGCCGGTTCTCGGCCTCGGGGTTCGTCGACGACCTGCATCGCCACCGGTTCACGTTCGTCAACTACGTCGGCCGCGCGATCAGCTACATCCTCGCCACCGACGTCGACCCGCGTGATCGCCGGAGCAGCCTGCAGTTGGCCTACGGCAGCGAGGTCTCGCCCGCCGACATGGTGCAGTTCCGAGAGCGCTTCGGCTGCGTGGTCTGGGATCCGTACGGGTCGAGCGAAGGCGCTCTGAGCATCGTGCCCGAGCCGGACTCCCCACCGGGCGCCCTCGGGCAGCCCTCGCCCGGTCAGGACATCCGCGTCCTCGCACCGGACGGGACGGAGTGTCCTAGGGCGCGATTCGACGCGGACGGCAGGCTGACGAATGCCGACGAGGCGATCGGCGAGATCGTGGGGATCGGGCGCGCCCACGCGTTCGCCGGCTACTACAAGAATCCCGAGGCCGAGGCCGAGCGCATTCGCGGCGACGACTACTGGTCGGGCGATCTCGCCTACCGTGACGAGGGCGGCGATTTCTACTTCGCCGGACGCACCGCCGATTGGATCCGGGTCGACGGCGAGAACTTCGCGGCCGCGCCGATCGAACGGATCATCGGGCGCTTCGCGCCGGTGAGCTCCTGCTTCATCTACGCCGTGCCCGATCCGAGCACGGGCGACAACGTGATGTGCACCTTGACCCTGCACGCGAGTTCGGCGTTCGATGCGGCCGCGTTCGGCGCGTTCCTGGACGAGCAGTCGGACCTCGGGACCAAGTGGCGACCCCGTTTCGTCCGGATCGCCCGGACCGTCCCGCAGACCGGGAGCAACAAAGTCGACAAGAGGCCGCTGCGACTCGCAGCCTGGGAGACGAGCGACCCCGTGTGGTGGCTCCCCGATCGCGACCGGCAGTACGTCGAGCTCACCGACGACGACCGAGAGCGTCTGAGCCAGGAGTTCGCCGAACACGGACGTGCCGACGTGGCCCCACTCCGCACCGAACGGCACCTCTCCAGATGAGCTGTTCCTTCGGTAGACTGGACCACTGGTGTGCCGGGAAGTCTGGTCGGCGTCTTGTCGCCGACCCCAGGAGCACCTCATGAGATCTCGTCGTCTGCTCAGGCGCGGGTCGTGGCCCGAGGCCTCGCGCATCGCCGCGGCGCTGCGGCAGGAGACCGTCGGTGGCGTCCTCCTGCTGCTCGCCGCCGTCACCGCGCTGATCTGCGCGAACCTCGGCGACTGGTACGCGTCGCTACGTGACACCGTGGTCGGTCCGGCCGCCCTGCACCTGGACCTGACGGTCGGCCAGTGGGCGTCCGACGGACTGCTGGCCGTGTTCTTCTTCGTCGCGGGGCTGGAACTCAAGCGCGAGTTCGTGGCCGGCGACCTACGCGATCCCGCCCGCGCTGCGCTGCCCGTCGTGGCTGCTGTCGGTGGCATGATCGTGCCGGCCGTGTTGTTCACCGTCATCAATGCCGGTGGGCACACCGAGGGCTGGGCGATCCCGACCGCTACCGACATCGCCTTCGCGCTCGCGGTGCTCGCCGTCATCAGCACCCACCTGCCGTCCGCCCTTCGTACCTTCCTGCTGACCTTGGCCGTGGTCGACGATCTGCTCGCGATCACGATCATCGCGATCTTCTACACCGAGTCGCTCGACCTGTGGTTCCTGGCTGCCGCCCTGGTGCCGTGGGTGCTGTTCGCCGTGCTGGTCCGTTCGGGACGCACCCCCTGGTGGATTCTGCTTCCGCTCGCGCTGGCGGCCTGGGGCCTGGTCCACGCCTCGGGGGTCCACGCGACGGTGGCCGGCGTCATGCTCGGGTTCACCGTTCCGGTCCTGCAGCGCGGCGCCGGAACGCCCGGTGGGCTCGCCGATCGCTTCGAGCACCTGCTCCGGCCGCTGTCGGCTGGTGTCGCCGTGCCGGTCTTCGCGTTCTTCGCCGCCGGAGTAGCGATCGACGGACTCGACGGATTCGTCGACTCGTTGACCGAGCCCGTCGCCTTGGGCATCGTGATCGGTCTGTTCGCCGGCAAGACGCTGGGGGTCCTCGGCGCGACGTGGTTGATGGCGACGTTCACCCGCGCTGAGCTCGATGACGATCTGGCCTGGATCGACCTGCTCGGACTCTCGATGCTCGCCGGCGTCGGCTTCACCGTGTCGCTGCTGATCGGCGAACTCGCCTTCGGTGTCGGATCCGGCACCGACGACCTGGTGCGCACCGGGGTGCTCACCGGATCGGTCGTGTCGGCGGCGGCTGCCGCCGTGGTGTTGCGGCTGCGCAACCGTCACTACCGCCTGGTCGCCGAACGCGAACGGGTCGACCTCGACGGCGATGGCGTGCCCGACGTCTACCAGGTCGACGAACGATGAGCAGGGCGCTCGGTCAGTCGTAGTCCGACTCGTTGTCGAGCGAGCTCCAGCCCGTCGATGCCTGGGTGCTGCTGCCGGACGGCCCCTTCACCACGATGGCACCGTCGTAGGCACGGATCGTGTAGGTGGTGCCGTCGAGCTTGCCGACGAACGTATCGGACTCCCAGCGGTACGAACCACCCAGATCGTGGACCGACCCGTCTGCGGTCCGCACCACGACCCGCAGCTTCTCGCCCGATGACGTCTTGCCGCAGATCGACGAGGAGAGGTCGGCGGTGCTGGTCTTGTACAAGATGATCGGATACGAGCCGCCACAGGCCAGTCCGAGACCCTTCGCCTTCTGCTCGTCCTGGGTCACGGGCCTCTCGCCGCAGTCGGGCAGCAGCGAATCGAGGCCGCGTTCGTCGGCGTTGAGGCGGGTCGTGGGCCCTTCACACGACGGCACGCCCGACGGGGTCGGCGAAGCGGTCGGCGACTCACTCGGGGTCGGGGTCGCGGTCGAGGCTGCCCCACTCGTGGTCGGCAGCGGCTCGGCCTCGTCACCGGTGGACCACCAGTAGGCGGCTCCGCCCGCCGCGATCAGCAGGACGATCACGACCAGAACCGCTGGACGGCGGAGGGCTGAGAGGACTGTGCTCACCCAACGAGCCTAACCGGCGACCCTGCGCCGGCACGATTCGTCGTCTCGGCCGTCATTCCCATTCGATCGTGCCCGGCGGCTTGCTCGTGATGTCCAGGACGACCCGATTGACATCGGGCACCTCGTTGGTGATGCGGGTCGAGATGCGTTCGAGGACCTCGTACGGCAGGCGGCTCCAGTCGGCGGTCATCGCGTCCTCGCTGGAGACGGGGCGCAGCACGATCGGGTGCCCGTAGGATCGGCCGTCACCCTGGACACCGACGGAGCGGACGTCGGCGAGCAGCACCACGGGGAACTGCCAGATCTCGCCATCGAGGCCTGCGGCCGTCGTCTCCTCGCGCACGATCGCATCGGCCGCGCGGAGGATCTCGAGGCGGTCGCGACTCACGGCGCCGACGATGCGGATCGCGAGCCCCGGACCGGGGAACGGGTGACGTCCGACGATGGCTTCAGGGATGCCCAGCTGACGGCCGACTTCGCGCACCTCGTCCTTGAACAGGGTGCGCAGCGGCTCGATCAGCTCGAACTCGAGGTCTTCGGGCAGGCCGCCCACATTGTGGTGACTCTTGATGTTGGCTGCGCCCTCGCCCCCGCCGGATTCGACGACGTCGGGATACAGCGTGCCTTGAACGAGGAACTTCACCGGCGGGCCCGGCGTCGCGAGGACTTCGCGCTCGGCCGCCTCGAAGACGCGGATGAACTCGCGCCCGATGATCTTGCGCTTCTCCTCGGGGTCGGTGACGCCGTCGAGGAACCCGAGGAACTGGTCGGCCGCATCGACGACCTTGAGATCGACTCCGGTGGCGGCCACGTAGTCCTGTTCGACCTGTTCGGCTTCGCCCTGCCGCAACAGACCGTGGTCGACGAAGACTGCGGTCAGTTGGTCGCCGATGGCACGCTGCACGAGTGCCGTGGAGACGGCCGAGTCGACGCCCCCGGACAGGGCCGAGATGACGCGCGCATCGCCGACCTGCTGTCGGATCAGCTCAACCTGCTCCTCCACGATATTGGCGCTGGTCCAGGTCTGGCGGCAGCCGGCGATCTCGACCAGGAACCGTTCGAGCACCGCCTGTCCGTGCTCACTGTGCAGGACCTCGGGATGCCATTGGACGCCTGCATAGCGACGCTGGACGTCCTCGAATCCGGCCACTGTGGCGCGTGGCGATGTGGCGATCGTC
>Ga0182737_1001198_pt1 | contig 27030 bp, 28 predicted proteins | sample eDN5th30CBELigOP_FD_128878 | JGI IMG/M metagenome (GOLD analysis project Ga0182737, IMG submission 128878) | Enriched Organic Plus compost microbial communities from Emeryville, California, USA - eDNA 5th pass 30_C BE-Lig OP (version 2) (version 2) ... | reverse complement strand
GTCGTTGGCCAGGGCCAGGTGCTCGAGCTTGAACGAGGTGGCGCCATCCTCGCGCTTCGGCCATTCGATCCCTTCCGGTCGCAGGGCATGGGCCAGCCGCAGCACGTCGAGCAGGTCCCAGCGCGAGTTGCCGTTGCGCCACTCCCGCTCGTACGGGTCGAAGAAGTTGCGGAACAGGGTGTGGCGGACGAACTCGTCGTCGAAGCGCAGCGAGTTGTAGCCCAGCGTGCAGGTTCCCGGGCGCGCCATCTCGTCGACGATGCGCGCGGCCGCCTCGGCCTCCGGCAGGCCTTCGCGCAGCGCCTGCTGCGGGCTGATGCCGGTGATCATGGTCGCGGCGGGGGAGGGCAGCAGGTCCTCGGCCGGCTGCACGAACAGGCTGACCGGCTCCTCGAGCTGGCGCAGGTCCGCATCGGTGCGCACCGCGGCGAACTGGGCGATGCGGCTGCGCCGCGGGTCGGCGCCGAAGGTCTCCAGGTCGTAGAACAGGAAGCTGTCGCTCATCCGTGCGTCCTCATGCCGCATCCTGCAGCACCGGCAGGGCCTCGTGCACCTGCCGGTCCAGCGCCGCCCAGTCCAGTCCGGACAGGTCGCTGCGGCCGGCGGTGGCCTGCTCGAGGATGCGACGCTGGACCGTGCTGCGTTCCAGCGCCACCGCGTACGGGATGCGCATGAAGGTGACCATGGTGTAGTGGGGCACGAAGCGCGCCGGGTGGCGTTCCTGCAGCGCACGCTCGAGTTCGCGCTGGAGCAGGAAGTCCGGGTCGTCGACGCGGTCGCGCATCTCGATGTAGTTCTCCAGGGCCATGGCCTGGATGGCGCGGGCGTCGGGCTTGCGCTCGGCCTCGAAGGCGGCGAACGCGGTGGCCAGGTCGCCAGCGTCGCGCTCCATGGCCTCGGCCAGGGCGACGCAGTCCTCGAAGGCGCAGTTCATGCCCTGGCCGTGGAACGGCACCATCGCGTGGGCGGCATCGCCCAGCAGCACCGCGCGGTTGCCCAGGTGCCAGCGGTCCAGGTACAGGGTGCCGAGCAGGCCGGGCGGATGGTGCTCCCAGTCGCGTTCCAGGTCGGGGATCAGCGGCAGCGCGTCGGGGAAGTCGCGCTCGAACAGGGCGCGCACCTCCGCGCCGCTGCGCACGCTGGCGAAGCTGGGTTCGGCGCTGCCGGGCTCGCCGTGGTTGGGCAGGAACAGGGTGACGGTGAAGGTGCGCTCGTCGTTGGGCAGGGCGATGCACATGTAGCGCCCGCGGGGCCAGATGTGCAGCGCGTGCGGCTCGATCATGAAGCCGCCATCCGGTGCCGGCGGGATGGTCAGTTCCTTGTAGGAATGGTCGAGGAACTCGGTGCGTTCGCCGAAGCCGGCCTTGCGCACCATCTCCGCGCGCAGCGCCGAACCGGCGCCATCGCTGCCGACCAGGGTCTCGAAGCGGATGTCGTGCGGCTGGTCGTCGCGGTCGTCGATCAGGCGCGCGTAGCCGGCGTCGAAATCGACCGTATGGAGGCGACGGTGGAAATGGATCCGCGCGCCGGCGCGCTCGGCCGCCTCCAGCAGGGTGATGTTGAGGTCGGCGCGGTGCACCGACCAGATCACCTCGGAGTCGTCGCGGCCGTAGCGCTGCAGCTGCAGCGAACCGTCCAGGCCGTGGATCATGCGCCCGCGCATCATCACCGCCTGGCGCATCACCTCGTCCTCGACGCCGGCGGCGCGCAGGGCGTGGCGGCCGCGTTCGGCCAGGGCCAGGTTGATCGAGCGGCCGGACTCGTAGCCCTTGATCCGCGGGTCGCCACGGCGCTCGTACACATCCACTTCCCAGCCGCGGCGCGACAGCAGGATCGCCAGCAGCGAGCCGGCCAGGCCGGCACCGACCAGGGTCAGGTGCCGGCGGCCGACGGTATCGGGTTCAGAAGCCACGCCAGTGCTCCACTTCCTCGACGAAGCGCAGCACGTCGGAGTAGCGGTTGTAGAGCGGCACCGGGCTGATCCGGATCACGTCCGGTTCGCGCCAGTCGCCGAGGATGCCGGTGTCGCGCAGGTATTCGAACAGCCCGCGCCCACGCTCGCGCCCGCCGGCCACGCGCAGCGACAGCTGGCAGCCGCGGCGTTCCTTCTCGGCCGGGGTGACGATTTCCAGCACGTCGCCCAGGCGCTGGCGCACGAGGCTGTCGAGGAAGCCGGTCAGCTTCTCCGACTTGGCGCGCAGCGCGGCCATGCCGCCGGCGCGGTCGAACAGCTCCAGCGAGGCGCGCAGCGGCGCCATCGCCAGCACCGGCGGGTTGGACATCTGCCAGCCTTCGGCGCCGGCGGCCGGCACGAACTGCGGCGCCATGCGGAAGCGGGTCTCCGGATCGTGGCCCCACCAGCCGGCCAGCCGCGGCGTGCCGGCGTGGCCGTGGCGTTCGTGCACGAAGCAGCCGGCCACCGCGCCCGGCCCGGCGTTGACGTACTTGTAGTGGCACCACACCGCGAAGTCGGCGCCGCTGTCGTGCAGCGCCAGCGGCAGGTTGCCGACCGCGTGGGCCAGGTCGAAGCCGGCGACCGCGCCCTGTGCGTGCGCCAGGCGCGCGATCTCCGCCAGGTCGAAGGCCTGGCCGGTGCGGTACTGGATGCCGGGCCACAGCACCAGCGCCAGGCGCGGGCCGTGCTCGGCGATGGCCCGTTCGATGGCCTGCATCGAGATGGTGCCGGCCGGTTCGTCCGCCTCGACCTCGACCAGCGCCTCGGCCGGATCGAAGCCGTGCAGGCGGATCTGCGATTCCACCGCGTGGCGGTCCGACGGGAACGCGCCGGCTTCGATCAGGATCACCGGCCGCTCGCGCGTGGGCCGGTAGAAGCTGGCCATCATCAGGTGCAGGTTCACCGTCAGCGTGTTCATCGCCACCACTTCGCCGGGCAGCGCGCCGACCAGCCGCGCCAGCGGCTCGCGTACGAGGCGGTGGTAGTGCATCCACGCGGTGTCGCCGCTGAAGTGGCCTTCGACCGCCTCGTTGGCCCACTTGTCCAGCACTTCCAGCACCTGCGCGCGCGCGCCGCGCGGCTGCAGGCCCAGCGAGTTGCCGACGAAGTAGGTCTGTTCGCGGTCGCGGTGCCTGGGGATCAGGAACTCGTTGCGCAATGCGCGCAGCGGATCGGCGGCGTCCAGGGCCAGGGCATGGGTGCGGGTCTGCGGCATCGGGTCTTCGTGGAAGGTGTCAGGTGATGTCGGCAAGCGAATCGGGCTGCGGCGCGGGCCGGGCCGGACGCGGGTTGAGGTGGCCGCAATGGCGGCAGGTGCGGCGCTCCTCCGATCCGTGGAAGCGCTCGAACACCGGCGGGAAGTCCTGCTCGATGTCCTGCAGCTGGAAGTACTCCTCGTACAGCTTGTGGTTGCAGCGTTCGCAGTACCACAGCAGGCCGTCGAGCTCGCCGGGCAGGCGCCGGCGCTCGATCACCAGGCCGACGCCGCCGGCCATGCGCTGTGGCGAATGCGGTACGCGCGGCGGCAGCAGGAACACCTCGCCGGCGCGGATCGGGATGTCGCGGACCGAGCCTGGGCCACCCTCGGGATCCTCCTGCACGCGCAGCACCATCTCGCCCTCGAGCTGGTAGAACCACTCCGGGCCTTCGTCCCAGTGGAAGTCGTTGCGTGCGTTGGGGCCGCCGACCACCATCACGATGAAGTCGCCGTCGTCGATGCACTTGTTGCCGACCGGTGGCTTCAGCAGGTGACGGTGCTCGTCGATCCAGGCCTGCAGGTTGAGGGGGGCGGGCAGCATGGGGGGTCCTGCGGGAGGGCGCCGGCCGGCGCGGGGTCAGCGGATCTCGCGGTCCTGGCAGATGCGCGCCAGCGCAGCCTCGTACTTCGGTTCCAGGTCCTCGATGCGGTCCACGTCCATGCCCAGGTGGTGGACGCGGCCATCGCGCAGGCTGTAGACCCAGCCGTGCACGGTCAGGTCCTGGCCGCGGTCCCAGGCGTCGCGGATCACGTGGGTCTTGCACACGTTGACCACCTGCTCGAGCACGTTGAGCTCGCACAGGCGCGCGTGCTGCACCTCGGTGTCGCCGGCGTCGTGCAGGCAGCCTTCGTGGTGCTCGGCCACGTCGGTGACGTGGCGGATCCAGTTGTCGACCAGGCCCAGGCGCTGGCGGGTGAGGGCGGCATACACGCCGCCGCAGCCGTAGTGGCCCACCACCAGGATGTGCTTGACCTTCAGTACGTCGACCGAGAACTGGATCACCGACAGGCAGTTGAGGTCGGTGTGGACCACGACGTTGGCGACGTTGCGGTGGACGAAGACCTCGCCCGGCGCCATGTCGATGATCTGGTTGGCCGGCACGCGCGAGTCGGAGCAGCCGATCCACAGGTATTCGGGGGCCTGCTGTTCGGACAGTCGCGAGAAGAAGCCGGGGTCCTCGGCGCGCACGCGCTCGGACCAGGCATGGTTGCGTCGGATCAGTTCGTGGAGGTCGTCGGCCATGCCGGCATTATCACAGACCTGCGCGCGCCTGCCGCGTGCCTTCGCGGCCGCCCGTTCACTTTCGATCGCGGAGGGCGAGGCGGTCGGCCATCAATGTCGCGACTTCCGTCGCGTTTTCGCCCGGCAGCGCACGCAGGCCGTCGATGGCGCCCTGCACATTCGCCGCCGGATGGTTCTGGTTGAGCTTGAACTTCAGCTCGATCCGGCTGGCCTCGAAGCGGAAGCCGACGATGCCGCGCAGCTGGCGGCGCTCGCGCGGGTCGTCGTGGTCGTAACGCCACCGCCCGCCGACGCCGGGTTCGAAGCGTTCGCCGAGGCGGGCGACGATCGAGGCCAGCGCGGCCTCGTCGTGCAGCGGCTGCAGCGTGCCGTACAGGTGCGCGGCGGCGTAGTTCCAGGTCGGCACGCGCGCCATCTCCGCCTTGTCCGGATACCAGTCCGGGGAGACGTAGTGGTGCGGGCCGTGCACGACCAGCAGGGCGCCGCCGGCATGGCCTGCCTGCGGGTTGGGCCTGGCCCAGTGGCCTTCCAGCAGCACGCGATCGCCGTCGCGGGCGTAGAGCACCGGCAGGTGGGTGGCCAGCGGCAGCCCGTCGGCGCCGGTGGTCACCAGGGTGGCGAAGGGATCGCGCGCCAGCAGCCAGTCCAGGCCGGCCAGGTCGGTTTCGGCGAAGGACGGTGGCGTGTACACCGTCGTCCCGGCTCAGGCGCGGCGGCCGAGGCTGACGTTCATCAGCGGCAGCAGCGCCTCGTCGCTGTCGGCGCGCGGCGGGGCGACCTCGTCCAGCGAGAAGCCGCGTTCCAGCGCGTCGTCCTCGTCGAGGCCGTCGAACTCGACGTAGCCGGCGTCCAGCAGCATCGAGCGGGCGGTGTCCTCGCTGTCGTAGGCGTGCAGGTTGCCTTCGTGGTCGAGGACCTCGGCGGTGCCGGCGTCGCGTTCGCGCAGGCGCGCCCAGAGCAGTTGGCGGCCGAGGGTGGCGATCCACCAGGCGTCGTTCATGCAACCTCCGAAAGCAGCCAGAGCAGGGCCGCCATCGACAGGCCGGCAATGACCGTGAAAAGGGAAATGCGCGCCGGCGTGGCCAGCCCGCTGAGCGAGCCGTCGCGCACGGAGCGGTAGCCGCCGCTGAGCAGCCAGCGCAGCGCTGCCGGGGCGATGAAGGCGCCCGGACCGAAATCGGCCTCGGTGCCGGCGTGGCGGTCGCGGATGTGGACCAGGGTCAGCGGCCAGAAGATCACGAAGGCGCTGGCCCCGGCGATGGCCACTCCCACGAAGCACAGGGCGAAGAACAGGAACATGGGGCCGGGATTCGTGATTCGTGATTGGGGATTCGAGAAGCAGCCTCCGCGAGCGTACGGCGCGGAGGCTGGCTTCGCGATCAGAACTCGGCGCTGCCGGGGGCGCGCGGGTAGGCGATCGCGTCGCGGATGTTGGCCAGGCCGCAGACGTAGACCACCAGGCGCTCGAAGCCCAGGCCGAAGCCGGCGTGCGGCACGCCGCCGTAGCGGCGCAGGTCGCGGTACCACTGGTAGTGTTCGGGCTCCAGGCCGAACTGGGCCATGCGCGCGTCGAGCACGTCCAGGCGCTCCTCGCGCTGCGAACCGCCGATGATCTCGCCGATGCCCGGGGCCAGCACGTCCATCGCCGCGACCGTCTTGCCGTCGTCGTTCAGGCGCATGTAGAAGGCCTTGATGTGCTCGGGGTAGTTCATCACCACCACCGGGCGACCGACATGTTCCTCGGTCAGCCAGCGCTCGTGCTCGGTCTGCAGGTCCAGGCCCCATTCGACGGGGAACTCGAACTTCCGGCCCGAACCCTGCAGCAGGCGGATCGCCTCGCTGTAGTCGATGCGCTCGAACGGCGCGTTGATGAAGGACTCCAGGCGGGTGATGGCGTCCTTCTGCACGCGCTCGGCGATGAAGGCCATGTCGTCGGCGCGCTCGGCCAGCACGGTGCGGAACAGGTACTTGAGGAAGTCCTCGGCCAGGTCGGCGTCGGCGGCCAGGTCGGCGAAGGCAACCTCCGGCTCGATCATCCAGAACTCGGCCAGGTGGCGGGTGGTGTTGGAGTTCTCGGCGCGGAAGGTCGGGCCGAAGGTGTAGACCTTGCTCAGGGCCAGGGCGTAGGCCTCGACGTTGAGCTGGCCGGACACGGTCAGGAAGGTTTCCTTGCCGAAGAAGTCGCGCGAGAAGTCGACCTCGCCATCCTTCGTGCGCGGCAGGTTGGCCATGTCCAGGGTCGAGACCCGGAACATCTGGCCGGCGCCCTCGGCGTCGGAGGTGGTGATGATCGGGGTGCTGATCCAGTAGAAGCCGCGCTCGTGGAAGAAGCGGTGCACGGCCTGGGCCAGGCAGTGGCGGATGCGGGTCACCGCGCCGAACAGGTTGGTGCGCGGGCGCAGGTGGGCGTACTCGCGCAGGTATTCCAGCGAGTGCTGCTTGGGCTGCATCGGGTAGGTCAGCGGGTCCTCGACCCAGCCGACGACCTCCATCTTCGAGGCCTGGATCTCGAAGCTCTGGCCCTGGCCCTGCGACGGCACCAGGGTGCCGGTGGCGACCACCGAGCAGCCGGTGGTCAGGTGCTTGACCTCCGATTCGTAGTTGTCGAGCGTGGCCGGGGCCACCACCTGGATCGGGGCGAAGCAGGATCCGTCGCTGACATTGACGAAGCTCAGCCCGGCCTTGGAGTCCCGGCGGGTGCGCACCCAGCCGCGGACCGTGACCTCGCCGCCCGCGGCGACCTTGCCCGCGAGCGCATGTTCGACGCTGACCACCGTCATGGCTTGAATCCTTGTGTCCTGGAGCCCATCTGGGAAGGGCGGAAGTGTAGCGGCTGCGCCCCCGCGGGCGCGAGCCGCCGCGCCGCTGCGTTCCATCCCGAACGGCAATGCCGACAGGGGCGGGACAGCCTCGACGCCTATAATCACCGGGCCACCACGGAGATGCACCCCATGCCAGTCACCCTCACCCCCGTCGCCCTGGAACGCGTCCAGCGCTTCCTGCAGCGCGACCCGGCCGCCCTGGGCCTGCGCTTCGGCGTGGAGCGCACCGGCTGCTCGGGCTGGGGCCACGTGGCCGACCTGGCCCGCGAACAGCGCGAGGGCGACGCCGTGTTCGAGCAGGACGGCGTGCGGATCTACGTCGACGCGCAGAGCCTGCCGCTGGTCGACGGCACCGAGATCGATTTCGCCCGCCAGGGCCTGGGCGAGGGCTTCGTGTTCCGCAACCCGAATGCCACCGCCGAATGCGGCTGCGGCGAAAGCTTCACCACCGGGCCGGCCTGAGCTGATCCGCGCTGGCCGGAGGCCCTGTCCTCCGGCATGGCCGCCGCGCGGCCGTACGCGCTAGGCTTGGGCGCTTCCAGATCCGCCCGGAGTCCCGATGCGTCGTACCGTCCTGGCCGTTGCCCTGGCCGCCTGCTGCTTCCCCATGTTCTCCGCCGAGCCGGCGACGCCCGCGGCCGCGGCCGCGTCGCGCAACGAGGCCTCCGCCGCGCTGCACCGCCTGTTCGACAGCGAATGGGAGCGCAACCTGCGCGAGTCGCCGGAGAACGCCGCCTACCTGGGTGACCACCGCTACGACGGCCGCTGGACCGACATGAGCCTGGAGGCGATCCAGCGCCGGGAGGCGGCCGACCGCGGGGCGCTGGCCGCGCTGCGCCGGATCGACCGTGCCGCGCTGTCGCCGGAGGACCAGCTCAACTACGACACCTTCCTGTGGCTGCAGGAGCGGGCGGTGGAGCGCCAGCGCTTCCGCGAATACCTGCAGCCGCTCGGCCACCAGGGCGGGGTGCAGACCGCCGACGGCATCGCCGAGATCCTGCCGTTCGCCAGCGCCGCCGACTACCGCAACTGGATCGCCCGCCTGCAGGCGCTGCCGCAGGTGCTGGAGCAGACCGCCGCGCTGATGCGCGCCGGCATCGAGGCCGGCAGCCTGCCGCCGAAGGTGCTGATGCAGCGCGTTCCCGGGCAGATCGCCGCGCAGGTGGTGGAGGATCCGGAGGCCAGTCCGTTCTACCGCCCGTTCCGGAAGATGCCCGACGCGATCCCGGCGGCCGAGCAGGCGGCGCTGCGCGCGCAGGCCAGGGCCGCCATCAGCGGCAAGGTGGTGCCGGCCTACCGCGAGTTCGGCCGCTTCTTCGAGGCCGAGTACCTGCCGCGCACCCGCGACAGCATCGCCGCCACCGACCTGCCGGATGGCAGGGCGTACTACGACTTCCTGGCCGGGTGGTACACGACTACCCGCCTGACCGCCGACGAGATCCACCAGATCGGCCTCGAGGAAGTGGCGCGGATCCGCGCCGAAATGGAGAAGGTCCGCGAGGAAGTCGGCTTCAAGGGCGACCTCAAGGCCTTCTTCCAGCACCTGCGCACCGATCCGGAGTTCTTCTACAAGGACCCTGCCGACCTGCTGGAGGCCTACCAGGCGCTGGCCAAGCGCATCGATCCGGAGCTGGTGAAGGTGTTCCGCACCATCCCGCGCCAGCCCTACGGCGTGCGCGCGATCCCCGACAACATCGCCCCGGACACCACCACCGCCTACTACCAGCCCGGCGCGGTGGACGGCAGCCGCGCCGGCTTCTACTACGTCAACCTGTATAAGCCCGAGGTGCGGCCGAAGTGGGAGATGCTGGCGCTGTCGCTGCACGAGGCGGTGCCGGGCCACCACTTCCAGTTCGCCCGCGGCGCCGAGCTGCCGGGGCTGCCGCTGTTCCGCCGCTCGGCCTACTTCGTCGCCTACGGCGAGGGCTGGGGCCTGTACGCCGAACGCCTGGGCTACGACATGGGCCTGTACGACGACCCGTACGACCGCATGGGCCAGCTGGCCTACGACATGTGGCGCGCGGTGCGCCTGGTGGTCGACACGGGCATGCACGCCAAGGGCTGGAGCCGGCAGCAGGCGATCGACTTCTTCATGGACAACTCGCCCAAGACCGAGCAGGACGTGGTCAACGAGATCGACCGCTACATCGCCTGGCCGGGCCAGGCCCTGGCCTACAAGATCGGCCAGCTGAAGATCTCGGCCCTGCGCGAGGAGGCCGCGCGCGAGCTGGGTCCGGCCTTCGACGTGCGCGACTTCAACGACGCGGTGCTGGAGACCGGATCGGTCCCGCTGGAGACGCTGGAGGCGCATGTCCGCGCCTGGATTGCCGGGCGAAAGAAAAAATACAATTGAAAGTCAATCAGTTGCGCGACATTCTTCCGGGAGTTTGTTGTGCCATGATTCTGCCCCATGGCATGCCCGCGGGGCAGGGGTAATCCGCCCGGAGCCGGGCGCGGACCCGCGGGTTTGCGCCCAGGTGACTGAGCCGGCATAATTTCCGGCTTCCTGCGGCACGCTGCTGGCAGGAACCCTTGCCCCACCGCTTCCGTTCCGGTCGACGGGGGGCTGCCAGGCCCGCAAGGGCCGCATCCACGAGGAAACCAACGATGCGTCATTACGAAATCGTGTTCCTGGTCCATCCGGACCAGAGCGAGCAGGTCCCGGCGATGATCGAGCGCTACAAGACGATCATCGAGGGCGGCAACGGCACCGTGCACCGCCTGGAAGACTGGGGCCGCCGCCAGCTGGCCTACCCGATCCAGAACCTGGTCAAGGCCCACTACGTCCTGTTCAACATCGAGGCCTCGCAGGCCGTCCTGGACGAGCTGGTCGAGACCTTCCGCTTCAACGACGCGATCCTGCGCCACCTGGTCATCCGCCGCGATGGCCCGGAGACCGAGCAGTCGCTGATCATGAAGAGCAAGGACGAGAAGGGCGACAAGCCCGAGCGTGGCGAGCGCCGCCGCCGTGACGAGGAAGGCGAGGGCAGCGCCCCCGCCGCCGCCGCCGAAACCGACGGCGACAACGCCGAAGCCGCCGCCTAAGGAGCACAGCCATGTCCAAGTTCTTCCGCCGCCGCAAGTTCTGCAAGTTCACTGCCGAGGGCGTCAAGGAGATCGACTACAAGGATCTCAACACCCTGCGCCAGTACCTGACCGAGAACGGCAAGATCGTCCCGAGCCGCGTGACCGGCACCAAGTCGCGTTACCAGCGCCAGCTGTCGACCGCGATCAAGCGCGCCCGTTACCTGGCCCTGATCCCGTACACCGACAACCACGACATCTGATCCTGCGGGTCCCTCGCGACAGCCCGCACGTCCCCGTGCAGGCCGTCGGCGAAAGGCACTCCAGAGCTGGTTGTCAACACAAACGTCCGATCCGGACAGCAATCGTTGCCGCGCCCGCCATGGCGCGGCTAACGGATAGAGGAGCAATACGATGGAACTGATCCTTCTGCAGAAGGTCACCAACCTGGGCAACCTCGGCGACAAGGTCACCGTGAAGCCGGGTTACGGCCGCAACTTCCTGGTCCCGCAGGGCAAGGCCGTGCCGGCCACCGCCGCCAACCTGGCCGAGTTCGAGGCCAGGCGCGCCGAGTACGAAGCCAAGGCCAAGGCCCTGCTCGACGACGCCCAGGGCCGCCTGGCCAAGCTGGAAGGCGCCAGCGTGACCGTCAAGGCCAACGCTTCGACCGAAGGCAAGCTGTACGGCTCGGTCGGCCCGCGCGATATCGCCGAGGCCTTCACCGCCGCCGGCCTGCCGCTGGAGAAGAGCGAAGTGGTGATGGGCGAAGGCCCGATCCGCCACACCGGCGAGTTCGACGTGACCGTGCACCTGCACGCCGACGTCGAGACCACCGTCAAGGTCGTGGTCGAGCCGGAAGCCTGATCGGCCCCTGGTCCGCAATACCCGACGGAGGGCGCCGCAAGGCGCCCTTCGTTTTTGCGGCCCGTCGCAGCCGCTGAGATGTCCACGGGTTATGCACAGGGTTGTGCATGGCGGTGGCACTGGCCGGCGCATACGATGGGCCGCTGCTCCACTGGTCCATTCCGGCCGCGCGCCCACGCGCCCGGCCGTATCGAGGAACGTCCCGAATGTCCGCACGCCCCGGTTTCCGCAAAGACCGCGAACGCGACAGCAGCAGCGATGGCCGTATCGAACACCTGCGCGTCCCGCCGCATTCGGTGGAGGCCGAACAGGCGGTGCTCGGCGGCCTGATGCTGGCGCCGGAGTCGTACGACAGCGTCGGCGACATCCTGGTCGAGAAGGACTTCTACCGCCGCGACCACCAGCTGATCTACCGCGCGATCCGCGAGCTGGCCGAGAAGAACCAGCCGTTCGACGCGGTGACCCTGGGCGAGTGGTTCGACTCGCAGGGCTTCTCCGAGCAGATCGGCGGCGGCGCCTACCTGGTGGAGCTGGTCACCACCACGCCCTCGGCGGCCAACATCCGCGCCTACGCGGAGATCGTCCGCGACAAGGCGGTGCTGCGCCAGCTGATCGAGGTCGGCACCGACATCGTCAACAACGGCTTCCAGCCGGAGGGCCGCGACAGCGCCGAGCTGCTGGCCAAGGCCGAGCAGGAAGTGTTCGCGATCGCCGAAGCCGGCGCGCGCGGCCGCACCGATTTCACCGGCCTCAACACCGCGCTGCGCGACGCCTTCGAGGTGCTGCAGAAGCGTTTCGAGAGCGGCGGCAACATCACCGGCCTGCCGACCGGCTACACCGAGTTCGACAACATCACCGCCGGCCTGCAGCCGACCGACCTGATCATCCTCGCGGCGCGCCCGGCGATGGGCAAGACCACCTTCGCGCTGAACATCGCCGAGTACGCGGCGATCAAGTCGAAGAAGGCCGTGGCGGTGTTCTCGATGGAAATGTCGGCCGCGCAGCTGGCGCTGCGCCTGATCTCCTCCAACGGCCGGGTCAACGCCCAGCGCCTGCGCACCGGCCAGCTCGAGGACGAGGACTGGAGCCGGGTGACCGCGGCCATCCGCATGCTCAAGGAAACCAAGATCTTCATCGACGACACCCCGGCGCTGTCGCCGGACGTGCTGCGTTCCAAGTGCCGCCGCCTCAAGCGCGAGCACGGCCTGGGCCTGGTGGTGATCGACTACCTGCAGCTGATGCAGGTGCCGGGCAACAGCGAGAACCGCGCCACCGAGATCTCGGAGATCTCCCGTTCGCTCAAGGCCCTGGCCAAGGAGCTCAACGTGCCGGTGATCGCGCTGTCCCAGCTCAACCGCTCGCTGGAAACGCGTACCGACAAGCGCCCGGTGATGGCCGACCTGCGCGAATCGGGCGCCATCGAGCAGGACGCCGACATCATCCTGTTCATCTACCGCGACGAGTACTACAACAAGGAAAACTCGCCGGACAAGGGCCTGGCCGAGGTCATCATCGGCAAGCATCGTAGCGGTCCCACCGGCTCGGTGAAGCTGAAGTTCTTCGGCGAATACACCCGCTTCGACAACCTCAGCCACGACTCGGTGGGCAGCTTCGAGTAGGCCGTCGGCCGCGCCGCGGGCCGCCGGCCGGACCCGTGGCGCCAGACACAATCCGCTCATGGTGGGGCCTTTATGCTCCCGTGCACCCGGCCGGACGGCCGTGATCCCCCGCACAGGAGCGTGTCCCATGACCAAGAACAACATCCTCGCCGGCACCGCCATGCTCGTGGCCGTGCTCGTCGCCGGCTGCCAGACCACCGACCCGTACAGCGGCCAGCGCCAGCAGAACCGCACCGGCACTGGCGCACTGATCGGCGCGGGCATCGGCATCGCCGCCGGCCTGCTGACCGGCGACAGCGCGGTCGAGCGCCGCCAGCACGCGCTGGTCGGCGCCGGATTGGGCGGCCTGGCCGGCGCGGCCGTCGGCAACTACCAGGACCGCCAGCAGGCGGCGCTGCGCGAGAAGCTGCAGGGCACCGGCGTGGACGTGGCGCGCAAGGGCGACAACATCACCCTCAACATGCCGGGCAACGTCACCTTCGCCTTCAACAGCGCCAACATCGACCCGCAGTTCTACACCGTGCTCAACGACGTGGCCGGCGTGCTGCGCGAGTACAACCAGACCGTGGTCGAGGTCGCCGGCCACACCGACAGCGTCGGCAGCGACGAGGTCAACCAGCGCCTGTCCGAGCAGCGCGCCGAAGCCGTGGCCCAGTACCTGGCCGCGCAGGGCGTGCAGCGCGAGCGCCTGATCACCGTCGGCGGCGGCAAGCGCTACCCGATCGCCAGCAACGACACCGAGGCCGGTCGCGCCGCCAACCGCCGCGTGGAAATCACCCTGGTCCCGATCCAGTCCTGACCGGGCCGGCTCAGCCGGCCACTTCGGCCAGCACGCGCTCGCCCTCGCGGCGGGCGCTTTCCGCGGCCTCGGCCGCGGCGGCATCTTCCGCCGCAGCCGCCGCGTTCGCAGCCGCGGTGCACTGCGAGGGACAGTGCACCATCATGTAGTCGGCGTTCGAGCTCAGCCGCTCGACCAGGAAGTCGACGAAGGCGCGCACCTTCGGCGACATCATCCGGCCACCGGGGAACACCGCGTTGAACTCCACCTCCGGGCCGGTCCAGCCGGCCAGGACGCGACGCAGCGCGCCGCCCTCGACATAGGGCTTGACGCCCACGTCGGTGGCCAGGGTCAGGCCTTCGCCGCTGAGCAGCGGGCCCAGCAGCGCCGACGGATCGTTGGCCACCATCAGCGCGTTGACCGGGTATTCCACCGTGCGCGTGCCGTCGGTGAGCGGCCAGGTGATGCGGTTGGGATGGGCGTGGTAGTGCTTGCGCACGGCGATGATGCGGTGGTGCTGCAGCTCGTCCGGATGCAGCGGTTCGCCGTGGCGCTCGATGTACAGCGGGCTGGCGAACACCTGGGTGCGGAACGCGGCCAGGCGCCGCGCGACCAGGGTCGAGTCGGGCAGGGCGCCGGCGCGCAGCGCCACGTCGATGTCGCTGCCGATCACGTCGACCGGTTCGTTGCTCATGTGCATGTCCAGGCGCACTTCCGGGTACTGCGCGTGGAAGGCGCCCAGCAGCGGCGAGATCCAGGCGATGCCGATCGAGTAGGGCACGCTGAAGCGCAGCCACCCGCGCGGTCCGCCCTGCAGCTGGCCGACCGCGCCTTCGGCTTCCTCCAGTTCGCGGGCGATGCGCTGGCAGTGTTCGTAGTACACGCTGCCCGCTTCGGTGAGGCCGAGGCGGCGCGTGGTCCGGTGCAGCAGCTGCGCGCCGAGGCGCGTTTCCAGTTCCTGCACCTTGCGGCTGACGGTGGTCTTGGGAAGTCCGAGCGAACGGGCGGCGGCGATGAAGCTGCCCTGGTCGACAACCTTGACGAAGACCAAGGTGTCGTTGAGGTCGAATGCCATGGGGGAGGGCTCCGGGGTGGGGGAAGGGATTGGCCCTGCGGCGGGATGATTATTCCCTCAAATCCAGACTAATCAAGTCCGGATTTGAGGCGTAACTTCGCAATCCGTTCCCCCACCCTGGATTGCCGACATGCGTCTGGCCCGGCTGCTCTCCCGCCTTTTCGGCGCCGCGTCCCCCAGTGCCGACAACGACTTCCGCCTGCCGACCCTCGGGGAAAGCAGGCCGCACGGGCATTTCCGCGAATTCACCGCCCCGCGGCGGCTGCAGCGCGGCGGCGTGGCGGTGGGGCGCAAGGCGTCGAAGTGCGCCGACATGCCGAATGGGATTATCCCGTGCGTGGGAGGAAATATCCCGTGAGCGGGACGCTGGCTCCCGAAGTGCTGGTGCTCGGCGCCAGCGGCCGCGTCGGCGCCGGCATCGTCGCCGCGCTGCTCGAGGCGGGCAGCCCGGTGCTGGCCGTCGGCCGCGATCCGCAACGCCTGCAGGCGCTGGCCGAAGCACATGCCGACGAGCCGGCGCTGCAGGTGCTCGCCGGCTCGGTGGCCGGCGACCGCCAGGCCTCGGCGCTGGCGCGCCGCATCGCCGGACGCAAGCGCCCGCTGCGAGCGGTGGTGGATGCGGTGGCCGCGCCGCGGCGCAGCGCGCGCCTGCTGGACCGTCCGGTCGCGGCGCTGCGCCGCAGCCTCGACGAGGACCTGCTGCCGCACCTGGCCGCAGCCCGGCACCTGCTGCCGCTGCTGCGCGGCCAGTCGATCGACACGCGCTACGTGCTGGTCGGCGGCCCGCACACCCGCAACGGCTGGGCCGGCTACGGGCATGCCTCGGTAAGCATCGCCGCTTCGCGGATGCTGGCCCAGGTGCTGCACGAGGAAGCGCAGGCGCTGGGCGTGCGCCTGCAGATGCTGGCGGTCGATGCGCCGGTCTGGGCCGCCGACAACGCCGCGCGGGCCTGCGCCGGCTGGCACAGCGCACTGGGCGTCGGCCGCGGCGTGGTGTCGCTGCTGTCCTCGAGCTCCGGTGCCGCGCGCGGCGTCGTCGAATTCACGCCCATCTCCACTTCCGGCCCGGCATCGCTGCTGGCCTGCGATTACGCCCCGGTACTGCGCGCCGCGACCGGCACTTCCGGCAGCCGGTGCGGGTAACCGGCACCCCTTCTTCCCCCAGAGGAACCACCCCCATGACCCTCCATGCCAACAACCACGAAACGGGCAACACCCTGCGTTCCGCACCGCGTGTGGCGCCGCGCCTGCTGGTGCTGGCCACCGGCGTCGCCATCGCCGTGGCCGTGCTGGCCGGCTGCAGCGGCGGCCAGGCCAGCGAACAGCACGCACCGCCGCCGCAGGTCGGCGTCGCCGAGGTACCGGTACAGCCGGTGCAGCAGTGGGACGAGTTCAGCGGCCGCATCGAGGCGATCGAGAGCGTCGACCTGCGTCCGCGCGTCTCCGGCTACATCGAGCAGGTGAACTACCGCGAAGGCCAGGAAGTGAAGAAGGGCGATGTGCTGTTCACCATCGACGCGCGCAGCTACCGCGCCGAACTCGACCGCGCCGAGGCCGCGCTGGCCCGCGCCCAGGCCCAGGCCGGGCTGGCGCGCAGCGAGGCCGAGCGTGCGCGCCGGCTGTCCGAGGAACAGGCGATCTCGCAGGAAACCTACGAGCAGCGCCGCGCCGCCGCCGCCCAGGCGCAGTCGGACCTGGCCGCCGCACGCGCGGCGGTCGAGACCGCGCGGCTCAACCTGGAATGGACGAAGGTGCGTTCGCCGATCGATGGCCGCGCCGGCCGCGCCCTGGTCACCGCCGGCAACCTGGTGGTCGCCGGCGACGCTTCCAGCGTGCTGACCACGGTGGTGTCGCTGGACCGCGTGCACGTGCACTTCGACGCCGACGAGCGCAGCTTCCTGCGCTACGCCGAGCTGGCCCGCAGCGGCAAGCGCGCCAGCGAACGCGACGGCACCCTGCCGGTGCAGGTCGCGCTGGCGGACGAGCAGGGCTTCCCGCACGCGGGCACCATCGACTTCCTCGACAACCAGGTCGACCGCAGCACCGGCACCATCCGCGCCCGCGCGGTGCTCGACAACGCCGACCGCCGCTTCACCCCGGGCCTGTACGCACGCGTGCGCCTGCCGGGCAGCGGCCGCTTCGAGGCGGCGCTGGTCGACGACAAGGCCGTGCTCACCGACCAGGACCGCAAGTACGTCTACGTGGTCGACGGCGAGGGCAAGGCGCAGCGCCGCGACATCGTGCTGGGCCGGCTCACCGAGGTCGATGGCGAGCCCTTGCGCATCGTGCAGAGCGGCCTCGAGGCCGGCGACAAGGTGATCGTCAGCGGCGTGCAGAAGGTGTTCTTCCCGGGCATGCCGGTGCAGCCGCAGGCCGTGGCGATGACCGCCAAGGACCGTACCGCCGACGCCGTGGCCAGGCGATGACCTGAGTTTCTCCGGTTGCGCACGGAAGCGCGCCGGACCCCTTTGCCCGTCCCCTGCCAGACCCCTCCCCCGGTTGCTCCCCCGGGTGGGGGACGGGCCCTTTCTTTCCCGGATCCAAGGACCACCCCCATGGACTTCTCACGTTTCTTCATCGACCGGCCGATCTTCGCCGCGGTGCTGTCGATCGTGATCTTCGCCGCCGGCCTGATCTCGATCCCGCTGCTGCCCATCGGCGAGTATCCCGACGTGGTGCCGCCCTCGGTGGTGGTGCGCACGGTCTATCCCGGCGCCAACCCGAAGGTGATTTCCGAGACGGTGGCCACGCCGCTGGAGGAAGCGATCAACGGCGTCGAGGACATGATGTACCTCAAGTCCGTCGCCGGTTCCGACGGCGTGCTGCAGCTGACCGTGACCTTCCGCCCGGGCACCGACCCGGACGAGGCGGCGGTGCGCGTGCAGAACCGCGTCGCCCAGGCGCAGGCGCGCCTGCCGGAGGACGTGCGCCGGCAGGGCGTGACCACGCAGAAGCAGTCGCCGGTGTTCCTGATGGTCGTGCACCTGACCTCCAGCGACGGCCAGTACGACTCGCTGTACCTGCGCAACTACATGCGCCTGCACGTCAAGGACGAACTGGCGCGGATCCCGGGCGTGGGCGACGCGCAGCTGTTCGGCGGCGGCGACTACGCCATGCGCCTGTGGCTGGACCCGGACAAGATCGCCGCCCGCGGCATGACCGCCGGCGACGTGCTGCGCGCGGTGCGCGAGCAGAACGTGCAGGTCTCCGCCGGCCAGCTCGGCGCCGAGCCGATGCCCGACGGCAGCGACTTCCTGCTGCCGATCAACGCCAAGGGCCGCCTGGAGAGCGTCGAGGAGTTCGGCGGCATCGTCCTCAAGAGCGGCGCCGACGGCCAGGTCGTGCGCCTGGCCGACGTGGCCCGGATCGAGCTGGCCGCCGGCGACTACACCCTGCGCGCGCGCCTGGACGGCAAGAACGCCGCGGCCATCGGCATCTTCCAGGCACCCGGCGCCAACGCGCTGGAGATCCGCGACGCGGTGGTCGACAAGATGGCGGAGATCCGCCGGACCCTGCCGCCGGGCGTGGAGATCCAGTCGATCTACGACACCACGATCTTCGTCCGCGACTCGATCAAGTCGGTGATCAGCACGCTGCTGGAGGCCACCCTGCTGGTGGTGCTGGTGGTGATCCTGTTCCTGCAGACCTGGCGCGCCTCGATCATCCCGCTGCTGGCGGTGCCGGTGTCGGTGGTGGGCACCTTCGCGGTGCTGTACCTGCTGGGCTACTCGATCAATACGTTGACCCTGTTCGGCCTGGTGCTGGCGATCGGCATCGTGGTCGACGACGCCATCGTGGTGGTGGAGAACGTCGAGCGCCACATCGAGGACGGCCATTCGCCGCTGCAGGCGGCGCACCTGGCCATGCGCGAGGTGTCCGGGCCGATCATCGCCATCGCCCTGGTGCTGTGCGCGGTGTTCGTGCCGATGGCCTTCCTGACCGGCGTGACCGGCCAGTTCTACCAGCAGTTCGCGGTGACCATCGCCATCTCCACGGTGATCTCGGCGGTCAATTCGCTGACCCTGTCGCCGGCGCTGGCCGCCAAGCTGCTGCGTCCGCACGGCGCGGAGAAGGACCGTCCGACCCGGATCATCGAGCGCCTGTTCGGCTGGGCCTTCCGTCCGTTCAACCGCTTCTTCAAGCGCAGCTCCGAGCGCTACGAGCAGGCGGTGTCGCGCACCCTCAACCGGCGTGGCGCGGTGTTCGCGGTCTATGCGCTGCTGCTGGTCGGTGCGGGCGTGATGTTCAACGCGGTGCCGGCCGGGTTCATCCCGGTGCAGGACAAGTTGTACCTGATCGCCGGCGTGAAGATGCCGGAGGGCGCCTCGATCGAGCGCACCGACGCGGTGCTCAAGCGCATGGCGGCGATGGCCGCGGAAGTGGAGGGCGTGCAGAACGAGGTCGCGTTCCCGGGCCTGAACCCGCTGCAGTTCACCAATACACCGAACAACGGCGTGGTGTTCTTCACCCTCAAGCCGTTCGGCGAGCGCAAGGCCAGCGCCGAGCAGATCACCGCCGAGCTCAACCAGCGCTTCTCCACCATCCAGGAGGGCTTCACCTTCGCCTTCATGCCGCCGGCCATCCAGGGCCTGGGCAACGGTTCGGGCTGGTCGCTGTTCGTCGAGGACCGCACCCGCCTGGGCTATGGCGAGCTGCAGAACGCAGTGCAGGCCTTCCAGGGCGCGGCGGCGCAGGCGCCCGGGCTGGGCTTCCCGATCTCCAGCTACCAGGCCAACGTGCCGCAGCTGGACGCCGTGGTCGACCGCGTCCAGGCCAAGGCCCAGGGCGTGCCGCTGACCGAGCTGTTCGAGACCCTGCAGACCTACCTGGGTTCGGCCTACGTCAACGACTTCAACATGTTCGGCCGCACCTGGCAGGTCATCGCCCAGGCCGACGCGCCGTTCCGCGACGACGTCACCGACATCGCCAACCTGCGCACGCGCAACGCCGCCGGCGAGATGGTGCCGATCGGCTCGATGGTCGACATCCGCCAGACCTACGGTCCGGACCCGGTGATCCGCTTCAACGGCTATCCGGCCGCGGACCTGATGGGCGACGCCGACCCGCGCGTGCTGTCCTCGGGCGAGGCGATGGCCAAGGTGGAGGAGCTGGCCGCGCAGGTCCTGCCGCCGGGCATGGACATCGACTGGAGCGACCTGAGCTACCAGCAGGCGACCCAGGGCAAGGCGGCGCTGGTGGTGTTCCCGCTGGCCGTGCTGCTGGCCTTCCTGGTGCTGGCCGCGCTGTACGAGAGCTGGACCCTGCCGCTGGCGGTGATCCTGATCGTGCCGATGACCATGCTGTCGGCGCTGCTGGGCGTGTGGCTGACCGGCGGCGACAACAACGTGTTCGTCCAGGTCGGCCTGGTGGTGCTGATGGGCCTGGCCTGCAAGAACGCGATCCTGATCGTCGAGTTCGCCCGCGAGCTGGAGCTGCAGGGCCGCGGCATCGTCGAGGCGGCGCTGGAAGCCTGCCGCCTGCGACTGCGCCCGATCGTGATGACCTCGGTGGCGTTCATCGCCGGCACCGTGCCGCTGGTGCTGTCCAGCGGCGCCGGCGCCGAGGTCCGCTCGGCCACCGGCATCACCGTGTTCGCCGGAATGATCGGCGTCACCGCATTCGGCCTGTTCCTCACCCCGGTGTTCTACGTCGCACTGCGCAAGCTGGCCAACCGCCCGCTGGTATCGCACGCGGCGCCGGCCGACGGCGAGGCGGTGCACGCCTGAGCTCCGCTGCTGTCCGGGCGTGGCCGTAATCCCGGCCACGCCCGAGGCGCCCGAGGGCGCCCCCATCCCCCATACAGGAATCCCGAACCATGAACACTTCCAACCGTATCGCCCTGGTCACCGGCGCCACCCGTGGCATCGGCCTGGAGACCGTGCGCCAGCTGGCCCGGGCCGGCGTGCACACGCTGCTGGCCGGACGCGACCGCGCCCGCGCGGTCGAGGCCAGCCTCGACCTGCAGGCGCAGGGGCTTCCGGTCGAGGCGATCGCGCTCGACGTCGACGACGGCGCCAGCATCCGCGAGGCCGCGGCCGAGGTGCAGCGCCGCCATGGCCGGCTCGACATCCTGGTCAACAACGCCGGCATCCTCATCGACGACGCGGCCCTCAAGCCCTCGCAACAGTCGCTGGAGACCTGGCGCGCCACCTTCGAGACCAACCTGTTCGCCGTGGTCGAGGTGACCCGCGCGTTCCTGCCGCTGCTGCAGGCCGCGCCGTCCGCCCGCGTCGTCAATGTCTCCAGCATCCTTGCCTCGCTCGTGCTGCACGTCGATCCGTCCTCGCCGATCTACGGGATCAAGCTCCCGGCGTACAACGCCTCCAAGAGCGCGCTGAACGCCTTCACCGTGCACCTGGCCTGGGAGCTGCGCGAGACCGCGATCAAGGTCAACGCCATCCATCCGGGCGCGGTGAAGACCGACATGAACCCGGGCGCGCAGATGGACGTCGTCGATGGCGCCCGCAGCAGCGTGGCCATGGCCCTGCTGGACGACGACGGCCCGACCGGCACCTTCACCCACCTGGGAGAACCGCTGCCATGGTGACCCGGATGATTTCGGCCATCCTCGCGATGGCCGTCCTGTCGGCCGGCGCGCTCGGCCCCGATTACCGCACCGCCGTGCGCCTGGTCCTGACGGACGAGGACGCACCCGACGGTGGCTTCAACGAGTTCGACGAGGTGCTGCCATGGTGATCCGCATGATTCCGGCCATCCTTGCGATGGCCGTGCTCTCCGCCTGTGCGGTCGGCCCCGACTACCGCGCGCCCGCGCCGCAGGCGGTGGAGCTGCACAACGCCACGGTCGAGGGCGTGCAGGCCGGCCAGTCGCCGGTGGTCGAGTGGTGGCGGCAGTTCGAGGATCCGGTGCTGGAGCGCCTGGTGTCCGATGCGCTGGTCGCCAACCCTGACCTGCGGCTGGCCGCCACGCGCGTGCAGGCCGCCCGCGCGGTGTTCACCGAACGCCGCCTGGATCCGTGGCCGCATGTGGGCGCGGGCGCCGAGGGCGAGCGCGTCCGCCAGCCCGACGCGGTGGGTGGCGGGATCGAGGAGACCTACAGCCTCGGCTTCGACGCGGCCTGGGAGCTGGACCTGTTCGGCCGCCTGCGCCGCGGCGCCGAGGCCGCGCGCGCCGACCTGGAGGCCGAGCAGGCCACCTTGCAGGACGTGCAGGTCAGCGTCGCCGCCGAGGTCGCGCGCAACTACTTCCTGTTGCGCGGTGTGCAGAAGCGCATCGCCGTGTCCGAGCAGACTCTGGCCAACCTGGCCCAGACCCAGCAGCTCACCGAGACCCGCTACGAGCTGGGCGCCGGCAGCGCGCTGGACGTCAACAGCAGCCGGGCGCGACTGAAGGCGATCGAGGCCGACATCCCGCTGCTGCGTTCGGCCGAGACCGCCGCGCGCTACCGCCTGGCGGTGCTGCTGGGCCTGCAGCCGGGCAGGCTCGACGCCTGGCTGGCGCCGCAGGAAGTGCCGCCGATCGCGCGGCCGTTGCCGCTGGGCGATACCCGCGAACTGCTGCGCAACCGTCCCGACGTGCGCGCTGCCGAGCGGCGCCTGGCCTCGGCCACCGCGCGCGTCGGCGTGGCCACGGCGGACCTGTTCCCGCGGATCAGCATCCGTGGTTTCGCCGGCTTCCTCGCCGGCGACTTCTCCGGACTGGTGTCGGGCAACAACGAGGCCTGGTCGGTGGCGCCGTCGATCAGCTGGGCGGCGTTCGACATGGGCAGCGTGCGCGCACGCCTGCGCGCGGCCGAGGCCGGCGCGGACGGGGCGGCGGTGCAGTACGAGAAGGCCGTGCTCGCCGCGCTGGAAGACGCGGAGAACGCGCTGCACGACTACGCGCGCCGCCAGGAACGGCTGCGCATCGTGGTCGAACAGGCGGCCGCCGCACGCGAGGCCGAACGCCTCGCCCAGGCCGGCTACCGCGAGGGTGCGCAGGACTTCCTGACCCTGCTCGACGCCCAGCGCACCCAGCTGGCCGCCGACGACGCCCTGGCCGATGCCGAGGCGGCGGTGAACATCGCCGCGGTGACCGTGTACAAGGCGCTGGGCGGGGCAGGGGTTACGCAGGCGCCTGGAATCGCCGCAGCGGATCCAGGCCAGGCGTCGCGCCGCTGACGGCTTCGCGGCGGCTTGACGGCGCGCCGGCGATGGTGCGCCGATGGAATGGTTCGACCAGCTGCGGGCCCTGCCGGGCGTCCTCTATGCGATGGCGCTCGGCGGCGCGATCGGCTACGAGCGCGAGCTCCGCGACCGGCCGGCAGGGTTCCGCACGCACATGCTGGTGGCCGGCACCGCCGCGCTGCTGCTCGGCCTGAGCCGCATGGTGCTCGAGGACGGGCAGTATGGCGGTGCCGGCCTGCAGATCGATCCGCTGCGCCTGGTCGAGGCGGTGATCGCCGGTGTTTCCTTCATCGGCGCCGGCACCATCTTCGCCAGCCGCGGCGGTGAGAGCGTGCAGGGCATCACCACCGCCGCCTCGCTGCTGGCGGTGGCCGCGATCGGCATCACCGTCGGTTTCCGTTACCACGTGCTGGCGCTGGCCATCACCATGCTGACGCTGCTGGTGCTCACCGTGCTGAGCTGGGTCGAGCGGCGGGCCAGGGACCGCGGAACCACGCCCGGAGACTAGGCTGTGCTGTGCGCGTCGCCGGTCAGACGCGATCCTCGATGCCCTCGATCCCGGCGTGCGAGGCGCAGTGCGCACAGCAGAAGAAGCGGCCGTCGTGCTCGGCGCCGTGGCCGATGATCCGGCAGCCGCAGTGCTCGCAGGTGGGAGCGACGGCGTGGATCGCGCACTCGAACGAGTCGTAGGTGCCGCGGGTGCCATCGGCCTGGATGATCTCGAAGGCCTTGTCGTAGTCGTTACCGCAGACGTCGCAGCGTGCCATGGGGTTCTCCGTGAACGTCGGGGCGTGCCATTGCAGCGCGCTCGCCGTGAAATCAGGGCGACGGTCGCGCGAAGCCGCGGTCGAGCCCGGCCGCAGCGGTGCGCAGGTCGCTGAGCAGCTGTGCGCGGGCGGCCTCGCGGTCGGCTCCGCGCATGCGCAGGATCGCCGAGGGATGCCAGGTCGCCAGGGCGTGTGTTTCCGGTCCCAGCACCTGCCAGCGTCCGCGTTCGCGCAGCAGGCCGAACCGGTTGCCGAACAGCGTATGCGCGGCCATCGCGCCAAGCGCGACCACCACCGCCGGCCGCAGCCGGTCCAGCTCGGCGGCCAGCCATGGCCGGCATGCGGCCTGTTCGGCGGCATTGGCGCGGCTGTGCAGGCGGCGCTTGCCGCGCATGCGGAACTTGAAGTGCTTGACGGTGTTGGTCAGGTAGACCTGCAGCGGATCGATCCCGGCCTCGGCCAGCAGCTCGCGCAGCAGGCGCCCCGCCGGCCCGACGAAGGGCTTGCCCGCCAGGTCCTCCTCGTTGCCCGGCTGTTCGCCGACCAGCATCAGCCGCGCGCGGCCAGGGCCGGCGCCGAACACGGTGCGGGTGGCATCGCGCCAGAGCGGGCAGCGTCGGCAGCCGGCCGCCTCGCGGCGCAAAGCCGCCAGGGAACCGTCCGGCACCTCGTCGACCGGCTTGGCCAGGCGGGGCGGCTCGGGTCTGCGGGCGCGTGGCGGGACCATCGCCGCAGGCTGGCGCCGGCGCCGTGGCGCGGCGGTGAACGGATGAACCCCCGCCCAGCAGCACGCAGGCCGAGCTTGAAGCGGGGCAGGGGCGTCCCTACACTGCAGGGTGTCTGGCGATACGCTCGCCCGAAGTTTCCGGGGGTGTCCTGGTTTCGACGGGGGTCGCGAAATCGACCGGCGCATGCCGAGGGGGCAGCTTTCCTCGTTAATCCAGCGGCAAAACTCATAGTTGCCAACGACGACAACTACGCTCTGGCCGCTTAAGGCCTAGCCCCGAACCCACTTGTGCCCGTGCTCGTGGATGTAGGGTCACTATCACGGGATCGCCAGCGGTGGCTGCCTGTCAGCCGGTGGTCAAAACAAAGCAGGCTGGTTCCGGGGCGCGCTTCGCACACCGTGCTGCAACGGAACGAGACCCAACGGTGAGCTAAGCATGTAGTGCCGGAGATGGAGTGCCTTCGGACGGCGGTTCGACTCCGCCCACCTCCACCAATACCCAAAATCCCAACCCTCATCGGTTGGGATTTTTTTTGCCCGTTCCCCCAGTGTTGGCGCGGTTTTCGGGCCTGGCCTCGCGAGCGCCACCCCTGCGAAGTCGTCTTTTTTGCCCCCACCGACGCCTCTCTGTTCTCCGTTTTCTCTGGTGGCCACGCGAGCGTTCTCGAGGCCATTTCCTTTGCTGGCGCGGGTTTAGAGGCGGTCGGTTGTGGTTGGCAACTCCTGTAGCGGTGGCGACCGAGTGCCAAGCGGCCACAAAAAAACCGCCCGCAGGCGGCAAGCTGGCGCTGGGTGCGACGCGCTCACCCGGGTGGCGCGAGCACGCGCATCTGGTCGCCCCAGCCGTTGGGCCAGGGGCGGCGCATCACTTTCTCCAGCACGGCATCGGGCGAGCCCACCAGCCGTTCCACGACCTCCGGGGCCAGGAGCGTCAGCCGCATGACCCGGCGCACCTGTGTCACGTCCATGCCTTCGGCCTCGGCGATCTCCGCCACCGACGCGGCCCGCTGCTCATCCAGCAGGCGTTGCCAGTGGTGTGCCAGTCCGAGCGCCCGCATCAACGCGGTGTCCTGCGCGGCCGACCGGGCTTCCCGCTCCCGGGTGGCCTCGGAGAGAAATTCCTGCGGCGCGTCCAAGGGCGTGATGACCTGCTTCTTCAGCCCCCGCTTCACCAGCGTCCAGGGCACGAAGGTTTCCAGTTGCACGCCGCCTGCCGGGTTCGGCAGTTGATAGGTGACCGGATCACCCTTGAACCGGCCCCAGTGCTTCTTGCTCATGCGTCCTCCTCAAAGCGCTTCACGATCTGGCGTTGCGCCTCCCAATCCACCGGCAGCGGGTTGCGCTGGAACCAGATCAGGTTCATCCGGCGAGGCTGCCGCCCGGCCATCAGCAGTTCGAGGATGTCAGGCGCGAGCAGGGTCAGGCGCATCAGCTCGTTGGGCACCGAGGGGTGCAGTCCTTCGGTCCGGGCAATGTCTGACCCACTCTTCATCACACCGGTGTCCACGAGGTGCTGCCAGTAGAAACCGCGTGCCACCCCCTCCAGCAGCGTCACATCGTGAACGTGGCGGTCGTCGGCGGCCACGCGCCGCGCGCCCCGACGGCGGAATGTCAGGGGCACGAAGGTTTCCAGTGTGTCGTCCATCAGGCTTCGACCTCCACCAGTTCCGCGCCGATGCCCCTCGGGGCGAACTCACCGATCAGGGCGTCCCAGCCCAGTTCCCGCCACTTCACCTTGATGCCCTGTACTTCGCCGGCGTGGACGAGGTCGATGCGCTCGATCATCAGGTTGGCAATCCGGTGGCGCTCGACCGGGAACAACTGATCCCACACGTCGTTGAGCCGTCCCATCGCCATTACCGTGGTGGCCTCGTCGATCTGGGCCCCATTGCGCTGGATGTGGCGCACCACCGATGCGATGGATTCCGGGCTCGTCAGCACCGTGCGGATCTGGGCCACCACCGCTGCCTCGATCTCCGGCGCAGGTAAGCGCTCGTAGCTCTTGCCGGGTGCTCCGAACCGGCTTTCCGACTTGGACACGTAGTAGTGGTACTTGCGCCCGTTCTTGCGCGAGTAGGTCGGGTACATCCGTTCGCCCGAGGGGGCGTACAGCAGGCCGCGCAGCAAGGCGTCAGTACGCGACCGGATCTTGGTCTCCACCGACCGGGCATGCCCATCCCTGGCCAGCACCGCGTGGACCTTGTCCCAAAGCTCCCGGTCGATGATCGGCGGGTGAGCGCCGGGGTACCAGTTCCCCTTGTGGGACAACTCCCCCAGGTAGATGCGGTTGCGCAGCAGCTTGTGTAGGTACTTCTTGTCGATGCGCGTGCCGCTGCGGGTCTGGCCCTCCTGCGTCGTCCAGGCCTTGGTCGTGATGCCGTCGGCGGTGAGGTTGACGGCGATTTGGGTTGGAGAACCGATGGTCAGCATCTCCTCGAAGATGCGACGCACCACCGCCGCCTCGGCCTCATTGATGACCAGCAGGCGGTTGTCGACGTCGTAACCCAGGGGCGGGACGCCGCCCATCCACATCCCTTTGCGCTTGGCAGCGGCAATCTTGTCGCGGATGCGCTCGCTGGTGACCTCGCGCTCAAACTGGGCGAAGGACAGCAGGACGTTGAGCATCAACCGCCCCATCGAGGTGGTGGTGTTGAACTGCTGGGTGACCGACACAAAGGACACCCCGTGGCGTTCGAACACTTCGACCATCTTGGAGAAGTCGGCCAAGCTGCGCGTCAGGCGGTCGATCTTGTAGACCACCACAATGTCGATC
>Ga0182737_1001195_pt1 | contig 27162 bp, 31 predicted proteins | sample eDN5th30CBELigOP_FD_128878 | JGI IMG/M metagenome (GOLD analysis project Ga0182737, IMG submission 128878) | Enriched Organic Plus compost microbial communities from Emeryville, California, USA - eDNA 5th pass 30_C BE-Lig OP (version 2) (version 2) ... | reverse complement strand
GACCGGCGTCGACATCGTGATCGGCACCCCCGGGCGCCTGCTCGACCTGGCCAACCGCGGCGCGCTCGACCTGTCCCACGTCAAGTCGCTGGTCCTCGACGAGGCCGACGAGATGCTCGACCTGGGCTTCCTGCCCGATATCGAGTCGTTGCTGGCCAAGACGCCCGAGACCCGCCAGACGATGCTGTTCTCGGCCACGATGCCGGCACCGATCGTCACGCTCGCGCGCCGTCACATGCGGCACCCGATGAACATCCGCGCCGAGAGCCAGGACGCCCAGCAGACGGTCCCCACGACGTCGCAGTTCGTCTGGCAGGCGCACGAGCTCGACAAGCCCGAGGTGCTCGCCCGCATCCTGCAGGCCGACGATGTCGCCCGCGTCGTGATCTTCACGCGCACCAAGCGCACCGCTCAGCGGGTCGCCGACGATCTGATCGACCGCGGCTTCCCGGCCGCTCCCCTGCACGGCGACATGGCCCAGGCGGCGCGCGAGAAGGCGATGACCCGGTTCCGCGAGGGCAAGGTCAACACCCTCGTGGCGACCGATGTCGCGGCTCGTGGCATCGACGTGTCCGACGTCAGCCATGTGATCAACTACAACTGCCCCGAGGACGACAAGACCTACGTGCACCGCATCGGCCGCACGGGCCGCGCCGGCGCCGAGGGAACGGCCGTCACCTTCGTCGACTGGGCCGACATCCAGCGCTGGAAGCTGATCAACAAGGCGCTCGACCTGCCGTTCGACGAGCCGGTCGAGACCTACTCCACGTCCGATCACCTGTTCCACGATCTGGGCATCAGCCGCGAGGTGAAGGGCCGGCTGAAGCCGCCCGCCCCGCGCGAGCCCCGAAACGATCGAGGCAAGTCCGACAAGCCGCGTAGCGGCGGCAGCCGCGGGCAGAACCGTGGTCAGCAGGACGGCGCGGGCTCGGGTGAGCAGAAGTCGGGCAGTAGCGCCAACCGCAACCGCCGCCGTCGCAACCGCAATCGCACGCGCGGCGGTGCCCCGGTGGCCGCCGAGGCCAAGAGCGAGTAGCCCTCACCGCCGGCGCGACGAGCGGGACCGCGACCGGTGCGGCACCACTCAGGCGACCACGACGACGGGCGTGCCGACGGGGGCGAACTCCCACAGTGCGATCGCGTCGGGCAGCCACTGGCGCACGCAGCCGGCCGACAGGCGCGTGCCCAGTTGCTCCTTGGTCTGCTCCAGCAGGCCACGGTTGTCCTTCGGCACCGAGTGGAAGCCGATGGGTTCGCTGAATCCGGTCGCGAAGCGCACGAAATACTCCATCGTGCCGCTGCCGTCGAACGCCGTGGCGTGACGCGTCTTGGACTGCACCCGGTAGTGCCCGGGCCTGAGATTCTCGTGTTTGCTGCCCGACACCAGATACGTGCGCTCGGTGCGGTCATCGGCATCGATCAGCCAGACCCGCTGTTCGCTCTGGTCGAACACGATGCGCCGGCCGCTGCCTGAACCCTTCGGCACCGCCACCGCCTCGGTGGCCGACGTCGTGAGCGCCTCGGTGTCGACCTTCGGGGTCGACCCCTTCGTGGCGACCTCGGACGGCACCGGTATCGGCTCGAGCCGCTGCGAGACCAGCGCCGCCGTCGAGGTGTCGCGTGGCGGCGCACTGCGCAGGCTCGGCGCGACGATCACGGCAGCGGCTCCGATCACGGCCGTCAGGACGACGGCTCCGCCGAGGACACCCGCGCGTCGACGGGCCTGGACGCGCCGGCGGGCGCGCAGCAGTTCGACGCGGCTGGGTGCGCGTCCGTCGCCGGAGGACGAACGCCGCGCTCTGTGCTGGCCCACGGAGTCAGTCTAGGTGTTCGGCAGCCGCACCACGGCGGGATCGTCTGGTCCCGTGCGACTTCACGATGCCGGCAGCGACATCGCGATAGGCCTGCGAGCCCTTGTGCGAACGCGCGGTCGACAGCACCGACCGGCCGACCGCGGGTGCCTCGGCGAACTTGATCGTCTTCGGGATGGGCGGTTCGATGACCGGCAGCTCGTAGGTCTCGCTGATCGCCGCCAACACGTTCTGCGCATGCCGCGTGCGGCCGTCGTACATCGTCGGCAGCACGCCGAGGACGTCGAGACCGGAGTTGATGAACTGCTTGACGTCGTGGATCGTGTCGAGCAGTTGACCGACACCGCGATGCGACAGGGTCTCGGCCTGCAGCGGGATCAGCACCAGCTGCGACGCCGACAACGCGCCGACCGTGAGCACGCCCAGGGCGGGCGGGCAGTCGATGAGGATGAAGTCATAGTCGCCGGCGACCTTGTCGAGCGCGACCCGGAGACGCTGTTCGCGACCTGTGCGCGAGACCAGACTCTCCTCGGCCTGCGTCAGCTGGATGTTCGAGGGCAGCAGGTCCGGTCCGTCGTCGGTGCCCACGATGGCGTCGGCGGCCTTGGCGGTGCCGAGGAGCACCTCGCCGATCGTCAGGTCGAGCTCCTCAGGATCCAGGCCCACCGAGAACGTGAGGCTGGCCTGCGGATCCGCGTCCACCAGCAGGACCCGCTGTCCCAGCTCGACCAGAGCCGCGCCGAGGGACGCCACCGTGGTGGTCTTGGCGACCCCGCCCTTCTGGTTGGCCACTGCGATCGTCGTCGTCACGCGGTCATGGTGCCACACCGACCTGCGAACCGATCGCTCCAGCGCTTTGGCATGCTGAGCACATGGCTCGTCGCGCGTTGATCACCGGAGCGACCTCCGGCATCGGGAACTCCTTCGCTCGTACGCTGGCGGCCGACGGTCATGACCTGGTCATCGTGGCCCGCTCCGCCGACCGCCTCGACCAGGTCGCCGACGAACTGCGCGCCAAGCATGGGGTGGTCGTCGACGTCGTCGTCGCCGATCTCAGCACCACCGAGGGCATGGACCGTGTCGCCGACCGTCTGACCGACACGTCCCATCCGGTGGATCTGCTCATCAACAACGCCGGTGCATCGCTGGCGGGCTGGTTCGGCACCACCGACATCAAGGACGAGGACGCGCAGCTCGACCTGCTGGTCCGCGCACCGATGCACCTGATGGACGCAGCCGTGAAATCGATGTCCGGGCGAGGCGGCGGCTCGATCATCAACGTCGCGAGCGTCGCCGCGTTCACGCCGCGTGGTGTCTATTCGGCGCACAAGGCGTGGCTGGTGAACCTGTCGCGCTGGGCCGACCTGCACTACGACGACGTCGACATCACGGTGCAGGCCCTGTGTCCCGGTTTCGTGCGAACCGAGTTCCACCAGCGCGGACAGATGGATGTCAGCGGCGTGCCGCGGTGGATGTGGCTCAAGGCCGACAAGGTCGTGAAGGGATCCCTGAAGGATCTCGCGAAGGACAAGCCGATCTCGATCCCGTCGTGGCGCTACAAGGTCCTGGCGACCTTGGCGCAGTACATGCCGAAGTCGCTGGTCGCCCGCATCGCCCGGCGGGGGCGATAGTGAGCACGCCGCGCACGCTCGACCTGCCCGCCGGGGTCGAGACGACCGAGATCGCGACCACCCGGGGCACGTTCGCAGCACTCGTCGTACGGGGCGGCTCCGCCGGTCACGTCCTGCTGATCCCCGGCTGGACCGGATCGAAGGAGGACTTCACGCCGATGCTGCCCCTCTTGGCGGCCGCCGGCTACGAAGCGACCGCCTACGATCAGCGCGGCCAGTACGAGACGTCCGGCGTAGACGATGCCGACTACTCGCTGGCCGGGTTCGCCGCTGATGCCGCCGCGGTCGCGTCGGCCTGCACCGGCGCACCCAGCGATCTGCTCGGCCACTCGTTCGGCGGCCTCGTCGCGCAGCAGGCGGCGGTCGACAGCCCCGGTACGTGGCGGACCGCGTCGCTGTTGTGCACCGGGCCGGGCACGCTCGGGCAGGCGCCCGACCGCCCGCTCGATCGGCTGGTCGAGGCACTCGAGAACGGCGTGCCGATGCCTGAGATCGTGCGCCAGCTCAAGGGCGATCTCGACGACGAGTCGCCCGACATCGAGGCTTTCGTCCAGAAGAAGTTCGCGCTGACGTCGCGGGTCTCGCTGGCCGCCATGACCCGCCACCTGATCGATACGCCTGATCTCACGGAGCAGGTCGCCGCCACCGGCCTGCGCTGCTGGGTCGGCCGAGGGGTCGATGACGCCTCCTGGGCCCACGAGGGCCAGGCCGAACAGGCACGGCGGCTGGGCACGCAGCTGGTCGAGATCCCCGACGCGGCGCACTCGCCCGCGATCGAGAACCCGCAGGGCCTGGCCGATGCGCTCCTGCCCTTCTTGAGCACATGACGTCACCCGTCCCGTGAACACCATGAGCTCATGGTGTTCGGTCACTCCTCGTGGCCTACATGCCGTGAGGAGTGACCGAAATCCATGAGGAGTCCCGCGGGCCGTTCATCGCCGGTCCTCGCCGTCCACCGGGCGCCGCGGCTCAGGAGCGGTCCAGCCGCGCCAGATCGCCAGGAGCCTCCAGGTTGCGGCGAGCGCGGCCGCCGGCACGGCCACCGCGGGGGTCGGCATGCCGGTGGCGAACCCGGCCGCGGCAACTGCGGCTCCGGCCATCGCAGGCGTGGCATACAGCTCGCCCTTGCTGAGAATCACCGGGACACGGCCGGAGAGCAGGTCGCGCATCATCCCGCCGCCGACCGCGGTGACGACGCCCAGGAAGGCGGACGGCAATGGACTCAGCCCGTGCTCATGCGCCTTCAGGGTGCCGGCGACACAGAACAGGGCGAGGCCGAAGGCGTCGAAGACGTTGATCATCCGGTCCATCCGAGCGAATCGCGGGTGCCACCAGGCCACCGCGACCGCCGCGACCACGGGCACCGTGAGATAACGCCAGTCGGCCAGTCCGGTCGGCGGGATCTCACCGATCAGCACATCGCGAATCCAGCCTCCGCCGAGGCCCGTGACGGTCGCGAGCGCCAACACCCCGACGATGTCCAGGCGCTGGCGAACGGCGACGAGCCCGCCGGAGACCGCGAAGACAGCGATGCCCAGCAGGTCCAGGATCAGCAGCATCATGGGAGTCAGCCGCGCAGGAGACGGCGGTACTGGTCGGGATCGGTCGTGTGGCGGCCGAGCGCGAACGCATCGCTCTTGCCCGTGCCGTGGTAGTCGCTGGACCCCGTGACGACCAGGTCCAGCGAAGCCGCGATCTCGCGCAGCGCAGCACGCGCTGCCTCGTCATGGTCGGCGTGGTCGACCTCGACGCCGTCGAGACCGGCCTCGGCCAGCCGCGCGAAGTCGTTCCCGGTCAGCGCCGATCGGCTGCCACGCGACCAGGGGTGGGCGATGACCGTTCGGCCGCCGGCGTTCTTGACCAGCGCGATCGCGGACTCCAGCGGTGCGGAGTACCGCGACACGTACGCCTTGCCGCCGGCGTCGAGCCAGCCGCGGAAGACGTCGTCGCGGTTGCGGAACCGTTCGGGGAACTTCGCGACCAGCGCATCGGCGACGTGGGGGCGGCCCGATGCCGCAGCGGAGCCTGAGTGGGCCGCGACCTCGTCGAGTGTCACGGGGAAGCCGAGACCCGAGAGCTTCTCCAGCATCCGCGGGAGTCGTTCGTCCCGGCCGGCACGCACCCGTTCCAGTTCGGCCACCAGCGCGGGGTCGTCGGGATCGAACTCATAGCCCAACAGGTGCACACTGTGCCCCTGGTACGTGGTCGAGATCTCGATTCCCCGCACCAGCTCGATGCCGGCCTCTCCGGCCGCGACGATCGCCTCGTCCCATCCGGCGGTGGCGTCGTGATCGGTGAGTGCGACGACGTCGAGCTCTACGTCACGCGCCTTGCGCACCAGCTCGGTGGGCGTGTCGGTGCCGTCGGACCGGTTCGAGTGGGTGTGGAGGTCGATGCGCACGGACTCAGGCTAGTGGCGTCGGGTCGCGCGGCCGGGATGCGAGACCCCGGTGGCGGTGCGCCTGTTCCCTATCGCCCGCGGTGCCGGTGCGCCTGTTCCCTGTCAGCAGCGTGGATCGGGAACAGGTTCACCACCGCGTTCGTCCACAGGGAACAGGCTCACCGCTCCCACGGCGCCCCTCGTGTCAGTGCTCACGCATTCCAGCGGTCGATCACGGGAGCGCCCCGATCATCGCCGAGAACCGAGAGCGTGGTGGTGTCGAGAGCGAAGTGCCGGCCGTCCGCCACGTCGAGACCGAGCCACCGGGCAGCGAGGGCCCGCAGCGCATGAGCATGCGCGAACGCCAGCACCGGACGATCCGCGGCACGCACCCGGGCCACGACACGGTCCAGCCGTTCGGCGACCTGTTCAGCGGACTCGCCTCCCGGAGTCGGATGGGTCCATACGGTCCACCCCGGCACGGTCTCCCGGATCTGTGCGGTGGTCAGGCCCTCGTAGGCGCCGTAGTCCCATTCCACGAGGTCGTCGTCGACCTCGGCACCGACGAAGCCGGCCAGCTCGGCCGTGCGGCGAGCCCGCAGGCGGGGGCTGGTGAGCACCGTTCCCACGTCGAGCGTCGCCAGTCGGCCGATCAACCCCCGGGCCGCCTGTTCCCCCGCCGCGGTCAGCGGCAGGTCGGTGACCGAGGTGTGCCGCCCGGCAGCACTCCACTCGGTCTCGCCGTGGCGGACCAGGAACAGCTGCTCGGTGACCATCGGGTCAGCGTGGGACGAGCGCCCAGTAGTCGAGATCCAGCAGTACACCGCCGGAGTACTTGCCGTCGTCGTCACGCAGCGTCATCGACTCGTCGCGGCCCTTCGTGGCCACGAGCCTCAACCTCACAGCGCCTACGCCGGGTGCGGGGGTGGCCGCCTTGTCGAGCACCTCGGACCAGGCGTAGACGGTGTCTCCGGCGAACGCCGGCGAGGTGTGCGCACCGGCGTTGATCGCGGCCACGAGCTGGGCGTTCGCCAAGCCGTTGAACGACAGCGCCCGAGCCATCGAGATGATGTGGCCGCCATACACCAGGTTGTTGCCGTCGGGGCGCGCCTCGGTGTTGAAGTGCACCTTGGCCGTGTTCTGCCACAGGCGCGTGGCCTGCTGGTGCTCCGACGCGGTCAGCGTGACACCGTCGACATGATCGATCTTCTCGCCGATCTCGTAGTCGTCGAACCGATGTGGTTCGCCGGCAGCGGCGAAGTCGTAGGCGCTGAAGTCCAGGCCCGCGGGGATCACCAGATCCTCAGCCGCGACCGCGTCGGCGAGCTCCGGCAGGACCGTCTCGGGCGCCGGGGCCTGCTGATCACGCTTGTGCACCATGACCCACCGCGCCCAGTCGAGGACGACCTCGTCGCGTTGATCGACCGCGGTCGAGCGGACGTATACGACACCACTCTTGCCGTTGGAGTTCTGCTTCAGGCCGATGACCTCGGACGACGTCGACAAGGTGTCGCCGGGCACGACCGGCCGATGGAAGCGGCACTCGGCGTAGCCGAGATTGGCCACGGCGTTCAGCGAGACGTCGGGCACCGTCTTGCCGAACGCGATGTGGAACGCGATCAGGTCCTCGACAGGGTGAGGATCGAGGCCGACCGACGCCGCGAACACCGCGGACGACGGTATCGCGAAGCGGGTCGGGTAGATCGAGCCGTACACGGCCCGATCGCCCTCGGTGACGGTGCGTGGAGTCGCGTGCCGGATCACCTGTCCGAGCACGAAGTCCTCGAAGAAGTGACCGGGGTTGGTCTTGCTCATCGTGGGGTCCTCACAGGTCACGCGAACGGATCGGGCCGCTCGCCCGGCAGTTGGGCCAGCAGTTCCTGCGCCTTGGCCAGGTGCTTGTGCTCGACCATGACCTCGTACTTCGTGGCCACGACCGCCTTCACCGAGCTGAAGTCGCGCTGACCGCGTGTCATCGCATAGGCCAGCAGCGCCCACAGGACACCGAACACCAGGCCGAAGCCCAAGCCGCCCAGCACGGTCGGCCAGAAGTCGCCCTCCTTGGCGAAAGTGCCGAGCACGAGCCCGATCAGCAAGCCGAGCCAGGCGCCCGAAGCAGCGCCGGCAGCGGCTACACGACCGGTGGTGAGTCGCCCGGTGACGCGTTCGACCTGCTTGAGCTCGGTCCCCACGATCAGCAGATTCTGCACCGGGAACTGCTCGTCGGACAGGTAGTCGACGGCCCGCTGCGCTGCGGCGTAGTCGTCGTAGATCCGCAGCGACTGCGGGAACTGCAGCTCGAAGAGGCCTTGTGCGTCGGGGCGGGGCATCAGGCCTTGTACTCCTTGAGCAGATTGCGACCGATGATCATCTTCTGGATGTCGGAGGTGCCCTCACCGATCAGCATGAACGCGGCCTCGCGGTACAGCCGCTCGATCTCGTACTCCTTGGAGTACCCGTATCCGCCGTGGATGCGGAACGACGCCTCGACGACCTCGTTGCAGTACGCCGAGGCGAGCATCTTGGCCATGCCGGCCTCGACGTCCATGCGCTGGCCGGAGTCCTTCAGCCGGGCGGCGCGCACGACCATGGTGTGAGCGGCCTCGACCTTCGTGGCCATCTCGGCCAGGCGGAACAGGATTGCCTGGTGCTGAGCGATCGGCTTGCCGAATGTCTCGCGCTGCTGGGCGTACGCGATGCCGAGCTCGAAGGCGCGATTCGCGATGCCGACTGCACGGGCGCCGACGTTGACACGGCCGACCTCGACGCCGTCCATCATCTGGTAGAAGCCCTGGCCGGGCTCGCCGCCGAGGATCTGGTCGGCACCGATCTTGTGCTTGTCCAGGATCATCTCGGTCGTGTCGATGCCCTTGTAGCCCATCTTGTCGATCTTGCCGGGCACGGTGACGCCCTGAGCGGTCTCGCCGAAGCCCGGCTCCTTCTCGACCAGGAACGTCGTCATGTTCTTGTAGACCGACTCGGCGCCCTCGTCGGTCTTGGTGAGCACCGCGACCAGGGTCGACGAACCGCCGTTCGTCAGCCACATCTTCTGGCCGGTGATCTCGTACGAGCCGTCGTCGAGCTTGGTCGCCTTGGTCGAGATGGCCGAGACGTCGGAGCCGAGGCCGGGCTCTGACATCGAGAACGCGCCCCTCACCTCGCCGGTGGCCATCTTCGGCAGGTACTTCTGCTTCTGTTCCTCGGTACCGTGCTGGATCAGCAGGTACGCGACGATGAAGTGCGTGTTGATGACGCCGGAGATGCTCATCCAGCCGCGGGCGAGCTCCTCGACCACCAGTGCATAGGTGAGCAGGGACTCGCCGAGGCCGCCGTACTCCTCGGGGATCATCAGACCGAAGATGCCCAGCTCCTTGAGCCCCTCGACGATGTCGGTCGGGTACTCGTCCTTGTGCTCGAGGTCCGTGGCGACCGGGATGATCTCCTTCTCGACGAACTGACGGACGACCTTGAGGATCTCCTGCTGCTCCTCGGTGAGTCCTTCGGTGCTGACGAGACGTGCCATCGGTGCTCCTGTACTGCGTTGGCTGAGTGGTGCCGGGTGGTCCGACCTATCGACCCTACCGGCGATTCCGGCCCGTGGGGCCGGACCGTGACCGTGATCTCAGCCTCTTCGGGGGCGAGGTCGCACCCGCGGAGCCACGCCGCAGTTCACGCCATCGGCGCCTCGGGTGGGTTCCGGCGCCACGTCACGACGGCCAGCCCAGCCAGGATCACCACCAGACCGACGTAGACACCGACCGCGGGCCGCTGGTCGAGGAACCACCCGGCCAGCAGCGCTGCACCGGGTACCTCCAGGAGTAGCAGGAGGGCGATGAGCGACGGGCTCATGACGGCGAGCAGGTGGTTCAGGATCGTGTGGCCCAGCAGCTGGGCACACACCGTGACGGCGAGGATCGCCCACCACGTCGAGCGCGGGTAGCCCGCGAAGTCGTCGCGCGCCACCAGACATGCCAGACCCAGGACGACGGCGCACGCCGCATAGCAACCGACGGCGTACGACGTGGTCGAGATCGCCTCGCGGCCGCTGGAGTCCAGGCGCACGGTCGATCCCGCGATCAGGTACAGGGCGGCGGTCAGGCCTCCGGCGAGTGCGAGCAGGTCACCGCCGAGGGCGCGAGGAGACAGGGCGAAGTCGACGCCCGTGATGATCAGGACGCCGGCGATCGCCACCGCCACGCCGAGCACCACCTGACGCGGAGCACGCCGCCCGCGGATCCGGTCGATCAGCACGACGAACACGACCTGCATGCTGACCATCGCCGTGGCGGCAGCGACGGACGTGAGCTGGAGCCCGTAGATCCAGGTCGCGAAGTGCAGCGCGAGCATCAGCCCGGCGAATCCGATCGTCCAGCGGCCCCGGTCGTCGAGCGCCGCCAGTTCGCGCGCCGTGCGTCTCCAACCGAACGGTGCGAGGGCGACCGCACCGAGGGCGTTGCGCCAGAATCCGATGGCCATCGCCGGCGCTGCGGCGTACGCCATCAGAGGACCCGATGCCGACACCCCGACGATTGCGAGGGCGGCCAGGAGCAGATTCACCTGGCTATCGTGCCCTGATGGTCGGCGCCCCGGATCCGCCGAGTGGCGCAAACCGCTCCGCGAGTGGCGCAATCTGGCGGTCGGACAGGCTGTCTTGACAACCAGGTTGCGCCACTCGCGGGGGCGTGCGGACGGTGGTCGCTATCCCCAACTGCGTTCGAGCTCGGCGAGCGAGTCCTCGAGATGCTTCAGCAGTCGCTGCAGGTGCGGGAGCGAGGTGCGGCAGCCGATGAGGCCGAAGTCCAGGTAGCCCGCGCGACTCGTGAGCGTGATGTTCAGCGCCTGGCCGTCGAGCACGATCGAGACCGGGTACAGACCATCGAGCCTCGCCCCGTTGAAGTACACATCCTTGGTCGGACCCGGGACGTTCGACACGATCACGTTGAACGGCGGGCGGGTGTACTTGACGAATCCCGGCACGGGGGCGAATGCCAGGGGCGCCATCTGGGCCGCCGAGAACGCCAGGATCTGCACGGGCGACAGATCGCTGAGAATGCGCTTGGCCTGCTTCGACGAGTACGCGATCTCCTCGAGCCGCGTGGCCCCGTGGGCGCGGTCGGTCGCCAGGCTCACGACGATCGCGCCGACCTTGTTGCCACCGCCCGAGCCCCGGTCCGGTCTGCCGGCCGAGTCCTCGCGCAGCGCCAGCGACACCGGCACCATCGCGGACAGTGGCTCGTCGGGCAGCGCGTTCTGCTCCAGCAGGTACTCGCGCAGGGCACCGCTGACCATCGCCAGGACGACGTCGTTCAACGTGGTGGCCGAGGACTTGGCGACCTGGCGGATGCGGTCGATCTCCCACGACTGGGCCGCGAACCGGCGCGCCCCGCCCACCCGACCGTTCAGGATCGTCTTCGGGGCACGCGGCAGCGTGACGTCGCCGTCGCGGAACACCTGACGTGCGACCTTGGCGCCGGCCGGAAGGAGTCCGGCGAGATCGCCGACCACGTCGGCCCCTGCCTTGAGCACGCCGAGAGGATCGGGCAGCCGCGGCGGCCGTACCAGCTCGGACCCGGAGCTCCGTCCCGGACGCGACGGCAGCAACCACGGCGCCACGCAGTCGCGCGCGTCGGGGTCCTCGCTGTAGGAGCGCTGCATGAGCCGCAGGGCCGAGACGCCGTCGACCATCGCATGGTGGATCTTGCTGTACACCGCGATGCGGCCGTCCTGAAGACCCTCGACCACATGGCACTCCCACAGGGGGCGATGACGGTCCAGCAGCCCGCTGTGCCAGCGTGACGTCAACTGCAGCAGCTCACGGATCCGCCCGGGGCCCGGCACCGCCGAGTGCCGCACGTGGTAGTCGTAGTCGATCCCCTCGTCGACGGTCCACCACGTCTGGCCCACGGTGCCGACCGGATCGGCCGGCCGCTTGCGGAACAACGCCGAGATGCCGTCCTCGGCACGAAACGAGTCGAGCATCTCGCGGACGAACTCCGGGCCCGCGTCATCGGGTGGCACCAACAGCTGCAGCCCGCCGACGTGCATCGGGTGTTCGCGCGACTCGGCGAGCAGGAACATCGAGTCGGTCGGCGGGATGAAGGCCATGGGAGTCCCCCAGTCGAATCGGGCCGGTCCGTCAGGAGGGGCGAATCAGCAGGTCAGAACCACTTCCCCTACGCTAACGACCACGTGTGTCGTATGTCACCCGGATGAGTCGTCCGTGTGACACGATGAGGAACTGCGGGTGAACACCACACCATGCCCAGCGACATCGGGCCGAGAGAGGGAGCACCATGGGATCGCACCTGACGCTGGCCGCCGAACCGCGATTCATCGCCGGCGCGAGCCTGCAGTCGCGCCTGCTCGGCCTGGGTCTCAAGCACACCGTGCGTCCCCTTCTCGACGTCTGGTCGCGTCTGCCGTTCATGTTCTTCCCGCCCAACGTCCTAGAGCACGCGGCACGGCTGCTCCCGGTGCCCGAGGGCACCCGCTGGCGTGTCGTCGACCTCGCAGGCACCCGGTCGGAATGGGTCCAGGGCGCTGGCGTCGACGCCGATCCCGACAACGGCGCCATCCTGTACTTCCACGGCGGCGCGTTCCTGACGTGCGGCCTCAACACGCACCGTCGCATGGTGTCTCGGATCTCGTCGGCCTCGGACCGGCCCGTCCTGAACGTGGGTTACCGCCAGATGCCGCAGGAGTCCATCGCGGGCTCGATCGCCGACGGCCTCGACGGCTTCCGGTGGCTGCTCGACCAGGGCTATCGGGCCGAGGACATCACGATCGCGGGCGACTCGGCCGGCGGATACCTGGCGTTCAGCGTCGCGCGCGCCGCGATCGACGCCGACCTCGGTCGTCCCGCGGGCATCGTCGCCCTGTCGCCGTTGCTCGACTTCGACCCGGCCCGCAAGCGCGACCACCACAACGCGCATCGCTGCCAGACGTTCTCGATGCGTGCCGTCGCTCGCCTGACCGATGTCGCCGAGTGCATCGACGTACGGCGTGGCGTCCACGGCCGCCGCACCTGTCCGGTCGACATGCCCCTGCACGACATGCCGCCCGCACTGATCCACATCGGCTCGCGCGAGGTTCTCATGGCCGACGCCGAACTGATGGCGAACCGGCTCACGGCGGCCGGTGTGCCGTGCGATCTGCAGGTCTGGGACCGTCAGGTGCATGTGTTCCAGGCGGCCGCCTCGTGGGTGCCCGAGGCGCGTGCCGCGATCGAGGAGATCGGCACGTTCATCCGTCATCTCGAAGCGGCCGACACACCGCTCACGACCCCACGCACGGTCATCGCCGATTCCATCAAGGTGGCAGACGCGCTCGGCTGATGCTCGGGTCGCCGCATCGCGCCCACTAGGCTGCGACCGTGAGCGTCACCCCCGGTCGGATCTTCCTGTCCCGCATCGCGGGACAGGAGGTCTACGATCCCGCAGGTGACCAGGTGGGCCGGCTGCGCGATGTCGTCGTCGCCATCCGTTCGGCACGCCAGCGCCCTCGCGTCCTGGGTCTCGTGGTCGAGGTCCTGGGCCGTCGGCGGGTGTTCCTGCCCATCACGCGCGTCACGTCGCTGGACTCCGGTCAGATCATCACCACCGGGGTCCTGAATGTCCGCCGGTTCGAACAGCGCCGCAACGAGACGCTCGCGATCCACGAACTCTTCGACCGCACCGTGACGATCCCCGACGGCGCCACCGCAACGGTGTACGACATCGCGATGGAGCAGGACCCTCGCCGCGACTGGTACATCAGCGACCTGGCGGTTCAGGAGGGCGGCAAGCGGTTCGGCCGGCGCGGCCAGCAGCAGGTACTCGAGTGGGATCAGGTCACCGGACTGACCAGCGAGGAACACGGGCAGGGCGCCACGCACCTGCTCGCGACGATGGACGAGATGCGCGCGGCCGATCTGGCCAGTGCGCTGCGCGATCTGCCCGCCAAGCGACGCATGGAGGTCGTCACCGAGCTCGGCGACGACCGCCTCGCCGACGTGCTGGAGGAACTCCCCGAAGCCGAGCAGGTCGAGATCCTCGGCGTTCTCGATCCCGATCGCGCCGCCGACGTGCTCGGCGAGATGAATGACGACGACGCCGCCGACGTGCTGGGCCAGTTGCCGACCGCCACGGCCGAGCAGCTGCTCGCCCTGATGGAGCCCGACGACGCCGAGGACGTGCGTCGCCTGCTGACCTACGAGGAGCGCACGGCCGGCGGCATGATGACGACCGAGCCGGTGGTCCTGGCCGCCGACGCCACGATCGCCGAGGCGCTCGCCCGGGTGCGCGACCCCGACCTCATTCCGGCGCTGGCCTCCATGGCGTACGTGTGTCGCGCGCCCTTGGAGACGCCGACGGGCCGGTTCCTGGGCGTGGTGCACTTCCAGGCCCTGCTGCGCGAGCCGCCCTCGACGCAGGTCGCGGCGATCGTCGACAACGACATCGAATGGCCGCGTGCCGATGCGTCGCTCCAGCATGTCGCGAATCTGCTCGCGACCTACAACCTGGTGGCACTGCCCGTCATCGACGAGAACCAGCACCTGTTGGGCGCCGTCACGATCGACGACGTTCTCGACCACATGCTGCCCGAGGACTGGCGCGACCAGGACACTAGTCCCGATGTCTTGGGGCAGACGGCCGCTTCCGAGATCCCGCCTCCCGGGGTGAGCCATGGCTGAGCGCACCTCGCGTCTAGATCAGCCGCGCGACGTGCGGCGCGGGCTGCGGCGACGTCGTGAACACGATCCCGAGCGGTTCGGCCGGTTCGCCGAGGCCTTCGCCCGATTCATGGGCACCGCGACGTTCCTCACCTGGATGACCGTCTTCATCGCGGTCTGGATCATCTGGAATGTTCCGTACGGGCCGGATCGGTGGCGCTGGGACGAGTATCCGTTCATCTTCCTGACCCTGATCCTGTCGCTGCAGGCCTCGTACGCGGCGCCCCTGATCCTGCTCGCGCAGAACCGTCAGGAGGCGCGCGACCGCGTGCAGCAGGAGCAGGACCGTGAGGCCACGGCACAGTCGCACGCCGACATGGAGTTCCTGGCCCGCGAGGTCGCGAGCCTGCGCCTGGGTCTCGGCGAGGTCGCGACCCGTGACTTCCTACGTTCCGAGCTGCGCAATCTGGCCGAGATCCTCGCCGAGCCCGAGGACGAACCGGAGCCTTAGACCACTCCTGGCCACTTCGGCCGAGATGTGCGCCGTAGTCGTTGATTTCGCCGACGGGAGATCAACGACTACGGCGCGAATCTCGGGGCTGGGTGGTCGGGTCAGCAGGTGATCATCAGGACCTCGGCAGGCGCTCGTAGGATGGGTCGCATGGCAGCAGTCACCGAGGAGCAGGTCCGCGAGGCACTCGCCGGGGTCGACGATCCCGAGATCAAGCGCCCCATCACCGAACTCGGCATGGTCGACCGTGTCGACATCGGCGACACCGAGATCACGGTGCGGATCCTCCTGACCGTCGCCGGCTGTCCGCTCAAGGACACCCTGACCCGCGACGTGACCGCCGCGGTGGCCACCGTCGCCCCTGCCCATGCCGTGCGCGTCGACATGGGTGTCATGTCCGACGAGCAGCGCAAGGGCATGCAGGACATGCTGCGCGGAGGCGGCCAGCGCGACATCCCGTTCGCACAGCCCGGCTCACTCACCAAGGTCTTCGCGATCGCGTCCGGCAAGGGCGGCGTCGGCAAGTCCACGGTCACCGTGAACCTCGCGGTCGCGATGGCTCAGCGCGGCCTCAAGGTCGGCATCATCGACGCCGACATCTACGGCCACTCGATCCCCGACATGCTCGGCACCGGCGATCGCCGACCGACCCAGGTCGAGGAGATGATCATGCCGGTCCCCGTCGACCTCGGCGGGGGCACCGAACTGAAGGTCATCAGCATCGGCATGCTCAAGCCCCGCAAGGACCAGGTCGTCGCCTGGCGCGGCCCGATGCTCGATCGCGCCCTGGTGCAGATGCTCTCCGACGTCTACTGGGGCGATCTCGACGCCCTCCTGCTCGATCTGCCGCCCGGCACCGGCGACATGGCCATCAGCCTGGGCCAGCACCTGCCCAATGCCGAGGTCATCGTCGTGACGACGCCTCAGCCCGCCGCGGCGCAGGTCGCCGAGCGGGCCGGCACGATGGCGTCGATGATGCACCAACGGGTCGTGGGGGTCATCGAGAACATGTCCTACCTCCAGCTGCCGTCGGGCGACCGCATAGAGGTCTTCGGCTCCGGCGGCGCCGCCGAGGTCGCCAAGACGCTCAGCGAGCGATTCGGCTACGACGTGCCGGTGCTCGGCCAGGTGCCGCTCGAGGAGGCGCTGCGCGAGGGTGGCGACTCCGGAGCCCCGATCGTCTCGGCCCATCCGGACGCCGAGTCGGCCAAGGTCCTGCAGGCCGCGGCCGACCAGCTCAGCGGACGTTCACGGGGTCTTGCGGGCATGCAGCTGGGCCTGGCGCCCGTCGGTCGCCTGTAGGGTCCTCACATGTTCGGCATGGGGCTGCCCGAGATCGGGGTCATCCTCGTCGTCGCCCTGCTCGTGTTCGGCCCCGACAAGCTGCCCGATCTCGCCCGTCAGGCCGGCGGCTTCGTCCGCACCCTGCGACAGATGGCCGACAACGCCAAGGCCGACCTCGGCCGCGAGATCGGTCAGGACCTCAGCGATCTCGACCTGCGCTCGCTCGATCCGCGTGAGGTGGTGCGCCGTACTCTGATGGACGATGCGGAGCCGCCACCGCAACAGTCCCGCGCCCTGCGCCCCGGCGAGACCCCGCCGTTCGACTCCGAAGCCACCTGACCTCCCGAATTTCGATCACAGATCATAGAATCCGCGATCCCAGGACGGCTCGAAACTGATCGAAATTCGGGGCTTCAGGCTGCGGCCCAGGCGGTCATGCGATCGAGCCCGGCGCCGACACGTTGCAGCGGATTCTGCTCCTCGGCCTCGGGGAGTTCGGCGACGGCGCGAGCGAGCCGCACGTCGTCGACATCGGTGACGATCGTGTAGACGATGCCGTCACGATCCCAGGTGGCGACGGTCGGGGAACCCGTGCGGAGCCACACGATCACCTGACCCAGGCGCACGCGCGCGAATCCGCGGAGCGCCGAAGGGTCGAGCCGACCGGGCTGTTCGTACAAGCGCAGGCGGCTGGTGCCGTCGGTGTAGGCCACGGCCACCACATCGTCGGTGCGGTCGTATCCAGCCGACACCCGTTCGAGGTTCCCGGCAAGCCGCTCATGACACGGCCAACCCTCGGAGTCCAGCCGCTCAGGGGCGACGACGGTGTAGCTCGCCGCCACCGCGGTCGCCGTCGCGCCGAAGAACTCCGCTGCGTAGCTGTCGAAGCTCGGACGCACCTGATCGGAATGCTCCGACCCCCCGACCACGTACGCGACCGCCACGACCGCCAGGGAGGCACCGACCAGAGCCAGACCGATCGTGACCGGAGCCGCCCGCTGCAGCCGCACCCACCAGGGCACCGACGCGGGTGGGACGGCCTGAAGACGCGTCAGCGTGTCGATCAGGTCCGACGTGGGCTCCGGCGCCGAGACCGTGCTCATGCGCGACTTCAGCAGCCGCTGCTGGCGCACGTCCCGCTCGCACTCCTCGCAGACCCTCAGATGGGCGTCGGCAGCACGCATCGCGGACTCGGACAGCTGTCCGTCCACGTAAGCGGCGGTGTCGGCACCCAGATGAGACATCGTCAGGCGCCGATCGGTCCCATGAATCGCGTGTGTCCGGGCCGCGGCGCACGGTGGGCCAGGGCGGCGCGCAGCTGCGAGCGACCCCGGTGGATCCGTGACCGCACAGTGCCGAGCTTGATGCCGAGGACGTCGGCGATCTCCTCGTAGCTGAGGCCCTCGACATCGCACAGGACGACGGCGACACGGAACTCCTCGGACAGCGTTGACAGCGCCTGTTCGATGTCGGGATCGAAGTTGGCGTCGTGCACCGCGGCCTCGGGCTCGACCTCGACGCTCAGCAGTCGGTCCTCGGCCCCCTCGCCGAAGCGGTCCATACGGATGCGGGACGAGCGCCGCACCCGGTCGAGGAACAGGTTCGTGGTGATGCGATGCAGCCAGCCGGGGAAGTTGCCCGGCTCGTAACGATCGAGTGACCGGAAGACCCTCACGAAGACGTCCTGGGTCAGGTCTTCGGCGTCCTGCCGGTTGCCCGTCAACCGGTACGCCAGCCGATAGACCCGCGGCGAATGCTCCTCGACGATGGCATGCCAGTCCTGCACGTCGGGCTCGGTAGCGACCTGCGTTGCGCTGTTCATGCTGGGATCCTCATCGGCTCACCTGAGAGAACGCACAGAGGGCCCTGGCATGTTCCCGTGAGGTGCGACGAACTGTTCCGGTCGGCGGTCTCGCGCCGGGACGGCCCTGGTGCGCCTCGCACGTGACAGGCGTCGACGGGACTACCCTGTTGACCAGGTCGTTCGACGAACGGCCGTCACGAACCTTCCGGGACATTCGGCCGAGGAGTCATCATCACCACCGCAGCCAGCCTCGCATTCGCCGAGGACTACAACGGCGAGGACGACCACGTGCGCACCGCGCGCGCGAACGCCGAGCAGGTCGGCGTGGTCCCGGTCGGACCTGGCGCCGCAGCAGCCCTGACCTTCCTGGCCGGCGCGGTCGGCGCCCGTTCCGTCGTCGAGATCGGCACCGGCACCGGTGTCTCCAGTCTCTCCCTGCTGCGCGGCATGCTGCCCGACGGCGTACTCACCTCGGTCGATCTGGAGGCCGAACACCAGCGTCTGGCCCGCGACGTGCTCAGCGAGGCCGGGTTCAAGCCCCAGCGGTTCCGGCTGATCGCCGGCGCGGGCCTCGACGTGATGCCCCGCATGACCGATGCCGGCTACGATCTGGTGTTCCTCGACGGCGAGAAGGTCGAGTACGGCGAGTACCTCGACCAGGCCGTGCGGCTGGTGCGTCCGGGCGGCGTCATCGTCTTCGACAATGCCTTGTGGCACGATCGCGTCGCCGACCCGGCGCAGCGCGACCCCGAGACGACCGCGATCCGCGAGACGATCGCACGGGTCAAGGACGACGACCACCTTCGCGGACTCCTGCTGCCACTGGGCGACGGGCTGCTGGCCGCCCAGCGCATCGCCTGACCCTCACGGGACTTCGAGGATCAGTCGTCCTTGCTGCGCTCGAAATCGGCGGCCGAGCGAAAGCCGGCCGGGCCGCGAACGACCGCGATGACTTCGAAGGGTTCGATCAGCATCGGCACTGATCCGATGATCGTGGTGCCGGGAGCCGTGCGGACGTGCTCCTCGAAGTCTGCCTGGAACGCCGCACGGGTCGGATCGTCGACGAACACGTACGTTCCCTCGAACCATTCGCCCTTGCGGGCGCGCCAGGTCTTGAACCGGAGCCCCTCCAACCCGGCGAACTTCTTGAACGACTCGTCCTCGACATAGGTGCGGAGTCGTTTGAGGGTCCCTTTCGGGGCATCGGCCAATGACCATCGAACGGTCAAGCCGAACATCGGGCCGCCGGACCTAGACTGCCTTGAGCGCGTCGCCCAGTGTGGCCGCTTCCTCGTTGTTGAGCTCGACGACGAGTCGTCCGCCGCCCTCGAGCGGAACACGCATGACGATGCAGCGACCTTCCTTGGTCACCTCCATCGGACCGTCACCGGTCCGCGGCTTCATGGCGGCCATGAACTCTCCTCCATCTCTGCTTCCGCGGCCGCGGAAGCATCCGGATGTCCATTATCCCCTACCCACCGACAGCAGGTGCGGGCGGATCAGGCGGGGCGGCGGATCCGCCCGACGTCGTGAGGATCCGAAACCCCGGTCGCCTGTTCCCAGGCCAGGATCTCGGCGCGAGCGGCGACACCGGCTGCCTCGCTGATCGTCAGGGCATCCTGCGCCTTGGCCAGGTCGGCGCGAGCGGACTCCAGATCGCTGGCAGCGGCCTCGGCGTCCGCTTCGAGCGCCATGACCCGCGAGCGCTCCTCGGACAGGCGCTCGGCGGCCAGGGCCATCTCGATCTCGGTGTCGACCAGCCGATCGCGCAGACGGTGCAACTCCGTGCGCTGGCGATCGATCTCGCCGTCACGCGTCGCGATCTGCCGCGTCACCTCCTGCACGAACGCAGCGTGCACCGTGCGACGCTCCTGAGCCTCGACGCGGTATCCGTTCGCCAGCGATGCCCTGTCCTGCGCCCAGCGGTGTCGCAGCACCCTGATCTCGGCGAAGGTCAGCACCGCCGCCAGCACACCCGTGACGACACCGAGGATCGTGGCCGCGGTCAGGGCGGGAATCGTGGCGGTCACCACGGCCGCAGCGGCCCCGGTCGCGGAGATGCAGAGCAACGCGACCGCGATGACCAGCTTCGCGGAGCGCGATCGACGACGAGAACGTGCGGGGGACATATCTCGATGGTAGGAAGCCGAACCCCGGCTCCCGTCCCGACACGCCCACTGCCCAGACGGGCACTCGTCGTGCGCCCTCGGGCTCAGCGGGCGGCGACGCACCCCTCGAGGTGATCGTCGACCATGCCGGTCGCCTGCATCATGGCGTAGGCCGTCGTGGGGCCGAAGAACCGGAAACCCCGCTTCTTCAGATCCTTGGACAAGGCCGTGGACTCCGGTGTGACGGCAGGGACATCGGCGATCGCGCGAAGACGCACCGGGCGCGGAGGCGGGGCGAACGACCAGACGAGATCGGCGAAGCCTCCGTCGAGATCCAACACCGCACCCGCGTTGGCCACGGCCGCCTCGATCTTGGCCCGGTTGCGCACGATGCCCGCATCGCCCATCAACCGCTCGACGTCACCGGCGCCGAACTCGGCCACGACGGCAGGATCGAAGTCGGCGAACGCCTCACGAAACGCCGGACGCTTGCGCAAGATGATCGCCCACGACAGCCCCGACTGGAACGACTCCAGGCAGAGCCGCTCGAACAGGCCGCGTTCGTCGCGGATCTCCCGGCCCCACTCGGTGTCGTGATACGCGATCATCTGCGGGTCGTTGCCCCACGGGCACCGGGCGATCCCGTCGGCCCCGACCGCCAGGCTCATGCCCCGCGCTCACGGTCGGAGCTCACGAAGAACTCCACCGCCGACTCGATGTCGTCGGTCACGTGCAGCATGTCGACATCGTCGGGCGAGATCTTGCCGTCGACCGCCATGACATCGCGTAGCCAATCGACCAGCCCGCCCCAATAGTGGGTGCCGAAGAGCACGATCGGGAACGACGTCACCTTCCCCGTCTGGGCGAGTGTGAGCGCCTCGAACAGCTCGTCCATCGTGCCGAAACCGCCGGGCATCACGACGAAGCCCTGCGCGTACTTGACGAACATCGTCTTGCGCACGAAGAAGTACCGGAAGTTGACGCCGAGATCGACCCACTCGTTCATGCCCTGCTCGTGCGGCAATTCGATGCCCAGACCGACCGAGACGCCACCGCATTCGCTCGCGCCGCGATTGGCCGCCTCCATCGCACCTGGCCCGCCGCCCGTGATGACGGCATAACCCTCACCACACAACCGGGTCGCGATCTGCCGCGCCGCCTCGTACATCGGATCGTCGGGCTGCGTCCGCGCCGAACCGAAGATGCTCACGGCCGGGCCGAGCTCGGCCAGCGCGCCGAAGCCCTCGACGAACTCGGACTGGATGCGCAGAACCCGCCACGGGTCGGTGTGCACCCAGTCGGCAGGCCCCCGGGAATCGAGTAGTCGCTGGTCGGTCGTGGTGGCGGGGATCCGTGAACGGCGCAGCCGCACCGGCCCCTTGTCGTACGAACGCGAATCGGTCACGCAGACAACTGTGCCGCACGACGGCTCACGCGGTCAGCCAGGCCCGCAACCGATCCAGCACGTCGTCGATCTGCTCGACCGGCACATGCTCGTCGGCCTTGTGCGCGTACTCCGGATCACCCGGGCCGTAGTTCAACGCCGCGATGCCCATCTGGGAGAACTTCGAGACGTCGGTCCAGCCGTACTTGGGTCCGACGTCGAGACCGAGCGAGGCGATGAAGTCGCGGGTCGCCGGCTTGGTCAGTCCGGGCAGTGCGCCGGGCGCCGAGTCGGTGACCGTGAGATCGAAGCCCGCGAACAGCTCTTCGAGGTGGGCGAGGGCGTCGTCCTCGCTGCGGTCCGGCGCGAACCGGAAGTTCACGACGAGCACAGCCTCGTCGGGCACCACATTGCCGGCGACACCCCCGCGGATGCCGACCGCGTTGAGGCCTTCGCGGTACGTCAGGCCGTCGATGTCGACGGTGCGCGGCTGATAGGCGGCGAGGATGTGCAGGACCGGCGACAACGCATGGATCGCGTTCACCCCCGCCCACGAGCGCGCCGAGTGCGCACGTGTGCCGGTCGTGCGGATCTCGATGCGCATCGTGCCCTGGCATCCCGCCTCGACGTTCGCATTGGACGGCTCCAAGAGGATCGCCAGGTCGGCACGCAGCAGATCCGGACGCTCCCGGGCGAGCCGGCCGAGTCCGTTGTGGACCGCGGCGATCTCCTCGGCCTCGTAGAACACGTACGTGACGTCGCGATTCGGTTCGGGCACCGTGGCGGCCAGGTTCAGCGCCACCGCGACGCCACTTTTCATGTCACACGATCCCAGGCCGTGCAGGATGCCGCCCTCGAGCCGCGAGGGCATATTGCCGTTCTCGGGCACCGTGTCGAGGTGGCCGGCGAGCACGACGCGCTCAGCGCGGCCGAGATCGGTACGGGCCACGATCGAGTGGCCGTCGCGCACGACCGTCAGGTGCGGCACCTGCATGAGCGCTGCCTCGACGGCATCCGCGATCGGCTCCTCGGCCAGGCTCTCGGACGGGATGTCCACGAGGGCGGCGGTCAGGGACACGGCGTCGGATGTCAGGTCGAGCATGCCTCCCATCGTGGCAGTCCCGCGGCACGGCCGCTGCGTGCGGTCGCCTCAGTCGTGGTCGAACACGCAGAACTCGTTGCCCTCGGGATCAGCCATGACGGTCCACCGCACCTCGGCGTCGGGTCGGCGGAGCACGGTGGCCCCGGTCTCGACCAGATCGTCGACCGCGACCCCCGGCTGGAGCGTCACGTCCCAGTGAATGCGGTTCTTGACGGTCTTGGGTTCGGGCACCGTGGCGAAATCGAAGCCTTCGCCGGGCATGCCCGGTACCTCTTCGACCGAGGCGTAGTCGTCCCAGTGCGACAGCCGACCGTCCAGCAGGTGATGCCACCAGGCCGCGATCGACGCGTGGTCGACGGCGTCGACCTCGACCGCTTTGAGCCGCTGAACGGGTGGGTGGTCGGTGTCGAACACACAGAACTCGCCGAGGTCGTCGTCGAGCAGCGTGGTCCAGACGAAGCGTCCGGGCGTGCTCACGCGCGGATGCTCCGCGAAGTCGTCGAGACGGGCTCGTAGGTCCAGGTGCACGCGCTGCTTGACCGTGCGGGTCTCCGGGACCCGGTTGAGCCAGATCGTGTGCTGCGGTGTCGGACCGGTCAGGCGGGCGTCGCCGTCGCGGAACAGCGCGAGGTCGAGACCGAGCCGAGGCCCCCACAGTGCGGCCGTGTCGTGGGGACGGGTGGTGTCGATGCACAGGTCCTTGAACGCGACGAGAGCCATGTCCTCACCGTGCCACGTCGGCCCGACATCGCGGAACCGTCGCCTCAGCGCCGGATGTTGGCGCCCTTCGCGCGTGCCTGTTCGGCCAGGTCGGTCTGGAATGCCAGCATCCGCTCCGTCAGGGCAGCGTCGCCGGCCGCGAGGATGCGCACCGCGAGCAGTCCTGCATTGCGGGCGTTGCCGATCGAGACCGTGGCGACCGGGACACCGGCCGGCATCTGCACGATCGACAGCAGCGAGTCCATGCCGTCGAGGTATTTCAACGGCACCGGGACCCCGATGACCGGCAAGGGCGTGACGCTGGCGAGCATCCCCGGCAAGTGCGCGGCTCCCCCGGCTCCCGCGATGATCACCTCGAGGCCACGGCCGTGCGCCTCACGCCCGTACGCGAGCATCTCGTCGGGCATGCGGTGCGCCGACACCACATCGGCCTCGTAGGCGATCTCGAACTCGTCGAGCGCCGTGGCGGCGGCCTCCATCGTGGGCCAGTCCGAGTCCGACCCCATCACGATCCCGACGCGCGCGCTCATGCCGCAACCCTAGCGTCGGGAGTCGCGCGGTTCACCACGTTGACCTGGTGAACCGCAGCACCCTCAGACCGTCGCCACGGTCGCCGCCGCCCGGCGGGCACGAGACAGCACGTCGTCGAGGTCATGGCCGGTGACGGTGACGTGGCCGACCTTGCGACCCGGCTTGACGTCCTTGCCGTACAGGTGGACGTGCACGCCCGGATCGGCGGCGAGCGCGGCGTCGCGGCCCGTGGCCAGATCCTCACGCGACCCGCCCAGGACGTTCACCATGACGCTCCACGGCTGCCGCGGCTCGGTGGGGCCGAGCGGGAGGTCGAGCACCCCACGCAGATGGTTCTCGAACTGGCTCGTGGCGGACCCGTCGATCGACCAGTGGCCGGTGTTGTGGGGGCGCATCGCCAGCTCGTTGACCAGCACCCGGCCGTCGGATGTCTCGAACAGCTCGACCGCCAGGATGCCGACGACATCGAGCTCGGTCGCGATGCGCTCGGCGATCGCACGCGCCTCGGCCTCCAGCGCCGGATCCAGATCGGGTGCCGGCGCGACGACCTCGGCGCACACGCCGTCGACCTGGGTGGACTGCACGACCGGGTACGTACGGACCTCGCCGGACGGGGATCGCGCGACCAGAGCCGAGAGCTCGCGGCGGAAGTCGACGAGTTCCTCGGCGATCAGCTCGCGGCCGGAGGCCAGCGGTTCGGCGAGATCCTCGGGCGAGCGGACCACCCAGACCCCCTTGCCGTCGTAGCCGCCACGTGTGGTCTTGACGACCGCCGGATAGCCGAAGTCGTGCATCGCGTCGACCAGATCGTCCAGTGAGGCGCCACGACCGGGCTCGACGTCGAGCACCTCGAACACCGGACAAGGCACGCCGAGCAGGCTCAGTCGGACCCTCATGTCGCCCTTGTCCTGGGCGTACAGCAACGCATCGGGCCCGGGGCGGCATGCATGTCCTTCGTCGGCGAGCGCTCGCAGATGTTCGGGGGGGACGTGCTCGTGGTCGAACGTCACGACCGGGGCCGATGCCACGGCCGCCCGCAGATCGTCGAGGTTCGTGTGGTCGCCGACGACGTGATCGGGGATCACCTGGGCCGCCGACACGTCGGGTCCCTCGGCCAGCAGGCGCAGGCGCACGCCCAGCGCGACCGCCGGGGGTTGCATCATCCGCGCCAGCTGTCCGCCACCGATGACGGCCAGATCCGGCTGGGGTGAGGTCACGCACTCACCCTATCGACGCTGTGTCCAGCCTTCGTGGTCAGCCGACCCGGAAGAAGCCGCGCCGCTCACTGACCGTGATGGGCGACACCAGACCGAAGCCCCGCAGGGTGCGCGGCGGGAGCCGACGCTGCTCGAACCCCTCCCCGCCGAGCCGCTGGGCGGTGGTCTCGTCGACCAGCAGCCGGTTGCTGCGGGCGACGGCCGTGAGCCGCGACGCGAGATTGACCGGAGGTCCGAACACATCGCCCATCCGGCTGAGCACGGACCCGGTCGCCATGCCCACCTTGACATCGGGGATGTCGTCGCGAGCCGCCATGTGGGCGATGAGCTTCAGGCCGATGCGTGCCCCCTTGGCGGGATCGTCGGCGACGAACAGGACCGCGTCGCCGAGTGTCTTGATGACCCGCCCGCCGCCCGCCGTGACCACATCGGTGCACTCGTCCTCGAAGTCCTCGACCAGATGCCCCAGAGCGTTCTCGTCGAGGTCATTGCTCAGCGACGTGAACCGGCTGAGGTCGGCGAAGCCGACCGTCAGGTACGTCGAGAGCAACTCCTCCTCGGATGCCCCCAGTGCCTCGATGCGCGCGGCTGCAGCCGCCAGGTGGCGACGCCAGGCGTACAACATCAGCTGCTCGAATCCGGGCGCCGCCAGGCGCGCCAGCTCCACCGCCCGCTCCAGACGACTCGAGGTCCGGCCGCTGACCAGGTCGCGCTCGACCTGCTCGATCAGCGCCTCGACCTGCCAGTCGGCCAGCCGCGACATCGTCCGGCCCAACGCACGCGTCATCCGGTAGACGGTCTGCTCGTCGAGCAGACCGGTCTCCATCGCTGAACGCACCGAGCTGAGCGCGGTGACATCGACGCTGCCGAACGCGGCCTCGCCCGCGACATCGGGGAATCCGAGCGCGCGCCACAGGCGGCGCGCCTCCTCGTAGTCGAAATCGCCCTGCGCGGAGACCTCTTCGCCGGTGAGCTCGATGTCGGCGCCGAGGATCAACCGGACGAGCTGCTCGCGCAGCACCGAACGGTCGACCGCAGCTGGGTCAGACGGACTCATCGGGGGCCGAGGACCCGTGGGCCGCCATCACCAGATTGCTCACGGTGCGGTGGAAGTCCTCGATCTTCGGGATGTCGTCGAGCCGTAGACCGGCCTGCTCGCTCGCGTCGTGGATGACCAGCGTGCCGCACCCCAGGATGCGATCGTTCAGGTTCTTCTCGAATGCGACGTCGTTGACGCGACTCAGCGGGATGACCCGGCCGGAGCGCGTCAGGATGCCCTTCTGCTCCACGATGCGCTTGTTGGTCAGCGTGTAGGTCCAGGTGATCCAGCGCAGCCACGGCATGACCGACCCGGCCACGATCAGGATGAGCCCGATCGCGAGCACGACCCATTTCAGGTTGCCGCCGAGCGCATCGCCGCTGACCTTCATCAAGAACCCGGTGGCGCCGGCCACGACCAGCAGGATCACGAACGGCAGGATCAGCACCTTCAGGTGCGTGCGGGTGGTGGCGATCGTCTGCTCACCGTCGATCATCAGCTTGCGCGGCAGGGTCATGTGCGAAGTCTTTCACGTTGGCGACTGTTCCGGCGACGGCCGCTGGCGGTTTACCAACTTGAGTTGGGAAACCGCCACGATCCTGGGGGAACTACCCCAGGATCGTGGCAGTTTGCCTACGATGACGACCCGATCGGCGCCGATCAGACCGGACGCACATGGGTGACGTCGCCGGCGCTGACGGCGTGGCCGGCCACCACGAGCCGGCCGTGCTCGTCGATCGTCTCGGCCTCGCCGATCAGATCGGTTCCGTCGGGCAGTTCGACCCGGACCCGCCGCCCCACGGTCGAACAGCGGCCGAGGTACTCGGCACGCAGGCCCGCAGCCGGATCGCCGTCGGCCGCCGACCACTGCGCGTACAGCCGTTCCACGTGAGCCAGGAGCACCGTCAGCACCGCCGTCCGGTCGGTCTCGGTCGCGCCCTCGAGCATCAACGAGGTGGCGGTCGCCACCGGGAGTTCGGCCCGGTCCAG
>Ga0182737_1001193_pt1 | contig 27203 bp, 29 predicted proteins | sample eDN5th30CBELigOP_FD_128878 | JGI IMG/M metagenome (GOLD analysis project Ga0182737, IMG submission 128878) | Enriched Organic Plus compost microbial communities from Emeryville, California, USA - eDNA 5th pass 30_C BE-Lig OP (version 2) (version 2) ... | reverse complement strand
CTCAAATCAAACATCGCTGTCAAACTCTTTCAACCAACTCAAGGGACGAACCTGTCTGCCGCTAGCAGCGTCGCCGCCCTCGTTGTGGCGCCATATAGACCCCACTAAACAAAACTGTCAACGCAGTTTCGTAAAAAAGAAGGAATTTTCTTTCCACAGCCAATATGGTCCTTTTTAACCAAATTTCAACTGGGAAAAACTGGCGATTCGAACGGTTGCGACGATTCCATGACAGTTACCATGACAATTGGATGAACGAGCATGAAGCCTATGCCTTATATTCTGGCCGTCGATGGCGGCGGTACCGGATGCCGGACGCTGCTTGCCGACGGTAATGGTGGCCCCGCAGGCCGGGGCACGGGCGGCCCCGCCAATATCGGCGCGGACCCGGCAACGGCTCTGGATAATATCATGCGCGCGGCGACGCAGGCTGCGCACGACGCAGGACTGGATGTCTCTATATTGAATGAGACCTGCGCCGTGCTGGGGCTCGCTGGCGCGAACTCGCTTGTCGACAAGGATCGCGTTGAACAGAGCCTGCCCTTCGGCAAGGTGAAGATCGTTTCCGACGCTGTTACCGCCCTGCAAGGTGCTCTCGGCCCGGATGACGGTGCTATCGTCATTCTCGGCACCGGATCGGTCTTCGTTAAAAGAGAACAGGACGCATTCGAAATTGTCGGCGGGCGCGGCTTCATGCTGAGCGATCATGCGGGCGGCGCGCGGCTTGGCCGGGAACTTCTTGAAGAGACGCTGCTTGCTCTGGACGGCATGGCCGACCGTACGGAACTTGCCGATGCCGTGCTGGCACGGTTCGGCGGTGACATGCGCCAGATCATCACCTTCTCGCGCACGGCGACGGCCGCAGACTACGCCACCTTCGCTCCCATCGTCTTCGACTATGCGCATAAGGGCGATGCGCTCGGCCTTTCGATCCTGCGCCGCGCCTGCTCTTATATTGCCCGTGGTCTGGACCTGCTCGGCATTGAAACGCTTGGCCGGTTCAGTCTGACGGGAGGCCTTGCACCATCCTATGCAGCGCTGCCATTTCTGCCGCATCGGGAACTCTTTCGGCCCGCGCTTGGCGACGCGTTGCAAGGAGCATTGTCGCTTGCATTGTTGGTGAATGGACAGAAATAGCCGCTGGAGTGTCGTGCGTCCTTACGGATGCTCCACACTATAGAAGTCACGCATCCTGCATGCTGAAAAGCGCTTCCGATTTTCGGGCCGATGCAATAGCGGCAAAAAGACTTGTCGCAGCCGGGTTTACCCCCTAACTTCTTACATGCAGGCACTTACGGATATTCGGCCTGATCTTGCGAAACGGTGCCGGTTCACACTGGCGGCGTGTGTGGTGTATTCTTTTCATGCATTTCCGGACGGAAACCGGTTTCCGTTCCCAGAGGAAATGCCCCACAGGGGTGGCATGCTGACTAAAAAAGGCAAATATGGCCTGAAAGCCATGGTGCATCTGGCGGGCGTTACAGATGGACAACTGGTTTCGGCCAGCGAAATCGCCGAAAAGCACCATATACCGCGCAAGTTTCTCGACAATATTTTCACCGAGCTTCGCAATGCCGGATTCGTCCTGAGCCGCAAGGGCAAGGGCGGCGGCTTCTGCCTTGCCCGTCCGGCCAACGAAATCGCCATCGGCAACATCATCCGCGCACTCGACGGCGCACTTGCCCCCATCGCCTGCGCCAGCAAGACAGACTATCGCCCGTGTGACGATTGCGATGAGGACGAATGCGAGGTGCGCCATATGATGCTGGATGTGCGCGAAGCCATCGCCAGCGTTCTGGATCACCGGACGCTCGCCGACAGCAAGGCCATGGATATAGCCTCACTGTCTGAATAAGCCTCAGGCGGCTGCCGACCAGTTCGGGAACGGATCATTCAGCCCCGACCAGCGCTCCGGCACGAAGTCTTCTTCCTCAAGGAGACATTGATCCAGTTCATCGACGAGCGCATCTTCCTGCATCGGATCGACACCGATGAACACAATCTCCTGACGCCGATCACCCCATATTTTATGGAAGTACGGTTCCATGGCGCGCTGCCATTCGGGTTCTGCCGGCCAGTATTGCCTGGGCACGGATGACCACCAGCGCCCTCTTTTTCCGGTGCGCACCAACGCGCCCGCCTGACTGATTTCACCGACAAAATCCGGGCGGGTGGCAAGCCAGAAGAAGCCCTTTGCCCGCACGACGCCCGGCCAGCCCTTATCGATGAAGGACTGGAACCGTTCGGGATCGAAAGGACGCCGCGCGCGATAGACAAAGGAGCGAACGCCATATTCCTCGGTCTCGGGCGTATGCGAGGCAAAGCCATGCAGCTCCTTGTACCAGAGCGGATGCTCATGCGCCTTGTTGAAGTCGAAGAGCTTCGTGTCCAGTATGGCGTCAAGCGTCACTTCACCGAAATCGACCTCCTCGACGCGGGCATCGGGATTGAGCGAGCGGATGACTTTGTGCGCCAGATCACGCTCCTCTTTTGAAGCGATCGATATCTTGTTCAGCACGACGACATCGGCGAACTCGATCTGTTCAACCAGAAGATCGACAAGCGTGCGCTCGTCATCTTCGCCAAGGGATTCGCCGCGATCGCGCAGAAAATCGCTCGACGCATAGTCCTTCAGCAGATTGGCGGCATCCACAACCGTCACCATCGTATCGAGCCTGGCGACATCTGAAAGACTGTTGCCCTTCTCGTCGCGAAACTCGAACGTGGCGGCAACCGGCAACGGCTCGGCTATGCCGGTCGATTCGATCAGCAGATAATCGAAGCGCCCCTGCGCTGCCAGTTGTGAAACCTCTTTCAGGAGATCATCGCGCAATGTGCAGCAGATGCAGCCATTGGTCATTTCAACCAGCTGTTCATCCGTGCGGGAGAGATTGGCGCCGCCCTCACGAACGAGGGCGGCATCTATATTCACTTCACTCATATCATTGACGATCACCGCGACCCGGCGGTTCTCGCGATTATTGAGCACGTGATTGAGCAGTGTCGTCTTCCCGGCCCCGAGAAAACCGGACAAGACCGTAACAGGCAGTCTCTTTCTCATGACTCCGTTCCTCATCAAACTGGGTAGGATCAATCGTGATGGTGGTGATCGAGGTTGAAGGTCAGCGTGGTAAAATAGCTGAGCTTGTCCGCTTCCTTTGAATCAGACAGCGGCCTGGAATAGCCCGCCCCAACGACATTGAGGCCTGCATTGCGGATATTGATTCTGGCGATGCCTTCCGCGTCGGTTTTCACCGGTGCCGCATGGCTGTCATTGACATAATCCGCCGTGACCTCGACGCCTTCGACCGGCTTTCCGTCAAACAGAACCTGCACGGGAAGCTCATTGCCTGCCTGCAATATTGTCGGGTCCATCAACGGAACGATTTCGAAGGGCAAGCCTTGGGCCTCTGGCTTTTTGCGCAGATGATCCAGAATGGCGACAGCAAATTTCTGACTCTGGCTGGACTGTTTTGCGCCCGGCACTTCCGATTTCGGCTTGTTGACCCACTTGCCGTCCGGGCCCTCAGCCCAGAAGCCATTGTCGAACGTGCCGCTGACCACGACTGCGTCCTGGGGCACGCCCAGCAGAGCATGATCTTCCTGTCGCCTCATTTCCACGGCGACATCCTTGCCTGTTACATCCTTGGCCGTAGCCGTCTTGAGCTTCTCTGGATCATAGGCCTCGTCGCTTGCGCCGTGACCGTAAACAACAGCCTGTGTTCCGTGTCGCTCGGCAATCCAGATGCCATGCGCACCCGCAACTGCGGGAGCAAGAAATGTTAAAACGGCACCGGCCTGAAGCGCTTTCACAAAGCTACGCATTCTCTTCTCCTTAATGTTATATCATTACAATTCTGGCGGTGAAAATAGGCGGCCGGAGCCGCCCTTGAGTGTGTGGAAATGAAAGTTTCGATCTGCGTCAATCAGATCGTTTCGAACTCAGCAGTGCCGGACTGCCCGTAAGTTAAAGCAGGGTAAAGCCCGGCACATTTGCAGCCGCCTTCTGAATGCGCGGACATTCAGCAAATCGGCAGCAAATCGGCAGCAAAGGGAAGCGGCTGCGGCTGTTATTTCGAAAGACAGCCCTTCAAAGAATCCGCCAGATTGCGGATGAGCTGCGGATAGAGATCCGGACCATCCTTCAATTCTGCCCCCAACGGATCGAGAACACCGGTCTTGGCATCCGTGCCGTCGATAACGGTTTTCACCAGCTTCGGCTCGAACTGCGGTTCGGAGAACACGCAGGTTGCGCCAAGCGATTTGATCTTCTCGTGAATTTCCTTGATGCGCGCAGCGCCCGGCGCCTTTTCCGGGCTAACCGTGATCGACCCAGCCGCCTTCACACCGAAACGATTTTCGAAATATTGGTAAGCATCATGGAAGACGATAAACGGCTTGTCCTTTACCAGCTCCAGTTCGCTGGCGACGTCCTTGGTCAGCGCGTCGAGCTTCTCACCATAATCCTTGGCGTTCTTTTCATATTGCGCAGCGTGTTCGGGGTCGCTTTCGCTCAGCGTCCTGGCGATATCCGCCGCCAGAACCTTGCCATTTTGCGGGTCGAGCCAGAAATGCAGATCATATTCACCGTGACCATGGTGATGCTCATGCCCACCTTCCGAAGCTTCGGCGGCATGATCGTGCCCCTTGTCGGCATTGTCGGCATTGTCGGCATTGTCGGCATCCTTCTTGTCATTGTGAGCATGGTCATGACCTTCGGCGCCGTGGTCGTGACCTTCATGGCCATGGTCATGCGCCTCGAACGGGCCGCCTTCACGGAACTTCAGCTTGGTCAGGCCATCTGCCTCGCCAAGCGCGACAACCTTTGCGCCATCGCCAAGCGTATCGATGGGCTTGTCGAGGAAGGTTTCCATCGACGGGCCGGCCCAGAAAATCACCTTGGCGTGCTCGATTGCTTCGGCATCGGACGGTTTCAGGCTGTAGACATGCTCCGAACCCGCCCCCTGAACGATCAGTTTCGGCTCGCCCACGCCCTGCATGACGGCGGAAACGATGGAATGGAGCGGCTTGATCGATACCACGACGCCGTCGCGTTCTGCGGCAAGTGAGACATTTGCCGTACCAGCCAGAAATGCTGAGGCGAGGAGGAGGGAGCGGAGATGTTTCATAGTCTCTCTCTTGTACGATTGGGGAAGGGCACCATATTCAAGTGATATGTTATTTTATTACGTCAGTTGCGTTATGCTATAACGTCTGCCATAAGGTGAGGCAACCCCCATTTTGGAAAAATCACAGCGGCGGATGATCCGTGTGTGGGACAAGAACATGCAGGCAGTGAAAGCCCCGAACAGATGAGCAGGAAGACCGCCCTCCCCGCCGAAAAGGCGCGGGAAACACTGATCGAACTGAAAGATGCCGGCGTCTATCGCGACGGGCGCTGGCTTGTGCGCAATGTCGGCCTTGGTGTCGAGCGCGGGGAAATCGTCACCCTGATCGGTCCGAATGGCGCGGGCAAGAGCACTGCCGCCAAGATGGCGCTGCGCATCCTGAAGCCCGACGAAGGAAGCGTGATCCACGCGCCGGGCCTGCGCATCGGCTATGTGCCGCAAAAGATCAATATCGACCGTACGCTGCCACTTTCGGTCGAGCGCCTGATGACCCTGACGGGGTCTCTCTCACGCCAGGATATTGAGACGGCGCTGGAAGTGGTGGGCATCCCGCATCTTGCAAAAGCGGAGATCGCCAACCTTTCGGGCGGCGAGTTCCAGCGGGCGCTGGTGGCGCGGGCACTTGCCCGCAAGCCGGACCTCATGGTGCTGGATGAACCGGTGCAAGGCGTCGATTTCTCCGGCGAAGCGGCGTTGTACGAACTGATTGCGAAACTGCGCGACGATACAGGCTGCGGCGTGCTTTTGATCTCGCATGACCTACATCTGGTCATGGCGGCGACCGACCGCGTGATCTGCCTCAACGGGCATGTTTGCTGCAGCGGGACGCCGCGCGACGTAACGGCAAGCCCTGAATATATGCGGCTGTTCGGCAGCCGGGCTGTCGGGCCGCTTGCCGTTTATGAGCATCACCACGATCACACCCATCTGCCCGATGGGCGCGTGCTTCATGCTGACGGTTCGGTGACGGAACACTGCCATGCCGATGATGGCCATCATCATGAGCATAGGCATGCACACGGACATGACCACGAACATCATCATCACGAAGGGAGCGCGCCGCGTGCTTGACGATTTCTTCACCCGCGCCATCATCGCCGGTGTCGGACTGGCGCTCACCACCGGCCCGCTCGGCTGTTTCATCGTCTGGCGGCGCATGGCCTATTTCGGCGACACCATGGCCCATTCCGCCCTGCTCGGCGTGGCGCTGGCGCTTGTTTTCGACATCAATCTGATGATTGGCGTCTTCGCGGTTGCGGTGGCCATTTCAGCCATTCTGCTGCTTTTGCAGCGTCGGCATACATTGTCGGCGGATTCGCTCCTCGGCATCCTGTCCCATGCCACGCTGTCGCTTGGCCTCGTCCTCGTCGCCTTCATGACATGGGTGCGTGTTGACCTGCTGTCGTTCCTGTTCGGCGATATTCTTGCCGTCTCGCGAATGGATATCGCCTTCATCTATGGCGGCGGAATATTTGTGCTGGCGATTCTGGCCTGGCTGTGGCGACCTTTTCTTGCCGCCACCGTCAGCGAGGATATTGCGCGCGCCGAAGGCATGAACCCGGCCCTGTCACGCATTGTTTTCATGCTGCTTCTGGCCATCGTCATCGCCATTGCGATGAAGATTGTCGGAATTCTATTGATAACCTCGCTGCTCATCATTCCGGCAGCGACGGCACGCCGCTTTTCCTCCACGCCCGAGCAGATGGCCATTCTGGCCTCATTGATCGGGGCCGCGGGGGTTATCGGCGGGCTTTATGGTTCCATTCATTTCGACACGCCATCCGGCCCTTCCATCGTGGTCGCGGCGCTTGCCATTTTCATTTTGAGCCTGCTACCCCTACATAAGAGGGAACAGGCATCACCGAAACGGATCGCTGGACAATGAGCACGCATCACCATCATCACGCCTCGCAGGACCTGACCCGCAATCAGACACTGGTTTTCGACGTCTTGTCCAAGGCAGAAGGGCCGCTCAGCGCCTATACGATCCTCGACCAGTTGCGAGACGACGGTTTCCGCGCGCCGCTGCAGGTCTATCGCGCACTGGAAAAGCTGCTCGATTACGGGATGATCCATCGCCTTGAAAGCCTCAATGCCTTCGTTGCCTGCGCGCATCCGCAATGCCATCAGCAGGGTCTGGTGGCTTTCGCGATTTGCGAGAAATGCGGTCAGGTGACGGAATTCTCCGACGCGGCCATCGAGAATCTCGTCAGCGCATGGAGCCTTCAGAACGGTTTCAAGTCGCGCAAGACGACACTGGAGCTGCGCGGTCTCTGCGAAGCCTGCGGAGACCATTGAAGCATTTCCAGCAAAAGTGTGAAACGGTTTTGCGTTCGGAAATACGGAAAAAGATCATACTCAAACAGATACGAACCTGTTCAAGGTAACCATGTCCGAAGGTTCCCGGTTTAAAAAGTAACGCATCCGCAATCGAAACCTGCTAGATTAGCCTAGGGAAACTGCGCATCGTGCGTTCTGAAAATCGCTTCCGATTTTCAGGCTGATGCCGTGGGGAATAGCAGGTAAGATTTCGATATGGCACGGGTTAAGCCATCGCATGAACGTCGCAGGGAAGAGAGACAGCGTACAAGGCTGCGCTCCGGAAAGATTGTGGGCCTCGACGGACGGTTTATCATCGAATGCCAGTTCAGCGATATAGCACCACATGGCGCCAAGCTGAGAACTGTCGAAGTTCCCACGCTGCCCGAACGCTTCTGGTTGTTTGACGATTATTATGGGCGCGCACTTCTGGCCCGGACTGCCTGGCGCAATGGCCGTGAACTGGGTGTGGAGCTTGTATCTGACCCGGCAGTCGCACCGCTGGACGAAGAGCGCCTCGCCCAGCTTGCAGGAAAATATTATTCGCTGTGACTGACAGGCTCTGCGTTTGCCTGCTTCTCCGGCTCATGTTTGGCCGGTGCCGTCGGTGTCGGCGTGCCACGCATGTTCATGGCACGGATTTCTTCCGCCGAAATATAGTTGAACTGCTCGACCAGAAGATCCTTGATGACCGGCTCGGGGAACCGTGCATTGAGATCGGTGATGATCGAGGCGCGAACATCCTCAAAACTCACCTTCTCGACCTCCTTCGTATCCGAATAGCTGCCATAGAACTTGCGGAAGATTTCATCGCTGATGAAGAATTCGAGCGGCACGGTCAGCTTCTTGCGAATGTTCGAATCGACCGTGTAAACGAGCTGCGTCACCACATAACCGGCGACGCCACCATTCGAGATGATCGGCACGCTCATCACATCCGTCTTGACGTAATCCACGCCCCCAAAATTTTCGGCAAATCCGCCGGTTGCGGCCTGCGCCCCATCCGAAGATGAGGCATTCTGGCGAACCGCCATGAAAAGCGAGCCGAAAGCAACGGCGCAGATCCACAGACCGATGGCAATGATGCGGATCATCTTGCGTGACCGAGCCTCACGCTCTGCATGCTGTAGGTGCCATCAGCTTCCTGCGTTTCCAGCGCACCGCGAATGAGGTCGGCCAGTTCACCGACAGCACGCAGATGCAGTTGCAGCGCTTCGCAATTCTTCTCGAGCTTCTGCTTCAAACTGTCGAGCAGCGGCTGAAGCCGCTTCATCGTCGCCGGTTCGGCAGCGCTGGCGGCTTTCTTGATCGCCTTGTTGAAATCGTAAAGCCCACGGCTTTTGCGGGAGTTGATTTCCGCCAGATCCGGATTGCCGCCTTCCAGCAGAAGACGCGTTTCCGTATCGATGACATCTTCCAGACGTTGGATTGCCCGCACGACCGGCTTCAATGTGGGGTTCTCGGCCGGTTCCTCTGCCAGCGCCTGACCCGGTTCGCTCGTCATAGCGACGATTTGCGAATCCTCTGGCGGCAGGCTGTTTTCAGAGCTTGTCTCGGTCATTTAGGGGTCCTCAATTATGAAGCATGGCGGACGCTTGTCATAGCGGGCCAATCAGCCGCGCGCGCTGTCCGTATCGCTGTTGTTGTCTAGAGCGGTCCCGGCAGAATAGAGCCCTGGGAACCGCTCTATCTCTTTATTTTTACGCATGTCTTTTTCCCAAAACCGGTTCCCACTTTTGGGAGACATGCTCAAGCTGCTTTTGAATGAGCTTGCGTTCGAAGCCATGCACGATGTCCTTCGATACGCCATTCTGGCTCACACTTTCTCCCAGATTATTGATCACGTCTCCTAACGCTATCGTCGTCGGCGCGTCTGCCCGCCCGTTGCGCGCCGCCTGTTCCTCAAGCAACTTGGCAATGCCGACACCGCCGCCATCCGCCATCTTGTTTGCCATGGCTTCCGCCATCATGGACTTCCAGTATTCACCGGCAATCCCCTTCCCGAAGGTCGCCGTCGTGTCACTGGTGAACATCGACTGCACGAAAGATTGCAGCATGAAGGCCTCAAACTTGCGGTAGGCCGGATTGGCCACATTTTGCGCATCCGGCCGCACGCTGACCCCAGCCGCAAGGCTGTCGGAAAAACTGGCGAAGTTATCCCGCGTCAGTCCATTCCCGGCGGCGGATGCCGCCATTGTGGCTGCCCCGGAGGATGCCACCATGGTCCCGGATACGGACGGCGCTTTCAACCGTTCCGCTGCCATACGATAGGCTTGCGGATCGGCGGCACGCGCCACGTCCATCACCAGATCTGACGGCGGGTTGATCGCCATGCATCTCTTCCTTCTTTTAGAGCGTCGATCTGCTTGCATCAGATCGGCGCTCTAAGGGCTAATACTGCCGCGCATCTTATCCAAAAACCGCTTCGCACTTTTCGGGATGCGCTTTGTTACTTGCACCATAATGGGTCAAACTTGACTGAAACTTGTGCGTGCGTTCAGCCTCGATTTTGCGCTCAATCAAGGTTTTGCGGCCTATTTGTCGTTTTCCGGCTAATAAATTCCTCGATCAGGCTGGAAAGTTCGCGTCGTTCGCGATCATTTTCAGCATCCGTCAGGCGATCTTCCAGCAACTCGACACGTCTTTGTTCCTGCAAAAGTGCTTTGCGTTGTGATTCGAGACGCTGCTCAAGCTGCTGCGATTCGGTAGCGTTATTGCCGAGGCGCTTGATGAGCAACGACGGATCGATATTAAGCGCATCGCCATCATAGCGGCGATCCTGCATGGCGATCAGCGCCTCTCGCTCTTCATCCAGCGCGCCCTTGCGCGCATTGGCTGCAGCAAGAGCCTGTTCCAGCCGGGCGCTTCCGAGCTTTTGCAGTTCGATGAGCTTCTTGAGATTGCGCGGATTCGTCATAGCTGACCTCAAAACAGCTCGCGAAGCTGCGTCGCAGTTTCGTTGGTGAAGAAACGCAGGAGTTCCGGCAGGATGAAGTAGACCACCAGCAGCCCTCCCCCCAGCACGAATGGCATCGATACGAAGTAAACGGGTATGGTCGGCGTCAGCTTGTTCACCAGACCGATGGCGAAGTTGACGAGAATCGCAAAAACGATGAACGGCGCTGCGATACGCAGCGTTGCCAGAAACGCCGCCGAAAGCGCATCGGTGAAGTCGATCATCGCCGCATCGGGGCGAAACTGCCCGTCAACCGGAATGGCCACATAGGAATTGAGCAGCGCCCGGAAGATTTCCAGATGCATATCGGTAATGAAGAACAGGAACAGAGCGCTGAAAGTGACAATGGTTGCAAGTGTCGCCTGCGGTTCGCTTTCGGTAATGGCATCGGCAGGAGAACCGGAATAGCCGACTGAAACCGCCATGGTGCTGGCCATGAATTGCAGCGCCCAGAAATAGATATGCGCCAGAATGCCGATCACCGCGCCGACGAACATTTCGCTCGCCATCAGGCGGAACAGGGTCCACGGCTGCCCGGCATCGACAACGGTAACGATACGCTGCAACACCAGCGGCAGGACCGCGAATGAACAGGCCAGTGCGATGTAGAGCCTGACCTGCAACGGAACACGCGCGCTTGAAAGCCCCGGCATCAGCATCAGGCACGCGCCGATGCGGCAGAACGCCAGAACGGCGGCCAGGATGATTTCGTTGAGCGGCAGTTGCGCGATCGGCACTCAGGCCCCTTTCCGCGTATGAAGCAATAACTACTCCCCTCGCCCTTCGAGACGCCAAGCCTCGACAAGCTCGGCATGGCTCCTCAGGATGAGGGGTGTGGACGCTAGAACTCTTTCCTCATCCTGAGGAGGTGTCCTGAGCGGAGCGAAGGGAACCGTCTCGAAGGATCAGAGGATCGACGAACGCTGATCTCCTATGAAATCGCCCCGAGCGATTTCACCTCCACGCCACGCGCGATTTCAACATGGGACAGCACCGGCAGGGTGGCGAACAGCCGCTCGATAATCATGCGAATATACGGTCGCGCTTCCGGTGACGAAACCAGCACGAAACGCTCGCCATTGTCGAAATGCTTGCGAATGACGGTGGAGGCCTCCGTGCCGAACTGTTCCAGCAGGCGCGGATCGATGTCGAATTCCACGATTTCGCCCTTGGCGTCACGCTTGAGGCTCTGGTGGAAAACCAGGTCCCAGCGATTGCCGAGGCGCAGAACATTCAGCACGCCATTGTCGGAAAGATCGCCGCAAATCTGCTGCGCCATGCGCATGCGGACATGCTCCACAATCATTTCCGGGCGGCGAACGAGCGGCGCGATTTCCGCAATAGCTTCGAGAATCAGATGCAGGTTGCGGATGGAAATGCGCTCGGCGAGCAGCAGCTTCAGCACCGCCTGCAGGCCCGAATAGGAAATATGCGACGGGCAGATATCTTCCAGCAGCTTGCGATATTCGGAGCCGAGACGGTCCAGCAGAATGCGCATATCCTTGTAGGAAAGAAGCTGGGCCAGATTGTTGCGAACGATTTCGCTCAAATGCGTCAGCAGGACCGAGAGATTATCCACGGTCATATAGCCGTCGCGGCGCAGATCGGACGCGAAGGTTTCCGGTACGGAATAGGCGCGCATGCCGAAGGCCGGTTCGCGCACTTCCTCACCCGGAATGGATGGAATCGGGCGGTCACCCAGCACGACGAGCGTTTCACCGACGCGCAGCTCGTGGCTGGCGACCGCCGTGCCGTGTATCTTGATGCGATAGCTTTTCGGCGGGAGCGCGATGTCATCCGTGACCTTGATTTCGGGGATGACGAATCCGTATTCCTGCGCAAACTTGCGGCGCATCTTGTTGACGCGGTGCGCCAGCTCCTGCTGCGATGCGATCAGGCGGGCGGAAAGCTGCTTGCCGAGGCAAAGCTCGATCTGGTTGGTTTCGAGCGACGCCTTGACGGAATTGCGCTCCTGCTCTTCCGCTTCGCGCTGCTTCTTGCCGGCCTCATTGGCTTCCGCCTCGCGCTGGCGCGCTTGCCGACGGGGCACGGCGATGCCGATGAAAGCCATTGCGCCACCCAGCATGAAGAACGGGAAGGCTGGCAGGCCCGGCATGATGCCGAGGACGAAAAGCAGCATAGCCGCGACCAGAAGCGCCTTCGGGTAGGCGCCAAGCTGGCCGAAAATCGCCTGATCGGCGGAGCCGCGCGTGCCGCCTTTCGACACCAGAAGACCGGCGGCAAGCGACACGATCAGAGCGGGAATCTGCGTGACCAGACCGTCACCGACCGACAGCTTGGTGAAGACGTCGGCGGCGTGCGCGATATCCATGTCGTGGCGCGTGGCGCCGATGATGATGCCGCCGAAAATATTGACGGCGGTGATGATGAGACCAGCAATGGCATCACCACGCACGAATTTGGAAGCACCGTCCATGGAGCCGAAGAAGGAGCTTTCCTCTTCCAGCTCGCGACGGCGGCGCTGCGCTTCCTTTTCATCGATCAGGCCGGAGGAGAGATCGGCATCGATGGCCATCTGCTTGCCGGGAATGGCGTCGAGGGTGAAGCGCGCGCCCACTTCCGCGATACGCGTCGCGCCCTTGGTGATGACGAGGAAGTTGACGATGATGAGAATGCAGAAAACGACCAGACCGATGACGAAGTCGCCGCCCATCACGAATTGCGAGAAGCCATGGATCACATGCCCGGCGGCGAGATAGCCTTCATTGCCATGGGTGAGAATCACGCGCGTCGTCGCAATATTGAGCGACAATCGCATCATGGTGGCGATCAGCAGCACCGTCGGAAAGGCGGAAAAGTCGAGCGGGCGCTGAATCCAGAGCGCAACCATCAGGATCAGAACCGAGAAGGCGATCGAAAATGCCAGGCCGATATCCAGCACGACAGCCGGAACAGGCAGGAAGAGCACCGTAAGGATAATGATGATGCCAACCGCCAGACCCATATCGCTGCCGGTCAGAAGTCCGCTTTTCATCAAGGGTTTAGCCGCTGCCTGCTGCACATCCGTCTCCTGTTACGGAGCGGACCTTAGCTTGCGAAGCTTGCGCGAGGCTGCGCGCTAAAACCCCTTCTCGATGCGGGAATAGGCCAGCAGCGTGAAGGAATTGATCTGCGCACCGACGAATGGGGCGGTCAGGGCCAGCACAACGAAAATGACGATGATCTTCGGCACGAAGGTCAGCGTCATTTCCTGTATCTGCGTCAGCGCCTGGAAAAGTGCGATGCCAATGCCTGCAAGCATGGCGGCAAGCACCGCCGGACCGCTTGCCATAAGCACGGTCCAGATCGCAGAATTGACGATATCTAGCGCGTCGGCTTCGTTCACCGCGTCGGTTCCTAGCTGATCTTGACGCCTGCGCCGATCATCAGCGTCTTGCCGTCTTCCAGTTCGGCCAGCATGCCGTTTGACTGGATGGTAACGGACTTCACGACGCCCGATATGCTGCCATCGGCATTGGTCAGCGTGCGGCCGATCCAGCCTTCGGCCTGTGTCAGAGACGTGTTGGCGATCAGCGTTTCAAGCTTGCTGTTCATCTGAACGGACTGCTCGACATTGGAGAATGTCGCAAGCTGCGAAACATATTGTGTCGCATCCATCGGCTGCGTCGGGTCCTGATTCTGCATCTGGGTCACCAGAAGCTTCAGGAAGGAATTATAATCGACGCTTGCCTTGTTGGCCGCAGAATTGCTGTTATTCGTCGTGTTGTTATTCGTCGTATTCGTGCCAACCGGCGATGTCGTGGTCATGGGTTTGCCTCCGCAGATTTCCGGGTTGCAGCCGCGGGCAAAGCCGGGCTTTCATGGCCCATCAGTTCGGCCTCGCGTGGATATTGCGCGCGAATTGTCTTGAGCGCCTCGAAGACACGCCCGTTATGAACCAGCTCGTCGACCAGCTTCAGCGCGTTCAGGATTTCCGCATCCTTGAACGTCGAGAACATGCCCTTCAGCATCTGCGCGAAAGTGGTGTGGGCCTGCTCTCGCATGGCCGGTTCGATCAGCATCACCTGCGCCGCGAAATAAAGCTGGCGCAGTGGCGTCGTCGTGTCCTCCGGCTGGAGAACATGATTTTCCAGAAGAAAGGTCGCATCGTTCAGAAGTTCGAGCGAAACCTTGCGGTCGGCTCTCAGTACTGCACCATTGATAAAGATTCTTTCACCCGCGCGCAGCGAAAGGCGAATGGCCGGCTTTCCGTTTGGGGTCATTTCAAAGCCCATCCCGGATCGACTGTGTGATCTCGATCAGCGTGGCGTAATCGTTGCTTTCGCCCTGGCGGATACGCTCGATTTCCTTCAGCACGAAAATACCGACGGAAATGATCGCGGCCTTCAGTTCCTTCGGCAGCACATTTTCCTCGGAGCCCAGATCGTCGATGATCGTGGTCCAGAGCTTTGTCGTGAAATAGGTCGCGTCAATCGCCTCGCGCGAGCCGCTGCCATTTTCCTTCGCTGCCTCGAGCATTGCGATGGAACGGTCGAACAATGCCCGTTCCCGTTCCTTGGCGCTCGCCATATCGTCATTCATGACATCTTCGTAGCGCATCTGATACATGGTTTCTCCGTCTATCAGTTCGGACGGGCTCGCATCATGCTGCGTCCGTCCTCATTTCATCTCAACTATCTGAGATAGTTGAGCAGGCTCATATTCTGTAGCTGGACCGTCAGCGAATAGGACGTTTCGATCTGCGTCTTCAACGCGTTGACACGCGTCGCCGCTTCATAAGGATCGACTTCCTCGAGATTGAGCACGGACTGGTTCAGGATCTTTTGCTGCGCCGCGATGCGTGTCGTCGCCGCCCCGGTGCGCGACTGGGCGAGACCGAGCGTCGTCTGCTCCGAAGTCGTTTCGGTGATCGCCGTCGTCGTCGTCTGCATGGCCTGATGCGTCAGGGCTTCGAAAGCCGAGTTGTTGAGGCCGATGGTTGCGAATTCGGCCACCATGACCGCCGACATGATCGTCTTGCGGAAACCGTCCGCATTGGCGGAAATCGATGTATCGGCAGTTTCGGTCGGCGAGATACGGCTCTTGATGACCGTGTCCGATGCATCCGACCAGTTTGCGGCCCAGTTGGCATCGTTGAACTCGTCGGCGAAATCGCCCTCCAGAAAGGCTTTCATCTCGTCGCCGGTGATGTTCGCCACCTGCGGATCGTCGATGGCAAAGCCGAAATGCGTCTGAAACGCCTGGCGCACAGCCGTCTGTGCTGCGCTGCCTTCGGTATAGTCGGCAACCGGCTTCACATCGGTGTTTACACCGGCAAAGATATATTCGCCATTATAGCTGGTGTTGAGCAGGCCGGTGACGGAGTTGAGAATAGACTTTGCCGACTTTGCAATCGTGGCAGCACTTTCGGCGGTATTGTTGGCGCCCGTCAGGTCGCCCAGAAAGTTCTGCGTGTTCTCGATGATCGTACCGGCAGCGGTCTGCGTCGCATTCATGCGCTGCTGCACCAGCTTGTTCATGTCTGTGAGCACGCTCAGGCGATCATATTCCTTGCGCAACGATACGGTCTGGCCGGACTTGGAGCCGAGCGACAGGCCGACATCGAACACGGTTCCCGTGGTCGCTTCCTGCTGCGCCTTCAACATTTCGGCCTTGTTCTTCGCCACAAGGGCTCGCAGGGCTGACGTTGCGCCATAGGTGGAAATCGATTGCGCTTTCATTGGCCTCATACCGCGTTGAGAAGATCATCGAGCATAGCGCTGATCGTGGTCAGCACCCGGCTCGATGCCTGATAGGAATGTTCAAGATCGAGAAGCAGCGCCATTTCGGTATCCATATCGACACCGTTGGCGTTGGAGAGGGCTGCATCTGCCTGGCTGGCAATCGTCGCATTATAGGAGAATTCGCTGTTGGCCTTCTGGCGCTTGCCTTCAAGCCAACTGATCGACGATGAGCTATAGTCCGTCAGGCTGGAATTTGTCGCCAGACCCGCCACCGAATTGAAAGTCATCGGTTCGGAAAACGCTTCATTAAGCGCGCGCAGGCGATCGCTGAAACCAGCCGCACCTTCGGTATTGTATTTGTAGTCAGGCCCGTTGGCTCCGCCATCACGCAGAAGAAGCGAACTGCCGCCTTCAGACGTAACGAAGGCCGAAGATACCTTGATGGTGCCTGCAATGCCTGCCGAGATGCCCGCGCCTGGAACATCCGGCGACCCGGCCCAACTGAACAGACCCGTCTTGTCTGCGCCAACGCCGGTCTGGTCGCTTTCGGCAAACATCGTCACCAGATTGCGTGCAATTTCGTCAAGCTGCATCTGGTATTGCGGGGCGATCTGGTCGCGCAACTGCAGCAAGCCGCTCAGGCGACCCGTTCCATAAGGCTGGTCGAATGTCTCGTGGTTGAGCGGAACGCCATCCACCAGCACCGCCTTGCCTGCAATGCCCGGCGCCAGCACGGTCGATTGCTCGAAGCTCACCTTGCGCGCCGTCGTCTCGAACAGCGTCACGCCGTTTTCAGCAAAAATGACCATGTCATTGTCGCCGCGCATCATGGTGGTGATGCCGATCTCGCCGGAAAGCTGCTTCAGGATCGAGTCGCGCTGATCCATATAGTCGGAGACATCGCGATTGGCCCGCGTGCCACCGACGATCTCCTGATTGACCTTTTCGAACTTGGCGAGAAGATCATTGATGTTGGCGACGGAATCCGCGATTTCGCGGTCCGCATCATTGCGCAGGGACTGGACCTGCTTGGTTCCGGCATTGAGCGCATTGGCAAGCGATTGCGCCGTGGATACGACACTGTCGCCGAGCGCGCTGTTGGAAGGCGATGCGGCATAGGTCTGAAGCGCATCGCGCAGATCGCCGATCAGGGCCGACGGCGAGCCGGAATAATTATCCGCCGAATAAAGCGACGAAAGGCGGTCAAGCCCGCCTGCGAGAATGGAAGAGGAAGAGGCCGTACTGTTCGACTGGATGAACTTGTTGAACAAGGCTTCATCCGCCGACCGGCTGATGCCCACGTAAAGGGAGCCATAAGGCCCCGATACGAGAGAAGCCGTGCGCCGGGAATAATCCGGATCGTTGGCGCCCGCAATATTGCGAGAGACAACAGAGGTCTGCTTGGACGTTGCCGCAAGCGAACTTTTGGCCGTCAGAAGAGCAGAACTAAGCGACATCTTACCCCATCCTACAAGTGCAGTCCCGAAGGGCGCGAAACGGTTTCGCGTCCGGAAATGCGGCTAAAACAAACACCTGGAAAGCCCCTGATAATTCCGCTGATATCGGAACTGCCCCGTGTGCGGACCGTGTCTGTTGCCTGAACGGTCCGTATTCTCAATGCGCCAGAGCATTTCCTGTTTTGACTGAATCATCGGAAATACTCTATCTATTTGTTTTTACGCATGTCTTTATCCCGAAACCGGTTCCCACTTTCGGGAGACATGCGCTAGTGGTCTGATTCCGGGAAAGGCTTTTCACCCTCTCCCGGAACAGTCCAACTTATCTCTTCAGATTGACCAGCACGTCCATCAGTTCGGAACCGGTCTGGAAGACTTTTGAATTGGCCGTATAACTGCGCTGCGCCTCGATCATGTCGGTCAGTTCCTGCGCAATATCGGCGTTGGATTCCTCCAATGTGCCCGACATGACCTTGCCCATGCCGTCGCTTTGCGGGAAACCAAGGCGGACATCGCCCGATTCCGCGCTTGGCAGAAACACGTTGCCGCTCACGACCGTCATGCGATCCGGGCTCGCGACATTGGCGAGCGGAATGCGCGCCAGAACTTTCTGCGTGCCGTTTTCGTAGATGGCGACGACCGATCCGTCATTGGCCACATCCACGCCCTTGACCGAAGATGGCGCCTGACCGTTAATCTGAGCCTGCGAGATCGTATAGTCACCGGCGCGCTGCGTCGATGCACCCAGATTGAGGTTGAGGTTCTGACCGCCATAAGGTCCAAGATCGACCGCAATGCCACCGGCAGACGTCATGTCGCCCGTTGTCGGATCGAATGTGAGCGTCGTCGGGCCACCGACCACTGCATCGTCGGCAGCATTCTTGACCGTGACGCTCCATTCATCCGCGCCGGTCTTGGTGAAATAGACGTCCAGCGTGATCTTCTCGCCCTTGTCATTATAGGAGATCAGCGACGTCTTGTGATTGAACTCGCCCGCCGCCGGGATCTGATCGGTAGACGGCAAATTGACCGTGAAATTGCCGGACGTGCTGGCCTCCGGCGGAAGTGCTGCGCTGTTGACATTGATGATGTTCAAGCCGGCCATTGTCAGCGCGCCAGCCGGATCGTTCGGGCCTGCGCCCAGCAGATAATAGCCGGCTGAATTGACCAGGTTGCCGTTCTTGTCGGGAACGAAGGAACCGGCGCGGGTCAGGAAGGTCGAGCCATCCGCTCCCTGCACCACAAAATAGCCGTTGCCGTCGATGGCAAGGTCAGTCGTGGAGGAGGTGGAACGGATGCCGCCCTGATCGGAAATGCCGTAGCGCACATTGGTCAGAACGCTGCCGGAATTATATTGTCCGCCAGTGCTGGGCAGAACGAGCGACGAAAACTGGGTTTCCGCGCGCTTGTAACCGACGGTGCTTGCATTCGCGATGTTGTCAGCGACCGCCGACAGGCGGTTTGCCTGCGCGTTCATTCCCGAAACACCGGTCCGCATCATACCGTAGAGGCTCATTGGCAGCTCCTGATTAGTTGTAGCAACCAGCTCTAAGTCTGAAACTTTCAAGCTGGAATTCGTAAAACCGAGCGGTGGAATCGGCGCGGCGACCCACTCATCCGCGATAAAGCTAAAGGACCACGCTTGCGTGAAACTGTAGCCTCGGGATTTTCTACGCTTTTACTGGGGGACCGACGCGATTCCGGAAATTCGTAAAAAGGCTCGAAATCGCGATACTGGGGAATGCGGAAGATGCAGCTATATCACTCGATATTGATGCAGTAGCCGAGGAAGCGCTTGGAATCGATCGGATCGAAACCCATCTGCTCACGCAGCTTCTTGCGCAACTTGCTGATATGGCTTTCAACGACGTTCTCTTCGACTTCACTGTCGAAAATGCCGTAGATCGCGCTGAAAATCTGCGCCTTGTTGAGGCGGCGACCGCGATTGGCGATCAAATATTCCAGAATGCGGCGCTCGCGGCGCGGCAGCGGAAAATCGATACCGTTGATCTGCGGGTCGCGGCCATCGGAGAAAACACGGATCGGGCCAAGCTCGGTGCCGCTGTCGTTGGAAGCGGCGGACGCGCCTGCGCGGCGGCGGATCGCATTGATGCGCGCAAGGATTTCACGCACATGCACCGGCTTGCGGACAACATCGTCAACTCCGGATTGAAACAGCTCAAGCGTATGTTCCAGTGACGGGCGGTCGTTGACGGCGATCACAGGCGCCTTGCAGCGTTCACGAATCCGGGCCGGAAGCCGATGCTGATCCGCACATTCGCCAATCAGGAAGGCCTCGACAGCCATGATATCCTGCTGCGGAACGCTGTCCACCCATTCATCGAAATCGGTAGGGGTAAAACCCGTTGTCGTGATGCCCTCGCGACCGAACCAGGAAGAGTACCCTTCAGTCACTAAATCTCTGTCGTCTACGACAACAATCATCGGCCCGCCTTCCGAATCAATATGTTAGCCCAAGCAAGATAGAAATAACTGGCGGAAGGAATCAGCAACAATGGCAATATATTGCCCGCAATATATTGGGAGGTAAATTAGCATATTATAATTTATGAGGAATCGCGCTGATTGCAAAGCGTCTACCTCTTTAGACGTAAGAACCTTAACCGGATGTTAACGGCTCACAAACTTTTACGATTCTTTACAAGGGCTTAAAAATCCACCCGCTAATTTAGTGCATATTAGGCACACCAATCAGAGGTTGAGTGCTATTCAGTCGGGTGCACCTGACGATCTGTTACAACCTGTAAAATTTTAATGGATTGCTGTTCAGCCGAAGCAGAAGCTTCGCGCCTGCGTCGTCCAGTTTCCGAAGCCGGAGGCGACCATATTCGTCATCACGCGACAGACGTAACGCTTCTGGGCGGGGTCGTTATTCGGGCCTGCGTGATAGCGCGCGACAGCCATCGTCCAGTTGCCCTCGCGCTGCCGAAGCTGCTTTAGAAAACGAGCCGCATAATCGACATTCAGGCTTGGCATCAGCATCGCGGCGACCGACGGAAATTCCTTGCCGTGATAGTGGTAATTGATCTGCATACAACCGAGGTCGATCAGTTTCGCACCTTCGGCCCGCACCTCGTCGAAACGTCTCACCGCTGCCATCTGCGACGGCATGAATTCGGCACGGCCTTCAATGTTCATCGCATAGGGTTGCAAGGAATTCTTGCGGCCGGTTTCCGTGAGGCCGACAGCATAGAGGATGCCGAGCGGAACATCGTAGCGGGCAGATGCCCGGTGCATTTCACGCTCGCAGATATTTTCGGCGCGGGCCGGGTTGCTATCAGACAACCAGGCCGCGGTTGCGACCATCATTGCGAGAAGTGCCGTTCCCGCTGTCCTGAGCGGCTTGCATGTCCGAACGCTCGTGTCCTGCCTGACCGGATTCGCCATTCTGCCTGCCCTCACCGCCCATAAAACCAGCCTGCGCCTGGGCGCCGTTTCGCCCGTCGAAGCCTTGCTGCATGTTGAAAGCCTGCTGCTGGCCCGGTTGCTGGCCACTGGCCTGTTGCTGGCCCGCATTCTGCGATGCCTGCGCCTGCTGCACGGCACCCGCCGCGTTGCGGTCGGCGACGGTCACCGAAATTTTCGCATCGTCTGCAATACCTGCCGCCTTCAGGGCTTTCTCGATCATCGAGCGGTCGGCAGCGAGCGCTTCCGCCCCATGGGTCTTTTCAGCGACGAGATGCACCTCGACACCTTCCGACCCCACGCGAATGCGGGCCGTCACGGCGCCAAGTTCCACCGGATCGAGCCTGATCTGCAAGGTCTTGACCGCGCCGAAGCTGCGCTCGGAAACCACCTGAATGTCTGCAATCCGGGCCGCCGCCTGCGATGGCGTGGTGGCTGCCTTGATGTCCGCAGGCGCACTGCCCTTTGTGGTTGGCTGCTGCTGGATATCGGTTCTGTCAGGCATCTGACCCGACTGCTGCTGCGCCTGTCCCTTATCTGCTTTCAGAAGGCTGGCGAGATCGTCCCCGGAACTTTCGGCCTGACTATCGCCGGTAGCCGCCGGTGCTTCCCGATTGGTTGCCTGATCCGGTTTGGCGCTGGCCGATGGGGTTGCCGCCGTCTTCGAAGACACCGGTTCAGGCGAGCGTTTCTTCTGATCAGCCTGTAGCTCGGCCTGTAGCTCGGCTTGCAGCTCGCCCCCCTGCCCTTCGACCTGTTTCGGGTCGATGTCTTTAATTAAGGCAGAAAGCGGATCCGTGGCATTTGTATCGTTTTTCGCAGTATTCGGCGTGGAAAAGCCGCGATTTGCCCCCTTCAAATCAGGCGAAGAAGCGTCCAAAGAAAGGAGATTTTGTGGCAGGGCAAACAGGGCGACCGGCTTTGAACCTTCCTCATCCTTCGCATCTGCCTCATCCGAACCCGCATTGGCTTCGCTGTCATCCTTCTTCTCGACCTTGCCCTGCGGCCTTTCGAGAAGTGAACTGAACAATTTTGCCGGATCAGCATTATCCTGTCCCTCACCCTCGGCTTTGGCCTGGGAAGGACCCCAATTCCGGGCGAGCGAAGCAAGGCGGCTGGTGGAGTTCAGCAAAATATCAATGCTCATTGAACGGTCTTTCCTAGCAAGGCATCGATCTCGGCAAGCTTGCGCCGCGCATCTTCCATCGTTTTCTGCAAGTCGTCTTCCGGCTGGTTCTTGACCGGCTTCATGCTGATTGCCACCGGGGTCGGCTCAGGCTTTACGGCCTCATGCCCCTGCGAATCCGCCACGGCCATCGAAGGCACATCCCGTTCGGTGAGGGCCGGTTTTGCAGGCGGCAAAGCATCTGGAGTGCGCGTAACCACCGTGCCGACAGCTTCGGCGGCCTTCAGCAATTTCCGGTCACGCTCCTGCAATTTGTCGGGCGAAATCTGCGACAGCTCGCGCAGCGCGCTACCCGCCGAATCCGAAGCCACATCGCTTGCAGCCGCATAAAGATTGGCGCGGGTGGGGTCGGCTTTCAGTCTGTCGGCAAGCTTTTTCGCCTCAGATGACATGAACCGTGCCCGTTCCGTCTGACCATCGACGAGCGCGCCGCGCGCGATTTGCAGATAAAGCGAATATTGCATCACCGGATCAGCCGATCCGATCAGTTTTGCCAGTTCCGCATTGCCGATACGGTCGTTGAGCTTCACTGCGGCATCGACAAATTGCGCCATGAAATCACGCATATAGGGCGAACGCGGAAAGCGCTGGAGATAGTTTCGCGACAGGAGCCTGATCTTGTCGGCATCGCCAAGCTTGGCTGCAATCGGCATCGAACGACGGATCGCCGCTTCCTCGAACAAGGTGCCCGGCGCTTCAAGCCGCACCTGATCGAGCCGCATCAAGGCCGTCGCCGGATCGAAGGCGGTCATCTGGCTGGCGGTTACGAGCACGATGGATGCCTTCAGTTCCGCCGGAACATCGGCTGACAGGGGAACCGAAAAAAGCTTCACCACTTCAATTGTCTGGCCGGAAGCATAGGCCAATGCGCCCTTGACCAGTTCCGGCGGCACCGCATCCGTCTTGAGGTCGGCAAGAACCTTGCGCACCGCTTCCGGATTACCGCCGTTGAAGAGATAGATGATCGCCGCATAGACATTTTCCGGATTGTTCCAGACGTCATTCGACGTTCGGCCCATATCCGCACTGACAAAGCCCAGAAGCTTGTTCAGCATCACCACCGCTTCCGGCTTTCCGGCAACAACCTGATCCTGCAACATGCGCAGCGAACGCACGAGCTTGTAGGGTTCCAGCACTGGCAGCGTACGGGTCTCGGCCAATGCCTGCATTTGCGCAATGGCTGGATAAGCCGCTCCCACCAGGGAGAAGCCTGCAACACATGCCAGCAAAGAGCGCATGGCGAGCTGCTTCCCGGATTGCCTCATGGAGCGGACTTCAGGAAAATATCGATGCGGCGGTTCTCAGCCGCATTCGGATCGTTAGTGTTCTTGGGCTGGCGGTCGGCATAGCCTTCCACACGCAGCACACGCTTTTCATCAAGCCCGCCCCGCACCAGCATATAATAAGCCATCTGCGCGCGCGCCGAAGACAGACGCCAGTTGTCATAGGTCGCGCTCTTGAATGGGCGGGCATCCGTATGTCCGCTGATGATGACTTCGCCCGGCTGGCGCGCAATCACCTGCGCTATACGCTCCAGCATCTGCACCACGCGGGCATCCGGCTTGGCCGATCCTATGGTGAACATGCCATAGTCGATCTTGTCGGTGAGCTGGATCATCACGCCGCCATCGAGTGGAACGACCGTCACATCGGGCATTGGCTCGGCCTTCTTCGCCTCAGCGCCTTCTTTCGCGGCTTCGCCCTCAGCCGCCTTTTTCAGGTCGGCAATCAACTGTTCCTGCGTCTCTGCGGGTTTTGCAGCCTCTTCCGGCTTCGCCTGGGCTGCTTCCGGCGTGGGTGGCGTGGCAGGCGCAGCATCGGGCGGCGTCAAATCATCGACGGCCTTGCTGGACCAGTAATCCGGGCTGAACGGATCGCGATAGGCTTCGCCGCCTTCGGCACCGGTAGCAGGGCCGGATTGCGACGTGCCGCCATCGCCCTTGGCGGACTGGTTCTGCAGAACACCCGTTTCATGAGCCAATTCCGAGAGGACTGCATAGGGTTCGCGGAAAAGCTGGCGCTCTTCCTGGTCGCTTGGCGGAGAAACAGTCGTGTCGTTGATGACCTTGGTGCTGTTTTCGATCTGCTGGTCGCTTTCATAGCGAACCTTGCCGTCTTTCTTCTCGACATCCTGCACGCCCTTGGGGCTTGAATGCCGGTCCATCAGTTTGACGGGATTGAAATAGCTGGCAACCGCTGCCTTGGTTTCCTCATTGGCGGCATTGATGAGCCACATGACGAGGAAGAAGGCCATCATTGCAGTCATGAAGTCGGCATAGGCGATCTTCCACACACCACCATGATGGCTGTCATGATCGTCGTGCCCGCCCCGGCGAACAATGATGATCTCACGTTTGGTTTCGGGATCGATGCTCATTGAACCGCAGCCTTCAATTCTTCAAGAAGCGGCGCGATGCGCGTTTCAAGCTTCCGGTCGCCAAAGGAAAAGGAAAGTTCTTCCGCTCCGGTTTCTGAAAACCGGCAGCCTGACGGCAACAGGGCCGCATGATCGCGAAGCGGTGCAACCAAACGCGCCGGGCCGGAGATTTCCGGTGCTTCGCCATCAAGCGCCAGCGCCGCAATGCGCCGCGCAAATTCCGCGACCGCCTCACGCTCCATCTTTTCCGCCAGCAAAGGCATCAGGATTTCGGCGATCTGGCCGGAATAATTTCGCTCAAGCGCGGTCAGTGCTTCGGTCAGGCTGCCCGCCAGGAGCAAGGCCTGCTCACGCGAGAATGCAGCACGCAAGGTCTCGATTTCGGTCTCGTGCTCGCGGACAAGCCGTGCCTTCTCGGCCTCGTAAAGCGCCTGTGCTTCCCTGTGGCCGTCCTCGCGCCCTGCTTCGAATGCCAGGCGCTTTTCTTCTTCGATGGCGATGATGGCGGCGACTTCCGCCTGCTCGGCAGCGGCGGCTTTTTCAGCCGAGACGGGGCGCTTCGCTCCATCACCGCCCGCCTGTGGCGAGGGCGGTTCTTTCAGCGGTTTCGGCGGCGCAGGCGCGGCAATGATCTCGACCGCCTCATCCTCGATATGATGGGTCGAAAAATCGGGAAGATAACGGCTGAGGGAAAGCGCGCTCATCGTCAGGCAGCCTCAAGCTCCGGCATGGCCGAAGCCTTTACGGCCGATTCCCTCAATGGTTGGGCTTCGCGGCTGGCGGCGGTTTCGTGAATCCACTGCTTGAGAATGGAGGCGACGCGCTCCTCATCCATGTCGATCATCTGTTCCAGACGCAATTTGGCAGGCATGCGCATGCGCTGGCGAAGATCGCTGAGGCTGGTCTTCATCTGGTCGGCATAGGCTTCCGGTCCGCCGATAACGGCCTGCACGCCTTCACCAGCCGCCTGACCGCCGACGAAATTCGGCATCGCCACTTCGCTCGTCTCGCGGACTGCTACTTCCGTGCCGGTTGGCTTGGCATTCTGGTCACGCAGCAGCGGACGCAGGCCGAACCAGATCAGGAGACCGACGGCGGCAAGAATGGCGAGCGCATTGACATAGGAACCGCTCTGGCGAAGCACCGTATCTGTCCATGGCGTGGAGACCGGCTCCATATCGGCACCGGCAGGATCCAGGAAGTTCACCGCCGTCACATTGATGACGTCACCGCGATCCGCATTCAGACCGGCAGCGGTTGCAACGAGATCACGGATCTTGGTGATCTGCTGATCGACAAAATTGGCTGGCGGCGGCGTGGTTCCCGCCGTTTCCAGAAGCCGCGCCTGATCGATGACCACGGCAATGGACAGCCGTTTGACGGCATAGCCGTCGCTGACAGTGGAAACCGTCTTGCTGTTCATTTCGTAATTGGTCAGTTCCTCGCGGCGGTCGGTCTTTTCCGTCGAGCTTTCGCCATTGCGGTTCTGGATTTCTTCCTGCGGAATGTTCTGTTCGACGCCGGTTGCATTGTCGTTGCGATTGTTGCGGGAATCGCCGCTTTCACGGACGACACGCACGGAACGCTCGACGCGGGATTCAGGATCGTAGGTCGTCTCGTTGATCTGGCGGCGGTCCGTATCGAGTACGGCCTGAACGCTCGTCTGGAAATGGCCAATGCCGAGATAAGGCGCCAGTGCCTTGCGAATGCTGTCATCCACATTGCCCGCAACCTGTTGCTCCAGAGAAGCGGTCATGAGGGCTGCGCCATTGGCGGCTTCGCCAGCCGATGCCAGCAGGCGGCCGTTGGTGTCGAGAACAGTGACGGCAGAAGCATCGAGAGATGGAACGGCGGCGGCGACCAACTGGCGGATGGATTGGGCGGATTCGGCAGCAAAGCCGCCTTCGGCGCGGATGACGACCGAAGCCGATGGCTTCTGGTCACCGCGACGGAACGAACCCTTTTCGGCCAGGACGATATGAACGCGGGCAGCTTTCACGCCACGAATGGCCTGGATGGTACGGGCAATTTCGCCTTCCAATGCGCGCACGCGGGTGATTTCCTGCATGAACGAGGTGAGGCCGAGCGAACCCATATTGTCGAACAGCTCGTAGCCGGCATTGTTCGAGGTCGGCAGGCCCTTTTCGGCCAGATACATACGGGCATTTTCAGCCTTGCCGATGGGCACGAGGATGGACGAGCCGTCTGCCTTTACGTCGAAGGGAATGCCTGCTTCACCGAGCGCAAGGCCCATGCGGTTCACGTCGTCGCGCGAAAGGCCGACATAGAGCGTCTCATAGGATGGGCGGCTCAGATAGATGCTCGTATAGAGGATCGCGCCCATGAGAGCCGCGCCCACAAGTCCGAGCGCGATGAGTTTTCGCGCGCCGAGCTTGCCGAGCGTACCCTTGAGCTGTTCGATCAATTGCTGGAAATTCTGCTGCATCCACACCACCGCCATAATGATGGATGCAAACTAGCCCGCGAAGCTTGCGCGAAAGTGGCGGCTGATGAAGCAAGTGCTTTCGGAAACTGGAAATGAGCGCAAAGAATTGGGGCGCGGAATAAATCCCGCGCCCCGTTTTCCGCCCAAAGACATCCGATCCGATCAGGCCGGTTCGGATGCGAACCCCTGATTTGCCTGAGAACTCGCGAGCGCCGGCAACCCG
>Ga0182737_1001192_pt1 | contig 27207 bp, 21 predicted proteins | sample eDN5th30CBELigOP_FD_128878 | JGI IMG/M metagenome (GOLD analysis project Ga0182737, IMG submission 128878) | Enriched Organic Plus compost microbial communities from Emeryville, California, USA - eDNA 5th pass 30_C BE-Lig OP (version 2) (version 2) ... | reverse complement strand
TGGTCTTCACGTTCACCGACAAGGCGGCGGGCGAGCTCCGCGAGCGGATCCGGGAGCAGCGCGACCAGATGGGCGCCGACTTCTCGATGGGCTCCCTCTGGGTGGGCACGTTCCCCTCGATCTGCGCCCGGATCCTCCGGGCCCACCCCATCGCCGCGGGGGTCGATCCGGCCTTCGAGGTGATCGACGACGTCGTCGCTTCCCGGCTGAAGGAACGGGCGTTCGAGGTCGCGCTCGGGCGGACCACGGAACGGCCCGAGGCCGTCGCGCTGCTTGCCCGGTTCAACCAGCTGACGCTGAAGACGGGGATCCAGAACGCGTATGAGCGGCTTCGCGCCGCCGGGGTCGCCGAGCCGGAACTACCGCCTGCCCCCGCCGTGAGGCCTCCGGCCGAGATCCACGCCGACGTCCTCGCCTCCGCGCGGCGGACCCTGGGCGAACCGGACCTGAAAGCGTCCTGCGTGGGCCGCATCGAGACCCTGGTCGACCACCTCGGCACGGTGCCCCCGGACGAATTGACCTTCGACCGCCTGGAGGAGGCCGGCTTCTACAAGAACTCCGCCGCGGTCCCGGAACTCCAGCGGGTCGTGAACCGGGCCCGGACCGAGCTGCGGACGGCCGAGCTCGGCCCGCCCTACTGGGAGGTGCTGGGCGAGCTGCTGGGGAACTATTCGACGGCGTACGCCCGCGCCAAGGCCTCCCGCGGCGGCATGGACTTCGAGGACCTCCAGCTCCGCGCGCTCGGTCTGCTCCGACGCAGCGAGCCCATCGCCGAGGCCTACCGGGATCAGTTCGACGAGATCATGGTGGACGAGTTCCAGGACACGAACCGTCTGCAGATGGACCTGATCGAGCAGCTCCGCGGGCCCGGCACCTCGCTCTTCACCGTGGGGGACGAGATGCAGGCGATCTACGGCTTCCGGTACGCGGACGTCGAGCTGTTCCGGCAGCGCCGAGATGCGGACGGCGTATCGGTGCTCTCGCTCTCAGCCAACTTCCGTTCCGAGGCCCAGGTGATCGGGGCCGTCAACGAGCTCGGCGGCAGCTTCGAGGAGCTGATCGCGGGGCTTCGCACGTCCGACGAACCCGGGGGCCCGACCGGGGGGACGAGACACAAGTTCTCGCCGCTCCGGGTGGGCCGGGAACCGTCGGAGGGGCCGGAGCCCGGCGTGGAGATCCTGATGACCCAGAAGGAGGCGTGGCAGGACGCGGACCTGGGACCGCTCTCGCCGCCCCCCTCCGAGGACCAGCACTCGACCAAGACCCGCGGTCAGCACGAGGCGGAGGCCCTCGCCCTCGCCCGCCACGTCCGCTCGGCCATCGAGGACGGCGTCCCGCCCGGGGAGATCGTGATCCTGTTCAGGGCGAAGACCCTCATGTGGCTCTTCGACGCGGCCCTGAAGCAGGTGGGCGTCCGACCCTACGTCGTGGGCGGGACCGGATTCTGGGAGACCCGCGAGGGGGTGGACCTGAGGGCGCTGCTCGCGACCATCGCCAACCCGTACGACGACGAGTCGCTGATCGGCACCCTGGCCGGCCCCGCCTGCGGCCTGAGTCCCAGCGCGCTCTGGCTGCTCGGCCGGCGAAGGCGGCCGGAGCAGCCGCTGTGGCCGACCGTGGTCGCCCTGGCTCCGGGCGACCAGGAGGTCGGGGCCGAAGACGTGGAACGGGCTCGGGAGTTCGTCGGGGTGATCGAACGGCTCCGGTCCCGCCAGGCCTCCCTCCCCCTCTCGGAGGTGGTGCGGTACGCCGTGACCGAGACCGGCTACGACCTCGTCAACCTGATGCGCGATCCCAGCGGGGCCGGTCTCGCCAACCTGGGCCGGGTCGCCGAGATCGCCGCCGAGTACGAGGACGCCGAGGGCCGTGACCTGCGGGGGCTGGTCCGATGGATCGAGGACAGCGCCCGGCTCGATTCCGAACAGGCGGTCGCGACCGAGGACGAGGAGTCCGACGTGGTGCGGCTGATGACGATCCACAAGTCGAAGGGGCTCGAGTTCCCGATGGTCTGCGTCGCCGATCTCGGGCGCGACTCGAAGTCGACCTCCGAGAGCGTCTTCTGGATCGCGCCCAGGATCGACGACCCGGGCCGGTTCGACGTGGGGCTGCGGCTCCCCGAGCCGGGCGGCGACAGCGTCGACCTCTACGACTGGCCCGAGCTGAAGGAGCGCTCGCGTCTGGACCTGACCGATGAGGAACTGCGGATCCTGCACGTCGCGCTGACCCGCGCCCAACGGCGCCTCGTGCTGAGCGGGATCGCCGACCTGGACGAGGTCGCAAGGGCTTCCGAGGCGAACTCGGCGGCGACGCGGATCACCCAGGCGTACGACGTGAACGAGCCGATCGAGGTCCCCACCCCGCCGGGGCTCGAGACGCTGGCCTCGCCGCCGGGCCCATCGACGATCGCCGTCGAGCTGATTCGGCCGGACCGCGCCGCGGAGCTGGCCGAGGAGTTCGTCGTCGAGGCCCGGGGGTCGAATCTCGAGGCCGGCGGCGAGCCGCTACTCCGGCGCCCCGAGGGGACCGGCCTCCCGGAGGTCCCCCTCTCCTACTCGGCCCTCGCCTTCTACCGGGAATGCCCGGCCCGCTTCTATGCGACCCGGGTCCTGAAGCTCGACGAACCGGGGAGGGCCGAAGGGTCAGCGGCCCAGCTCGACCCCGAGCGGGAGCTCCGGGAACCCGTCGACGCCACCGCGTTCGGGCGCGGCGTCCACCGCGCGCTCGAGGCCCTCCCCGGACGGAACTGGCGTCCCCCGACCGACCGGGAGATCGGATCGGCGCTCGCGCGGGAGGGGACCGACTCCCCGGAGGCCCTGACCGAGGCGAGAACGATGATCGAGGGGTTCCTCGGTTCGGGTCTCGCCGCCGAGGTCCGGGGCCACGGCGTGGACGCGGAGGCCGGCCTCCTGGTCGACCTGGACGGAGTGATGGTCCGGGGCTTCGCCGACCTGCTCGTGCGTCGGCCCGACGGTCCCCTGGTCCTCGACTACAAGACGAACCGGCTGGAGGGGACGTCGGTGGACGAGCTGATGGAGGAGAAGTACGACCTCCAGGGCGATCTGTACGCCCTGGCCGTCTCGCGCGCGTTCGGCGGCGACTCGGTCGAAACGGCCTTCGTCTTCCTGCGCGATCCGGCGAACCCGGTGCGACGCCGGTACGACGCGGAAGAGCTCCGGAGGGCCGAGGCCCGCATCGGCGGGATGGTCGGGGACATCGCGGCCGGGCGCTACCTCGGCGGACCGGGCGCGCACCATCCTCCCTGCGGCCGGTGCTGGGCGTGCCGCCTCCTGCGGCGGCGGATCGAGGCCGCTCAGAAGGGCACGTCGGGCTCGGGCGGCAGCGGCTCGGGCGGCGACGAGTCGTCCTGAGCCGGGCCGGGCGTGCCCTGCCCGCCGAGCGACGCCGCCAGGTCCTCGAGCTTCAGCTCCTTCAGGCCCTCGTCCACGGCGGCCAGCTCCTCGGCGCAGAAGGCGATCAGCCCCTTCGCCTCCTCGCAGAGCTCGAGCGTCTCCCGGAGCTGGGCCTCCCCGGAGTCGAGCCGGTGGATGATCTCTTCGAGCCGCGCGGTCGCCGACTCGTAGGTGTGGTCACTCATCTTCCAGTCCTTCCATCCTGATCTGCTCGAACTCTCCCGCCTCCTCATTCTGGCGGGGCCGGCGGCGTCGACCGCCCCCGACGGTGGCGTCGACCCCGCCGTCGGCGAAGAGGATCCTCAGCGCGGCCGCGCGCCGGGCCGCCGCCGAGTCGACCACCGGTTCCCCCGACCGGTCCTCGACCCTGGCGTAGCCACGCTCCAGCGTACGCTGCGGGTCGTGGGCCCGGAGTGCCATCTCCTCGGTGCGCAGCCGGCGGCGCCCCTGGTCGAGGCGGCGCGCGACCTGGGTCGCGAGTTCGCGCGGCGCGGTGGCGTTGCTCGCGCGGGCCGACGAAACCGACCGGGCGGCTCGGGACACGCCGGGCACGAGGCCCCTTTCGAGGAGCCGGCGAGTCTCGTCGCGGCGGGCCCCGACGCCCCGGACCGAGGCGGCGCGGATCTCCCGCGTCTTCTGGTTCAGCCTGGTCCGCTCGGCCCGCACGGCCCGTCCCGGCCCCTTGGCCAGGTTCCGCAGGGGGCCGACGCGATCGCGGATCGCCTGCCTGCCGGCCCGGGATGCCCTCGTCGCGGCGAGGGCGAGCGCGGACCGGGCCTGGCCGAGGTCGAGCGCCACCACGGCCTCCGCGGCGTGCGTGGGAGTGGAGGCACGCACCGCCGCCACGTCGTCGAGGAGGGTCACGTCCCGCTCGTGCCCGACGGCGGAGACGACCGGCACGGCGAGCATCGCCACGGTCCGGCAGAGGTCCTCGTCGCAGAAGGCCCAGAGGTCGGTCAGGCTCCCGCCACCGCGGCACACCACGATCGCCTCGACGTCGCCGTCGGCGGCCATGCGGCTCAGCGTCCTGGTGATGGTCGGCGCCGCCTTCCGGTCCTGCACGGGCGCGAACCCCCACACGATCTCGCCACGCCATCCCCGGCGCTCGAGCCCGACCATCAGGTCCTGCCTCGCGGCTCCGCCCTCCGCCGTGATCACCCCGATCCGCTTCGGCAGGACGGGCCTCGGCAACCGCTTCTGGGTCTCGGTGAGGCCCTCCGCCCGGAAGCGCTTGCGCAGCTCCGCCAGCCGGGCGATCAGGTCCCCTTCGCCGACCGGCCGGAGATCGGTGGTGCGGAAGCTGAACGAGGGCGACGCGTTCTTGCCGCCCTCGTAGTAGTCGGGACCGCCGGTCGCCACCACCTGGGAGCCGATCCTCAGGGCTTCCTCGGGGAGCTTCAGCCGGTCGAACTCGCGGCGCCACATCGTGCACCGGACCCCGCCGCGTTCGTCCTTGAGCTGGAAGTAGACCTGGACGTTGGTGCGGCTCATCTCCGTGAGCTCGCCGGTGATCGTGGCGCGGGGCAGCGCCTGCATCTGCCGCTTGAGCCGGGCGGCGTACTCGCCGACCGGGGTGGGTGCGGCCTCGCCCTCGCGCCCATCGTCGGTCCGGGTCGGGTCCTCGTCGAGGTCTCGATTCACGAGGACCAGCATGACAGCGCGGCGCGACGGCCACTTGCGTGACTCATCGCCCAAAACCCGCGATCCCGCATGGAATCGCGGGAAACCCTGGATTTCCGATCCGTAATTCGACCTTTCTAACCATTTGGGTCGACATTCCTCCCAAACCCGTGCTACCTTGCCCGCTCCTCGTTTATTGAGTTTGTAGGTAAACAAAGTAATTTCATCGACAAGGGGGAAAACCCGAATGAGTCTCAGCAGTCCCATCAAGAAGCGGCGCGGCATCCAGGCGCTCCTCGTCCTCGCACTGGTCGCCCTCGGCGCGATCATCGTCGGCTGCGGCAGCAGCGACGATGGCGGCGACGGCGGATCGGCCAAGGTCCAGCTGGTCGCCTACTCCACCCCGCAGCAGGCCTACGAGCAGGCCCTCGAGCCCGCGTTCAAGGACACCGAGACCGGCAAGGGCGTCGAGTTCAGCAACTCGTTCGGCGGCTCCGGCGACCAGAGCCGCGCCGTCGAGGCCGGTCAGGCCGCCAGCTACGTCAACTTCGCCCTCGAGACCGACGTGACCCGTCTCGTCAAGTCCGGCCAGGTCGCCAAGACGTGGAAGGACAACAAGTACAAGGGCATCGTCACCAACTCGGTGGTCTCCATCGTCGTCCGCCCCGGCAACCCGAAGAACATCAAGAGCTTCGACGACCTCGCCGGCGACGACGTGGAGGTGGTGACCCCGAACCCGTTCAGTTCGGGTGGCGCCCGCTGGAACATCATGGCGATCTACGCCGACGCGATCGAGCAGGGCAAGTCCAAGAAGCAGGCGCTCGACGCCGTCAAGGCGATCCTCAAGAACACCCCGGCCCAGCCGGAGAGTGCCCGCGTCGCGCTGCAGACGTTCCTCGGCGGTGCCGGCGACGCCCTGATCTCGTACGAGAACGAGGCGATCGCCGCCCAGCAGGCCGGTGAGGACGTCGAGTACATCATTCCCGACACCACCATCCTCATCGAGCAGCCCGCCGCCGTCACGGTGGATGCGCCCCAGTCCTCGATCGACTTCCTCGACTTCCTCTGGTCGGACGAGGGTCAGAAGATCTGGGCCGAGAACGGCTACCGTCCGGTGAACCCCGCGTTGGTCGACGAGACCCAGTACCCGTCTCCGGCGACCAAGCTCTACACGATCGCCGACTTCGGCGGCTGGGACAAGGTGGCCGACGAGTTCTTCGACGAGGAGAACGGTTCGATCGCCAAGATCAATGAAGAGCTGGGAGTAGAGGCCGAGTAGTGGCCGCGGGAACCCCCACCGTTCCTTCGAGCAACCGGCCCAGGGCGAGCGTGCGCTTGCCCTGGGCCGGCCAAGCTCTCAACAAGGGCCTCGTGGTCATGTGGCTCGGCCTGATGGTCATGCTGCCACTGACCGCCATAACGACCAAGGCCTTCGAAAACGGGCTCGACGGTTTCTGGACCGCCGTCAGCTCGCCGCAGGCGGTGGCGGCGCTCAAGCTGACCGTAATCGCCTCGCTGATCGTCGTCGCGATCAACGCCGTGATGGGAACGCTTCTGGCCTGGGTCCTCGTCCGCGACAAGTTTCCCGGCAAGGGGATCATCAACTCCGTGATCGACCTCCCCTTCGCGCTGCCGACCATCGTGGCCAGCCTCACGCTGCTCACGGTCTACGGGAACAAGAGCCCGATCGGGATCAACATCGCCTTCACGCAGACCGCCGTCGTGGTGGCGCTCTCGTTCGTGACGCTGCCGTTCGTGGTCCGCGCGGTGCAGCCGCTGCTGCTTACGCTCGACCGCGACATGGAGTCCGCCGCGGAATCGCTAGGCGCGGGCCGGTGGCGGATCTTCCGGCAGATCATCCTGCCGAACCTCGCGCCCGGCATCGCCACCGGCGTGGCCCTCGCCTTCGCCCGCGCGATCGGGGAGTTCGGCTCGCTGGTGCTCGTCTCCGGCAACGTGCCGTTCAAGACCGAGGTCTCCTCGGTCTTCATCAGGGGTCAGATCGAGTCCGACAACCTGGTCGGCGCCTCGGCGGTCTCGGTGGTGCTGCTGGCGGTCTCGCTGGCCCTGCTGGCCGTCGTGACCTTCATCCAGCGTTGGGCGGTGCGTCATGAACGGTAGCCGCCTGGTCCGCTGGACCCTCCGCTACATCGCCCTCGCATACCTCTTCGCGCTCCTGCTCCTGCCGCTCGGGGTCATCTTCGACGAGGCGTTCAAGGAAGGCATCGGCGAGGTGTTCTCGGCGATCACCGCCCCGGACGCGGTCGCGGCCCTCAAGCTGACCCTTCTGACCGTGATCATCGCGGTGCCCCTCAACACCGTCTTCGGCGTCCTCACCGCCCTGGTTATGGTGCGGAGCAACCTTCCGGGCAAGCGCTTCCTCAACGCCCTGATCGACGTCCCGTTCGCGGTCTCCCCGATCGTGGTCGGCCTCGCCCTCGTCCTGGTGTACGGCCAGAACGGGTGGCTGGGCGAAGCCTTCATGGAGGCCGGGATCAAGATCATCTTCTCCACGCCCGGCATCGTCCTGGCGGTCATCTTCGTCTCGATGCCGTTCGTGGCCCGCGAGGTGATCCCGGTCCTTCAGGAGATCGGGGACGACCAGGAGAAGGCGGCCGAGACCCTCGGCGCCAACGGGTGGACCACGTTCTGGCGGATCACGCTGCCCGCGATCCGGTGGGGCATCTCCTACGGAATCGTCCTCACCACCGCTCGCGCGCTCGGCGAGTTCGGAGCGGTGACCGTCGTCTCGGGCCGGGTCTCCGGCGAGACGGAGACCCTCCCCCTCTATGTCCAGAAGCAATTCGAGACGTTCAACTCGGTCGGCTCATACTCGGCCTCGCTGCTCCTCGCGGTGATCGCCCTGGTGACGCTCCTGGCCCTCAACCTCATGCGACGCAAGGAAAACTGATGACAGCACAGGCAAACGGAATCGAAGTAGTCGGAGTCTCCAAGAACTTCGGTGACTTCCAGGCCCTCGACGACGTCGACCTCAGCGTTCCCGACGGCTCCATGACCGCGCTGCTCGGACCGAGCGGAAGCGGCAAGTCCACGCTGCTCCGGAACATCGCGGGCCTGGAGACGCCCTCGACCGGCAAGATCTTCATCGCCGGCGAGGACCAGACCAACAAGCCGGTCCGGAGCCGGAACGTCGGGTTCGTGTTCCAGCACTACGCCGCGTTCAAGCACATGACGGTGTTCGACAACATCGCGTTCGGGCCCAAGGTCCGCAAGTGGCCGAAGGACAAGATCCGGGAGCGGGTCTTCGAGCTGCTGGACCTGGTCCAGCTGAGCGGGCTGGCGAAGCGATACCCCTCCCAGCTCTCGGGCGGCCAGCGCCAACGCATGGCCCTCGCCCGGGCGCTCGCGGTGGAACCGACCGTGCTGCTCCTCGACGAGCCATTCGGCGCCCTCGACGCCAAGGTCCGCAAGGACCTCCGCACCTGGCTGCGACGCCTCCACGACGAGGTGCACGTGACGACCATCTTCGTCACCCACGACCAGGAGGAAGCGATGGACATCGCCGAGCAGATCGTGGTGATGAACGAGGGGCGGATCGAGCAGACCGGCAGCGCGACCGAGCTGTACGACGCACCCGTCAACGACTTCGTGATGGGCTTCGTCGGCGAGGTGAACAGCATCGGCGGGAAGCTGGTCCGGCCGCACGACACCGAGATCCTGCCGTCGGCGGCCCCGGGCACCGTGGAGGTCGAGATCGACCGCATCGTGCGACTCGGGTTCTCCGGGCGGATCGAGATGCTTACGGTCGACGACCGCCGCGAGGTCTGGGCGCAGCTCACCCGTTCCGAGCTCGAGACGCTCGACCTCAGCCAGGGCAGCCGCGTCTACGTGAGGCCGCGCGAGGGCGCCGTGACCAGGAACGACACCGGGGCGCTCGAAAGCGCGCTTACGGCAGAGACTCCTGCCAGCGACAAGCCCACTCCCGCAACGCCAGGATTGCCGGTTTGAGCCCCATCCCCATGTCCGTGAGGGAGTAGATCACCTTCACCTGGGGACCATCCTCGACGTGGCGGATCATCAACCCGGCCTCCTCGAGCTCGCGCAGGCGCTGCGAGAGGAGCCGGTCGGAAAGCCCGGGAATCGAGCGTTTCAGCTCCGCGAAGCGCAGGGGCCCGTCGACGAGGGCCCAGATGATGGCCCCGCTCCAGCGCTTCCCGATCAGCTCGATGCCCGCATGGAAGTGGGGGCAGACCTCGGTCAGAGCCGGCGTCGCGGCGCGCCCCTCGGGCGCTTGCCAATTGGCGGTAGTACCGGTCACCGTCTTTTCAGCTTAGCGAAGCGAGCGCGCCGCACGACCGAATTGGACGCCCCGGGTGCGGCGGGCCGATCGCGGTCAGCGAGCGCAGGGGCCCGTGTCGACCTCTTCGCCGCTCGCGCGCTGGCTGACGCGGGCGAGCACGCGGTTGGGAACGGCGAGGCCACCCTCCGGCCCCTCCGTGGTGGCGGCGAACACGGTGCCGAGGACCCTGCCCTCCCCGTCCACCAGCGGGCCGCCGGAGTTGCCGTGGCGGACCAGCCCGCGCAGCGTCAGCATCGCCCGCTCGAACGGCCCGGAGCCGTAGGCGTCGTCGCCCAGGAGCAGCCTTGTCTGACCCGCCCTCGCCGCCGTGATCGTGAGCGGCCCGTCGTTCGGGTACCCGATCACCGCCGCGTCCGTCCCCCGGCGGGCCCGCTCCAGCACGGGCAGGGCCGGGAGGTCGACGTCGGCCCGCAGCATCGCGATGTCGTTGCGCGGATCGAAGGCGATCGGGACCGCGCTCGCGACCTGGCCGTCGTTCGACTCGATCCTGGTGTCGTCCTGCCCGGCCACCACGTGGGCGTTGGTGACGAACGTGTCGGGGCCGACGGCCCAGCCGGACCCCATCACCCCGACGCCGCAGGCCGTTCCGAGGACCTTCACGACCGAGTTCGCGGCGGCGCGGACCTGCGGCCTGCTCCCGGTTCCGGCGTCCGGCCGGGCGATCTCGCCGGGCGAGGTCGCGAACTTGGGCACCGGGTCGATCCGGTGCAGGGCCTGGATGAGGGGGCCCGAGGGTGGCATCACGTCGTTGACCGCCTTGAGCAGGAAGGACTTCTGCACGTCCCGCCTGAGGCCGTCGGAGCCGGGCGAGTACACGGCGACGGCCCCCAGCACCCACACGATCACGAGCCCGACCGCGGCGACCAGCAGCGCGCCGCCGATCCCGTCCACGACCTCCCAGAACGTGTGCCGGACCGCCGAGTCGCGCACCCGCTCGCCGATCGTCACCGCGAAGGCGAGCGTGACCGAGCCCACCATGATGGCCCCCAGGAGGGCCGCCAGCGGGGCGTAGGGCGAGCTGGACCCGTGGGTGAGGAAGACCGGGGCCAGGCGCGATCCGATCACCGCACCGGCCACGAGCCCGACCAGTCCCAACGCCCCGACGATCAGCCCCTGACGGAAGCCCCACAGGGCGAGCAGGAACGTGAAAGCGGCGATGCCCCAGTCGAGCGGTGTCACCCGGCCAATGTATCCACCGGCGTCCCCGGTATTTTTCTGGGTTGATGGGGCGTCCGCCTTCACGCCTGGAACGGCAGAAGAGACTGAAGACGAGGGCATTGCCTCTCGTCGGAGTCGCTCTGGTCGCCTTCGTCCTCGGCGCCATCCAGGGATGCCCGGGAAGCCCCAACCGAGACGCGGCCGAAAGGTACGTCGATGCCTGGCAGAAGGGCGACTACGGCGCGATGTACGGGATGTTGAGCACGAAGTCCCGCGAGGGGATCAAGCGGGACCGATTCATCGCCCGCTACCAGGAGGCCGAGGCCGAGGCGACCATGCGGGCCCTCGAGCACGGGGAGGCCAAGGGCGACGAGACCAACGCCGAGGTTCCCGTGACCGTCGAGACCCTGGCCTTCGGGACGATCGAGCAGCCGCTCGAGTTCACCTTCGGATCCGATGGCATCGCCTGGCGCAACAACCTCCTCTTCCCCGGCCTGAAGCTCGACGAGAAGCTGACCCGGGATACCGAGCTGCCGCAGCGGGCGGGCATCCTCGCCGACAACGGGCAGGCGATGGTGAAGGGGCCGGCCGACGCCCGGGAGTTCCCCCTGGGCGACGCCATGATCGACGTCACCGGCGTCACCTCCCAGCTGGAAGAGAAGGACATCGACCTGGCCCAGGTGGCGATGGGCTACAAGCCCGGAGACGTGGCGGGGGAGAGCGGCCTCGAGCTCGCCTTCAACGAAAGGCTCACGGGTACTCCCGGCGGGACCCTCTACGCGACCCCGATCGGGGGCGGAGGGGAAGGCCGCAAGCTCGGCTCGGGCCGGCCTGCCCCGGCGAAGCCGCTCAAGACGACGATCGACCCCGACCTGCAGAACTCCGCCGTCACGAACCTGGCCGGCCAGGTGGGCGGCGTCGCCGTGCTCGACGCCAAGCGCGGCTTCATCAAGGCCCTCGCGGGCCAGGCCTACTCCGTCCTGCAGCCGCCCGGCTCCACGATGAAGATCGTGACCGCCACGGCCGCCCTCGAGACCGGGGCCGCCACGCTCGACTCCTCCTTCGACTACGTGACCGAGGCCGCGGCGGACGGACGGATGATCCAAAACGCCCACGGCGAGGTGTGCGGCGGCTCCTTCACCGAGTCCTTCGCGAAGTCCTGCAACTCGGTCTTCGCGCCCCTCGCCGAGGCGGTCGGCCCCGAGCACTTCACGGCCACGGCCGAGAAGTTCGGCTTCAACCGCGCCCCGGCCGTCTGGCCGGCATCGGGCCTGGCCGCGGTGGACCCGCCCACCCCCACCCTGCCGGAGGCGGGCGAGTACGAGAGCGATCTGGGCGTCAGCGGGATCGGCCAGGGCCGGGTCCAGGCGACCCCGCTGCTGATGGCCAGCGTCGCGCAGGCGATCGCCAACAAGGGCGTCTCCCTCCCCACCCCGGTCTCCCGCGAGCCCGATCTGCAGCCCGACGCCGGACCGGTCCGGGTCACCAGCCCCAAGGTCGCCAAGCAGGTCGCGGACCTGATGGTTTCCGTCGTCACCTCCGGAACCGGCCCGGCCGCCGCCATCTCCGAAGGTCAGGTCGCCGGCAAGACCGGCACCGCCGAGGTGGGCCCCAGCGGCGAGGTCGACGATCAGGGCGAGGACATCTTGATCGAGGACGCCTGGTTCGCGGGGTTCGCCCCGTCCGACAAGCCGAAGCTCGCGGTGGCGGTGATGATCGTCGACGCGTCGGGGGACGGTGGCACGGTCGCGGCGCCGATCGCCGGCGCCGTCCTGTCGGACGGGCTCTAGCGCCCTTCGCCCGACGGTCGCCGCCGCGTAGATCCGCCGGCTTCGACCTACCGCCCGGGCCTTGCGCCCAGGAAGACCGCCGTCAGGGCGGTCACCGCCCCCGCGGTCAGGATCAGCCCGCCCAGGGCGGTGATCCAGAAACCGAGGCCGAAGCCGACCAGGCAGGCGAGCGCCGCCAGGGCCAGCGGGTTCCACCAGTCGGCGAGGACCGGGCCCGGCCGTCTCGCCTCCGGCGCGGCGAGCACCACCCCGAGGATGAGCACCGCGACGCCCAGCCCGGAGACGACGGTCGAGAACGGGCCCAGCAGGGCCAGGGCCGCTCCCAGCCCGGCGCAGAGCTGACCGGCGAGCGCCGGCCCGATGGTCTCCGGCCGGTTCGGGCTAGAGGTCGAGTTCGACCGTGGCGGGACCGTCTTCACCCTCGATGATCAGCTCCACGGGGCGCTGCTCCGCCGACTCGCGATCGATCAGGTACAGCAGCATCGCGGCCTGGATCGGCCCGACCTGCGGGGTCGAGTCGATCTCGGGGATGTTGTCCTCCGGCTCGAGCTCGGCGCCCGGTTCGAGCGCGTAGATGCTGTCGCTCGGGATGTTGACGTACTTGCGCTTGGCGGTCGTCTCGATCTCGAACTCCTCGGGGATCGTGGCCGACTCGTCTTCCGAGGTGTTGTGGATCTTGACGAAGACCCCGATGTACATCTGGTCGGGGCCGGCCGGCTTCTGGCCGACCAGGTACTGCGAGTCCTCGACGTCGTTGACGTTCAGGGGACGGGTGAAGAGCACGTTGTACTCGAGGTTGCCGAGGTGGACGGGCTCGCCCTCCACGATGCCGGTCTTCTCGTCATGGCTCGCACCGCATGCTGAGAGGGCGAGACCGGATACGGCGACGACGAAGGCTAGGACGAGGCCACGGAACAGTTTGCTCTTCGAAATTCTTTCCATCGGTCGGGGAGTCTATTCGCCCTTATCGCTACGTGCTGAGCGGCACCTAGGCGACGCCGGTCGCGTGCCGGTTGCCGCCGGCCACGGGGACCTCGGCCCGCTCTTCGCGGCCGGTTTCGACCGCTTCCCGGAGCCGCTTGCCGGCCCGCTCGAGGCGGCGGCGGTGCCATCCGTACCCGCCGGTCAGGCGGTCGAAGTACTTGGAGATCCCGGTGGGGATCGTCCAGTAGCTGATCCGGACCCTGGTCACGCCGGAGGGGGTCTCCTCCAGCTCCCACTCGGTGCCGTTCTTGGTCTTGTTGTACTGGCCGCACACTCCGCGCTCCGAGATCCGGGAGGGCGCCTCGGCCGAGACGATCGCCGAATCGGCCCAGGCCGCCTTGCGCTTGAACCGCCAGCGGGCGCCGGACCCGACGCCGCGGGAGTTGAGCCGAAGGAGCCGGAAGTCCTCGACCGTGTCTCCGTAGAGGAACGGGCGGGTGTTGAAGTCCAGGAGGTACTCGAAGATCTCCTCGCGGGGAGCGTCGACGTCGAGTTCGGTGAATACGGGGCCCATCGGCGGTGATTCTACGACCTGGCCGGCGATAGGGTGTGCCGGTGTCCACGACCATCGCGATCCTCTCCCAGAAGGGCGGCACCGGCAAGACCACGCTGACCCGTTCCCTGGCCGAGGGGCTGTCGCGCTGCGGTCTCTCCGTGCTGGCGATCGACGCCGATCCGCAGGGGAACCTCTCCGAGTACTTCGGCATCCCCGCCGACGCCTTCCCCACGCTCGGCGAGGTGCTCGCGGGCCAGGAGCGTGCGGTCGACGCCGTCCACGCCGGCCCCGCCGGCGGGGAGGTCATCCCGGCGAACCTGGGCCTGGCCGAGGCGGAGCTCATGTTGGCCGGCAAGATCGGCCGCGAGCTCACGCTGAGGAACGCCCTGCGGGAACCGAAGCGCCGCTTCGACGCGATCCTGATCGACTGTCCCCCCACCCTCGGGCTGCTCACGGTGAATGCCCTGGTCGCCGCCGACCGGGCGATCCTCTCGACCCAGGCCGAGCACTTCTCCGAGCAGGGCGCCGAGCAGGCGATGGAGGTGATCGGGCTCGCCCGCGAGAACCTGAACCCCGACCTCGAGCTGCTCGGGGTTCTCCTGAACATCGCCGACATGCGCACCAACCACGCCCGCTCGACCCTGGAGACGATGCGGGAGGAGTTCGGGGAGCTCGTCTTCGACACGGTGATCAGGCGCTCGATCGTCTACCCCGAGTCGGCCCGGGCGGCGAAGCCGATCTTCGAGTACCGCCGGCGCAAGGCGCTCGACTACGCCAACCTGACGGTCGAGGTGCTGGAGCGTCTCGACTTCCCCGCGGCGCTGGCGGAGGCCAAGGCGCTGCGGGACGAGCTGGAACCCGGGGCGTAGGGCCCGCGGCCTAGAGCTCGGGGACGTCGGCGCCGAGTGGGCTGAACCCCACCCGACGGACCTCGGCCCAGCCCTGGCAGCGCTCCCTCAGCTCCTGCACGACGCGACCGGTCTCCTGCCAGGTCGTCCAGACCAGGACCGTCGGTCCGGCCCCCGAGATCGTGGCCCCGATCGCGCCCAGCTCCCCCGCCGCCTCGACGACCTCCATCGACTTGGGGAAGAGGTGGCGACGCCGCTCCTGGTGGATCCGGTCGTGGAGGCCCATCCCGACGAGGGAGAAGTCACCGCGGCTGAGACCCAGCGCGAGGTGGGCGGCCGAGGCCGCGTTGGTGACCGCGTCGGTGAGGGGGACCTGATCGGGGATGGCCTCCCGCGCGAGCTTGGTCGAGACCTCGACGTCCGGGATCACGAGGATCCCCTCGAGCCCCTCGGGCGCGTCGATGACCGTGGCCGTCAGCTTGGGGCCGCTGGTGCAGACGACGAAGCCTCCGCAGATCGCGGCGGCGACGTTGTCCGGATGGCCCTCGAGCGCGGTCGCCCGCTCGAGCAGGTCCTGCCTCTCCAGCCCGAGCTCGAAGAGGTGGTCGGCCGCCACCAAGCCGGCGACGATCGCCGCGGCGCTCGATCCCATGCCCCGGGCGAGCGGTATCCCGCCCCCGATCCGGAAGGAGAGCCCGTCCGCCGGCTGCAGGGTCTCGAAGGCCTGGACGACCAGGTTGCTGCGGTCGAGCGGCACGTCGAGCCCCTCGCACGTGACGGAGAAGGTGCCGGTCTCGCGGACCTCGAGCTCGAGATGGACGTCCAGCGCGACGGCCATCACGTCATACCCCGGCCCCAGGTTGGCCGAGGAGGCTGGGACCCTGACGAGTCGGTGGCGTTCGGTCACTCGTGAAACCTATCCTCGACCGCATGCTGGCGGACCAGCGCCCCGATCCGGTCAATCAAATCCTGGCGGTCGGTGGACTCCTTGTAGAAGAACTCGGCGAGGAGGTCGTGTGCCTGCTGATTGTTCTCGACCGCGTTCAGGATCGCGTCGAGCAGATCGGGACTTTCCAGGAATTGGGATTCGGTATTCGCCTCGGCCTGCGTCTTCACCTTGGGGTCGGCGAGCACGGTCTTGATCAGCCCGGACAGGAAGTTCTCTTCCTGGTCGAGCGTGAGTTGCTCACCGAAGATCTCGTTGAGGCGGTCGATGATCTCGCGGAAGGCGACCATCTTCTTGTCCCGTTTCTGACCGCTTCCCACCTCGGTGATCGGTTTGAGCGGCTCGCCGCCGCCGAGGCCGATGTCCGTCGATCCGGTCTCGACCTGCTTGACCCGGTTGAGGACCAGCGTCGAGACGTCGACTTCCTCGTTCACCGTTTCGGGCCGGATCTGCCGTTCCAGCAGCATCAGGAAGATCGCCAGCTTCTCCAGGTATGGATCGGCGAAGTCGAGGATCTGGCTGACGAAGTCGTAGAGTCGCACGTAGGAGGAGACGTCCTTCCGGAATACCTCCAGCCGGTCGATCTCTTCCTTGTCCTCGGCCTCGGTCGCCGCCGCGAACCGGTCGCGGAAGCGAACTTTGGCCGGACCGATCAATCCGGCCAGGACGTTGTTGCCTTTGCCTTCCACCCAGGCATCGGCGACCGCACCGACTTCCTCCGGCGTGTAGATCCCGGCCTGTTCGAGTTTTGCGGCGATGTCGTGGACCAGATTCGGGTCGGTCCTCTCCTCGATCCGCGCATCGACGAAATACGGTTCGAAGGATTCCTTGATATCCCCGGCGTCGTTGACGAAATCGAGGATCAGGGTCTTCTGCTTGCGATTGCCGGATGGCGTCACGTACGTCCGATTGAGCCGGGAAAGAGTCTGCACCGCCGCCACCCCGGCCAAACGCTTGTCCACGTACATGGCCGAGAGGAGCGGCTGATCGAAACCGGTCTGGAACTTGTTCGCAACCACCATGATCTGGAAGTCGGGTCCGGCGAAGGCACTTCGCAGGTCCTGCCCTTTCGCCCCCGGGTTCATGTTGGCTTCGGTCAACGGTTCCGGACCGACTTCGAGGTCTTCGAGCGAACCGGAGAAGGCGACCAGGACGCCGATCGGGTAGCCCTGCTCGGCGACGTACTTCTCGATGGCGATCTTGAATCGCACCGCGGCCTGGCGTGAGTCGGCCACGACCATCGCCTTGGCGTGACCGTCCAGTTCCCCGGCCACGTTCTCGCGGAAGTGCTCGACGATCAGCTTCGCCTTCTGACCGATATTGGTCGGGTGGAGCTTGACCCAGCGCAGGGTTTGCTTGGTCGCCGCCGACTCGTCCACGACCTCACTCTTCTCACCGTTCTCGTAGAGCTCGAAGGCGGTGTCATACGTGGTGTAGCCCCGCAGGACGTCAAGGATGAACTCCTCCTCGATCGCCTGTTTCATCGAGTAGAGGTGAAAGGGCTCGGGAACCCCGTCGGCGTTGTCGCGGCCGAACAGCTCCAGGGTCTTCGGCTTCGGGGTGGCGGTGAACGCGAAGAACGAGATGTTGCCGGCCGACGCGCGGGCCGCGGTCTGCGTCGCCAGGATGTCGTCGGTCGAGACCTCGATCTCCCCTTCTTCCTCGAGCAATTGCCGCTGTTCGTCCGAGAGCATGGTCTTCAGCTCCCCGGCGGTCTTTCCGGACTGCGACGAGTGTGCCTCGTCGGCGATCACGGCGAAGGTCTTGCCCTTCAGCGCGTCCGACTCGCGGATCTCCTTGATCGCGAAGGGAAAGGTCTGGAGGGTGACGACGATGATCAGCTTGCCCTGGGCGAGGCTCTGGGCCAGCAGGCCGGACTTGGACCCCGCCCCGGACTTCTGGACCTCGTCCTTGCCGATCGCCGCGACCAGCCCGATCTTTCCGTCGATCTGCTTGATCGCCTCCTGCAGCTGAGCGTCGAGCACGTTGCGGTCGGTGACCACGATCACCGAGTCGAAGATCTTCTCGTTGTCGAAGCCGTGGAGCCGGGCGAGCCGGTGGGCGGTCCAGGCGATCGAGTTGGTCTTGCCGGAACCGGCCGAATGCTGAATCAGGTACTTCTGCCCCGGCCCTTCCTTCTTGGCGGCCTCGGTCAGTTTGGTCACCGCATCCCACTGGTGGTATCGGGGGAAGAGAAGCACCGTGGACTTCTTGACCTGTCCCGTGATCGCATCCCGGCTGGTGCTGGTTTCGAGGTGCAGGAAGCGGTGGAGGATGTCCAATAGCGAATCGCGGGTGAGCACCTCTTCCCAGAGATACGAGGTCGCCGATCCGTCCGGGTTGACCGGGTTGCCGGCGCCCTGGTCGCGGCCCTTGTTGAAGGGCAGGAAACGGGTCTTCTCCCCCGCGAGCCGGGTGGTCATGTGGACCTCGTCGTTTGAGACGGCGAAGTGGACCAGGGCGCGGTGGCCGAAGCTGAGCAGTGGCTCGACGTGACCGTCCTTGCCGCGTGGCTGGCGGTCCTTGCGGTACTGCCGGATCGCATCGTGGACGGTCTGGGTGAAGTCGGTCTTCAGCTCGATGGTCAGGACCGGAAGCCCGTTGACGAAGGCGACGAGATCGATCGAGCGCTGGTCCTGGGTGGAGAAGTGAACCTGCCGCATGACCCGCACCCGGTTCGCCTTGTAGTTGGCGAGGGTGGTTTCGTTCCAGTCGGTTTCCGGTTGGAACTCGCACATCGAGAACTTGGCCGAGAGGTGGCTGAACCCGTTGCGCAGGATGCTCAGGGTGCCGCCCCCGGATTCGAGCGGGTTGTCCAGGGCCTTCACCAGCCGGTCGAGCAGCTGGTCCTTCTGCTGTTCGGTTCGCGGACCGTCTGGGTCGACGACCTTCGCCAGTTCTTCCGGCTGGGTCTCTGCCAGCCAATGAAACACGTCCTCCGGGAAGAGCGCCCGTTCCCGGTCATAGCCGGCGTCGTTCTCCGAGTAGAGCCACCCACCGGCGGCCATGTGCTCACAGATCTCCCGCTCGAAAGCAATCTCGTTGTAATCAGCCACCAGCATCCTCCGTGACATCGATCCGACCGGTAACCGCCGCGGTAATCAAAGCCGAACGCCGCTCCTTGGCGAGCTTGATGAACTTCTGGGCTTTGGTGATGAGGGCATCGATCTTCTCGCGCCGTCCGGACAACTCGCACCAGAGCCGATGCTGAGTTTGAATATCAGGCAATTCGACCGGCAGGTTCAGGATCTCTTCACGGCTGACGTTTAGCATTGACGGACTAGAACCCGTCGCTTCTAGCTCAATGAAATCCCGTACTCTTCTTGTTCCAAGGACCGCCGCCAAGAACTGCGGTAGGGCCCGTTTCTTGTCAACCTGGAATGAATAGAGCTTGTCACTGAGCATGAGTTTCGGGAATTCGCCTCCCACTACGGCCGCACTCCCTACGAGCTCCCGGGTGTTCGCTCTGGAAACGATGATTTCCTCTTGCTGAACGACGGTATCTGGCCTTGGCACCTCGGAATCGGGAAGCTCCTTATTCTCCTGAGGTCTAAACAATCCTCCGTTAGCGCATCCCGTCTTAAGCACTGCCCAATGCTCGATTCCGTCAGTTGGCCACGGGTGACACTGGGGACTCCAGCCTTGCCTGACACCGAGCACGAAATGCTTGAAACGAGTTCCCACGGCATTAGTGGCACCAATCAACGTTGCGTCGAAAAGCGCCGCACGTCGCTCCCGCAGGGTTTCGATGAGCTTCTCCTGCTTCTCGATGAGCGTGTCGATCCGCGCGGTCTCCCGGTCAAGAAAGTCCGCTATCCGACATTGGGCTGCTGGGGCAGGCACCGATAGCTTGATCGATGTGAGAGCCTGCGGCGCGATCGCCGGATAACTGACCCCCACGCTCTGGGCCCCTACTTCGTCGATGAACCTTTGGGATTGGATCGCATAGGAAAGCCACCGTGGATTGACACCGGACTTTGGGCTCAGAACAGAAAGACCTGTAGAAAAGACAAGTGGATATGGCACAACCGGAACCTGCGCCACGGCTTTCAGATATGTCCTTATCGTCGAAATGACCGTATCCCCGGGTCTAGCCAACCTCCGCGCGCGAGAAGGAGAATCACCGAAGGTCATCAGCTTGCCGTGGAGATTCATGCGTCCTTGTGATACAGCGCTAACATCGACATATTCAAACTCGAATTCGGGATCAGTTGACTCTGGCAGTTTCAATTCGTCACATCGCGCGATGTACTTGAGCTTCATCAATTTGGACGAGATCCCGGGCTCGGTCACCCCTCAACCTCCCGAAGCAATTCCACGATCTCTGCCGTCAGCTTCTCCAGGTCGCGGTCGATTTCTTCCAGGGGTCGTGGTGGTTGGTACTTGTAGAAGTGGCGGGTGAAGGGGATCTCGTAGCCGACCTTGGTCTTTGAGTGGTCGATCCAGGCGTCCGGGACCCACGGGGCGACCTCCTTCTCGAAGTACTCGGCGATGGTGGTTTCCATCGCCCGCTCGCCGGCCTCGCCGAAGGGCACGTTCTCGGTGTCCCGGAGTGAGGTGTCGGGTTCCGGTTTGCCCTTCCTGTCCGTGCAGACCTCGGCCTGCTCGTCCCGTTCGGAGAGTCCCTGCCAGAGCGCCTTGAGTTGCGGGGCGCCCAACTTCAGACCGGCATCGTTCAGCGCCGGCTTCAGATCATTCAGGAACTCGTCCCGGTTGAGCCAGGTCCTGCCGCCCAGGGGAGCCAGGGCATCCCGGAGCCGATCCCGATCCACCTTGGCCAGCGCCTTGGCTTCGAGGGCTTCCTCCACCCGTTCCGGGGTGACCTCGAACCTCAGCTTCAGCGGCCGTTCGACCGTGATCGTCCAATAGCCGAAGTCGCCGTTATTGAAGATCTTCGAGTGCTCGCCCTCCTCGAAGGCATGGTAGATCTCGACGATCCTCTTGCGGTCTTCGTCAGACACCTCCCGGGACTTGTCGCCGAGGTTCTTCCGCATCTTGGTGAAGAACGACGTGCCGTCGATCAGCTGAACCTTGCCGACCCGATGCTTCTGCTTCGAGTTGTCCAGGATCCAGACGTACGTGGCGATTCCCGTGTTGTAGAACATGTTGGTCGGCAGGGCGACGATCGCCTCGACCAGGTCGTGTTCCAACAGGTAGCGGCGAATCTCCGACTCGCCCGAACCGGCCCCGCCGTTGAAGAGGGGCGAGCCGTTGAGGACGATGCCCGCCCGGCCACCGCTCTCGCCGCCTCCGGCCGGTTTCATCTTGGCGACCAGATGCTGCAGGAAGAGCATCTGGCCGTCGCTGATCTTCGGCAGACCCCCGGGGAAGCGACTGTTCTTGCCGAGGTCCCTGACCTCGTTCTTCACGTCCTCCGAAGCCGACTTCCAGTCGACCCCGTAGGGCGGATTTGAAAGGCAGAAATCGAAGGTCTTGCCGGGGAAGCGGTCCTCCCGCAGCGTGTCCCCCAGCTGGATGTTGGTCACGTCCTGGCCCTTGGCGATCATGTCCGACTTGCAGATCGCGTACGACTGGTCGTTGATCTCCTGGCCGTAGAGCCCGAGATGGGCGCCCCGGTTCATCTGCTTCAGATGTTCTTCCGCGATCGTCAGCATCCCGCCGGTGCCGGCGGTCGGGTCATAGACGGTGCGGACCACACCTTCCTTGGCGAGCCCGTCCGTGTCCTCGGCGAAGAGCAGATCGACCATCAGGTGGATCGCGTCCCGCGGAGTGAAGTGCTCGCCGGCCGTCTCGTTGGAGTTCTCGGCGAACCTGCGGATCAGCTCCTCGAAGAGATCGCCCATCTCGGCGTTCGGCACCTTGTCCGGATGGAGGTCGACCGCGGCGAACTGGGAGACCACCTCATAGAGGCGGCCCTTCTCGTCCATCCTGCCGATCTCCTGCGCGAACGCGAACCGCTCGAAGACGTCGACGTTGTCCGAGAAACGGTTTGTGTACTCGATCAGGTTGCGACGGAGCTTGTCCGGATCCTCGATCAGCTTCTGGAAGTCGTAGTTGGAGGTGTTGAAGAAGTTCAGGCCGAGCTGCTGGCGGACCTTCACCGCCAGGCGTTCGGGCGAGACCTCGGTGGCCAGAGCACGCACCTCATCCCGGCTCGGTTCCAGGATGCAGTCCAGCCGCCGCAGGATCGTCATCGGCAGGATCACGTTTCCGTACTGATGGGGCTTGTAGACGCCCCTCAGTTGATCGGCGATCGACCAGACAAAACTCCCGAGACTGCTCAAAGAACTCCCTCTTTCGGACAACCGGACCAGCGAATCGTATCCGTCGCCTGATCGCTTGGACCCGATCGCTCGGGCATGGAGATGGCACGGCTCACGACGGACTCTTGCTATTGATTGACGGGTGAGTTCGTCCACCTCTGCCTCCACGGCCCCTGCCCTCCGCATCACCGATCTGGTCAAGCGCTACCCGACCGGAACCGAAGCCCTTAAGGGGGTGTCGCTCGAGATCCCCGACGGGGAGTTCTTCGGGCTGCTCGGCCCCAACGGCGCGGGAAAGTCGACCCTGATCCACTGTTCCACCGGTCTCGCGCGTCCTACCTCCGGCCGGATCGAGGTCTTCGGCCACGACGCGGTCAACGACTACCGGGAGGCCCGCGAGGCGGTCGGACTCGCTCCGCAGGAACTCAACATCGACTGGTTCCTGACCGTGGAGGAGACTCTCGACTTCCACGGCGGCTACTTCGGCATGAACAAGGCCGAGCGAAAGGAGCGGGTGGAGGAGCTGCTCGAGTCGTTCTCCCTCGTCGACAAGCGCGACGAGCGGACCAGGGGGCTCTCCGGTGGCATGAAGCGACGCGTGATCCTCGCCCGGGCGCTCATGCACCGCCCGCGGCTGCTCATCCTCGACGAACCGACCGCCGGGGTCGACGTCGAGCTGCGGCTCGAGCTGTGGCACTACATGCGGCAGGTGAACACCGAGGGGACGACCATCCTCCTGACGACGCACTACCTGGAGGAGGCCGAGCAGCTCTGCAGCCGGATCGCCTTCATCAACGGGGGCGAGATCGTCGACCAGGGTTCGAGCGCCGAGCTCGCCGAGCGCTTCGGCGTCGGGAACCTTGAAGACGCTTACCTCGAACTGGTCGGGCGCAAGGAACTCTCGCGGGCCCACGTCGGCACCAACGGAGACGCGGCATGAGCCCCAACATGATCCGCCTCGTCTCGCTGACCCGGCGCGAGGTGAACCGCTTCCTCAAGATCCCCCGCCAGACGGTCGGGGCCCCGCTCCTCGAGACCTTCCTCTACATCTCGATCTTCGGGGCCGCGCTCGGGTCCCGGGTCGGCGACCTCGACGGGGTCGACTACGTGGTGTTCGTGATCCCCGGCCTGATCATGATGGCCTTCGCGATCAACGCGTTCACGAACAACTCCTCCTCGATCCTCCAGCAGAAGTTCCAGGGCGCGATAGACGAGCAGCTCTCGTCTCCGGCCTCCCCCGGCCAGCTGCTCCTCGCGTTCACCCTCGGCGGCTTCCTCCGCGGGCTCCTGATCTCGGTCATCACCTTCATCGTCGCGAGCCTGCTCGTCGACCTCCCGGTCGAACACGCCTACGTCCTCCTGCCCGCCCTGTTCCTGGTCGGCTGGTTCTTCGCCAGCCTCGGCGTGATGATCGGGGTTCGCGCCGAGCAGTTCGACGACGTCTCCTTCGCGCAGACCTTCATCCTCCAGCCGCTCATCTTCCTCGGCGGGGTCTTCTACTCCGCGTCGCTGCTCCCCGAGCCGTACCAGACCCTGACCCACTTCAACCCGGTCTACTACATGATCTCCCTGGTCCGCTACGGGTTTCTCGGAGTGGCCGACATCGGCGTCTGGCTGTCGCTGCTCCTCCTGACCCTGGCCACCGGGGCCCTGACCTTCGTGAACTACCGGATGTTCAAGCGCGGGTACAAGCTGCGGGCGTAACCGAACGCCTCCGAAGGAGGCGAGAGGGTGCGCCTCAACTCGAGGTGGCTGCGATAACTGCCTCTATACCGGCGAAAACGCAGCCACCCTCCGAGCCACCTCGGGATCCGGAGCGCCGGGACCCGAGGTGGCTGCGATAACTACCTCTATACCGTCGAAAACGCAGCCACCCTCAGAGGCACCTCGGGATCCGGAGCGCCGGGACCCGAGGTGGCTGCGATAACTACCTGTATTCCGTCGAAAACGCAGCCAGTCCGAGGCACCTCGGGATCCTGGCCGGGGATGGGCGTCCAACTCCCGGAGGGCTACCGGATCCGTATCACCTTGCGGGCGACCGGGGACCTGTTCCCGAGCTTGTCCCTGGTTCGCACCTTGATCACCGTCCTGCCCCTTTTCCTGATGACCCGAACCCTTGGCACCGACTTCTTGTTCAGGCCGACCCCGTTGGTGCCATCGGGGAGCTTGCGGTCGGGCCTGCCGATCACCTTGATCCGCACCCGGCCCCGGTAGGCGCGCTTCACCTTGCGGCCCTTGACCACGATCCGGGGCTTCTTCGGCCCGGTTCGATCCACCTTGACCACGGCGCTCGGCTCGGAGAACGGGGTGACGACCGTCTCCGGGTCCGAGATGTTGGTCCCCGGCAGCACCGTCGTGCTCCTCACCCGGTAGCGGGCGGTGCCCTGAGGCTGGTTGGCCAGGGTCGCGGTGCCGTCGGCCACCGACCTCACGTTCACCGGCTTCCAGCTGCCGCTCGCCTTGGTGCTCGCCCTCTGGACCTCGAACGTCGTGTCGGGCGCCTGGGTCCCGACCCACCCGAGCTGGAAGGAGCCCTTGTTGGGGGTCTTGCCGATCACCTCGGGCCTCGAAGGACGCAGGCGGGCGAACTCCCGCGCATCCTGCTTGAGGCGCTCCCCGTCCTCGGCCAAGACGAACCCGGTGGCGACCAGCTCGTCCGTCGCGGCCGCGTACTTCGCCAGGTAGTCCGCCTGATCGGCGTAGAGGCCGTGGAGCGGCTCCGGGGCGAACGGTTCGGATGACCCGAACAGCCCGCAGAATGCGGAGAACAACCCGCCGCCGGGCCCGGGCGAGTTGGAGCCGTCGTTGACCGCGGTCGGCACGGTCACGTCCGGGTAGCGGATCGCTCCCTGGGCGATGCCGTACTCGTCCCGGACGAGCGCGTCCGCCGGGGAGGGCGGAACCGGGTCCTGGTACTCACCACGCGGAGCGATCGGCGGGGCGGCGCCTCCGTCCGCCCAGGAAGCCAGTTGCTGGATCGCCACGTTCTGGGTGAAGGGCCACCTGATTCGCGAAAGCGGGAACTTGACGCAGCTCGCCGTGCCGACGGCGAAGTCCCGCGAGAAGACCCCGTTCAGGTTGTCGAAGGCGATGCGCGGCAGGTGAGAGGCGGCGGCGACCTCCCAGTGACGGAGCGAGCCGGTGTCCGGGAAGTCGGTCGTCGTCCGCGGGCGACGGTTCTCGGTCTCGGTGATGATCCGGATCGCCTTCTCGGGACGGTCGGTCCGCAGCGTCGAGGTGCACACGGTCAGGAGGTAGCCGTCCAAGACGTCGTAGAGAGGCTCGATCTTGTTGTAGTGGACCGAGAGCCGGCCGCAGGACTGCGACTCGCCGGAGGCGATCACCTTCTGCGCCTGGATCCCTCCCAGCGGGTCGACCCCGTCGCGGCCGCCCTTGAGGGCCTTGACGACCGAGGAGAACACGTCGTACGAGAGCGCGTCCCCGTCGGCCCCCTCACCGGTGGGGACGGTCCCGTTCCCGTTGACGGTGAGGGTGCCGTACCGGGCGTTGTCGAACCCCTTGAGTGAAGCGACGCCGATGTTCTGCGCCGTCACGCCGACGAAGGTGTACCCGTGTTCGAGCAGGAAGTACGGGTCGCCGAACCAGTTGAACTCGACGTCCTGGGTCGAGGTCACGTTGTTCCACTCGGCGACCACGATGCCGTTGGCGTCGGCGGCGTTCGCGGGCCGCCGGACGACGATCCGGGTCTTGAACGGGAAGAGGCCGTCATCGTTGGCGCCGCCCGTGGTGATGCGGCTTCCGGTCACGTCCGGGCCGCCGGAGGTGTCGTAGCGGTACCCCTCGCCCTCGAGGAAGAACTCCTCCTCGACGTAGCCATACCCGGCAAGGTCGACGTCGGTCGCCAGGAACGGATGCGAGTCGGCCGTGACGGGGATCGGCCCGGTCACGTTCGAGGTCGGGACGTCTTCCATCCCCGCCCAGGCCGCACCGGCCCCGAGGGTCATCAAACCGATCAACATCGTCGCGACGGCAGCGGCAGTCGCCCTGCGGGTTCCCATCAAGTCTCCTCCTCAGGTCCCTCGATTGAAGTACTCGGAACCTAACCTATGAACCCGATGTCGATTCGAAGTTGCGCCGTTCGTCCCAGGGTCGGAGGGGCAATCCCGCCCCTCTCGCACGAAAGGAAGGCATGCTCGCCAAAGGCAATTACGAAGAGGCGGAAGCGCCGGAACCGGAGATGGCGGCTCGCTTCACCGGGTGAGGTGCAGGAGCGGGTGCGGCCGACCCTCAGAATCGAGCTCGGACCGTCCGGCGGGTCGGAACCCGATCTTCCAGTAGAAGGCGACCGCGCCCATGTTCTCCTCGTTCACGTCGACCCTCAGGGAGGGACGGCCGGTCGCCACCGACTCGACCAGTCGCCGCCCGATGCCCTCGCCGTGGTGGGCGGGATCGACGAAGAGCATCTCGATCTTCTCCCCGTCCATCCCGATGAACCCGGCCGGCCGGTCGCCCGCGTCGACGGCGACGAAGAGCTCCACGGCCGGCAAGAATTCGGTGCGCATCCGGGCCTCCCACCCCGCGATCTCCGCCGGCGTCACGAAGTCATGCGTCGCCTCGACCGCGGCCCTCCAGATCCGCGTCAGCTCGTCGTACTCGTCCGGCCGCGCCGGCCGCACTACTCGAAGACGGCGGACTCGACGGCGCCGATGTCGTTCGGGCAGTTGATCACCGCGGGCGCCTTGCCGAGCGCGGTGTCCGGGTCCTTGAGGCCGTGGCCGGTGAGGACGCAGACGACGGTCTCGGGCTTCTCCATGCCTTCCACCGTCGGGAGGCCGTGGTTGAGGATCCCCGCGACCGAGGCGGCCGAGGCGGGCTCGCAGAACACGCCCTCGTTCGAAGCGAGCCAGTGGTAGGCGTCGAGGATCTGCTCGTCGGTGACCGCGGCGACGCGCCCCCGCGAGGTGCTGAAAGCGTTCATGGCCTCTTCCCAACGGGCCGGGTTGCCGATCCGGATCGCGGACGCCACCGTCTCCGGCTTGGCGACCGGGGCACCGTCGACCAAAGGTGCCGACCCGGCGGCCTGGAAGCCGTAACAGATCGGCGAGGCGCCGCGCTCCTGGAAGCCCTTCCAGTAGGCGGTGACGTTGCCGGCGTTGCCGACCGGGATCGCCAGGGCGTCCGGGGCCTCGCCGAGCTCGTCGATCAGTTCGAACGCGGCGGTCTTCTGGCCCTCGATGCGGTACGGGTTGACCGAGTTGACGAGCTCGATCGGGTTGCGTTCGGCGAGCTGCCGAACGATCGTGAGGGCGTCGTCGAAGTTACCTTCGAGCGCGACCACCCGGGCCCCGTGCATGAGCGACTGGGCGAGCTTGCCGATCGCGATCTTCCCCTCCGGGACGATCACCGCCCCGCGCAGTCCCGCGCGCACGGCGTAGGCCGACGCGGAGGC
>Ga0182737_1001191_pt1 | contig 27221 bp, 40 predicted proteins | sample eDN5th30CBELigOP_FD_128878 | JGI IMG/M metagenome (GOLD analysis project Ga0182737, IMG submission 128878) | Enriched Organic Plus compost microbial communities from Emeryville, California, USA - eDNA 5th pass 30_C BE-Lig OP (version 2) (version 2) ... | reverse complement strand
GGCAAGGACGTGGTGCTGCGCTTGAACGTCGAGAACGTGGCCGACAAGCGCTACTGGCTGGCGTCCAACTCCTTCGTGACGAACGCGGCGGGGCGGACCTACATGCTGTCGGCGTCGATCAATTACTGATCGGCCATGAAAAAGCCCCCGTATGGCGAACCATGCGGGGGCTTTTCCACGACCGGGGCCGGCCGCGCGACGCGCGCCGGCGGGCCGCTTCAGGCTTATTCGGCTTCCTGCTCGCCTTCGGCCTCTTGCGGCTCGGGGCGGTCGACCAGTTCCATGAACGCCATGGGAGCGTTGTCGCCCTGGCGGAAGCCCATCTTCAGCACGCGGGTGTAGCCGCCGTTGCGGGCCTTGTAGCGCGGGCCGATTTCCTCGAACAGCTTGACCACGGCGTCGCGGTCGCGCAGGCGGGCGAAGGCCAGGCGCTTGTTGGCCAGCGTCGGCTCCTTGCCGAGCGTGATCAGCGGCTCGACGACGCGGCGCAGTTCCTTGGCCTTGGGCAGGGTGGTCTTGATGGCTTCGTGGGTCAGCAGCGACACGGCCATGTTGCGGAACATGGCGAGGCGGTGGCTGCTGGTGCGGTTCAGTTTGCGCAATCCGTTGCGGTGACGCATGGTCTTTCCTTCGAATCTAGTGGCGGCCGCGAGGCCGCCGGGTTGCCGGGTCTTCTATCGGCCTGCCAGGCAGGCCGCGGTCCGGTGGGACGGTGCTTGCCCCGCCGCCCGAAGGGCGGCAGGGCGGAAATGCATCAGGGACGTTCCAGGCCCAGGGGCGGCCAGTTCTCCAGCTTCATGCCGAGCGTCAGGCCGCGCGCGGCCAGGACTTCCTTGATTTCGTTGAGCGACTTGCGGCCCAGGTTCGGGGTCTTGAGCAGCTCGTTCTCGGTGCGCTGGATCAGGTCGCCGATGTAGTAGATGTTCTCGGCCTTCAGGCAGTTGGCCGAGCGCACGGTGAGCTCCAGGTCGTCGACCGGGCGCAGCAGCACCGGGTCGATCTGCGGCGTGCCGCGCGAGGGCGCCTCGTAGGAGTCGCCCGCGCCTTCCAGGGCGGCGAACACCGAGATCTGGTCCATCAGGATGCGGGCCGACTGGCGCACCGCTTCCTCGGGCGAGATGACGCCGTTGGTCTCGATGTCCAGCACCAGCTTGTCCAGGTCGGTGCGCTGCTCGACGCGGGCGCTCTCGACGGCGTAGCTGACGCGGCGCACGGGGCTGAAGGACGCATCCAGCACGATGCGGCCGATGGTGTGGCTGCGGTCCTCGGCCAGCGCGCGCACGTTGCCGGGCACGTAGCCGCGGCCCTTCTCGACCTTGATCTGCATTTCCAGCTTGCCGTTCTCGGTCAGCGTGGCGATCACGTGGCCGGGATTGATGATCTCGGCGTCGTGCGGCAGCTCGATGTCGGCGGCGGTGACGGGGCCCTCGCCCTGCTTGCGCAGCACCAGGGTGACTTCGTCGCGGTTGTGCAGCTTGAAGACCACGCCCTTCAGGTTCAGCAGGATGTCGACCACATCCTCGCGCACGCCGGGGATGGTCGAGTATTCGTGCACCACGCCGGTGATCTGGACTTCGGTGGGCGCATAGCCGGTCATCGAGGACAGCAGGATGCGGCGCAGGGCGTTGCCCAGCGTGTGGCCGTAGCCGCGCTCGAAGGGCTCCATGATGATCTTGGCATGGTGGGTGCCCTGCGGCTCGACTTCGATGGAGCGCGGCTTGAGAAAACCTTGAGTGGACATGAATCTTTTTCCCTTTCAATACCCTCGGCTCGTTACACCGATAAGGCTGACGGAATGGCGCGGCCGGAAAAGCCCGGACGCTGTAGGCGCCAAGGCCCGCAGCCGTTGCGGGACTGCGGGCCGGGCGGCAGGACGGCCGGTCGGCGGAAGACCGCCTTGCGGCACGAAAAAATCAGCGCGAGTACAGTTCGACGACCATCGACTCGTTGACGTCGCGGGCGACGTCGGCGCGGTCGGGAGCCTGCTTGAAGGTGCCGGACAGCTTGCTGGCGTCGACTTCCACCCACTGCGGGATGCCCTGGCTGGAAGCCAGGTCCAGCGATTCGCGGATGCGGGCCTGCTTCTTGGCCTTTTCGCGCACGGCGATCACGTCGCCGGCCTTGACCAGCATGGACGGGATGTCGGCGGTATGGCCGTTGAGCTCGATCGCGCGGTGGGCCACCAGCTGGCGGGCCTCGGCGCGCGTGGAGCCGAAGCCCATGCGGTAGACGACGTTGTCCAGGCGCGATTCCAGCAGCTGGATCAGCGTTTCGCCGGTGTTGCCGCGGCGGCGGTCGGCTTCCTCGAAGTACTTGCGGAACTGCTTTTCCAGCACGCCGTACATGCGCTTGAGCTTCTGCTTCTCACGCAGCTGCAGGCCGTAGTCCGAAGTGCGCGCGCCGGAGATGCGGCCGTGCTGGCCGGGCTTGGAATCCAGCTTGCACTTGGAATCCAGCGAGCGGCGGGCGCTCTTGAGGAACAGGTCGGTGCCCTCGCGGCGCGAGAGCTTGCACTTGGGTCCAATATAACGAGCCACGAGTTGCTCCCTTAGATACGACGGCGCTTGGGCGGACGGCAGCCGTTGTGCGGCACGGGCGTGATGTCGGCGATGCTGGAGATCTTGATGCCCAGCGCGTTGAGCGCGCGCACCGAGGACTCGCGGCCGGGGCCGGGGCCCTTGATCCGCACTTCCAGCGTCTTGATGCCGTACTCCATGGCGACGCGGCCGGCCGTCTCGGCAGCCACCTGCGCGGCGAACGGGGTGGACTTGCGCGAGCCCTTGAAGCCCGCGCCGCCCGACGTCGCCCACGACAGGGCGTTGCCCTGGCGGTCGGTGATGGTGATGATGGTGTTGTTGAACGAAGCGTGCACGTGCGCGATGCCGTCCGAGACGTTCTTCTTGACCTTTTTGCGCACGCGCGAAGCGCCGCTGGTGGAAGCTTTCGCCATGTTGATTATCCTCGATTATTTCTTCAGGGACGCGGCAGCGCGGCGCGGGCCCTTGCGGGTGCGCGCGTTGGTGCGGGTGCGCTGGCCGCGCACGGGCAGGCCGCGCTTGTGGCGCATGCCGCGGTAGGTCCCGAGGTCGATCAGGCGCTTGATCGACAACTGGATTTCCCGGCGCAGGTCGCCCTCGACGGTGAACACGCCGACGTGCTCGCGGATGCGTTCCAGCTCAGCGTCGTTCAGGTCCTTGACCTTCTTGTTGGCGGGCACGCCGGCGGCTTCGCAGATTTTGCGGGCGCGCGTGCGGCCGATGCCGTAGATGGCGGTCAGACCGATCTCGGTGTGCTGTTGCGGCGGGATGTTGATGCCGGCAATACGGGCCATGACTGTTCCTCGTTTGAATCCGTTCTAGCAGCCAGCCGGTCAGCCCTGGCGCTGCTTGTGCCGCGGGTCGGTGCAGATGACGCGCACCACGCCGTGGCGTTTGATGATTTTGCAGTTGCGGCAGATCCGCTTGACCGATGCCATTACTTTCATGGTTAGACTCCTTGTTTCCCCGGCCGCCTATTTCGAGCGGAACACGATCCTGGCCCTGGACAGGTCATAGGGCGTGAGCTCCACTGTGACCTTGTCGCCCGGCAGGATCCGGATGTAATGCATGCGCATCTTGCCCGAAATATGGCCAAGAACCACATGGCCGTTTTCCAGCTTGACGCGGAACGTAGCGTTGGGCAGGTTTTCCATCACCTCGCCCTGCATCTGTATGACGTCGTCCTTTGACATTTCCCATCCCAGCTACCGCATAGGAAGACCCGGACCCTTGAAGTTCGCCTTCTTGAGCAGCGAGTCGTACTGGTGGGACATCATGTAGGCCTGGACCTGCGCCATGAAATCCATGGTCACCACCACGATGATCAACAGCGACGTGCCGCCAAAGTAGAAGGGCACGTTCCAGCGCATGACCAGGAACTCCGGCAGCAGGCAGACCAGCGTGATGTAAATGGCGCCGGCCAGCGTCAGACGCATCAGAATCTTGTCGATGTAGCGCGCCGTCTGCTCGCCGGGACGGATCCCGGGCACGAACGCGCCGCTCTTCTTCAGGTTGTCCGCCGTTTCGCGGCTGTTGAACACCAGGGCCGTGTAGAAAAAGCAGAAGAAAATGATCGCGGTCGAATACAGCGTGATGTACAGCGGCTGGCGCGGCGACAGGGCCGCGGCCAGGTCGCTCAGCCAGCGCATGTTCTCGTTGCTGGAGAACCAGCTCGCGATGGTCGCCGGGAACAGGATGATCGACGAGGCGAAGATGGGCGGGATCACCCCGGCCATGTTCAGCTTCAGCGGCAGGTGCGAGCTCTGGCCGCCGTAGACCTTGTTGCCCACCTGGCGCTTGGCGTAGTTGACCGTGATCTTGCGCTGGCCGCGCTCGACGAACACCACCAGCGCCGTGACCAGCACCGCCAGCGCCACGATGAACAGCGCCGAGGGCACCGACATCGCGCTGGTGCGCACCAGGTCCAGCAGCCCGGCCAGCGCCGTCGGCAGGCCGGCAACGATGCCCGAGAAGATGATCACGGAAATGCCGTTGCCCAGGCCGCGCTCGGTGATCTGCTCGCCCAGCCACATGATGAACATGGTGCCGGTGATGAGCGTGATGACCGTGGTCATGCGGAACATCAGGCCGGGGTCGATGACCAGGCCGGGCTGGGATTCCAGCGCCACCGAGATCCCGACCGCCTGCACCAGCGCCAGCACCACGGTGCCGTAGCGGGTGTACTGGGTGATCTTGCGCCGGCCGGCCTCGCCTTCCTTCTTGAGGGCTTCCAGCGAGGGCACCACCACCGACATCAGCTGCATGATGATGGAGGCGGAGATGTACGGCATGATCCCCAGGGCGAAGATGGAGAAGCGCGACAGCGCCCCGCCCGAGAACATGTTGAACAGGCCCAGGATGCCGCCCTGGTTCTGCTGGAACAGCGCGGCCAGCTCGTCCGGGTTGATGCCCGGCACGGGGATGTGCGTGCCCAGCCGATACACGATCAGCGCGAGCAGCAGGAACACCAGGCGACGCTTGAGGTCGCCATAGCGTGCTCCGGACTTGCCCAGGGCCTGTGCGTTAGCCACTCGTTGCTCCGTCTCAGGCGAGCGAACCGCCCGCCGCCTCGATCGCGGCGCGCGCGCCGGCCGTCGCGGTCAGGCCCTTGAGGGACACCTTGCGCGAGAGTTCGCCCGACTTGATCACCTTGGCGTAGCGCACGGCCTGGCCGACCACGCCGGCCTGCTTCAGGACCTGGACGTCGATCTCGTCGACCGGCAGGGCCTGCAGGTCCGACAGGCGGACCTGGGCGTACAGGTGCTGGCCCAGCGGCTTGAAGCCGCGCTTGGGCAGGCGGCGCTGCAGCGGCATCTGGCCGCCTTCGAAGCCGACCTTGTGGAAGCCGCCGGCGCGGGACTTCTGGCCCTTGTGGCCGCGGCCCGCGGTCTTGCCCAGGCCCGAGCCGATGCCGCGGCCGACGCGGCGCTTGGCGTGCTTGGCGCCTTCGGCCGGCTTGAGCGTATTCAGTTGCGTTTCAGACATCGCGATTCCTTCAGGCGTCCGTGACGCTGACGAGATAGTCCACCTTGCGGATCATGCCGCGCACCTCGGGCGTATCGACCAGCACGCGGGAGCTGTTGATCCGGCGCAGGCCCAGGCCGCGCACCGTGTCGCGGTGGGATTGCTTGGTGCCGATCACCGAGCGGACCAGGGTCACCTTGATCTGTTTCTGTGCCATGACTTACCCCAGGATTTCCTCGACGGTCTTGCCGCGCTTGGCAGCGACTTCCGCCGGGGTCAGGGACGCGCGCAGGCCGTTGAGCGTGGCGCGGACCAGGTTGTAGGGATTGCTCGAGCCCAGGCTCTTGGCCACGACGTTGCGCACGCCCATGACCTCGAAGATGGCGCGCATCGGGCCGCCGGCGATCACGCCGGTACCTTCGGAGGCCGGCGAGATCAGCACCGTGGAGGCGCCGTGCTTGCCGACCACGGAGTGGTGCAGCGTGCCGTTCTTGAGCGCGACCTTGAACTGGCCGCGGCGGGCCTGTTCCATGGCCTTCTGCACGGCCACCGGCACTTCGCGGGCCTTGCCCTTGCCCATGCCGATGCGGCCGTCGCCGTCGCCGACCACGGTCAGCGCGGCGAAGCTCATGGTGCGGCCGCCCTTGACGACCTTGCTCACGCGGTTGACCGCGATCATCTTTTCGCGAAGACCGTCGTCGCGTTCCTGATCCGCGGCGCCCTTGCCTTGTACTTTAGCCATTTGACGATTCCTCGCTTAGAACTTCAGGCCGGCTTCGCGCGCAGCCTCGGCCAGGGCCTTGACCCGGCCGTGGTAACGGAAGCCCGAGCGGTCGAAGGCGACCAGCTCGATGCCGGCGGCCTTGGCCTTCTCGGCCACGCGCTTGCCGATCAGGGCGGCGGCGGCAGTGTTGCCGCCCGCGCCGCTCTGGCTGGAAAGCTGCTGGCGCACCTCGGCCTCTTGCGTGGAGGCGCTGACCAGCACGCGGTTGCCTTCGGGCGAAATGATGCTTGCGTAGATGTGCTGGTTCGAGCGGAAGACCGTGAGGCGGTTGACGCGCAGCTCGGCGATCTTGCGACGGGTCGGCACCGCACGACGCAAACGGGAAAGTTTCTTGTCCATGATTGGTCCTTGCCTGCCCGGTTACTTCTTCTTGGTTTCCTTGATGACCACGCGCTCGTCCGCGTAGCGCACACCCTTGCCCTTGTAGGGTTCGGGACGGCGATAGGCGCGGATGTCGGCGGCCACCTGGCCGACGACCTGCTTGTCGGCGCCCTTGACCACGATTTCCGTCTGCGACGGGCATTCGACCTTCACGCCGGCGGGCATCTTGTGCACGACGTCGTGCGAGAAGCCCAGCTGCAGCTTGAGGGAGTCGCCCTGCACCTGCGCGCGGTAGCCCACGCCGACCAGGTTCAGCTTGCGCTCGAAGCCCTTGCTGACGCCGGTGACCATGTTGGAAACCAGCGCGCGCACCGTGCCGGACATGGCCTTGGCCTGGCGGCTGTCGTTGGCCGCGGCGAAGCTCAGCTTGCCTTCGTCCAGCTTGATGGCGACGTCGCCGGTCAGCGATTGCGACAGGGTGCCCAGCGGGCCCTTGACGGTGATCTGGTCGGCCGCGACGCTGGCTTCGACGCCCTTGGGCAGCTCGACCGGATATTTGGCGATACGTGACATGCGGTTCTCCTTAGGCCACGTAGCACAGGACTTCGCCGCCGACGCCGCTGGCGCGGGCCTTGCGGTCCGTCATCACGCCGCGCGAGGTGGAGACGATGGCCACGCCCAGGCCGTTCATGACCTGGGGAATGCTGGTGCGGCCCTTGTAGATGCGCAGGCCGGGACGCGAGACGCGCTCGATGCGCTCGATCACGGGACGGCCGGCGTAGTACTTGAGGGTGATTTCCAGTTCGGGCTTGGCGGAATCGCCCTTGACCTCGAAGCCGTCGATGTAACCCTCGTCGCGCAGCACGGCGGCGATGGAAACCTTCAGCTTGGACGACGGCATGGTCACCGTCGTCTTGTCCACCTGCTGCGCATTGCGGATGCGGGTCAGCATATCGGCGATGGGATCGCTCATGCTCATGTTTTATTCTCCTACCAGCTGGCCTTGGTGACGCCGGGGATTTCGCCCCGCATCGCCATTTCGCGCAGCTTGTGACGGGCCAGGCCGAACTTGCGGAACACGCCGCGGGGGCGGCCGGTCACCACGCAGCGGTTGCGCTGGCGGGTGGGGTTGGCGTTGCGCGGCAGCTTCTGCAGCTGCAGGCGCGCGTCGTAGCGCTCTTCGTCGGACTTGGAGACGTCGTCGATGATCGCCTTCAGGGCAGCACGCTTGGCGGCGTACTTCTCGGCGAGCTTGGCTCGCTTGATATCGCGATTGATCAGTGAAAGTTTGGCCACGGTCGCCCCTTAATTGCGGAACGGGAAGCTGAAGGCGGACAGCAGCGCCTTGGCTTCGTCGTCGGTCTTCGCGGTGGTCGTGATGCTGATGTTCAGCCCGCGCAGCGCGTCGATCTTGTCGTACTCGATTTCGGGGAAGATGATCTGTTCCTTGACCCCGATGTTGTAGTTGCCGCGGCCGTCGAAGGCGCGGCCGGACACGCCGCGGAAGTCGCGCACGCGCGGCAGCGCCACGGCGACCAGGCGGTCCAGGAATTCGTACATGCGCTGGCCGCGCAGGGTGACCATGCAGCCGATCGGGTAGTTCTCGCGGATCTTGAACCCGGCGATGGCCTTGCGGGTCTTGGTGATCACGGGCTTCTGGCCGGCGATCTTGGTCAGGTCGGCCACGGCGTGCTCGATGACCTTCTTGTCGGCCACGGCTTCCGAGACACCCATGTTCAGGGTGATCTTGGTGATGCGCGGCACTTCCATGACGCTCTTGTAGCCGAACTTGGCCTTGAGGTCGGCGACGACCTTTTCCTGGTAGAACTCTTGCAGACGAGCCATGATGTCTAGTCGCTCCTTACGCCTTGGCGCCAACGACCGCGCCGTTGGAGCGGAACACGCGCACCTTCCGGCCGTCGACTTCCTTGATGCCGACGCGGTCGGCCGCGCCCGTGGCCGGGTTGACCAGCGCCACGTTGGAGATGTGGATGGGCAGGGTCTTCTCGACGATGCCGCCGGGATTGTTGGCCATCGGGTTGGGACGCATGTGCTTCTTGACCACGTTGACGCCTTCGACCAGCACGTGGTCGGCGTCGACGCGGGCCAGCACGACACCGCGCCGCTTCTTGTCGCGGCCGGTCAGGACGATGACTTCGTCGCCTTTGCGGATTTTGTTCATCGCGGGCTCCTTACAGCACTTCCGGGGCCAGCGACACGATCTTCATGAAGCGCTCGGTGCGCAGCTCGCGCGTGACCGGGCCGAAGATGCGGGTGCCGATCGGCTCCAGCTTGGCATTGAGCAGCACGGCGGCATTGCCGCCGAAACGGATCAGCGAGCCGTCCTTGCGGCGCACGCCCTTGGCGGTGCGCACGACGACTGCGTTGTAGATTTCGCCTTTCTTGACGCGGCCGCGCGGCGCCGCATCCTTGACGCTCACCTTGATGATGTCGCCGATGCCGGCATAGCGGCGCTTGGAACCGCCGAGCACCTTGATGCACATGACGGCACGCGCACCGGTGTTGTCGGCCACGTCCAGCGTGGTCTGCATTTGAATCATGTTTTTTCCTGTTCCAACTTAACCGGAAAACCCGGCGCTGGCACCGCCGCCACCGTCTCGTGGCCGCCCGCCCGCCGGGCAATCCGGTCAGTTTTGGTCCCGTACGGACCCGACCGATGCCGCCCGGCGGCCTTGCGCCGGGCACCCACCTGCCAGCCCCTGGGTTGAATTCCTGCTGACTGTCTTGCCAACTGCTTGCTGACTGCTTTCCCCCAAGCCGGGCCGCTAGAACCCATACCCGATTCGGGAAAGCTGTCCATTCTATCGCGCTTTGGTGGACAAGGCAAGAAGCATCGGTGGCATCCGGGCAGGAATGCCACAGGCCCGGGCCAGCCGGGAGCGCAGGCTAGGCCCGGCCCGGGCCGCCCGTACCCGCCCGCAGGCGCGCCAGCTCGGCGGCCAGGCTGGCGACCAGGCGCTCGGCGCGGGCGAGCGGGTCGTCCTCGCCGGGCGCGGACGGCAGGGCGGCGGCAGGCCGGCGGACGTCCCCGGCGCCCCCCGCCCCGGCGCGCGCGCCGGCCTGCGCATCGGCGCCCGGGGGGCCCGGGCGCGCCAGCTGCGGGCGCAGGCTTTCCACCCCCGCGCCGGTCACGTCCACGTCGAAGGCCAGCTCCTCCGGGCGGTGCCAGGTGGTGAACCATTCCAGCGGCCGGCCGTGCTGGTCCATGCCCTGGCCCTCCAGCATCAGCAGCGGGCTGCCCTCGGGCACCTGCAGCGCCTCGGCCAGGCGGGCGTCGGCGGCCACGGCGCGGATGCGGTTGCGGCCGTTGCCCGGCTGCAGGCCGTAGCGCCCGACCAGCACGCGGTGCAGGGAGGCGTCCTCCAGGTCGGCCGCGGCCAGGCCGGGCACGCCGGCCTCGGCCAGCCAGGTGCGCACATAGGCCAGCGGCCGGCCGTCGACCGAGCGCAGGCGCTCGACCACCAGCGTGCGCGCCGTGCCGAAGAAGTCGGCCACCGCCGCGGGCGGCGCCTCGGCCGCCAGGCGCAGCACGCGGGTGCGCAGCGCGACGCCGCTGCCGGCCAGCTGCTCGAACAGGCCGGTGGAGCTTTGCACCAGGCGCCGGTGCACGCGCGGCGGCGCCACGGTGGCGGGCCGGCCGGGCTCGCGGCGGATGCGGCCTTCGGCCAGCAGGGTGGCCAGCGCCTGGCGCACCACGCTGCGCGCCACGCCGAAGCGCCTGCACAGCGCGGCCTCGCTGGGCAGCGCCGCGCCCGCCGGCAGCCCGCCGCCGTCCAGTTCCGCACGCAGGGCGTCCGCCACCTGGGCGTGCAGGGGCGGGGCGGCGGCTCGGCGGCGGGAGGAAGCGGATGCGGTCATGGCGGCGGTCTGCGCGCCGCCCGGGCGCGGCCGGCGGGCCGGCGCGGCGAGGGCGGCTTTGGCGAAGGCTGCATTCTATATATAGCCGCCCCCTGGACGGGTTCAGCCGCCGGTGGTCGCCTTGGCGGTTTCCCACACGTGCGACCAGCCCGGGGCCAGGTGGGCGGCGCGCTCGGCGGCCAGCACCAGGCTGTCCTCGCGGGCGATGCCCTTGCCGGCGATGTCGAAGGCGGTGCCGTGGTCCACCGAGACGCGCACCACCGGCAGGCCGACGGTGATGTTCACGCCGTCGTCGCCGTAGACCGACTTGAAGGGCGCGTGGCCCTGGTCGTGGTAGCAGGCGATGACGAACTTCCACTTGCCGCGCACCGCCTGCGGGAACAGCGCGTCGGCGGGGATGGGGCCGGCCGCGGCGATGCCGGCGGCCTGGGCCTCGGCCACGGCCGGGGCCAGGATCTCGTCGTCCTCGGTGCCGAAGATGCCGTTCTCGCCCGCGTGCGGGTTGAGCCCGGCCACGGCCACCGGCTCGTCCTGCCGGCCCAGCGCGCGCGCGAAGGAGCCGGCCAGGCGCAGCACGGCGCGCATGCGCGCGGGGGTGACGTTGTCGATCGCCTGGCGCAGCGACACGTGGGTGGTGGCGTGGAAGACGTACAGGTCGCCGGCCGACAGCACCAGCGAGAAGGTCTTGACGCCGAACTCGTGCGCCAGCAGCTCGGTGTGGCCCGGCCACTTGTGGCCGGCCAGGTGGATGGCGGCCTTGTTCAGCGGCGGGGTGACGATGGCGTCCACGCGGCCTTCGCGCGCCAGGGCACAGGCGGTGGTGACGAAGCGCACCGCGCCGTCGCCCGCCTCGGCGCTCAGCTGCCCGGGCGGCACGTGCTCCAGCGACGGGCCGGCCTGGATGACTTCGATGGTGCCGGGCTCGTTGGTGACGGCCTCGGGGCCGTCGACCACGCGCACCCTGGCGGCGTCCGCGCCCAGGGCGGCGGCGGCGCGGCGCAGCGCGCCGGCGTCGCCCACCACCACCAGGCGCGCACGCTCGCGCAGGTCGTCGTGGCCGAGCAGCATCTTGGCGGTGATTTCCGGGCCGATGCCGGCCACATCGCCGAGCGTGACGGCCAGCAGGGGCTTGCGGCCGGAGTCGGATGGGGTAGTCATGGGGCGAATCTCCTTTCCCGGATCGCGCGGGCGGCCCGGAACAATACGTCGGCCGCGCCGAAGCCGCCGGCCTTGGTGACTACCGGCAGGCCGGCCGCGCGGCCGCCGGTCAGCGTGCCGAGCGGCACGCCGCCGGTGACCTGGTCGACCAGGGCGATGCCCGTGGCCCCCAGGCTGTGCAATACCTGGCGCGCGCCGTCGCCGCCGGTGGCGACCACGCCGGCCGCGCCCAATTCCTGTATCAACCGCGCGGCCAGCTCGCCCAGGCGGGCGGCGACCGTGTCGGCGTCCAGGCCGGCGCGGCGGCCCTCGGGGGCCAGCAGCAGGATGATGCCGGCATCGGGCGTGCCGGCGATAGGCACGGCATCGGCCGCGGCTGCATTGCCGGCCGCGGCCGGGTGAGCGGGGCTCCCGTCCCGGCTGGCGTGTGCGGCAGCCGCCGGCAGGCCCGCCCGGCCCCGTTCGCCATCGACCACGCCGGCGGCCCAGCGTTCCCACCGGCCGGCGTCGGCCAGCTCGTCCAGGCCGGGGCTCCAGGCGCGCGCGCCGCGCCGCTGCAGCTCGGCCGCCTGGCCGCGCGCGGCGCTGTGCTGGGACGTGACCACGACCACCACCGGGCCGCGGGTCTCGGCGCCGGCCCAGACCCGCGCCAGCGGCTCGGCCAGGCCGCCGGCGCCCACCGGCAGGGCGCGCTCGCCCAGCTCGGCCACGGCCAGCGCCAGGCGCTCCAGGTCCTGGTCGGTGGCGGCGTCGACCACCACCACCGGCCCGGCGGCGGCGATGCGCCGCGCCAGCCCGGCCGGCGTCTCGTCCACAGGCATGGCCACGCCGGCGCAGCCCAGCAGCGTGGGAATGTGGCTTTCGGTCACGGGGGTGACCGGGTCGGTGGCGGCCGAGGTCTCGGTGACCGGCTTGCCCTCGACCCGCAGCACGCCGTCTTCCACCGTGCGTCCGGTGGCCGGGAAGGCGGGGCAGATGACCGCCACGGCGTCGTCCGCCCAGGCCGCGCGGGCCGCCTCGATCTCGGCGCCGAAGGCGCCGCGCAGGGTGGAGTCGACCTTCTTGTACAGGCGCCGCACGCCGGCCTGGCGCAGGCGCAGCACTTCGCGGCGCACCGCCTCGCCGGCCTCGGCCGGCGGCAGCGCGCGGCTGTGCGTGGTCACGGCCAGCACGTCGGCGCGCGCGCCGGCCGGGCCGGCCAGCGCCTGCTCGGCGCCGCCCATGGACATCTGGGTGCGCCAGCCGGCGCGCACGAACTGCACCGCGGTGTCGCCGGCGCCCGTCAGGTCGTCGGCGACGATGGCGATGAGCGGTCCGCTCACAGGGCCGCCTCGACGGGCTTGGCCAGCGGGTCGTCGGCCTCGTCCACCGGCTTGAGCTCGCCGGCGCGCTTCAGGAAGTAGGACGCCAGCACCGGGGCCAGGATGGAGCTGATCAGCACGCAGGCGGCCACCTGCGCCGTGGCCGTGCCCACATAGGGCGCGAAGGACGGGTCGGCCGCGGCCACCACCGCCGGCGTGGCGATGGCGTTGCCGGCCGTGGTGCCGGCCGCGAAGCCCAGGCCCGACTTGCCGCCGCGGCGCAGGATGTAGCGGTAGCCCAGGTAGACCAGGCCGCCGGTGATGGGGCTGATCAGCAGGCCCAGGATCAGGCCGCTCATGCCGCCGGTGACCACCGCGCCCAGGTTGATGCCGGTGCCCAGGGCGAAGGCGAAGAAGGGGATGACGATGCCCGGCACGGGCTTGAGCGCGTCGCGCCACTGCACGTCCAGGTTGCCCACCACGACGCCCAGCAGGAAGGGCACCAGCGCGGCCACCAGGGCGATCAGCGGGATGTCGCCCAGGCCCGAGGCGCCCAGGAACAGCAGGCTGAAGAAGGGCCCGTCGTTCAGCGCGCTGGCCACGTAGGCGCCGCGGTCGCGGCTGTCGCCGTACTGCCCGGTATAGGCCAGCCACAGGCCGCCGTTGCTGTTGTCGAAGGCGGCCAGCAGGGCCAGGATGGAAACGCCCAGCACGCCGTCGATGCCGACCGCACGGCCCAGCAGCACGATGAGGGTGGCCGGCACCAGGGTCTTCATGAGCAGGATGGTGCCGGCCGTGGCCAGGATGGGCCCGCCGGTGCGCATGTTGACCTGGGTGCCGGTGGCGAAGATCAGCAGGCCGATCAGCGGCAGGGCGCTGTTCTTGAACAGGGCAGTGGTGAAGCTGCCGATGTTCAGGGCGTCCGGCGCGAAGGTGCCGATGATGGAGCCCAGGATCAGGGGGATCAGCATCAGCCCGCCGGGTATGCGGTTCAGGGTGGCGAAGATGGGTACGCGGGAGGTCTCGGTCGTCACGGCGGTGTCTCCGTATGGTCTGTGGAGCCGGCGGGGCCGGCGCTGGGCTTTTCTTGCAGCGGCGATATTTTATACCTGTACGTACAGTCTGTACGTACAGTTCTCTTGTAGCAGTCCTCGGTTTCCGGCCAGACCGAAGCTTGTTACCCGCTTCGCATGAAACAGGTGCCGCCTGATCGGGGACGCCGCGGAGCCGGCTTTGCCGGTCCGCCAGCGTCGCCCCCTTGCAGGGGGAGGCGCGCAGCGCCTCGGGGGCGGGTCCTACTTTTTCTCGTAGTAGGTCTTTTCCCAGCGCTCGTGCTTGTCGCGCGTGGCGCGCAGCTCGGACGTCATGGGCGCGAGCGCCAGCAGCAGGCGGTTGAGCCAGCGCATGGGCGCGCGGCAGGGGCGCTCGAAGTCCACGAACAGCACCACGCGCACCCCGTCGGTGTCGTTGTGCACCTGGTGCAGGTAGAGGTCGTCGAACACCACGGCCTCGCCCTCGCGCCAGCTGTAGCGCTGGCCGCCGACCTCGATCCAGCAGCGCTCGCGCGGCTCGGGCACGACCAGGCCCAGGTGCAGGCGCAGCACGCCGTTGTACGGACCGCGGTGCGGCGGGATGCGCTTGCCCGGCTCCAGGATGGAGAAGAAGGCCGTGCGCACGCCGGGAATCCCCTGCAGCGCGCGCGCCGTATCGGGGCAGCGCGCCAGGTTGCGCTCGGCGCGCATGCCGTAGCCCAGGAAGGCGAAGGTCTTCCACTGGTCGTCGCTGGTGATCATGCCCACTTCGGGCGAGAGCTCGTGGAAGGCCGGCAGCCGGTGCCGCTCGCCGAGCAGGGCCTGGAGCTCGCGGCGGATGGCCGGGGCCTGGGCCTCCAGCTCGGCCACCCAGGGGAAGAGGGCCTTGTCGAAGATGGGCCGGTCGCCCACCAGCGAGGCCCGGGCGATGCGCACGTGCAGCCAGTCGGCCAGGCGGAACAGGGCGCGCGAATAAAGGCTGGGCGACTTGCCCGGGATGACGGCTGGCCTTCGGGAGTTTGGCTGCATCATGACGGGCTATTTTGTCCGCATGGGGCCGGCCCTGCAAGCCGGCGGCGCAGCAGGGTGTATCTCTTGTGCCCGGTTGTGTCGCCGGCCCCGGCACGGGACGCTAGCGCGCCGCCTCGCGCGGGCCCGCCTGGCCGGCCCGGCGGGCGGCGGCGCCGCGCGGGATGAACAGTCCGGCGAACTCCGCGCGCATCAGGGCCAGCATTTCGCGCGCCGCCGCGGTCGGGCTGCGGTCGCGACGCACGCACAGGTCCACCTGGGCGAGCAGGCCCTCGGTGCGCACCAGCGGCACCGCGGCCAGCAGGCCCAGCTCGCAGTCGTGGGCGGCCGACAGGTAGGGCAGGATGGTCAGCGCCGCGCCGCTGCGCGCCACGCTGCGGGCCATGGCGATGGAATTGGTCGTCACCCGCGCCGACGGCTCGCCGCGGATGGCGCGGACGCGCCGGTCCAATTCCTGGCGCACGCCGAAGCTTGCATCGGGCAGGGCCAGCGGATGGCGCAGCAGCTCGGCCAGCGTCAGCGTGCGCCGCCTGGCCAGCGCGTGGGCGGGATGCATCAGGGCGACCAGCGGCTCGCAGCCGCTGTCCACCACGGCGATCTCGGGCCGCCGCGGCGCGCGGAACACCACGGCCGCATCGCACTGGCCGGCCACCAGCGCCTCGACCGACCGGTCCGTGCTGGAGACGACGAGCTTGAATTCGATCTGCGGATAGCGCGCGCTGAAGGCCGACACCACGCCGGGCAGCCAGGATTCGACCGCGCCTTCCATGCAGTGGATGACGACCTCGCCGCGCTGCAGGCCGTCCAGCTCGCCCAGCCGCGCCTGCACCCGCGCCAGGTTGCGGTAGACGGCGGCCATCTCGTCGGCCAGCACCTGCCCGGCCGGCGTGAGCGCCACGCCGCTGGCGCGCCGCTCGAACAGCACCGCGCCCAGGCGATGCTCGAGCTGCGCGATCCGCCGGCTGACCGCCGAGGGCGTGACGTGCAGGCGGTCCGCGGCCAGCCGTATCGAGCCGCTCTGGGCGGTCTCCGAAAAATAGCGCAACGCGGTCAGGTCTAGGTGTTGCATAGGGCGCAAGGCTCCGTGGACGAATTAACGCTACGCCTGCCGCGGCCGGCGGCCGCATAGTTCGGCGATCGACTTGCGATCACGGCAACCGGCGGGGGTACTTTAATGAGCTTCTCATCCAAACACCATGCGGGCGTGCGGCCGGCCCGGCGGCGCGCGCTGGCCGCGGCGCTGGCGCTGGCCGCCTGCCTGGGCGCCGGCGCCGCGGCGCAGGCGGCCGACGCGGCCTGGCCGGCCAAGCCGGTCACCATCGTCGCCGGCTTTCCGCCGGGCGGCTCGGCCGACCTGATCGCCCGGCTGGTGGCGCAGCAGCTGGGCGCGCGCTACGGCCAGACCTTCGTGGTGGAGAACCGCGCGGGGGCGGGCGGCACCATAGGCGCGGGCGTGGTCGCGCGCGCGCCGGCCGACGGCTATACGCTGCTGCTGGGCGTGACCGCCAGCCAGACCATCGCCCCCTCCATCTACCCCAGCCTGCCCTACGACGCGGCGGCCGGCTTCGCGCCGGTGGCCCTGCTGGCCACCATTCCGGTGGCGCTGGTGGCGCACCCCTCGGTCGCCGCCGCCAACCCGCGCGAGCTGGTGGCGCTGGCGCGCGCGGCCAACCCGCCGCTGGCCTTCGCCTCCAGCGGCGTGGGCGCCATCCCGCACCTGACCGCGGAAATCTTCCAGCGCGCCCAGGGCGTGACGATGCTGCACGTGCCCTTCAAGGGCGCGGCGCCGGCCATGACCGACCTGCTGGCCGGCCGCGTGCAGCTCATGTTCGACCACCTGCCCTCGGTGCTGCCCTCGATCCGCGCGGGCAAGCTGCGCGCGCTGGCCATCGCCGGCGAGCGCCGCGCCCAGGCCCTGCCCGACGTGCCCACGCTGGCCGAGGCCGGCGTGCCCGGCGTATCGGTGCGCTCGTGGTTCGGCCTGCTGGCGCCGGCCGGCACGCCGGCCGGGATCGTCGCGCGGCTCAACGCCGACCTGAACGAAGTGCTGGCCGACGGCGCGGTGCGCCAGGCCCTGGCCGGCATGGGCGCCGAGCCCGCCGGCTCGTCGGCGCAGGGCTTTGCCGACATCATCGCCGCCGACACGAAGCAGTGGGCGGAGATCGTCCGCGCCACCGGCGTGAAGCCCAACTGAAGCCGCGGCGGGCGCCGCGTCGACAGGCCGCCCCCGCATGGACATATCGCACAAGGAGACCCGCATGGCCATCCATCCCATCGTTCCCGCCGGCTCGGCGCCGCCGCTGGCGCCGTACTCGCCCGCCGTGCGCGCGGGCAATACGGTCTACGTGTCGGGCACCCTGCCCATCGCCGCCGACGGCTCCACCGTCGGCCCGGGCGACGTGCGCGCGCAGACGCGCCACGTGCTGCAGGCCATCGCCTCGGCGCTGGCCGCCGCGGGCGCGTCGCTGGCCGACGTGGCTTTCAACCAGATCTTCGTCAAGGACCTGGCCGACTACGCGGCCGTCAACGAGGTCTACCGCGAATTCTTCCCCGAGCGGCCGCCGGCCCGCTATTGCATCCGCGCCGACCTCGTCAAGCCCGAGTACCTGGTCGAGATCGCCACGACGGCCTACCTGGGGGACTAGCCGCGTGCCGGAGATCATCGCCAACGGCATCCGCCACGCCTACCGGCTGCTGGGCGGGGACGGGAACGCGCCGCCCGTCGTGCTGATCGCCGGCATGGGCGGCGCGGCCTCGTTCTGGCAGCCGCAGCTGGACGCTTTCGCCGCGCGCCGCCGCGTGCTGGTCTACGACCAGCGCGGCACGGGCGGCAGCGCGCGCGAGCCGGTGCGCGACATCGAGCAATTGGCCGACGACCTGCTGGCCCTGCTGGACGGCCTGGGCATCGCGCGCGCCGACCTGGTGGGCCATTCCACGGGCGGGGCCATCGCGCAGGTGATCGCCGCGCGCCATCCCGAGCGCGTGCGCGCCGCCGTGCTGTACGCCAGCGTGCACCGCGCCGACGCCTACCGGCGCCGCGTGTGGGGATTGCGCAAGGCCATCCTGCAGGGCCTGGGCCCGGAGATCTACGCCCAGACCACGTCGCTGTTCTTCTACCCGCCGGAATACGTGGCCGGGCACGACCAGGCGCTGGCCGCGGTCGAGCGCCGCGCGGCCGAGGGCGAGATCCCCTCGCCGCAGATCATGGCCAGCCGCATCGACGCCATCCTGCGCTTCGACATCGCCGCCGAGCTGCCCGGCGTGCGAGCGCCGACGCTGGTGTGCTGCGCCGAGGACGACATGCTCACCCCGGCCTATTTCTCGCGCGAGATCGCCGCCGCCATCCCGGGCGCGCGCCTGGAAGTATGGCCGCGCGGCGGCCACGCGTATTCGCGCAGCCATCCGCGGGAGTTCGACGGGCTGGTGCTGGATTTCCTGGGCGGGCAAGGCTGAGCGGGGCCGGAGGGACTCGCCGGCACGCTCGCCGGGCCGCGCCGGAGCATGCCGGCCGCGCCGCCTGAAGATGGGATGGCAACGCAAAAGGCCAGGGGCAAGCCCCTGGCCTTTTGCCTGCGCCGGACTGCCGGGTCGCCCCGGCATGCCGTCGGATCGTCAGATGATGCGGGCGGCTTCCACCAGGCGCACCACGTTCCACGACTTGCTGCGGGAAATGGGGCGGCCTTCGGCGATTTCGACCGTGTCGCCTTCGTTGTACTGGTTGCTCTCGTCGTGCGCCTTGTACTTGTTCGAGCGCATGACGATCTTGCCGTACAGCGGGTGCTTGGTACGGCGCTCGACCAGGACGACGACCGTCTTGTCCATCTTGTTGCTGACGACCTTGCCGACCAGCGTACGCTGGCGCTTGGCCGGGGTGGTTTGGGTTTCGCTCATGTCAGTTTCCTGCCTTTTCCGTCAGCAGGGTGCGCACGCGCGCGATGTCGCGGCGCACCTTGCGGATCTGGCTGGTGTTCGTAAGCTGCTGGGTGGCCTTCTGCATGCGCAGGCCGAACTGGGCCTTGAGCAGGCTTTCGAGTTCCTTGCCGAGTTCGGCGGCATCCTTGGTGCGGAGTTCGCTGGCTTTCATGTCTGTTCCCTTCAGGCGCCGATGTGGCGCGAGACGAAGGTGGTGGAAATGGGCAGCTTGGCCGCGGCCAGGCGGAACGCCTCGCGCGCGAGCTCTTCGCTGACGCCTTCCATCTCGTAGAGCACCTTGCCGGGCTGGATCTCGGCAACCCAGTATTCCGGGTTGCCCTTGCCGTTACCCATGCGGACTTCGGCCGGCTTCTGCGAGATCGGCTTGTCCGGGAAGATGCGGATCCAGATGCGGCCACCGCGCTTGATGTGGCGGTTGATCGCACGGCGGGCCGATTCGATCTGGCGGGCGGTGAGCCGGCCGCGGCCGGTGGCCTTCAGGCCGAACTCGCCGAACGAGACGTTGGCGCCACGGGTAGCCAGGCCGGTGTTGCGGCCTTTCTGTTCCTTGCGGTATTTCCTGCGTGACGGTTGCAGCATGGTTATTCTCCTTCAGGCGCCGGGGCAGCGTCGGCCTTGCGCGGGCCGCGGCCACGACCGCCGCCGCCCGGGCGGCGCGCGCCGTCGGGGCGCTCGCCGCGCGGCGAACGGCGCGGACGGCGTTCTTCTTCACGGGGCGTGGCGGCTTCCGGCGGCAGTTCGCCGTTGGCCAGCATCTCGCCCTTGTAGACCCAGACCTTGATGCCGATCACACCGTAGGTGGTGTGGGCTTCCGAGGTGCCGTAGTCGATGTTGGCGCGCAGCGTGTGCAGCGGCACGCGGCCTTCGCGGTACCACTCGGTCCGGGCGATCTCGATGCCGTTCAGGCGGCCCGAGCTCATGATCTTGATGCCCTGGGCGCCCAGGCGCATGGCGTTCTGCATGGCGCGCTTCATGGCGCGGCGGAACATGATGCGCTTTTCGAGCTGTTGCGAGATCGAGTCGGCGATCAGCTGGGCGTCGGTTTCCGGCTTGCGGATTTCCTCGATGTTGACGTGCACGGGCACGCCCATCAGGCGCTGCAGGTCGCTCTTGAGGTTCTCGATGTCCTCGCCGCGCTTGCCGATCACCACGCCCGGACGGGCCGAGTAGACGGTGATGCGGGCATTCTTGGCCGGACGCTCGATGACCACGCGGCCCACCGAAGCGCTCTTGAGCTTCTTCTTCAGGTACTCGCGCACGCGGATGTCGGCAGCCAGCATGTCGCCGAAGTTCTTGTCATCGGCGAACCACTTGGAGCCCCAGTTGCGGGTGACGGCCAAGCGGAAGCCGGTCGGATGAATTTTCTGTCCCATCGTGCTTCCTTAGGCTCCGACCTTGACCACGATGTGGCAGGTCTGCTTCTCGATGCGGTTGCCGCGGCCCTTGGCGCGCGCGGAAAAACGCTTCATCGACTGGGCCTTGTCCACGTAGATCGTGGTCACGCGCAGCTCGTCGATGTCGGCGCCGTCGTTGTGCTCGGCGTTGGCGATGGCCGATTCGACGGCCTTCTTCAGGATGCCGGCGGCCTTCTTGGGAGTGAAGGTCAGGATGTTCAGCGCCTGGGCGACCGGCTTGCCGCGGATCATGTCCGCGACCAGACGGGTCTTCTGGGCCGAAATGTGCACCCCACGGATAATGGCAGTGGTTTCCATCGCTTACCTCTTGGCCTTCTTGTCCGCGGCGTGGCCCTTGAACGTGCGGGTCAGCGCGAACTCGCCCAGCTTGTGGCCGACCATGTTCTCGTTGACGTACACGGGAACGTGCTGGCGGCCGTTGTGGACGGCGATCGTCAGCCCGATGAACTCGGGCAGGATGGTGGAACGGCGCGACCAGGTCTTGATCGGCTTCTTGTCGTTGACCGCGACTGCCTTCTCCACCTTCTCGATGAGGTGGGAATCGACAAACGGGCCCTTCTTGATCGAACGTGACATAGTGTTCGCCTCTTACTTGCGCTTGCGCCGTTGGACGATCATGTTGTTCGTCCTCTTGTTGCGACGGGTCTTGAAGCCCTTGGTGGGGGTGCCCCACGGGCTGACCGGTTCGCGGGCCTCGCCGGTGCGGCCTTCGCCGCCGCCGTGCGGGTGGTCGACCGGGTTCATGGCGACGCCACGGACCGTCGGGCGCACGCCGCGCCAGCGCATCGCGCCGGCCTTGCCGATCTGGCGCAGGCTGTGTTCTTCGTTGCCCACTTCGCCGATGGTGGCGCGGCACTCGATGTGCACGCGGCGCACTTCGCCGGAGCGCAGGCGGACCTGGGCGTAGGTGCCTTCACGGGCCAGCAGCACCGCCGAGGCGCCCGCCGAACGCGCCATCTGCGCGCCCTTGCCGGGGAACATCTCGATGCAGTGGATGGTCGAGCCCACCGGGATGTTGCGGATCGGCAGCGTGTTGCCGGCGCGGATCGGGGCCTCGATGCCCGAGATCAGCGTGGCGCCCACTTCCAGGCCGCGCGGGGCGATGATGTAGCGGCGCTCGCCGTCGGCGTAGCACAGCAGCGCGATGTGGGCGGTGCGGTTCGGGTCGTATTCCAGGCGTTCGACCTTGGCCGGGATGCCGTCCTTGTTGCGACGGAAATCGATCACCCGGTAGTGCTGCTTGTGGCCGCCGCCGCGATGGCGGACCGTGATGTGGCCGTTGTTGTTGCGGCCGGAACCACGGGTCTTCTTCTCGAGCAGCGACTCGACCGGACGGCCCTTGTGCAGGTTGGGGCTGACCACCTTGACCATGCCGCGACGGCCGGCCGAGGTAGGCTTGACTTTGACGAGGGCCATTTAGTTCACCTCCGCAAAGTCGATTTCCTGCCCTTCCTTGAGCGAGACGTAGGCCTTGCGCTCATTGCGGCGCTTGCCCACGAAACGGCCGAAGCGCTTGACTTTGCCTTTGCGATTGAGCACCTGCACGGATTCGACCTGCACCTTGAAGAGCAGCTCGACGGCAGCCTTGATTTCGGGCTTGGTGGCGTCGGGCACGACGCGGAAAGCCACTTGCTGGTTCTTGTCGGCGACGAAGGTGGCCTTTTCGGTCACGATCGGCGCCAGGATGACTTGCATCAGGCGATCGGCGTTCATCCGAGCATCTCCTCGAGTTGAGCGATGGCCGGCTTGGTGATCAGCACTTTCTTGTAGTGGATCAGCGACAGCGGATCGGCGTAGCGCGGTTCCACCACGGCAACGTGAGCCAGGTTGCGCGTGGCCAGGTAGACGTTCTCGTCCACGGCGTCGGTAATGATGAGCACCGAATCCAGGCCCAGGCCCTTGAGCTTCTCGGCCGCGGCCTTGGTCTTGGGCGTGTCCAGCGCGAAGGCGTCGACCACGGCGATGCGGTCTTCGCGGGCCAGCTGCGAGAGGATCGAGCGGATGCCCGCGCGATACATCTTCTTGTTGACCTTCTGCGAGAAGTTCTCGTCGGGCGAGTTCGGGAAGGTGCGGCCGCCCCCACGCCACAGCGGCGAGGAAGTCATGCCCGCGCGGGCACGGCCGGTGCCCTTCTGGCGCCACGGCTTCTTGGTGGAGTGCTTGACTTCGGAGCGGTCCTTCTGGGCGCGGTTGCCGCTGCGCGCGTTGGCCTGGTAGGCCACCACGATCTGGTGCACCAGCGCTTCGTTGAAGTCGCGGCCGAAGACGGTGTCGGGCGCGCTGAACGTGGCGGCCTGACCTTGATCGTTGAGGAGCTTGAGATCCATTTGCTTTACGCCCCCTTCTTGGCCGGCGCCTTGATGGCCGGGCGCACGACGACGTCGGCGCCGGCATGGCCGGGCACGGCGCCGCGCACCAGCAGCAGGCCGCGCTCGGCGTCCACGCGCACGACGTCCAGGTTCTGGATGGTGCGGGTCACGTCGCCCAGGTGGCCGGACATTTTCTTGCCGGGGAAGATGCGGCCCGGGTCCTGCGCCTGGCCGATCGAGCCGGGCACGCGGTGCGAGCGCGAGTTGCCGTGCGAGGCGCGCTGCGAACCGAAGTGGTGGCGCTTGATCGTGCCGGCGAAGCCCTTGCCGATGGTGGTGCCGGTGACGTCGACCTTCTGGCCGACCTCGAACACGCTTTCGACGGCCACGACGCTGCCGGCCGTGAATTCGGCGGCGCGGGCGGGATCGAGGCGGAATTCCTTGAGGACGCTGCCGGCTTCAGCGCCGGCCTTGGCGTAGTGGCCGACCTGCGGCTTGGCCACGCGCGAGGCGCGGCGGGTGCCGTAAGCCACCTGGACGGCGGCGTAGCCGTCGGTTTCCAGCGACTTGACCTGGGTCACGCGGTTGTTGGACACGTCCAGCACGGTCACGGGGACGGATTCGCCGTCTTCCGTGAAGATGCGGGTCATGCCGACCTTGCGGCCCACCAGCCCGAGCCGGTGCGCGGCGGGCGTGGGTGTCGGATTCGACATCGTTTTCTCCATTCCCGACTGCGATTGGTCGGGGCTGATTGCGCCCGGACGATTGCCGGGCATTTTGGTTGCGCGGCCTGCCGGGCCTGCAGGGTAGCAACTAGCCACCCCGCGGATCGGACAGATCGCGCCGCGCAAGGGAATAGGCGCTACTTGCCAAAAATGGCAAGCCTCGCATAGTAGCATGGGCCTTCGTGCGACGCAACAGCCCCTGCCGGCCAGGCTCCTGCGCCGCCTTGCCCCGCGGCCTTGCGCCGTCCCGACGCCGGACGGGCCCTCCCGGGGAGGAGCGCCCAGCAACTTTCCGCCTACAGCCCGCCGCGCTCTGCCTCGCTCAGCCGGGCGCGCTGCGGCGCGGTCCGGGAGACTTCAGCAGGCCTGAGATGGCTCGATCAACAGAATTGAACTATTGCGCAAAAAATGCGGACGAATACGTATTCTCCGTACGTGATTGACAGCCTACCATGCCAAGCGATGCATTCGTTCTTGGTGCTCCGGCATGTTCACTCCGCGATCCCCCATCGGCTCGGGCTTCGGCGCCTCCTCCACTGCCGAAGAAGTCATCCACGGCATCGACCTTACTGGCAAATGCGCCGCCGTGACCGGAGGTTGGGAAGCGACGGATGCCGTCGATATTCTGGTGAACAACGCTCGATGGCATGGGTGGCGTCTATTGCGCGGATTGCGACATTTCCCGCGCCCTGCCGAACGATGAATCCACGGAACTGCACGGCGTACGGCCTCGCGCCACCGATCCGGTAGCGGCTGGCTGCTTGTGGCAGCTGAGCGAGCGGTTCACCCGTACGCGCATCGACTGAACCTTCCAACTCGACAGGAGAAGAAACAATGCCTCTCAATCACTATGTCACGCTCGGCCGCTCGGGCTTGCGCGTCAGTCCGTATTGCCTTGGCACCATGACCTTCGGCGAAGACTTCGGCTGGGGCGCCAACCCCGAAGAGTCGTTCGCCATGTTCGATGAGTATCGAAGCCGTGGCGGCAACTTCGTGGACACGGCCAACGTCTATACCTTCGGTCATTCCGAACGGATTGTCGGCGACTACCTCAAGCAGAACAAAGTCCGCCGCGACGAACTCGTGCTCAGCACGAAGTTCTACTGCAACCTGTTCCCCGGCGATCCGAACGGCGGCGGCGCCGGTCGCAAGGCGCTCATCCAGCAGTGCGAAGCCTCGTTGAGCCGCCTCCAGACCGACTACATCGACATCTACTGGCTGCACAACTGGGATCGGACGGCGCCGATCGAGGAAACCTTGCGCGGTCTCGACGATCTGGTCACGGCGGGCAAAATCCGTTACGTCGGCTTCTCGGACATTCCCGCCTGGAAAACGGCCGAGGCGCAGACTATCGCGCTGTTCCGAGGATGGGCGCCGATCATCGCGTTGCAGCTCGAATATTCGCTCCTCGAACGAACGAGCGAGGGCGAGCTGTTTCCGCTGGCACAGGCGATGGGAATGGGTGTCATGCCCTGGTCGCCCCTCAAGAGCGGCTTCCTGAGCGGCAAATTCAGGCGCGGCGGCCGAGGCGAGGTCGATACCACGCGCACCAACATGGTCGGCGTGCCGAGCGAGGCTGACTACGACATCATCGAAGCCGTCGTGGAGGTTGCGTCCGAGCTCGGCATCAGCCCCGCATCGGTGGCGCTGGCCTGGGTTCGTTCGCAGGCTGGTGTCACGTCCACGCTGATCGGTGCCAGGCGGCTCGATCAACTCAAGGCCAACCTCGATTCCCTGGAGGTAACACTGTCGGCCGAGCAGATCGGCAAGCTCAGTGCCGTTTCCAAGCCGAAGTTGAATTTTCCGGCTGAAAACAACGACACCCTGGCGCCGATGCTCGCGTTCTCGGGCATGACGGTTGACGGCAAAACCGTGCCGTCATTCGAGCGCCTCTCCGCCTGACTGAAATGAAACAGGCTCATGGCATTCGCCACGGACCTGTCGCCGCTCGGATTTCTGAACACAGGCCGAGCATCGTCAGTCTCAGACAGCTAGTTCGCTTGCCGCTGTTGAGAAGCGGCCTCCCTCATCATCTTGGCACGGTAGCGTTTGGGTGCTGTTCCAACGATGCGCTTGAACGCATTGCTGAACGCGCTTTCCGATGTGTAGCCCAACGACAGGGCCAGATCCGAGAGTGGGTCGTCTTTCTCCATCAATGCGCGTATTGCCAAGCGCATACGCCATTGGGCGAGATAAGTCAGTGGAGCGATGCCTACCAGTTCCTTGAAGCGGAGGGCGAAGTTCGTCCGCGACATGGCGGCGGCTTTTGCAAGGTCTTCCAGCAACCATGAATGGGACGGATCCCCGTGCATGAGTCGGAGCACGGTCGCAATGCGTTTGTCTCGAAGTGCCTGCAACCACCCAGGAGGAGTTGCAGCCTCGGCGTCGAGGTGCCCCCGAAGGATATGCACCAGCATGAGTTGAGCGAGATGGGAAGACGCGAGCGTGGTTCCGGCTCGCTCCGCGGTCATTTCGCCGATCAGTTGATGGAGCATCCATTGCAGCGCCGATGCCTCGGGCGCATTCGCACGCATGTGGATCAGTGGCGGCAGTGCGTCGAGCAACAGGTTCGCGCAGTTGTCGTCAAGTTCAAGATGCCCGCCAATGTTGAAGAACTCGTCGGCGCCATTCCATCTCGCTATGCCGCCAGCAGCCGTATCGGCAAACACCGTTGCAGCGGGAGTGGCCTCCACATTCGGCTCGCTGGCCATGACGATGGCGTGGCGGCCATTCAGCAGAATGACATCGCCTGTTTGCAGTCGCACAGGCGGCTGATCGAGTCCATCCAGTGTCAACCAGCAGGCTCCCTGCACGATGGCCGAAAACTTGGCGGCATTTGGCATGGGGAAACGGATTGCCCAGGTTCCTCCTGCCCAGAAGCCCCCCGACAGGATGTGTCTGGCTTGAACCAGATTCAGGATTTCAGATAACGGATCAGCTTGCATTTTGGGATTATTGCGACGATTTTCAGCACTAACAAGCATTAGGCGTCTTTCATTTCACCCATAGACTGTCCAGGTGTTGGTAGGACGAGGAGCTGTTCGCAGCGCTCCTCCTCTGCGCAGCGAAAGTTCATACAGGAGCTCGCGGCCTGCTTCTACATCCCGTGCGAGATGTCAATGCTGCATGGGAGCACCCTCATATCCCAACTGGAAATGCGATGCTGGAGTCATCGTGAAACGAAAAAGCCCTGCACGGGGCATCCCGTGCAGGGCTTTTTCGTCCGGCGCAGCGGGCCGGCGCTTGCTGCGCCAGCCCGGCAAGCGCCGGCCGGAGAACCGCGGCGCCTGTTACTGCAGCGCGATTTCCACGTCCACGCCGGCCGGCAGGTCCAGGCGCATCAGCGCGTCGACCGTCTTGTCGGTGGGATCGACGATGTCCATCAGGCGCTGGTGGGTGCGGATCTCGAGCTGGTCGCGCGAGGTCTTGTTCACGTGGGGCGAACGCAGCACGTCGTAGCGGCGGATGCGGGTGGGCAGGGGAACCGGGCCGCGCACGACAGCGCCGGTGCGCTTGGCGGTGTCGACGATTTCCGCGGCGGACTGATCGATCAGCTTGTAGTCGAAGGCTTTCAAGCGGATGCGGATCTTCTGGTTTTTCATGGCGATTCCTAAAGAACGAGAGGGTTCCGGCGGCGGCTGGCGCCGCGCGCCGGATGATGCGTGGCGGCGATCAGGCAATGATCTTGGCGACGACGCCGGCGCCGACGGTACGCCCGCCTTCACGGATGGCAAACCGCAGGCCTTCTTCCATCGCGATCGGCGCGATCAGCTTGACCTGCATCGACACGTTGTCGCCCGGCAGCACCATTTCCTTGTCCTTGGGCAGGTCGATC
>Ga0182737_1001190_pt1 | contig 27230 bp, 17 predicted proteins | sample eDN5th30CBELigOP_FD_128878 | JGI IMG/M metagenome (GOLD analysis project Ga0182737, IMG submission 128878) | Enriched Organic Plus compost microbial communities from Emeryville, California, USA - eDNA 5th pass 30_C BE-Lig OP (version 2) (version 2) ... | reverse complement strand
GTGACACCGGCCATCAACAACTGGGTCAGTCCCCATGTGAATTCCTGGAACCAGCTGGATGTGAACATCACCCGCAGCTTCCGCCTGGGAGGCCGCGACCTGACCGGCTATCTGGTGGTGCAGAACGTCTTCAACGCCCAGCCCGCCTATATTCCCAACGGAACCATCGGCCAGTGGTATCCGACCTACACCTCCGGCTACAGCGCCCAGAATGCGATGGGCCGTTACATCACCCTGGGGATCCGGACGAGTCTGTGATGGAACCCGATGCGCCGGGCCGCAGTGCATCCCGCCGGCAACACGCGCTCCACGGCACAAAACTGATACCCAAAACGCATCGCTGATGATGGCGGATTTGTGTCACCCCTCCCGTCTAGGTCCCAGAAGAGCCTTCATCAGGAAGGCCCGTGACATGTCCAGGGGGACCCCATGACCTTCAAGATCAAGCATTGGCTTTTTTGCGGCGCGGCAATCGTGGCGCTACCCAGCGCGGTCCATGCCCAGCCCGCCGACACGGTGGAAACCGTGACCGTCACCGGCAGCCGCGTGATTTCCGACGCCGCCAATTCGCCCACGCCGCTGACGGTCGTTTCGGCCGAGGATCTTCTGGCCAACACCCCCACCGCGCTGCCTGACGGCCTGAACAAGCTGCCGATCTTCCAGGGGTCGCAGACCATCGGCCGCCCCGGCGACGGCCAGAAGAACTATTCCTCCAACACGCTGAACCTGCGCAATTTCGGCGGCCAGCGCACCCTGGTCCTGCTGGACGGCCACCGCGCCGCGCCGTCCAATTCCGACGGCACGGTCGATATCGACACCCTGCCGCAGATGCTGATTTCGCGCGTGGACGTCGTCACCGGCGGCGCGTCGGCCGTCTATGGCTCCGACGCGGTGACCGGCGTGGTCAACTTCGTCCTCAACAAGAAGTTCACCGGCTTCAAGGCCGACGTGAATGCCGGCATTTCCACCTATTCCGATGCCATGAGCTACAATCTGGGCGCGGCCTTCGGTACCGAACTGTTCGGCGGACGCGGCCATTTCGAGGGTTCGCTGGAACATCGCCGCCGCGATCCCGTCAACCAGTCCGCCAGGCCCTATGGTCCGCCGTCGGAATATGCGGCGCTGGCCGGTACTGGCTCTGCCGCCAATCCTTATACTTCCATCCCCAATGGCCGCCGCCCCAACTCCGCCTTTGGCGGCCTGATCCAGGCTTGCGTTCCGGCCTGTAACACCGGCTCTCCCGGCGTGACCGGCATCGGCGCCAACGGCCAGTATTTCGTGGGCAACGGCATCCTGGCACCGTTCAACCCCGGCGTCGCCGGCGCCAAGGACGCCAACGGCAACACGACCGCGGGCACCGGCAACCTGAATTCCGGCGGCGATGGCGTCTACAGTCCCTATGGGCAGATGTTCAACGGCTATCACCAGAACACGGCCTTCGGCCGCTTCAGCTATGATCTCTCCGAAAATGCCACCTGGTACGTCCAGGGGCAGGGTTCGGAAGCCTACAGCTTCGGCTGGTACTTCCCGCAAAAAATCCAGCCCGGCGCCAACCAGGCGGCGATCTTCTACAAGGACAATCCCTTCCTGTCGCCCGCGATCCAGGCGCAGCTGGGCAATAACGGCACCCACCCGCTGCAGGTCAACGGAAGCGTGCAGCCCAGCAACACCTTCCAGCTGGGCGAATTCATCACCGGCCTGGGCCAGACCGGCACCAATGCCACGGGCAGCGTCAACCGGGTGCTGAGCGTGCAGACCGGTTTCGAAGGCACCCTGATGAATGGCCGCTTTTCCTGGAACCTGTTCTACACCCACGCCGAAAACCGCCTGAAGGTGAATCTGGTCAACAACCAGAACCTGCAGAAGATGTATGCGGCGCAGGATGCGGTTCAGCTGCCCAACGGCAATATCGCCTGTTATGCCGCCACCCAGGCGGCGACGGCGGCGCAATACGCCGATTGCGTGCCGCTCAATCCGTTCGGCCCCACGGCCATCAGCCAGAGCGCCTTCAACTATGCGTTCGAGACGACCTCCTTCACCCAGACCGACAAGCTGGATGACTTCGGCGGCGCCATTTCGGGCGAAATCCTGGAAGGCTGGGGCGCCGGTCCCATCACCGCCGCCTTGTCGGCGGAAATGCGCTTCAACTCCTATGAAGTCGGCTCCAACGTGCCCAGCAGCACCTTTGTGAACTGCACGGGCCTGCGTATCTGCAATCCGACCCTGCCCAGCTATGCCCAGGCGATCCTGCAGCCGATCCAGGCCAGTCAGGATGTGTGGGAAGTGGCGCTGGAAACCAATGTGCCGGTGATCAAGGATGTGCCGCTGATCCGCAATTTCGACCTGAATCTGGCGGGCCGCTACACCAACTATTCGGTGTCCGGCTCGGTACAGACCTGGAAGATCGGTTTCAACTGGGGCATCGACGACACGTTCCGCTTCCGCGGCACCACCTCGATCGACATCCGGGCGCCCACACTGGACGACCTGTTCCGTCCCGCCACCCTGCTGCAGAACGTCTTCAACGGCGACCTGCATTTCCCGGCGGGTTCGCCGCTTCAGAACTACACGACCACCTACAGCAGCCAGGGCAATCCCAAGCTGGTGCCGGAAGTGTCGCGTACCTATACGCTGGGCGCGGTGTGGACGCCGGACTTCGTTCCGGGCCTGACCGTGTCGCTGGACTATTACCGCCTGCATCTGGCCAACGCGATCGGTTCGATCGCGCCCGGCAACACGATCCAGGCGCTATGCGAGTCCTCCGGCGGCACCTCGATCTATTGCAACAATTATGAGCGGCCGCTGCCGTTCAGCGACCGTACCGCCGCGAACCAGGTGACCCGGCTGTACACCTTCAACCTCAATACCGCCTCGACCTCGACCGAGGGCTGGGACTTCGAGGCCAATTATGGCTGGCAGATGTCGGACATTATCGAAGAGTGGCAGGGTTCCTGGACGGGACGGCTGCTGGCGACCTATCAGCCGGTTATCAACAACTCGGTCCTGTTCCCCGGCGCGCCCTTCTCACGCACGCCGGCGCCCAGCACCCGCATCAGCGCCATGCTGAACTACACCCTGGACAAGTGGACCATCGGTCTCCAGAACACCTGGGTGTCGGGCTTCAGCCAGGTGAGCGGCCCTGTGACCCCGGCCATCAACAACTGGATCAATCCCCATGTGAATTCATGGAACCAGCTGGATGCGAACATCTCGCGCAGCTTCACGCTCGATGGCACCGACATGACGGGTTACTTCGTGGTCCAGAACCTGTTCAACGCCCAGCCGGCCTATGTTCCCAACGGGACTATCGGCCAATGGTATCCGACCTATACCTCCGGCTACAGCACCCAAAGCGCCATGGGACGTTACTTCACCATCGGTCTGCGCGCGAACCTCTAAGGGCCTCGCATGCGGCGCGAACCGGCTCCGGCTCCCCTGGCCGGAGCCGGAGTCGCAGTTCCGGATGGAAGACGCTCTCTGACCCGCCGCGCCGCGTTATCCCCGCCGGATCACACCACCTCGATCTTAAAGACCCAGCCCGCATGGGGACTGTCGCCATTGGGCCAGCCAGGATGGATGCCCGCATCGCAGGAGATCAGCGCGCCATTGTGGAACTCCAGCCCGTGCGGATCGGCCGAGCCGGGCGCGAAGTCATACGTGCCGATGACGCGGCCGGTCTTGCCGTCATACTTCACAAGACCGGGCCTGCCTTCCTGATAGCTCTTGGAATCGTTGCCAGTCACCAGCCAGACATCGCCATTGGCATCGAATGTCATGTCGTGCCAGCGCGGCTTTTCCGGCGTGGTGTAGATCGGGATGGCGGCATCGGGAATCCAGGTCTTGGGGTCCACCCGCAGCAGCAGGCGCGGCCGGTTGGCCACGATCCACAATTTGCCGTCGCGCCACTGCGCACCGTGGCTGCCGCCGCCATCCTGTCCCGGAAGCCCCAGCGGAATCTGGCGATGGCTGACCTGGCGGGAATTCATGTCCACCTGGAAGATGCCTTGCGGAGGCTGGTTGGCGGCCATCCAGACGCAGCCGTCGCCATAGGCCATGCCAGACGTGTTGCGCGAATTGGTGGTGACGGTCTTGAGCAGCTTGCCGTTCCAGTCCACCAGCCAGGCGGCCTCGTGCAGGTCGGTGGGTTCGGGCAGGCCATACTGCTTGGCGGTATTTCCGGAAAGAACCTGCTGCGCCATCCACAGGCCTTCGGGCGCTACCGCCAGTCCGTTCACGAAACCGGGTGGGGCCTTGAACATCCGCGTGGTCTTGACCGTGCCATGCGGGATCGTGGACTTGGTTTCTCCCGTGCGCCCGGCGGTGCCCTGGGCCCAGGCCTGCGGCACGAGCGCGGGCAGGCCGCCAGCTGCCAGGGTGGCGATCGAACTGGAAATGAAGTGGCGCTTGGTCAGCATGGCATTCTCCCGGTTCCGCGTTGCGCCGCGGCTTTTATCGCCGGTGATGCTGCTATCTTTCGCCGGGGAAGCAAAGGCCGGATGATCATGCTGCTTCGCAACATCCGGCCGCGTCGGCGCATGAAATCCCACAGGATGGGATCGGCCAAGACCCCGTCGCTTTTCAAGCGGGTCAAACACGCCATTATGAAAAGCGTCAGGGCGGGGTTTAGGTTCAGGGTCTGGATATGGCGGCGAATTTGGAGACGTCCGGAAGGGCTGGCAGGGTCAAGGTCGCCATCATCGGTTCGGGCAATATCGGAACAGATCTCATGATCAAGATCATCCGCACCTCGCGGATGCTCGAAATGGGCGCGCTGATCGGCATTGACCCGCAATCCGACGGACTGGCCCGGGCCCGGGCGCTGGGTGTCGCGACTTCCCATGAGGGCGTGGAAGGCCTGCGGCGGCTGCCGGTCTGGCGGGACATCGGCATCGTCTTCGACGCCACCAGCGCGGCCGCGCACAAGAAGAACAGCGCGGTCTGCGCCGCGGACGGCAAGGTCATGATCGATCTCACGCCTGCCGCCATCGGTCCCTATGTCATTCCGGTCATCAATGGTGACCGGGAGCTGGGCGCATCGAACGTCAACATGGTGACCTGCGGCGGACAGGCGACGATTCCCATCGTCGGCGCCGTCAGCCGGGTCGCCAAGGTCCATTATGCCGAAATCGTCTCGTCCATATCCTCCCGTTCCGCCGGACCTGGCACGCGCGCGAATATCGACGAATTCACCGAGACGACCGCGCGCGGCATAGAGCAAGTGGGCGGGGCCCGGAAAGGCAAGGCCATCATCATCCTCAATCCGGCCGATCCGCCGGTGATGATGCGCGGGACGGTGTTCACACTGTCCTCCGGCGCGGATGAAGCGGAAATAGAAACCTCCATCAGCGCGATGGTCGAAAAGGTGCGTGCCTATGTGCCGGGCTATCGCCTCAAGCAGAAGGTCCAGTTCGAGCGTTTTGGCGCCAACAACAAAGTGGCTCTTCCGGGCCTTGGGGAGTTCGAGGGCATCAAGACGTCTGTATTCCTGGAGGTGGAAGGCGCGGCGCACTATCTGCCCGCCTATGCGGGGAATCTGGACATCATGACATCGGCGGCCCTTGCCACGGCCGAGAGAATGGCGATGCAGCGCATGGGGCAGGTGGCATGATGTTCGACCCTGCGCGCGACAGGCTCTATATCCAGGATGTAACGCTGCGTGATGGCATGCACGCCATCCGTCACAAATATTCGGTAGATCATGTGCGCCAGATCGCGGCCGCCCTGGATGAGGCCGGGGTGGATGCCATCGAGGTGGCGCATGGCGACGGCCTGAGCGGGTCTTCGTTCAATTATGGTTTCGGAACCCATACGGACTGGGATTGGATTGCCGCCGCTGGCAAGGCGATCCGCAAGGCCCGCCTGACGACCCTGTTGCTGCCCGGTATCGGCACGGTGGAAGACCTGCACCGCGCTTTCGACCTGGGGGTGACTTCGGTCCGCATCGCGACGCATTGCACTGAGGCCGATATTGCGAAGCAGCATATCGGTTTCGCGCGCAAGCTGGGGATGGATGTCTCCGGATTCCTGATGATGAGCCATATGAGCGATCCCGAACCCCTGGCCGGGCAGGCCAGGCTGATGGAGTCCTATGGCGCGCACTGTGTGTATGTGACTGATTCCGGCGGCGCGCTGGATATGGACGGCTACCGCGACCGGCTGCAGGCGTATGACCGGGCTCTGCGGCCGGAAACGCAACGGGGCGTGCATGCCCATCACAATCTGTCGCTGGGTGTCGCCAATTCCATTGTTGCTGCGCAGCATGGCGCGGTGCGGATCGATGCCAGCCTGGCGGGCATGGGCGCGGGAGCGGGCAATGCGCCGCTGGAGGTGTTTATCGCGGCGGCCGACCGCAAGGGCTGGAAGCACGGATGCGACCTGTTCCGCCTGATGGATGCCGCGGAGGATCTGGTGCGTCCGTTGCAGGACCGGCCCGTGCGCGTGGACCGCGAAACATTGAGTCTGGGCTATTCCGGTGTCTATTCTTCCTTCCTGCGCCATGCGGAGAAGGCGAGCCGGGACTATGGAATCGATGTGCGGACCATCCTGGTGGAACTCGGACGCAGGCGCATGGTGGGTGGCCAGGAGGACATGATCGTGGATGTCGCGCTGGATATCGCAAGCAGGAATGAGGCAACCCAGGCGCGGCCTCAGGGGAGTTCGTAAGCAGACTGTCCGCCGCGCCATGCGACGGTAACCGGGGATACGACAATGCTGGAAGACATCATTTCGCCTGAGCCGTCCGCGGGGTTCATTCCCGAAACGCCCCGCAGGACCTGTACCGCCAAGAACAATCTTGTCCGCAATGCCTTTGCGATTCTCCAGGCGTTTCGCGGTTCGGAGGACTGGTTGACCAGCCGCGAACTCAGCCAGCGCGCCTGTCTTCCCAAATCGTCGGGTCATCGCCTGATCCTCACGCTCGAGGAACTGGGCGCGGTGGTACGGGGACCGCATGGCCGCTATCGCCCCGGCATGCTGCTGGTATCGCTTTCGCACTATGTCGCGATCGCGCAGCTGCTGCGGGAAGCCAGTCAGCATGTGATGCAGGACCTTTGCGGCCGCCTGGGCCTGACCGTGCATCTGGGGGCGCTGGAGGACGGCATGGTCACCTATGTAAACAAGGTGTCGTTGCCCAATGCCTTCCCGCCCTATACCCGTGTCGGCTCAAAGCTGGAGGCCTATTGTTCGGGGCTTGGCAAGGTTCTGCTGGCCGCCCTGCCATCCGAACAACTGGAAAACTTCATTCTGGATGGCGACCTGGTAGCGATCACGCCCCATACCATCACCGACCGGACGCTGCTGCGTGGCGAGCTGGCGAAAGTCCGCGCCCAGGGCTATGCCGTGGACGACCGGGAATATCAGGCCAATATGCGCTGTGTGGCCGTGCCGGTCCGCGATGCCGAGGGCCGCGTCGTGGCGGCCCTTTCGGCGTGTGGGGAACTCACTGTGCTGCCGTCGGAGGCTGTTGATCGTATCCAGGCTGAACTGCGGGTTGCCGCGGGGTTGATCTCGGAGCGCATCACGCCCACGCGTCCGCGCTAATCATCGTTCACCACGAATTCATCATGGCGCGCCCGCCGCGCCCTTTCGCGTGCGCGTTCCCACGCATGGGCGCGTCGTCCCACAGCGTGGGACGTTTTGGCCGCGCTTTTTTGACTTCCCCCGCATGTCTGTCTGAATTCACACAAGGCCCGCAGCTAAAGCGGGCGATGAGATTCGCAAAGGCGATACAGGCAGAGGGGACGTCCATGAGAGAATTCCGTCACACGCTTTGTGCCCGCAGGTCCAAACTCGTTCTGGCGCTTGTCGCGGTATTGCCCTGGGCTGGCGCCGCTCAGGCCCAGGGCGACAGGATTGAAGAGGTGGTCGTTACCGGTACCAGCATCCGGGGCGAGCAACCGGTTGGCTCAAACCTGATATCCGTCAGCCGCATGGATTTCGAGAAGACCTCGGCCCAGACCGTGCAGCAGATCCTTAAGGCCGTTCCGGCCTTGTCCAATCTGGGGCGGAGCACGCAAGGCGGCGGCAATACGGTTCCCGCCATCCACAATCTGGGCGCGACGTCGAGTTACAGCACGCTGGTTCTGATCGACGGCCACCGATTCTCGTTGGGCCAGCAGCAGCAGCCCTTGCCCGATCCCGGCATTCTGCCGCCCAACGCCATCGAGCGGGTGGAAGTCCTGGCGGACGGCGCCTCCTCGATCTACGGTTCGGATGCGGTGGCCGGTGTCATCAACTTCGTCACCCGGCGCAATGTGGACGGCGTCGAACTGGCCGCCCAACGCGGCTTCGGCGATCATTATGATACGCTCAGCTTCAATGCGCTGGCGGGCAAGACATTCGAGGGCGGCTATGTCTTGGCCGCGGCGGCCCACTCCTATCGGAGCGAGCTCTTTTCCCGCAACCGGGATTTCCTCAATCCCAATCACATCGCGCAGGGCGGCAGCAACTTCAACACCTATAACTGCGAGCCCGTGACCCTGCAGCCCGGCGGCACCGGCAATCTGTGGCTGGGCGCCGCGGCAACCAGTTCGGTGCCGAATGCCGCCGCCAGCGCGCCTTGCAGCACCTATCCCTATTCTGCGGTCCTGCCGGCCGACGTGCGCACAAACGGCATGATCAAGGTCGGCTATGAGTTCACGCCGCGTTTGCGGCTGGGTATCGATGCGGTCTATTCCGACCGCAGTTCCAAAAATCCGCAGGCGCGGGGCACACTTCAGGCGACGGCCTATCAGACGGGCGCTCAAGCAAATCCCTTCTACACCAATCCGGCGGGATATGCCGGGGCCGCTACCAATCAGGTGGTTCGTTGGGATGCCGACGAACTGCTGGGTCCCGGCGCCTATTCGACCGATACATCGCGCAACTATTACGTCAGCAGCGACCTGGAATATAAGCTGTCCGACACCTGGCGCGTCACCGGCCTCGTGATGTACGGCCATGAGGACAGCATCACCGGCAGTTATGGCACCCTATGTGGCAGCTGCGCCAATCTGGCGCTGAACGGTACGACCAATGTGAACGGCAATCCGGCGCTTCCGTCGATTGCCGGTACCAGCACAGCCATTCTCAATCTGCCGCTGACGGCGGCCAATGCGCTGGATGTCTGGAGCCCCGCCGCGACCAACCGTACGTCAGCGGCGGTGCGCCAGCGGCTGGTGGACAGCAACCAGTCCGCCATCTGGTTCTACAACACCACGCAATTGCGAGCCGGCGTGGACGGCAAGCTCTTCTCGCTGCCGGGCGGCGATGTGAGCGTGGCGGGCGGCGTCGAATGGGTCCGCTACACACTGGAAATCAACAAGACCAGCCCCAACAATACCGGGCCGGCATCTTCGGGGTCGCAATATCTTTTTGTGCCGCTGGAGCGGCATGTGACGTCCGGCTATGGCGAGGTGCTGATACCGATCATCGGCGAAGGCAATGCGCTTCCTCTGGTGCAGAGGCTGTCGCTCAATGGCTCCGTCCGTTACGACAAGTATAATGATGTGGGCGACACCACCAATCCCAAGGTGGGCTTTGACTGGCAGGTGGTGGATGACTTCAAGTTGCGGGCGAACTGGGCCAGTTCCTTCGTGGCGCCGCAGCTTTCCAGTGTGGGTGACCGTTCGCGCGGCGGCCTGACCAGCTTCACCTGCTATGGCTCGTCCTGTCCGGCGGGTGGCATCAATGTCAATTCCGGCACTTTCCGCGTTGACACGGCCGCTTTCCCCAGCGTTATCGGGCTGCCGGGTTGCACGGCCGGTATGTCGTCCTGCACGGTGAATGCCACGGACGGAACGCTGTTCAACAGCGGCCCCGCCAACCCCAAGCCGTCCGAGGGCGAAAGCTGGTCGCTGGGCTTTGACGCCACGCCGTCCTTCATACCCGGATTGCAGCTCAGCGCGACCCTGTTCAACGTGCGCTACATCAACTTCATCACCGGCACCAGCACCGCCAATGCGCTGAACACGCCGTCGTTGGGACTGATCACCTTCTATCCGGGCGGCGCCACTCCCGCCCAGCTCGCGGCGGCGCTTCCGCCCTTCGCGCAGTTGACGGGCACGTTGCCCAATACGATCTACTATCTCGTGTCGGGCCGGCAGGGGAATTACAACAACCTGTCGGTCCAGGGCGTGGACGCATCCTTCAATTACATGCGCGAAACCGCCACCGCAGGCACCTTCAGCCTGGGTGGTTCCATCACCGAGTTCATCCGCTTCAAGCAGCATCTGGCGGGCGGGCAGCAGTTCTACAGCATCCTCAATACCACCGGCGTCAACTCCACCTTCGGGGCGGTGCAGACCCAGGCGCGCTTCAATATCGGCTGGCAGTATGAGGATTGGGGCGTGGACCTGTTCGATACCTTCATCGGCAGCTATCGCAACTGGAGCTCCAGTTCCGTCAGACCGATCACCACGCGGGCGGATGGCGCGCCGATCGGTGGCGGCGACAAGGTCGATGCCCAGCATATCTTCGACCTGAACCTGCGCTATACCCTGCCGGAAGGCGGCTTTATCGGCGACGCGCTGGCCGGCACCACCCTGTTCGTGAATATCGACAATCTTTTCGACACAGATCCGGCCTTCTACAATGGCGCCAGCGGCTACGATAACTATACCGGGAACCCTGTCGGTCGTGTTGTCACCGCCGGCATCCGGCTTCGGTTCTGAGTCCCCGGGGGCGTGCTCTGGACGGCGCGCCCCCACTCTTTCAAGCGAGCATGGCCATGCGGTTGAAGATTCTGGCGCTCCTTCTTTCGGCCGTCACGGTAACGGCAGCGCAAGCGGATACGGGTTTCAGCTTCCGGCTGTCCCCAGGACCGCGGCTGGTGGGAACGCGTGCCGCAAGCTCCGGCGAGGGAACCGTCACCGCCACCCTGACAGGGAATATCCTGACCCTGGCGGGTAGCTATCGCGGCCTGCTGGGCAACCCCAGCAGCGCGCGGCTGATGATGGGCCCCGCACCCGGCGTGCGTGGCGTCCCCGTCGCCGATCTCACCGTCACGCCCGCGACCCAGGGCCAGGTGAGCGGCAGCGTCCGCTTGAACGCTGCGGGCATGGCCGCCTTCCACAAGGGTGGCCTGTATCTGGAGATTGATAGCGCCGAGGCGTCCGACGGCGACCTTTGGGGCTGGATCATGGCGGCTTCGGAATAGGAAAGAGCATGTTCAGGCGCGCATTACTCGCCACTTCCATATTTACGGTCCTTGCCGGGCTGGCATGGGCGCAACAGACCGTTGGGCCTTTCACCGCCACGCAGGCGGCGCAGGGCCGCGACGATTACATGGAGCATTGCGCCGGGTGCCATCAGCCCGATCTGGCGGGGGGCGGGCAGGCACCGTCGCTCTCGGCCGGAAACTTCCTCAATATCTGGGGCAAGCGTTCCACGCGCGAGCTGTACGACAATATCCATACTTCGATGCCCCTGGGACGCGGCGGCAGCCTGCCCCAAGCGACCTATCTCAACATCGTCGCCTTCCTGCTGGCCGCCAACGGCGCGACGCCGGGTGGAGTGCCTCTGTCCCCCACGGCGGATGTGCGCATTGGCCTGATCGCAAATGGCGTGATGCCGCCCAATATGGCGAGCGGCGGCCGCCGCTCCGCGCCAGCGCCCATGCGGACCGGGCTGACGCTGGCGGGTACAGTAGCCGATTATGTGCCGGTGACCGACGCCATGCTCCGTAATCCGCCTGACGGCGACTGGCTGATGGCGCGGCGCAATTATCAGGGCTGGAGTCACAGTCCGCTCACCCAGATCACGCCCGCCAATGTGAAAAACCTGCAGCTCAAATGGAGTTGGGCGATGAATGAGGGCGGCGCCAACCAGGTGACGCCCACGGTCCATAACGGTGTCATCTTCCTTTCCAACACCGACAATATCATGCAGGCCCTGGACGCCAGGACGGGAAAGCTGATCTGGGAAAACCGCATCGGCCCGCGTTCGCCCACTTTATATGGCGGCAACCGCGCCATCGCCCTGTACAAGGACAAGGTCTATACCGCCACCACCGACGCCAATCTGGTGGCCCTGAACGCGGTCAATGGCGAGGTCGTCTGGAAGATCAAGCTGGGCGAGGGACGCCATGCCGCGACTGGCGGCGTGATCGTCGTCAATGGCAAGGTGATATCGGGCCTGACGGGCTGCTCCACCTTCGGCACGGAAAAGTGCTTTATTTCCGCCTATGACGCCGATACGGGCAAGCTGGTCTGGAAGTTCAACACGGTCGCCAGCAAGGGCGAGCCCGGCGGCGATACCTGGAACGGCATTGACGACCAATTCCGTGTCGGCGGAGAGACGTGGATCGCGGGCAGCTACGATCCGGCGCTCAATCTCACCTATTGGGGCACCGCCCAGGCCAAGCCCTGGATGCGTCCCAGCCGGGGTACCAAGGATGGATCGGCGCTCTATACCAGCAACACCCTGGCGCTGGATGCCGATACCGGCAAGCTGCGCTGGCACTACAGCCATGCACCCGGCGAGGCGCTCGACCTGGACGAGGTGTTCGAGCGCGTGTTGATAGATCATGGCGACCAGAAGTCGCTGATGACCGTCGGCAAGGTGGGAGTGCTCTGGAAGCTGGATCGTGTCACCGGGAAGTTCCTGGGAGCACAGGAAACGGTGCTGCAGAACGTCTTTACCGGTATTGATCCGAAGACGGGGGTTCCGACCTATCGCGAGGACATCCGTAACGGCAAGACCGGGCAGTGGACGCAATCCTGTCCCGGCCCCGAAGGCGGCCACAACTGGCCCGCGACAAGCTATTATCCCCCCGGCGACATGCTGATCCTGCCTTTGTCGCAAAGTTGCGTGGAAATGACGGGCCACGCGGTGGAGATGAAGCCGGGCTCGGGCGGCGTCGGCGCGGCCGTGCGCGTCTATGAGATGCCGGGCACCAACGGCAATATGGGCCGGCTCTCGGCCTATGACGCCAGGACGATGAAACGGCTCTGGACGTTCCAGCAGCGCGCACCATTCCTCACGGCGGTCCTTTCCACCAAGGGCGGTGTCGCTTTCGTGGGCGACTATGACCGGGTGTTCAAGGCGATTGACGTCAAGACCGGAAAGATACTGTGGCAGACACAGCTCAGCACCACGGTGCAGGGCTATCCCGTCAGCTTCAGTGTGGATGGCAAGCAGTATGTGGCCGTCACCACCGGTCTTGGCGGCGGCAGCCCCCAGAATATGCCCAATGTGCTGCTGACCGAGGTGCGCCGCCCCGATCATGGCCAGGCGCTGTACGTTTTCGCCTTGCCCGATTAAGCCCGCGCGGCCGGTTTCAGGCCGTTTTCTGCGCGCGCGGCGTTTCGGTCGCGATCATGCGTGTCCGGGGCAGATGCAGCATCATGCGGGTGCCGTTGCCGGGCTGGCTTTGCGCAATCAGGTCGCCGCCATGCAGCCGTGCCAGGGCGCGCGAAATGGGCAGGCCCAGCCCGGTGCCCTGCTGGGTGCGGGCCAGTTTGGAATCGATCTGACCGTAATGGGAGAAGGCCTTTTCCAGTTGCGCCTCCTCCATGCCGATCCCGGTGTCTGTCACATGCAATTGCAAGCCGCCATCCGCCGCCGGCGCGGCGCCGATGGTGATGGCACCGCCGCCGGGTGTGAACTTGATGGCGTTGCTGAGCAGGTTCAGCAGGATCTGCTTGGTCAGGCGGAAATCGGCGACGATGTCCGGCAGGCCCTCCGGCAGTTCCGTCCGCAGCGTCAGGCCGCCCGCGCGCCCACGCACCAGCGTAACGGCTTCGGCCACCAGGTCCGCCAGCGCGAAACGGCGCTCGCGCAGTTCCATCTTGCCGGCGTCTATCTTGGACAGGTCCAGAACATCGTTGATCAGGTCCAGCAGGTGTTCGCCGCTGCGATGCACGTCGTCGGCATATTCGCGGTATTTCGCGTGGCCCAGCGGCCCGAAGATTTCATTCTTGAGGATTTCCGAAAAGCCCAGGATCGCGTTCAGCGGCGTCCGCAGTTCGTGGCTCATGCTGGCCAGGAATTCGGACTTGGCATGGCTGGCCGCCGCCGCTTCCTCGGCCTTCTGGCGATACCGGGCCTCGCTGACCCGCAACGCCTGGCTGGTTCTTTCTTCGCGGCGCAGCGCGGCGGTGATGCGGTCCTGCAGGGTACGCCGCTCGGAAATCGCCGCCGCCGCCGGCAGCATGACCGTCACCAGTACGCCCAGGAATATCTGGGAGCAGTAGAGCTGCTGGCCCAGCGGGAAGCGGCTGAGTGCCGCCATGCTGAAGCCCGCCAGCGGCCCGGTCGTAATGACGGCCTGGGTCACCAGAAGCCCGATGGCGACGCCTTCGATCCCGCAGGCAAGGGAAATCAACAGCAGGGACAACGGGATGGTGGACGATAGCGGCACTTCCGTCGGTACGAACAGGGATGCCAGCACCAGGAAAAGCAGCGTGGTCGAAATGGCGATTTTCAGGCCGTTCCGCCGCAGCAGTGTCGGATCCGCCGTCGCCAGCAGCACCAGAACGGGCGTGGCCAGTACATGCGACAGGGTGGTGGGAATCCACCAGGCCATCCAGTTGGGCCAGCCCGCCGCGCCCCGCTGGGGATCGAAGACGAATGCGAAGAAGAAGGCGGCCAGGGCCGAAGTGGTGGCCGCGATGCCGATGAAACTCACCAGTTGCCGCCAGCGGCGGAAGTCGATCCGGGGGCCGATCAGGCGGGTCATCGCGGCATGGGTGGCATACAGATTCGCGGCGGCGAGGACGGGAGGCACGATCATGTCGAGCAGGCCGGTGGCGAAGCCGTATTTGGCGGCGGCCCCGCCCAGTGTTCCGGTGACCAGCACCGGCCACAGCCAGGACCGTCCGCGGATCAGAATGAAGGCCAGTCCCACACCGCAGAAAGGCTTGACGGTGGTGAAGCCGTCGGCGCGGTGATAGACCGCCGAGCCGATATAGCTGAGCAGCGCGAACAGGCCCGTCATGGCGGCCAGCACCAGCAGCCGCTGCGGCCAGGGCCTGCCGGGCAGGATGTCTGCGAAAATCCCCATCGCGCCGATCATGCGGCAGTTTGGCGGAAAAACCCTTAAAGCCGGGTGGTGTCGCGTGTCGCGGAATTGACGGCGCGCGGCGATTGCGATGGTTAGCGAAGGATGAACGGGCTGGAAATCCTTGCGCCTCCCGCGCCATAAGCAGGCATGGATGATTGGGACGTTATCGTGATCGGCGCGGGGGCTGCGGGCATGATGTGCGCCGCGGTGGCGGGCGCGCGCGGCCGCCGCGTGCTGGTGCTGGACCATGCCCGCGCGGCGGGCGAGAAAATCCGCATCTCCGGCGGCGGGCGCTGCAACTTCACCAATCGCAATGCCACGCCCAGACAGTTCCTGTCGGGCAATCCGCATTTCTGCATCTCAGCCCTCAGCCGCTATACCCAGCAGGACTTCCTGGCGCTGGTGGAACGCCACGGCATTGCCTGGCACGAAAAGACGCTGGGCCAGCTTTTCTGCGACGATTCCGCCACACAGGTCATCGCCATGCTGCGGGCCGAGATGGCGGCGGCGGGAGTCGTGCTGCGGCTGGAAACGCGCGTGGAAACCATCACCCGCTCCAAAGAGGGCTTTGCGCTCACGCTGGCCTCCGGCGAAACGGTCGCGGCGCGCGCGCTGGTGGTGGCGACCGGCGGCAAGTCCATTCCCAAGATGGGCGCGACCGACTTCGGCTACCGCATCGCCGCGCAGTTCGGGCTGGCGGTCACGGAAACGCGCGCCGGGCTGGTGCCGCTGACCTTCAGCGGCGCGGTGCTGGACGCCCTGGCGCCGCTGGCGGGCGTGGCGCTGCCCGCGCGGGTTTCCTGCGGCGGGACATCTTTCGCCGAGGCGCTGCTCTTCACCCATCGTGGCCTCAGCGGCCCGGCGATCCTGCAAATCTCGTCCTACTGGCGCGAAGGCGCGGAACTGGCGATCGACCTGTTGCCGGACCAGGATGTGATGACGCTGCTGCGCGCGGCGCGAAGCCGGAACGGCCGCCAGTCGCCGCAGGGCTTTCTGTCCACGCTGCTGCCGCGCCGCCTGGCAAAGGCCATCGCCGATGAACTGGCGCTGGCGGGCACGCTGGCGGACCTGTCCGATGCCGGGATGAAGCGGCTGGCGGCGCGGGTGGGGGACTGGCGCGTCATCCCGTCCGGCACCGAAGGCTATCGCACCGCCGAGGTGACGCTGGGCGGGGTGGATACCCGCGGTCTGGATTCGCGCACTTTGCAGGCCAGGGCCGTACCGGGCCTGTATTTCATCGGCGAGGTGGTGGACGTTACCGGCTGGCTGGGCGGCTATAACTTCCAATGGGCCTGGTCGTCGGGCTGGTGCGCCGGGCAGGCGGTATAGCCGCCGCATGGCTGATGTTCCGCGGCCTGACTATCTTTTTGGGCCAATAGGACTAAAGAGAGGCCGAAAATCCGCGCCCGAAAGTTCCCGTGACCTTCCCCGATACCCATGCCGCCCTTGCCCGCGCCCTGACCGAGCGCGCCTATGCCAATCCCACCCCGGTCCAGAAGGCCGTGCTGGAGCCGGAGGCCGAGGGCCGCGACCTGCTGGTGTCGGCCCAGACCGGATCGGGCAAGACCATCGCCTTCGGCCTGGCGATGGCCGAAACGCTGCTGGAGGGGGCGGATGCATTCGGTCCGGCGGGCGATCCCCTGGCCCTGATCATCGCGCCCACGCGCGAACTGGCCTTGCAGGTGCAACGCGAACTGAACTGGCTCTATCACTATGCGGGCGGACGCATCGTTTCCTGCGTCGGCGGGATGGACCCGGGGGCGGAACGGCGCGAACTGGCGCGGGGCGCCCATATCGTGGTGGGCACGCCGGGCCGGTTGCGCGACCATCTGGAACGCCGCGCCCTGAACGTCACCGCGCTCAAGGCCGTGGTGCTGGATGAGGCGGACGAGATGCTGGACATGGGCTTCCGCGAAGATCTCCAGTTCATCCTGGAGACCACGCCGGAGGGCCGGCGCACGCTGCTGTTCTCCGCCACCCTGCCCAAGGCCATCGTCACCCTGGCCTCGCACTATCAGAAGGACGCGCTGCGGATCGCCACGCGCGGCGAGACGTCGGGCCATGCCGATATCGAATATCGCGCCATCCGCATCGCGGGCAATAAGATCGAACGCGCTGTGGTCAACCTGCTGCGCTTTTCCGACGCGCCGGGGGCGCTGGTCTTCTGCAACACCCGCAATGCGGTGCGTCACATGGAAGCCCAACTGACCGAGCGGGGCTTTTCCTGTGTCGCGCTGTCGGGCGAGCTGTCGCAGAATGAGCGCAACCATGCCCTGCAGGCGCTGCGCGACGGACGCGCCCGCGTCTGCGTCGCCACCGATGTGGCGGCGCGCGGCATCGACCTGCCGGGGCTGGCGCTGGTGATCCATGCCGACCTGCCCAACGACGCCGAAGTGCTCCAGCATCGCAGCGGCCGCACCGGCCGCGCGGGCCGCAAGGGCGTTTCGGTGTTGCTGGTGCCGCCGTCGCGCCGCCGCCGCGCCGAGGAGATGCTGGCCCGCGCCCGCGTCACCGCCATCTGGGGCAGCGCCCCCGGCGCGGCGGAAATCCGCAAGCTGGACCAGGAACGGTTGCTGCAGAATCCTGTCCTGACGGAAGCCGCTGCCGAGGATGATCTGGCGATGGCCGATGCGCTGCTGGCGGCGCATGATGCGCGCGCCGTCGCGGCGGCCTTTGTGAAGCTGTACCGCGCCGGTCTGCCCGCGCCGGAGGAGATCGAGGACGAGCCCGCCTATCAGCAGGATCGCCCGCGCCGCGAGCATAAGGAGCGCCGCGAACATTCTGAGCGCCGCGAGCGTGCGGAACGCGCGCCCCGCGAAAAGCGCGAGCATGGCCCGCGTGATCACGCGCCGCGCGAGAACCGCGAATACCAGGCCGACTTCAAGCCCCGTCCCGGCGACATGCAGGACGGCGTCTGGTTCCGCCTGAATGTGGGACGCGGCCGCAACGCCGATCCCAAATGGCTGCTGCCGGAAATCTGCCGCCAGGGCGAGGTGACCAAGAAGGATATCGGCGCCATCCGCGTCTTCGACACCGAGACCCTGTTCCAGGTGGATGCCTCGGTGGCGGCGAAATTCGGCGAGCTGGTGTCGGCGCGCAAGAAGGGCGGTGTCCGCATCATGGCGGCGCGCGACCAGAGCGGCCAGTCCACCTTCCCCCAGGGCGTTGTGCGGGAAGGTGAGGGCGGTGACGCCCCGCCGCCCAAAAAAGCCCATGCGGGCAAGAAGCCGTTCGGCGGCCCGAAGGCATTTGGCGACAAGAGGCCGTTTGGCGACAAGAAGCCTTATGGCGGCAAGAAAGCTTTTGGCGACAAGAAGTTTGGCGGTCCCAAGAAGTTCGGTGGCAAGCCCGGTTTCAAGGGAAAGTCCAAGGCTGCTCCGAAGGGCGACCGCGGTTGATGCGCCGGGCTGCCGTCCTGCTGGTCCTGCTGCTGGCAACGCCGGCGCACGCACAGGACGCGCTGGCCCGTTTGAAGTCTGACCTTCTGTCGCAGGGCAGTGCCACCGCCACGTTGACCCATTGGTGCGCCGACCTGAAGTTGGCCGCTCCGCCGGTGATCCGCGCCCGGCGCGATGCGGTGGCCGCGCCCGCTTCCGCCGAAACCCGCGCGCTGCTGGCGGCGGAACCGGACGAGGCCATCGGCTATCGCCGCGTCAGGCTGATGTGCGGCGATCATGTCCTGTCCGAGGCCGACAACTGGTACCTGCCATCGCGCCTGACGCCGGAGATGAACCATGCGCTCGACACCAGCGACACGCCCTTCGGCGCGGTGGTGCGGCCGCTGAACTATAGCCGGGCGACGCTGGACGCGGAGCCCGTGGCGGATGGCCCGGTGGCTTTGCGGGTCCGCGCCTTGCTGAAAACGGCGGCGGGCCAGCCCTTCAGCCTGGTGGTGGAGAACTACAGCCGCGCGCTGGTTGCGCCGCAATAAGCTGCGCCGCAATAAGCTGACGAATAGCTGTGTACAGGCGCGGTATGCGGTGACAAGGCCGTGCCCGGCTCCTAGTCTGCCGCCAACGATAACAGGGGCGGGGATCATGACACGCAGGCTGGCCTTTACGGCATTCTTCATCGCAACCATGCTGGGCAGTGCCTCAGCACAACAGGCGGCGCTACCGCCGGTGCCCGCGCCCCAGGCCATGCCGCAGCCCGCCAAGGCCACCGGCAAGCCCTATCAGCCCCAGGCGCTGCTGCCGGGCGGCATCGTGATGCCGCTCTGGCCGGAAGGCTCGCCCTATCTCAATGCCAAGCGCGTAAAGGAGGCCGAGGTCTATACCCTGGACCCGCTGACCAAGGGCCGGGTAGAGCGGATCGTCAACATCCACAATCCGTCCATCGAAGTACATTTCGCGGGGGCCAACAATACCGGCGCGGCGATCATCCTGGTGCCGGGCGGCGGGCATCGTACGCTGGTGGTGGGGCTGGAAGGCACCGATCCGGTGCCCTTCTTCTACAATTACGGCGTGACCACCATCGTCCTGCGCAACCGCCTGCGGGCCGACGGCTATGACGCCAAGGTGGATGCGGTGCGCGACCTGCAACAGGCCGTCCGCCTGGTGCGCGCCAACGCCGCCGCCTGGAAGATCGACCCCAAAAAGATCGGCGTGATGGGCTTTTCGGCAGGCGCGGAGCTGACCATGGCGGCCGCCATCCAGTATGACGCGTTCGACAAGGCCAACAGCGCCGCGTCCGATCCGCTGGCGGGCATTACTTCGCGGCCGGATTTCGTCGGCTCGATCTATCCGGGGCCGTCGCTGTTCACCAAGGGCGGCACGCCGCCGATCCCCAGGAACGCGCCGCCCTCCTTCATCATCTGCGCGGGATGGGGCGACAAGGTGCATGCCGTCTGGGCGGACGAATATTTCGCCGCCATGCTGGGCGCCGACATTCCCAATGTGGAAATGCACATCTATGCCATCGGCAAGCATGGCGCGGGCCTGAGCTGGCGCGACGGCACGGCGATGGGCACCTGGCCCGCCCGCTTCACCGACTGGATGCGCGACCTGGGCTTCCTGCAGAAGCCGGGCGTGGAAACCCAGGCGGCGAAGGATGTCGCTGCCTTTGTGGCGGGCGCCAAGCCGCAGTAACCCGGCACATTGCACATGAAAAAGGGGGCGGCCTTCAAGCCGCCCCTTTTTCTATTCTTCGCCCAATGTAGGACAAGGAAGTTGGATGCCCGCTTCGCGGGAATGACAGCGCGCGCGTCGAAGGTCGGTCAGTTCCTTTCCATTTTCAGCACCTGCGCATTCACCGAGTCGGCGACATAGATCGTCTTTTGGTCCTTCGATACGGCCAGGTAATGCGCCTCGCCGGTTTCGTTGGCGTCCTTGTTGCTGCCCGCCTTGCCGTACCAGCCCAGCGTCTTGCCGTTCCAGTCCAGCTTGATGACCATGCCGTGGCGGCCGGTGGCCGCCCACAGATCACCCTTGGCATCCACATAGAAGCCGCTGGGCATGTTGGTCAGCGGGATGTCGCGCGGATTTTTCAGGTCCTTGTCAAAGACAACAGCCTTGGCCGAGGCGCGGTCACCCACCCAGACCTCGCCCTTGGGCGAGATCACCACGCTGTGAATGGTGGGCAGCTTGCCGTCGCTGCGGGGCATCGCGGCGCTGGCCAGCAGGTTGCCGTCCTTGTCGAACTTCATCACGCGCGGATCGCCGCCCGGCTCGGCGGGCGGGTTGGCGACCATCGGGCCACGCACCTTGGCGGCGCGGGTTTGCGGGCTGTCATAGGTGGCGCAGAAGGTGCAGTCGGCGGGCGGCGAGGTGCCGGCATGGCTCTGCACCACATAGAAATTGTCGTCGGCGTCGAAGGCCACGTCCAGCGGCTGGTTGAACATGCCGTTCCATTTGGCGTCGTCCCAGGGACCGTTCTCGCCGCGCTTGCCGAACATCTTCAGCGGCTCACCTTTTTCGTTCAGCTTCCAGATCACATTCATGAAGCTGTCGGTGATCCAGATATTGTTGTGGCGGTCCACCCGCAGGCCGTGCGGGTTGGAGGCGATATTGGGATTGAAGGTGCGGATCACCCGCGTGCCGGTGGGATCGTATTCGATCATCATGATCGCCGGGTTGCGGTTGAACACCAGCAGGTTGCCGTTGGGCTTGAGGGTCAGCGAGGAGACGTTGCCGAACGTCTCGCCATTGGGCGCGACCGGCTTGGCGCCATAGTGATAGGGAAGCTGCGGCGCGTCGGGGATCGGGATGCCGCCCGGCGGATCGGGCTGCACGCGCGGGCCGAACGGGCTTTGCTGGGCAAAGGCGGCGGTGGAGGCCAGCAGCGCGGCGGCCAGGATCAACTTTTTCATCGTATGTCCTCTCTCAATGTTCCGGCGTCTTTTCCACCGCCGGGGCGTCGCCCAGGTCGGCAATGGTGTTTTCCCAGGGAAAGGCCAGGGTGGGATCGTTGGCAAAGCGGCGCATGCGGATGGTCAGCCGCGCGCCAGCGCCCGGCGCCAGCTGCACCGGGAAATGCGCGGCGTTCACCGTGGTGTTGGTCTTGCCGTCCGACACGCTGGTGATCTGGTGTTCGGCATAGGCGCCGCCCTGCACGATCAGGCTGCGCGCCGAGACCGGATTGATGTTGACTAGGGTGACGGTGACGCTGTCGGCGGACCAGCCATCCACCAGCGCCGCCACATCCGGCGGGATGCCGGGGCGCCGCGCCTGGGGATCGAAATAGCGCAAGCGGGTGAACAGCAGGGCGCCGCCCTGCGACGGCGTGGTCCTGGCCCAGCCGGGATGGCCGATATAGAGGCCCGCGCCCATCGTCTGGGTCAGGGTCGCCACCAAAGCGGGATTATAGTCCAGCGCATGGTCGGCCAGCCGCATGTCTGGGGCGGTGTCGTCGGCGGCCACCAGCGCCATGCGCTTGCGGATTTCCGCCAGGTCGGCCCGCATCGCCTTGACGGGATAGCCGGGATTCCTGCCTTCCAGGAAATCGTACCAGCCGGTGTCCTCGCAACGGGCGCGGTCGGCGGGCTTCATGGACAGGGCATAGATTTCCAGGAAGTTGAAATTGTAGCGGCCCGCGCGCCAGCCATACCAGCCCTGGTCGCCATACATGGTGGGCGATGACATCTTGCCGTTCACCGGCTTGGCCTGGGCGTCGAAACGGTCGGCCTGCTTGCGCCAGACCTCCAGATATTTGTCGTCGCCCTTCGACAGCAGATAGGCGTTCATGAAACCGACAAAGGAACGCGGAATGCGGTTGCGGTCGGCGCGCGCCCCGGTCATGGGCACGATGGGCGAAAAGCCCCAGCCATAGACGCCGCCATACCATTTGCCTTCGGTGGCGCCGCCGATCTTGCCGTCCAGCCCGATATTGCTGGGCAGGATATTGTTGTTGGCGCGGGCGCGCTCAACCCAGGCATCCACATACTCCAGCGTCCAGGCTTTGTACTTGGCCTCGTGCGTCAGCATATAGGCGTTGGTCGAAAGCGTGGTGGCGACCAGGTTCAGCGGGCTGTCGCCGATGACGTCGTTATAGTCCTTGAAGTGCGCCACCATGCCTTCATAGCTGCCCTCGCCATGCGCCAGATAAGGAAAGCGATGCTCGACATCTATGGGGTCGCCCGCCCAGTCCAGCCCCGTCGCCTTGCGCAGCAGCGGCCCCTTGGAACCGTTCATCAGGCTTTTGATCAGCTTGAGCTTGGGATCATAGTTGGGCGCGCCGGGGTCCTCGTCCATGTAGAAGCCCGCGAAACGCCGCATGCGCTGGCGGGTGGCGCGGCTATAGGGATCGGCCAGCGGCATCATGTTGAAGACCGTCAGGCCCTCACCATTGTGCTGCCAGTCCATCTGGGTGGGAAATTCCTTGTAATACATGCCCTCCTTGGCCAGCGGCACATCCGTGGTCCTGGCGGCGCTGTACTGGCGCAGATGGCCTTCCCAGGCCTTTTCGGTCATCTCCTTCAGCGCCGCGTCGCCGCCCAGCATGTAGAGATGCGGCCAGTCGTTCACATTCTCGATGGCGTCGTCGGGGCCGTCATCGCCGCCCCAGCGTTCCACCACTTCCAGCCAGCCGGTATTGGGATTGAAATAGCGCCGGAAGAAATCCTTGCAGGCCTCGGCCTGGGCCCGCAGCAACTCGCGCTGCAGCAGCGCCCATTCCGGCGGGTCCATCGGCGTGGCGATGGCGAGCGCGCCTTGCGCGCTTGCCGGGGTAACGGGCAGGCAGGCAACCGCCGCCGACCCCATCAGGAAAGAACGGCGGGTGCTGTGCATGGAAAATCCTCTTACGGGTTCAGGGAAGCCAGATAGGCGGCGACATCGAGGCGCATGGCGGGCGTCATGTTGGCCACCTGCACCTTCATCATCTCCGCCGCCGGGCCGCCGCGCGTACCCGACCGGAAATCATAGAGCTGGCGCACGATGCCGCTGGGCGAGCGGCCCGCCAGCGCGGGGGCGTTGCCCAGGCCCTTCATGTTCGCGCCGTGGCAGGCGGCGCAGGGAAATCCGCCCGCACCCGATTCCACCAGCTTCTTGCCGCGCGCCACCGAACCCTTGGGCACATAGGCGATGAAGCCGGAGGCCGGATCGCGCGCCTCGGTGCGATAGAGATTTTCCGGCACTTCCAGGATGCGCTGGCCGATCGGCTCGCTGCCCTTGCCGTGGCGCATCAGCATGTTGCGCGAGGCGATCTCGGTTTTGGGCACGACATCGGTTTCGATCACGCGAATCCATTTGGTGTATTTGACCTTGGAGAAATATTCCCCGGCGATGCGGGCTTCCTCGTCGGTGGTGTGCTGGGCGATCCGCATCATGGCGTTGATCGAACCCATGCGGGTTTCCGACGACTTGCGGCGGCCCTCGCGCATTTCGATCACCTGCTGCTTGATATAGTCGGCGGGCTGGCCGGCCAGCGAGGCGTTCTCCGGTCGGCCGTGGCCGTTGGGCAGGTGGCAATAGCCGCAGGCCATCACATCGGGCTTGCGGCCGAACTCCACGATGGGCGGCATCTTGGGATGTTCGCCCGGCCGCCAGTCGGCGATCCCGAAGCGGTCGTTGGTCTGGGCGACGGTCTTGACCACCTTGGTGCCGGGCAGGCGCAGCACTTCCTTGGGATCGGGCTCCGGCCATTTGCGGGTGGGGACCGGATAGGCCCAGTAGGGAATCTGGTCGGCCGCCGAAATATGTTTGGGGGGGCCGGGCGGCGGATTGGCCGGGGCGGCGGGCCGCATAGCCGTCTGCGCCAGTACCCCGCCCGTGGCCGCCAGGATGACAAGCCCCGTCAACAGGCCCAGTTTGCGCATGCGTCCCCTCAATCCGTCTGTCGGCTTTTTCGCCGTTATCCTTACAAGACAGACATGAAAGAAAGCGCCGGGCAAGGGTTTTCCCGCCCGGCGCTCATGTCTGTTGTGTGCGGTGCACCCTTGCGGCCGTCGCCTACAGCGCCTTGACCGTGGCGGGGGCGGCGGGCGCGATCGACAGCGCGTTGCGCAGCGGAAAGAGAAAGGCATCGGCCTCGATCTCGAACACATCGCCCGGCTGGGTGCGGATTCCGGCGCTGAAGGACAGGGTGGCGGTGCCGAAGAAATGCACATGCACGTCGCCGGGGCGGCGGAAGCCTTCATACTTGAAGTGATGTGCTTCCAGGTTGGCGATGGTGTGGCTCATATTCGCCTCGCCCGACAGGAAGGGCTTATCGAAGATCACCTCGTTGCCGCGCCGCACGCGCGAGGAGCCGGTCACGGCATGGGGCAGAGGCCCGGTCAGCAGTTCGGGGCCGAAGCTGCACGGACGCAGCTTGGAATGGGCCAGCCACAGATAGTTGAACTTCTCGGTCACATGGTCGGAGAATTCGTTGCCCAGGGCATAGCCCAGCCGCCAGGGCGATCCGTCCGGCCCGATCAGGTACAGGCCGACGATCTCGGGCTCCTCGCCGCCGTCCTGGGCGAAGGCGGGCGAGGCAAAGGCCGCTTCCGGCGCCACGATGCTGCCGCCGTCGCCCTTGTAGAACCATTCCGGCTGGAAGCCTTCTTCGCCCGGCGCGGGCTTGCCCTTTTCCAGGCCCAGCTTGAACATCTTCATGGAGTCGGTGAGGACGCTTTCCTGCTCCGCAGAGGGGCCCGAAAGCTTCTTGTGCATGGCGTCGCGCCCTTCCGCCGATCCCAGATGGGTCAGGCCGGTGCCGGTGACGATACAGTGTGCCGGATCGGCATGGTCCAGCGGCGCCAGCACCCGGCCTTCGGCCAGGGCGGCGCGCACATCCACATGCTCGCCCACGCCCAGATCGGCCAGCTTGGCCTCCAGCGAGACGCCGTCGGCGATGGCGCGGCTGGCCAGGTCATAGGTGCTGGTCGCGCCATTGACCATCCGGCCGCGGCCGTCCGCATCCAGCGCGGCGACGGCGCGCGCGCCCTCCTGGGTCCGAAACTGCACCAGCCTGAGCGTCATGGAAGTCCCTTTCCTGTAAGGCGATGTTTTCGCCCGATGCGGCGGCGAACGCAAATGCCGCCTCGTGCGTTATGCCCATGAAAGGGGGGATTTCCTTCCCCCCGCATATTTTTCGAAGATTTTCATGCGCGCCATTCGTTCCTTGAAGCCGACGGGGCAATTGGCCCTGGCCCTTTTCCTGCTATGCGTTTTTGCCGTCGCCAACCATGCGCTGACCGGCAATGCGCTGGCGGCCACCGCCGGGGCGGCGGCGGGCAACGGCTCCTCGGCCAGCGGCCGTACCGAGGCCATCCTGGTGGCCCAGGTTCTGCTGCTGATGATCGTGGGCCGGGTGCTGGGCGAGATCATGCAGCGCCTGCGCCAGCCCGCCCTGATGGGGCAGCTTCTGGCGGGTATCGTGCTGGGACCGTCGCTGTTCGGCTGGGTCTGGCCGCAGGGGCATGACTTCATCTTTCCCGACAATCCCGAACAGAAGGGCATGATCGACGGGCTGTCCCAGTTCGGCATCCTGCTGCTGCTGCTGCTGACGGGTATGGAAACCGACCTCAAGCTGGTGCGGAAATCCGGCTGGGCGGCGATCACCATTTCGCTGGCGGGAATCGCGCTGCCCTTCTTCTGCGGCTTCATGCTGGGCCAGTTCCTGCCCGAATCCATGCTGCCGCCGGGCGAGGCGCGGCTGGTGCCGTCGCTGTTCCTGGGCACGGCGCTGTCCATATCCTCCATCAAGATCGTGGCGATGGTGGTGCGGGAGATGAACTTCATGCGCCGCAACCTGGGGCAGGTGATCGTCGCCACCGCGATCATGGAAGACACGGTGGGCTGGGTGATCATCGCCATCACATTCGGCATTGCCGGCGCGGAAAATGCGGGCAGCGGCGGCGGTGGGCTAGACCTTTGGTCCATTGCCATGACCGGCGGCGGCGTCGTGCTGTTCCTGCTGTTCGCCTTCACCATCGGACGTTGGCTGGTCTTTACCGCCATCCGCTGGGCCAACGACACATTCCGCAGCGAGTTTCCCGTCATCACCATGATCCTGGTGATCACCGGGGTGATGGCGCTGATGACCCACATGCTGGGGGTACGCACCGTGCTGGGCGCCTTCATGGCCGGGGTGCTGATCGGGGAATCGCCGATCCTGACGGACCATATCCAGCAGCAGCTGCGCGGCGTGATCACCGCCTTTTTCATGCCGGTCTTTTTCGGCATGTCGGGCCTGTCGGCCGATCTTACCATCCTGGCCGATCCCAGCCTGGCGCTGTGGACGGCGGGGCTGGTGGCGGTGGCCTCGATCGGAAAATTCTCCGGCGCTTTCATCGGCGCGGAGCTGGGGGGGCTCAACCGGCGCGAAGGCCTGGCGCTGGGCTGCGCCATGAATGCGCGTGGCTCCACCGAGGTGATCGTGGCCTCGATCGGCCTTTCGATGGGCGCCCTGACGCAGAATCTCTACACCATGATCGTCACGATGGCGGTGCTGACCACTATGGCGATGCCGCCCATGCTGCGGGCGGCGCTGATCCGCCTGCCCATGACGCCGGAGGAAAAGACCCGGATCGCGCGCGAGGCGGTGGATGAAAAAGGCTTCGTGCCGCAACTGGAACGGCTGCTGCTGGCGGCCGATGACGGGCCGGTGGGGCGCATGGCGGCGCGGCTGGCGGGCCTGCTGGCGGGCGCGCATGGCATGCCGGTGACCATCCTGAAGCTGGAGGCCGGCCTGCGCGATGCGGGCGTGGCGCCCAAGACGGAAGAGGAAATCCAGGAAGGCGATCTGCGCGACCTGTCCGGCAAGGAAGTGGGCAAGGCCGACGCGCCCGACAGTGACAGGAAGGAATTGAGCGGGGCGCCATCCCTGGTCC
>Ga0182737_1001189_pt1 | contig 27240 bp, 20 predicted proteins | sample eDN5th30CBELigOP_FD_128878 | JGI IMG/M metagenome (GOLD analysis project Ga0182737, IMG submission 128878) | Enriched Organic Plus compost microbial communities from Emeryville, California, USA - eDNA 5th pass 30_C BE-Lig OP (version 2) (version 2) ... | reverse complement strand
GCCGTCAACGCCAGACCCACTTCAACATCGCTACGCCCCGAGATCGGTCCGTTCCGAATCGATTGGAGCAACTCCATCCGCAACACCGGGTGCGCGATCCCACCCGGCAACTCCTGGTCGGCGAAGAACTCATGAGGCTGCACGGGCACAGCCTAGAGCCCCGCATCAGGTCGTTTCGCGAGCGGCAGCGAGCGGTGCCCGGCGGTAGCCGGCCCCGCCCGGACCGGCACGCGGGGGCAGGCCGCATAACAAGAGCTCGCCCCCGTTGGGGGCTCGCCGCGTGCGGGGTGTGGGCGGTGTGTTCCGTGGTGTGGACGATCCGTTGCATGGTGCGTCGGTGTGCTGCGTGGTGCCCGGGTGGGTGCGCTGGGAGGTGACGTGCGTCGGGTGCCGGACCGCACCATCCCTGGGACAGGATGCTGCTCCTGGCAGGCAGGGTGTTCGCGGGCCTGCGGCCCGCATCATGGTCACCAACCGTGGTGACCTCACCCACCAGTGACGTGCACGAACCGCACACGGGACGCCACACCCCGTCCGCGTCACGCACACCACCCCCGGGGGTGTGCACACACAACCCGACGCCGCACTCATGGTGGATGAGAACACCGCCCCCGGCAGGGTTCCCCCAGGCGCGAACCAGCCTCCACCATGTGGGGGAAGGGACGCCCGCAGCCCGCACACAACGCACCCCACCCGGGGTGCACGTGCGGGCCACCCCGGCACGTCGACGCGACACGCAGCAGCACGACACCCCGTCGTGCCGCGAAGTGACGCCTGGAGACTGCCACCAGGGGTGGGGGAAATCGGCGGGGGCTGGGGCGGGCCTGGTTGGGCGCTTTGCGCGCGATCCGTGCCTGCTGGTCGCATTGTGCACGGCCTGTATTGCGGCCGTCCTGTGTCGGGTGGTCCTGCCGCAGGGGTGGTGGATCATGATGACCTCGGCGGCCGTGTTGCGGCGTCCTTCGCGCGTGTTTCAGCTGACGAAGTCCGGGACCTTGCAGTTGTCCCCCACCGATCTGGAGAACGCGGCGTCGTCGGCGTTGGCCGGCGCTGGGGATGGGGCCACGTTCGTGACGATCATGACGGACCAGGGGTTGGAGCATCTGTTCGTCACTGATGACACTCCCGGGCAGGAGGGTGTCGCGTTCTCGGTTGCTCGGGCGATGGCGGCCCATGAGGCGGAGCTGGATCGGGTGCCGTCGTTGACGGACGTGCCTGGGTTGGCCCGGTTGCGGATCCGTGCGGGCACGGCGCCGTTGCAGGACACGCAGGCGGGTGCGGATTTCTCGGCGTTGTCGCGGATCATCGGGGACATGCTGATGCCGGGCGAGTGGCTGGCGGTGTCGATCAGGAAAGCGAAGCAGCGCACGGAGGTGCGGTGGCAGGCGCAGTGGCTGGACTATCACGGGATGCGCACTCACCATTCCCGGAAGTCGGGGGCGCCGGTGGCGCAGTTCTTCGCCGGGGCGCGCACGTCTCGTCGTGCCCGCGAGGTGCTGTTGCGTGCGGCGTCCGCGATCCCCGGGTTCGGGTTGAGTGTGAAGGCGGAGGCGGTGTCGACGGGTCGCGCGGCCCGTTGGTGGGTGCTGGCCGCTGCCCTGTTCGGGGTGGTGTCGACGGTGCTGATGATCGTGTTCGGGTTGCAATGGGAGGGTGTGCTGGTGGCGGTTGCGGCGGGTGCCGCGGCGGTCGGTGGGGTGCTCACCTGGCGTGGGTATCTGCCGTCGTTGTGGCGGTACACGCAACGCCGGATGCTGACCGGCCGGCTGCCGGTCGCACCGGTTCGGTGGACGCGTCCGAAGCCGCCGCGCGCGGCCCGTTCGTCGACGACGATGGGCCGGGATGGGACGACGGTTGTGACCGAGCAGGGCTCGTTCGATGGGGACTACCCGTTGGCGCCGTCCGCGTTCCTGGTGGGTGCGCACATTCCGCTCGCGTTCGTCGCACCGCATGCGGGTGCCGCGTCGGGGACGTCGTCTACGAAGTTGCGGATCGCTCCCCCGCCGTTGCGGGTGCGGATCGGTCCGGCGGTCGGTGTGAACCACGACGAGATGGTGTTCTTGTCCGTCGGTGACTTCTGGTCCGGGGTGGGTGTGATCGGTCAAGCTGGGTCGGGTAAGACGGCGCTGATGGAGCACCTGTGGGGTGCCGCGTCTCGTGAACGGGTGCACCCGTCGGGGGTTCCGGGCACGCCGCGGCAGCATGCGATGATCGCGTTCGACACGAAGGGTGACGGGCTCGCGACGGTGCAGTATCAGCGCTGGTCGGAGCACAACGGTGACCGTGCCCTGGTGGTGCAGGTGTCCGATCCGACTGCCCCGGTCGGGATCGAACTGTTCCCGTTCGATGGTTCTGACCCGACTGGTTGGGCGCGCCGCGTGGTCAACGCGCTGCGGTACATCTGGGGTGAGGATTCCATCGGGGCGGAGTCGTTCGACACGCTCACTCGTGTGTTCGCGGCCGCCCGGATGGTGACTCCGGAGATCGCCTCCCGGGTCACGGTCAGGCAGTTGCCGACGGGCGCGTCCCCGTTCTTCTACGCGAACGTCCTCTTGTCGAATGAGGGTGACGAAATGGGTGTGGAGTTGGCGGCTGCGATCGCGGACGCCGCCGTCCAGCCGGGTGCGCACGAACAGCTTCCGTTGATCGTCGCCGGTCTGGCTCCGTTGTACGGGTCGGGGCGCACTGCGGCGCAGCGGGCGCAGTTGGTGAAGGCGCCGCGTACGAAGGTGGCTGCGTTGATGGCGGCTGAGCACTGGTGGTCGCGGCCGAAGCGGGCGCCGTGGTCGACGCTGCTCGAGAACGACATCGCGGTGATCGTGAACACGGGTGCGTCGCCGGCGGGGCATCTGCCTGATGAGAAGCTCCGCACGGACCTGTCGGGGCTGATGTTGTACACGCTGCATGAGGAGATCAAGCGCACCTGCCGCGGCTGGTACGAGCAGGGTCGTGCGGTGTCGATCTTCTCCGATGAGGTGAAGCACATCGCGGAGTCCAGCGCGGAGGTGATCACGTGGATGCGGAATGACGCGCGCGCGAACGGGGTCCGCCCGGTGTTCGCGACGCAGACTCCGGACACGCTCGTTGACGCGGTCCGCCGCACCATGCTCGGGTTCGGGACGTTGGTGCTGTACGCGCAGAACGCGCCGACGACGGTGAAGGAGCTCGTCGCGGATCTGACGTTGTCCGGTGGGCAGTGGGACTCGTCCGATGTGACGAACTTGGACCGGTATGAGGCGATCGTGCGTACGACGGTGGATGGGCGCCGGCTGGAACCGTTCACGGTGCGGGTGCCGGACTTCCGGTCGCAGCGTGACTCGGGTGTGTGGGAGGGCTGATGCGTTTCGGTGAGGCGCCGTCTGCGATCCCGTTCGCCCCGCACCGGTCCGCGGCACGGTTGGACCCGTACTGGGATGGGGTGTGGCAGTTCGGTGCGCACGCGCAGTGGGTGACCCGGGAACATTCGGAACGGCTGGAGGCGGCGGGGATCGCTGCCCGCCGGCCCCGGAATCTGCGCACGGATCCGGTGGTGGCGGCCGGGAGGGTGGATGCGGATTGGGACGCGAAGCTGAACCTGCTGGGTGTGTTGTCGTCGTGGCGGACGGTGACGGCGGAGCAGGCGGCTGCGTTCACGAATCAGGGCACGAGCTCCGCGGCGGCCGCCCGGGTGGTCGGTGACCTGTTCGCGTTGGATGTGGTGGACACGGGTGCGATCTGGACGCCGGGCGGGGCGGGTGCGGAGGCGTCTCGGGCGATGATGTTGCGTCCGTCCGCGTCGCCGGTGTTCGACCGGCTGTTGCGGCCGCGGATGTCGTATGCGGAGTGGGTGTCGGTGACCGGTGGGATGCGGTTCCTTACCGGCGGCCAGTACGACCGGCACAACGTGTTGACTGCGGAGCTCGCGCTGCGGGCGGCGGAGTTCTTGCCGGTGGGGACGGTGCTCGGGGAACGGCAGTCGCAGGTGAACACGCTTGCGTACACGTCGGTGGGTGTCCCGGAACCTCCGGGCCGTTCGCAGCAGACCGCGGACGCGGTGCTTGTCCGCCCGGACGGGCTACGGATCGCGGTGGAGATGACGGCGTCGGTGGGTGCAACCGGGTTCGCGCGGAAGGCGGAGATGTGGGCGCGGACGCTCGCTCGCCGGCCGCTCGCGGACACGGGCCTGGTGGTCGTGTTCGTGGTCGCGGACCGTGTCGGTGACGGGCACGGGATGGGACAGTCGATGGGCAACAGTGTCCGGAAGAAGGTGGCACGCGCGGTCCGGTTGAATCCGGGGGTTGCGTCGAACCGGACCGCGGAGCGGATGTTTGTCGTCGACTGGCAGGACTGGTTCCCGAATCGTGGTGAGCTCGCGGATGACTTCCTGTGGTTGCGTGCGCAGCGTCCGACCGGGCTGAACGGGGCGTGGGAGGTCGCGGACCTGCTGGATGTGCTGGATGTGCCGTCACCGGACCGGATGGTGGACGCGACGGCGGTGATCGGGAACGCAGCCGGGCTCCGGTCGGTGCCGTTCCAGCTGCGGGATGTCCCCCACCCGCCGGTGCACGATCTGCCATTGCAGAGGGCGGGGTTCGAGGAGGTCCCGCACATTCAGGTGGACCCGCGGTCGGGGGCGCCCCGTGACGACGTGACGCGTCCGCGTGGATCGGCGCGGAAGATCAAGGTGCCTGCCCGGTTGCGGTTCTAGTCCCACAGCCCGTGCCGGCGGAACACGTCGATGTCATGTTCGGTGAACACGGCCCCACGATCGCGCAGGTGCCGGGGGATCTCCCGCATCTCCAACCGCTGGTATGGGGTGGTCTGGATCTGTTCGAGACCGGCGATCACCTTCCCCTTCTGTGCGGTCACCGCGCACCACGTGATGTACGCCATCCGTGCGACGTCGGCCATCTCCGGTATGTGCGTTGGGATCTCGGTGAGGATCAGCTCGACCATCAGGCTGAGTTCGTCGGGGTCAGCGCCAACAGGCAGCAGACCCCACGGTGTGATGTCCGCCTTCCCGTTTTCGTCCTTCGCGATGTGAAGGAGCACCCAGTCCGGGTCGTCGAGTGGATCGTCGGGTTCCGTCTCCGCGACCAGCCGAATGTACGGGCCGTCCCCGCTCATCTCCGCCAGGCCGATACCTATCTCAGGCATCGCGTACACGACCGGGCGAAACTTGGTTCTGCCGTCGACAGCGAGACTCATGTCTACGCCGAAGTGGCCGAGCAGTTCGGCCTCCGCCGTGGCCGGGTACTCGTTGTTGACCCAATCACGCAGTGAGTCGTCGTCCATGCCGGTCGAAGTGTCGCCTGCCGGCAGCGGCGGGAGCGTCCAGTCGTTCTCGAAATATCGGAGGACACCCCTGTCGTACAGGTCGTCGTTGACGGTGACGGTGTCTGGTGCGGTGGCGAGGTGGGATGCGATGGCGTCGTGCCCGAGGCTCACCGGCCCCAGCGACTGACGCCACGTGGTCATCGTGACCGCGTTCAGCAACGGCGGGATGGTGTTCAGCTGGCCGGCAAGGATCACCTGCATGAGGTCCAACGGCACCGACCAATACTGTCCGCGGCACTGGTAGATGCCGACGAAGCCGCGCGGCAGCTCGACGGCGACCCCGAAGTGCATCTCAGCCGCGAGATGACAGGGCAGCACCGCAGGCATGTTCGTGCGGTCGGACGGTAACGCGTAGTCGATCGCGTGGAGGAAACCGCGACTGAAGCTGGCGTCGGCGGGCGGGGTTAGGGCATCCCAGGACTTCACTCTTCGGACACTACCGGTGCGCCCGGAAACGTCGCATCCTGCGTGATCTCGCCGCAGGGGTGGTGGGGTATGAGCGAGAACAGCACTCCCCCGTCGCACCGAGACCGGGTGAACCGGGACGCGGGCATCATCTCCGGTTTCTTCGGCACCGCCGCCGGGGTGTGGATCACGATCGGTCTGCTCGCCGCGGCGGCCGCATGCGCGGTCTGGTCGGTGGTGACCGGATGGTGACCGTGCAGGTTCCCGGCGCTGTGATCGGCCGTCCTGGCGGGTCCCTGTCTGGTGCGGCCGCCGGGTGGGCGAAGAACGCTCAGGTCGCGCAGATCGGCCAGCGGGGCGAGTTGCAGACCGCGCACATCTTGAACCGTCTTGCGACCGCACCGGGCGGCCCGACCGTGTTCCACGACCTGACCATCCCGATCCCCGGGTTCACCGCGAACATCGACCATGTGGTCGTGTCCGGGCGGACGGTCACCGTCCTCGACTCGAAGGTGTGGAAGCCCGGGTTCTACTGGACGCTGGGTGGCACCCGCCGCGGCCTGGAACCGTTCAGATTCGCGGACACGAAGACCCTCCCCACCGCGGTGGCCGCTCTCCGCCGGCATCTGCAGACGTTCCGTCTCGAGCCCCAGTTCGGGCGGAGCGTCCTGGTGGTGTGGCCGTCGTCGACGGGGCCGATGCAGATGTGGGCGTTCCGTCCGCAGGCTGCGGTCGCGGTGCCCGGACACCAGTTCGCTCACCGTGCCCGTCACCTGGTTGGTGTGAGCCCGGCCGACCCGAGGACCGTCGCCGCTCTGCGCGCACTCGTCCGCTGACACAGGAAGGGCCCCCGACATGCCCGCACCCCGTTCTGTTGCTCCCGCCCCGAACCTGGCCCCGCTCCTGGCCGGCGCCGCCGGGGTCGCCGGTGCGGCCGCGACCTGGTTCCGGCTGCCGGGCGCGGTCGCCGCGCTCATCCTGCTGGTCGCGGCCGCGTGGATGTCCACCCCACCGCCGTTGACGGGACGGAAGGACGCCGCCGGGTACCCGACTGTGGGAAACCCCGGTGAGGAGCGTGCACTGCTCCGGCACCGGATGTGGTCGTCGCTGAAGTGGCGGCTGATGTTCCCGTCCACGGACTGGCTGCTGAACGACACTGCCACCCTGAAGAGGGACCGTGACCGCGCCCAGCAGGAGGGCGCGTCGGTGCTGTCGCAGACGGTCGGGTTCGTGCGGTGGCTGCTGGTCCCGTCCACGTTCGTGACGTATATCGCTGTGGGTGCCGCCCTGGTCGTGTTCACGTTCCCGGTGGACGGGTTCGATGTGTGGGGTGTACTACCGGGTGCGGGCGCGTGGCTGATGTGGCCGAACGCGGCCGCCGCGTTCATCATCGTGAAGCAGATCGACGCCGCGCGCCGCCGGTTCGCGGCACCCGAGGACCCGAAACCTGCGGTGACGGTCGCGGCGTTGAAGGATGCGTGCGAGCGGAGAGGACGTCCGCTGTTCGCGGTCTTGGCCGCGGCGGCGGGGATCATCGCGGTCACCGTCACCGTGGTACTCGTGGCCGTGTACGCGCTCGACGTGGCATGGCTGATCACCCCACCGGTGTGCGCCGCGGTCGGGTTCGGGCTGGTCGCCGGTGCCGGGTTCGCGCGCGCCCAGTCGCTCCCGGAAGCAGCCGAAGCGTGGGAGAACACGGTCGCGGCCCGGGCGGAGTGGGAAGTTCGCTGGCAGACGTTGAAGGTCGACCCTGCCCCGTACCTGATCCAGCACACCCGGTTGAACGTGCCCGACCAGCTTCCGGTGGTAGCTGACACGTTCGAGGCACCGGCCACCTTGGGGGCGGTCGGTGCGATCGGTCTGCTCGCGAAGCTGACACCCGCGATCGGCGCCGGGGTGAAGGTGACCATCCTGAACGAGCCGGACATCGACTCGCAGGGTCAACCGATCCCCGGGTCGAAGCACCCGCTCCGGTTCACGGTCGTCGCCTGGCCGGTGGACACGAAGATCGATGTCACCGACCCGGCCGCGGATCTCGAGCTGGTGAGGATGGCGGTGCGGGCCGGCGCTGCGGCCGGGGCGGCCGGGATCGGGTACCCGCAGCCGGTGCTGATGGACCTGCAGCCGGTGTTCACCACGGACCCGCCCGCCGATGCGGAGCTCGACGATGACGGGGAGCCGCGCGATGAGCCGGTCACCGCGGCGGGTGTGACCGCCGCATACGCGACCATTTGGGATGCCCCGGATGTGGCCGCCGGGGACCTGATGCCGGCGATCGCTGGGGCGGTTGCGGGCGCACTGGGGGCGGAAGCGATCGCGGACGCCGCAGCCGGCGGGGTCCTGTACATCGGTGCGCTCACATCGGGGACGACCGTGTTCAACGACGAGTCCCTCACCGAACGGTTCGACATCCTCATCCGGGAGATGGCGTGGGCGGAACGGTGGCGGAACGTCCTGAAGCTGGGCGAGCAGCAGCCGTACATCCAGTCCGCCGTGTACAAGCGGGCGTCCCTCGCGACCGGTCAGTTGATCGAGTCGCAGCCGTTCATGACCCCACAGGGCATCTTCTCCGAGTCGTACATCACCGCGGAGAAGGAACGGAAGCTGCAGTCCACTCTCGATAACGCCCCGTTCGTTGCAATCGCGGGGTGGGAAGCGCGTGGCGCCCGGCCGGGGGAACGGCACCCGGGAGCGTTCCGTGTGATGTGGTCGATGAAGCCCGTCCCGTCCAACCCGGGTCAGATCGCGCCGGCGCCCGGGTCGACGGGAACGGAGGCGACGAAGTGGGCGTTGGCGGCCGCGGTGAACGCCGGATTCGATGCGGCGAAGCTCCCCCGGCCGGAGTTGGTGACCGCGCAGCCGCTCACGGACCGGAAGGCTCGCGCGCACATCTGGGACCTGACCCTGCGCCTGTACGGCGGGGTGACGTTGATGGCGGTGAAGCTCGCGGCGGAGAAGATCCGTCAGGGCATGGGTGCGGCGGAGTGGTTGCGGATCACCGGTGACGCGGAGGGGTGCCGGATCGTTGTGGGCGCGTCGCCGCACTCTGATCTCGTTCAGTTCTCCCGCGCGCGGAACCGGGATGTGACGACTGCGCTCGATTGGGAGCAGGCGTTCGCGGACTCCCGGATCGTGGGCACGAACGGGCAGTCCCCTCAGCTGCTGTCGGCGACCCCGTTGCCGAAGAACGAGAAGGTTCAGCAGCTCGAGTTCCGGATGCCGCCCGGGGTGAGTCGTGGGCAGATCCGGGACGCCAAGTCAAAGCTGGCCCCGGCGACGGGGAACGTGTACATGGACGACCAGCCCGGCGCGGAACCGGACGTGGTTCGCCTGATCGTGTGCCCGGAGGAGCCGTTGCCGTTCCCTGCCCCGTTCGACTGGGCGGAGATGGACGGATCGAACGCGATCCCGTTCGCGTCGAATGTGGAGGGTGAGCCGGTCCAGTTCGACTGGCGGGAGGACCCGCACCTGCTGGTGCTCGGTGGCACCGGTTCGGGCAAGTCGGCGTTCCTGTCGAACATCATCGCGGGTGCCCTGATCCGCCAATGCGACGTGTACGTCGCCGACCCGACGAAGTTCGCTGCGGATTTCCGGTTCGCGGCGCCGTGGGTGCGGGCAATGGCGATCAGTGAGTTGGAGGCGTCCGCGATGATGGACGCCGTCTACGACGAGGTGAAGCGGCGCCGTGCGTTGAACGGGCAGTACGGGGTGGCGTCGTATGTGGACCTACCCGACGAGGTGCGACCCCCTCACCTGGTGGTCCTCATCGACGAGTTCACGTCGCTGATCACCACGGATCGGATCAAGCCGCTGCCGGACACAGCGTCCGAGGATGAGCATCTCGCGCATGCGGAAGCGACCCGGGTCAACGATGCCCGCCGGAACATCGGGGCCAAGTCGGGTCGCCTGGTCCGTGAGGCCCGCTCGGCGGGTGTGACTCTGGTGCTGGCCGGCCAGGAGCTGAAGGCGGAGACGCTTGCGCAGATCCCGGGTGGCGGGTCACTGAAGAACAACATGAGCTCGGTGTTGTTGGGGCGTACCTCGTTCGGGTCGCGGATGTCGGCGCTGAAGAACCCGATGGATGCCCCGGAGTTGGGGGATGTGGTCCCGAAGGGTCGAGGCATCTTCGAGTCGTCGGCGGCGCGTGCAACGGTCATCCAGGCTTGGTACGACGCCCCTGACCACAACGGGTCGCTGGTGGAGCACATCGCTGCGGTGCGTGAGCCTCTCGCGAACGATGAGCGGGTGGATCTGGCTGCGATGGTGCCGGCGATGGATGACACTCCGGTGTTCGGCCGCCGGATCGACGACGGTGATGGCGCGCCGGTCGTCGTGGCCGAAGTGGAGGAGATCGACCTGGGTGTCGCGGAAGACATCGACTTCGGCGACTTCGATTTCGCCGCCGACGATGACGAGCCCGCCGCCGAGGTCGCGGCGCCCGTCGAGGACGCCGCCGGCTCCTCGGAGGACACGGCGCCCGAGGGCGCGGTTGAGCATCGGGCCGCCGCCGTGGTGACTACGGTGACGTTCGAGGGCCCCGGATTCAGCTCCGACCTCCCGGGGGCGATCGATGTCGACGAGCTCGCACCCGGCGCGCCGGTGACCGGGTCGCCGGCGGTGGACGCGATCGCCGCATGGGTGACAGCCCACCCTGATGTCACCGCCGTGACGTGGGTGTCCCCGCTGACCGGCGAGCTGGATGAGATCGGCATCACCCACGGTGAGCTCGCATCCTCCGTGCTCGCAGGGCTCGGCGTCGCCACAGTCACCTGCACGACCCCTGACGGTGACGCGCCCGCCGTGCCTGCTGTGCCCACCCCGTCGACTGTGAACCCGATGCTCGAGTTGACGGACACGGACGACCTGTTCGACTCCCCCGCCCACACCCCGGTCTCGATCAGCGACGACCTGTTCGACTAGGAGCCCACATGATGGGAACATCCCACGCGATCAGCGGCGCCGCCGCCTGGGTCGCCGTGTCCGCCACCGCAGTCCCCGCACTCGGTCTGTACCCGCTGCAGCCGTCCGCTGTCGTGCTCGGCAGCCTGGTGTGCGCCGGTGCAGCGCTCCTCCCCGACGCGGACCACCACAACGCCACCATCGCCCGCTCCGTCCCCGTCGCCGGGCGGGTCGCCGCCGGTGCGGTCGGGGCGCTCAGCGGCGGCCACCGGCACGGGGCCCACTCGCTGCTCGCGGTGATTGCTGTCATCGCCGCCACGGCCGGGCTGTCGTTCCTCACGTGGACCCCGGAAGGGTGGGACCATCCTCTGCAGATCGGGTCGGCCGCGGCGGTCGCCGCGTGCACGGCGTTCGCGGTGAAGGTCCTGAAGCTCGTGAAGGGGTGGCCGCTCGCGTGGCTGGTCGGGTTGCTGATGGCTGGTGGTGTGTTGCTGTGGGCGCCGGACCAGTTCGCCTGGCTGCCGGTGTGCGTCGGGCTCGGTTTCGGGGTGCACCTGCTCGGTGACGCGCTCACCATCGAGGGTGTCCCGTTCCTGTGGCCGTTGAACCCGAAGGCCCCGAAGGTGGTGCAAGCGGTGCCGGTGTTGAACACCATGTGGAAGTCGAATGGCTACTTCGCGGTGCCCGTGCTCGGGCACGCGGGGTCATGGCGAGAGTGGCTGTTCACCATCCCATTGACCGCGTACACGCTGTGGGGTGTTGGCGCGTCCGTGGTCCTTATGGTCCGGTCGACCGGGTTCGTATGATGAGCGAATGACGGAGCGCCTCGACGAAGGGCCAGCCGCCCTTTGGGGAACCATCGGGATCGCCCCACCGCGCACCGCACACCGGCACACCGTGTGGCATTACACGGACGCCGCGGGGCTGGCTGGGATCCTCACTGGCAACCCGGCGAGAGCGGAGAAACCGACCGGGGCGTTGTGGGCGACGGCCGCGACCGTGCTCAACGACCCGGACGAGATGAAGTACGGCTCCGCGATTGTCAGTGAGCAGTTCCCCGCCGTGTCCAACCACTTCGACCCGACAACCTCGCTGGGCAGGCTCGTGCGGGAGGTCGCGATCGGGCTCGAGGAGTGGATCCTGGAGAACCCGGCATACGTCGTGTGCGCCTCGCAGCGCGGTGACATGCTCGGGCAGTGGCGCGGCTACGCGGGACGAGCCGGTTACTCGATCGAGCTCGAAGCCCACCACGAGTACGTCGTCTGGCCGACACACACACCGAAGCGCTCGTTGTCGTGGGAGCCGACATGGGTCAGGGTCCGCTACCACGAGGAAGATCAGGCCGATCTGCTTCGCCAGTGCATGGAGACGATCATCCGTCCACGCTCGCAGGCGAAGCTCTGGTTGTCAGCGGGCTCGACAGACATGGTGAAGGAGATGATCCGGGCGCTGCTCGCCGCTGCGGCCGCCGCGATGAAGAACCCCGCGTTCGAAGACGAACGCGAGGTGCGTCTGCTCGCGTTCAAGCCCCGGAAGGTGACGCCGAGCTTCCGTGGCGGCGAGCGAGGGCTGATGCCCTACGTGCAGGTCGTTCCCGCACTGAACCCGAACGAGATTTTTCCGACGCGGACGGCGCCGATGCCGGTGGTCAGTGTCACCGTCGGGCCGCCGCGTGGGGACCTCATGGACCAGCGGGAACGGGCTGCCCGGATCCTGCTTGACTCCACCGGACGGCACGGGGTGCCTGTGCACCGCTCGGCGATCCCCTTCATCCCCTGAACGTGAGAGCACCCCAGGTGGCTTGACCTGGGGTGCTCTGTTCACCCGGTGGCGGGTGGCCCGTGTCCGCCTACGCGGGCTGGGCGGCCTTGTTCAGGCGGACGAGCTTCGGAGCGATCTTCGCCTTCGATGTCTCCTGCCAGTTGATCAGCGTGTGACCGTTGGAGACGTCGTACCCGGCGAGGTCGGAGACCTGCCCACGGTCCTCCAGCGCGCGGAGGATGCGGACGTTCTTGCCGTTCGCCTTCTCGACGGCGACGGTGACGCCGACACGGTGCCCGATGAGGTTGGTGGCGTGCTTCGCCAGTTCGCGGACGCGCTCCCCGTCGGCGGAGTCGGTGCGGTCGAGCCGGACCACCTCGATCCCGTCGGGGTGATGCTCGCTCGGCTGGGTGCGCAGGAACACGATCGGGCGGTTCGACGACGCCTCCAGGTCGACGAACAGGACATCGCCCTGGAACCCCTTGACCTGGGTGGTGTTCTCGGCCCGCTGGGCGGCACGGTCGAACGCGTTCAGGGCGGGGCTGCCGTCCTGCAGGAACGCGGTGATGCGGGACACCTGCTGGACGACCTGGTCGTCGGTGGCGCCGGGGCCGGCGGCTCCGAACGCCGAGAGCACGATCTGCGCCTTCAGCGAGTCGGTCAGTTCGATGGACATACCCGTTTCTCCTCTGGTTGTCGGGTTAGTTCGCGGCGACGTCCGACGCGAAGTACAGGTGGGAGTCGTTCTGCACGGGGCGGCGCTCGTACAGGTTCATCGACTCGGTGATGGCGACGATCAGGAACCGCTCCGTGCGAGCGAGCCACTCCGCCCATGCCGCGGCGGGCTGACCGAACGGGGCGGGGCGGCGCTTGAGGATCGCGCGGAGCAGGCCACGGATGCGGGTCTGAGCGCCACGCTGGAAGCTGACCTGCCCGGTGGTCGCGTACTGGGCGCGGAGCGCCAGGCCCGCGAGCACGTCGGAGAACTTCGCCAGTGCGGTGCCGGACACCTGCTGCCCCTGCTCGGACAGGTGCTCGAATGCTTCCGCGACGAGCCCGGACACTGCCATCGCTGCGAACGAGTTCAGGTTCAGGTTCCCCTCGACGGTCTCCTCGTACGCGGGGCCCTCGGCACGGATCTGGATGTTCTGGCTCACGGTTCCTCCTGTGGTCTGTTCCGTTGTCTCCCACATGCGCGGTGCGGGCGGGGTCTGGGCCGCTTCGGGATGCTCGGCGACGAACTCCCCCACCCCGGGAACCTCAGCCGGGATCGGCTCCTGCGCGGGCATGTTCGGCTCGATCGGGACGGTAACCGGGAACAGGTCGTCACCGACGGGCTCGATCGGCTGCCGCGGGACCTGTACGCCCGGGGCGACGCCGGTGCGGGCGTCCGCGGGTGCGGCGCCAGGGCGGAGCACGGGGATGCCGAGTTGGACGGCGGATGGCTGCATCGCGGCGGCGGTGAGCTGCTTGTCGATCGACGCCTGCCGACGCTCAGGGTCACGGGCCCGGCTGACACCGACCATTGCGACCGGGCACGAGTTCGCGAGCGGACACCAGGGGCACAGCGCTGATGGGCGTGTCTCGAACATCTGCCGGTCCGCGGACGCGTTCATGAGATCCCATGCGGCTTTGTAGCCGGTGGCGGTGGCGCGGAGGGCGTCGTCGCTGATGTCGATGGGTCGCTCGCCGCCGAGCACCGGGTAGAGGAGCTTGGCCCCCGCGGGGCGGACACCGGTCTCTTCCTCGACAGCGAGGACGTACAGGCGCTGCTGGTCGCCGTAGTCGTCCCCGTACCGAGGGTCTGGCTTGGCGAGCTTCTTCGGGTTGTCCGCGAACTTGTAGTCGCGGATCAGCCACTCCCCATTGGGGCCGAGATCGGTGCGGTCGATGTAGACGATGGAGGGGACCCCCTCAGCGCTCCCGCCGATGCCCTTCGCGAGATCGACGATCAGCTCCCACTCGGTGCGGTGGACGTTCACCTCGGCGGGGTTCTCGACGGTGAAGATCCCGGTTGCGTACGCGGTGACCTTCTCGATCCACACCTGACGGTTCTGGTCGTTCGCTGTGAGGGCGGCCTTCGACGGGCGTTCCAGCTTCTCGACGGACCACGTCTGGGTTGCGTGCTCCTGCACGAGCCGGACGATCGCGTCCTTGGTGCGCTTTTCGGGCGGGAGGTTGTAGAAGTCCTCGAGCACGGCGTGCGCGGATGTGCCGATCTCCCTCGCTCCGAACGGGTCCTCGATGTTGGGCAGGAGGCGACTGGCGGCCATGCTCGCGGGGCATTGGAGTGTCTTCGATGCGACGGACGCGGACATGAGCCGGCGGCGCACCTTGCCGACCGCGTTCTCGTCGGCGAGCAGCAGGTGCCCGCCGCTCCACGCAGCGTCGGGCAGGTGGAAGTCGACGTCGGGCATACCCACCACATGCGCGGTGGTGGCGGTGGACGGTTCAGGTTGCCCGGCCCAACCGGCCCAGCACCCGGCCCGGCTGTGAACCCGCGGAAAATCAAGGGCGGCCCGGCACGGCCCAGCACTGTTGGGCCGGGTTTTGCCCTACTCCCGACTGGGATCGGGGCGGTTCACCCTAGAAGAAGAAGAAGAATAAGGAGTATCTCCTCTAGATAGATAGATATATATATCGGGGAATATATGTCTCGCTGTTCCCCTATAGGTAGGGCGGCACCGCCGGGCCGGCGGGCCGGGCACCCTTTTCAAGGTCTCGTTCCCAGCCGGGAGTAGGTGAGAACCCGGCCCAGCCAATCCCCCGATTTGCCGGGCCGGGTGCTGGGCCGGCCCGGCCAACAGCCGCCCAGGACGGCTCACCACCACATACCGCCTGCCGGTGTGCACGGTTGAAGTGACGTCTCCGCCTTACGCGCCACGTGCGCGCGCGTACACGCGCGCCCGCGTAGGCGCCCGCACGCGCACGCGCACGTGGCGCGTAAGGGCGCGGGCTGTGGAGTTCGGTGCGCACCGTTTCCGGACGACCCCGAATCACGTGCCGCAGGGGTGGAGGTTGACCGACCCGACAAGGAGACCCGCATGACCGACATCCAGGCGGACGAGCACACCGAGGACCTGACCGGCTTCGAGGACCAGATCGACGACGTCGACGATACGGAGGAGCTCGAGTACGACGACCGCAGCATCGACGTCGTCGACGCCGGTGGGTCCGCGTCCTCCGGGAGCCGCCGCCGACGCCAGATCACCCGGCAGGGTGCATCGAAGGCGATCGGGAAGTTCGTGGAGCTGTCCGCAGCACCCCGGGAGCACCTCGCCATCCTTGCGACCGCGATGGGCGGGAAGCCGGACCCAGCCGAGCTCGCCGCGACGATCGTGTCGTCCCCGCGCGTGAACCTCACCTCCGTGAACGACCTGCTCGCTGTCGCGGATGCGGCAGCCGAGTCGCCGTACGCGGGCATGCTGAAGTCGATGGAGCTCGCCCGTGAGCAGCTCCGCAACGTGTGGTCGCTGATGCAGGCCGCTGATCTGGTGTCCGGCTCGTTCCCGTCGAAGGAGAGCGCGGGTGCGATCGCTGTTGCCGAAGCGGCCGCGAAGGTTTCCGCCCCCGAGCGTGACTTGCTCGACGCGGTCCGCGCCCTCGCCCGCAAGTAGGTGTGAACCTCATGCGCCGCTGCCGCTCCTGGCGGTACCACAACGTCGAAGGTCACACCGGGCATCTGCCGGGTGGGAAGTGCCGGCGTTGCTGGTCCCCGTGTCGTAACCGGATCCCCGGGGATGAGTGGGCGGACGGTGTGCGCCGGTGCGAGGACTGTGTGGAAGCGCTCCTCCACTGCCCGGAGGTGGCGGTGCGGCGCGCGCTCGTGGAAGAGCCCGGCCAGCGGGATGATGTCCTCCGCGCCCTGCTAACCGACCCAAACGGGCCAGTGGCGTTGGCCGCCGAACGGGAACTGTTCGGCCGTGACAATGCCGTCGTGCTGCCCGAGATCAAGGTGCCGGAAGAGACCCTCACCGGCCGCAGAAGGAGTGTGTGGTGATGTCACGGAAGCAACGGCGGGCGTCCCGGTCCGTGTGGGAAGACCAGTCCACGGATCTGAACCCGCAAGCCCCGTCGGTCGTGAGGGCGGTCCGCGCCGAGAAGTGGAAGCGTCGCGCGTTGACGACGATCGCGTGGGGTGTGATTCCGGTGTGCGCGCTGGTTTCCCTCGGTTTCGTGTCCGCGAACGTCGCCCCGAAGCCGGGCCTCGACATGGCGACCGCGAGCCTGCTTACGAACTCCTCCGAGGGGAAGTCGGTCGCGTACGCGGCCGTGCAGGAGTGGTTGGAGGCGGCCCCGTCCCCACTTCCGGGTGGGGTGCTCGTGTCCTGGGACGGGTACACGGTCCAGGAGCCCCCGAAAGCGAACACCGACAACGGCGAGCAGCAGATCATGTACCGGTTCGAGAACCACGCGTTCACGGCCGCCCGCGGCGCCCAGCAGTTCACGATCACTGTGCAGGTCGCGGTGGACGATACTGCCGGTGCGACTGTCACCGCGACCCCTTCGATCAGCCCGATCGCGAACGTGAAGGTGCCCGGCACGATCGTCCCCTGGTTCGGGTACGACTCCACCAGCGCATCCCAGGACGTGCAGAAAGCGGTCGACGCGTGGGCGGACGCGTTCACCTCCGGCGACCCGGACATTCTGTTGCGTGCCGTGCAGGACAAGAACACCTCCCACGCCTACCTGCCGCTCAGCGGCGTCGCGGACGTCGACGAGGTCGTCATCATCGCCGCCGGGTACAAGCCGGTGGAGGGCGAGAAGGTCACGAACCCGGACCAGATACTGGTGCGCGCCGAGATCCGGGTGTGGTGGGACGGTCAAGAGCCGGTGGATGAGAACGGGAACGACCGGGAGGCGCCGGAACCGATCACGTACGACCTGCTGATCGCTGACGCGGGCACCGCATCCCCGTACGTGGTCGCGTGGGGCGGTCCTGGTTCCGGGCCCGCGTTGACGCCGTACATGAACGCACTCAACGGGGTGGAGGTCACCGTCCCGACGCCGACGGATGGGCCCACCCCGACACCGTCGGAGACGACCAGCGGGGAGGGTGAGTGATGGCACGCGGGAAGCGGAACGACAACGGGCTGACGATCTCCACCCGCCCGCAGTGGGAGACCCGAGCGAAGCGGCCGCTCGGTGACGGGCTGTGGCCGGGCATCGACAACACACTGTGGCTGTGGCGGTCGGTGCCGATGGCCTCGGTGACGGACGCACGGTCAGCGGACGACGCGGTCAACGTCGGTGGCCCCCTGTACACGGCGTACGAGGAGCTGGCCCGGATGGCGGGTCGCGGGAACCACCGCCGGCAGGTGAAGAGCACATACCGGCAGACGCATGCGCTGCTGCTGAACATCCCGACGCACTTCGAAGCGAATCGGGGCAACCCGATCCGCGACTACCAGAACCGGGAGTTCGGGACCGCGGAGGTACTGCGCCGCACCCTGCTGTTCGGGGTGAAGCTGACCCCGTCGGTCGGCAACGGCGGGTGGCGTGCCGCGATCGACAGCGTCGTGGAGACCCTGCAGTACGGTGGTGCGCCGCTGTCCGATTACGAGAAGGACATCGCGGAGGTGTCCGCCGCGCTCAGCCGCGCGGGTCTGTCCGTTCCCTCGAGCTCGGACCTGCACTTCGCGGACTCGTGGTGGAACCACTCGAACTCCGCCGGGATCCCCGTCCTCACCCATGAGGAGCACATTCACTTCTTCCGGACGGTCGCCGCCGCCCATCGTGCCACCGCGGTCGATCCGATCTCCTGCGAGAACTGGCCGGTGCAGGACGCGGAGCACGCGATCAGTTTCGCCGCGGTGGAGGACTTCGACCTGCACTACGTGGACGCGAGGGAACCGCAGGCACGGTGGGTGACTCCGCTGCTGGACCAGGGCGCCCGGGTCATCTCCATCCGCGCGCTCGTGGAACCCGCCGCGGTCACCCGCAACGAGCTGCGCGGTCAGCAGCGCCGGTACCGGGCGGACCTGGCCGAGCTCGCGGAGCAGAACAAGGCTGACCGGCAAGAGCTGTACGAGCTGGAAGCGGAGATCGGGTCCGTGGAGGGCGCATACGCGAAGGGCGGGCCGGCGACGCTGACGGAGGCGAGCATCATCGTAGGGTTCAACGGGGTCGTGGAGGACATCGAGAAGCTCGCCCCGCCGAGCATGGTTCTCTCCAGCATGGTGAACCGTCAGGCTGCGGCCTGGCACGAGACGATGGTGTGCTCCGCGGTCCGAGCGAACCCGCTCCTGCACGACCTGCCGGACACGATGGTCGCGTTCAGCGCACTCCCGTCCATCTCCCGAGCCGGGGATGCGGACGGGGCGATGCTGGGATTGACCGAACGTGACCGGCAGCCCGTGTACGTGTCTCCGAACGCGGCCGCGTCCGAGTCCACCTACCCGCTGTTCCCCGTGTACGGCGCGTCCGGGTCGGGGAAGTCGGTGACCCTCCAGTTCCTCGCGGACCAGTTCCATCGGATGGGGCGCCCGCAGTTGGTCGTGAACCCGCAGCAGGGTGCGTCGATCGCGGACGTCGCGGAGATGAGCGGCTGGTCGGTGACCACCCTGGATGCGTTCATCCGCTCCGACGGGGCGCTGGATCCGATCCGGATCATTCCTCCGGACGAGGACACCGGTTCGCGTGCGGAAGCAGTCACGAAGGCCGTATCGATGCTGTCGAATGTGAACCCGATCGGCCCGGACATGGACCGGCACATCAACCGGCTCAGCTACGCGATCGACTACGGGGTGAAGGCGGGAGCTCTTGCGACCGGTGAAGCGCTCATGGTCGCCCGGGAAGCGGGGGTCATCGGCCGGGACATCACCGACCCGATTTTCGAGTTCGCGGAGGTGCACCCGATGTTTCGGGCCACGTTCGGGATGCACCCGACGACCGCGCCCATGTCTCTGTCGTCGGGCACCACCCTGGTGGAGGTCGGGTCCACGAGTCTGACGCTCCCACCGCCCGGCTGGTCTGGTGAGGCTGGGGAGATCAAGGACCCGACGGTGCGCACGTCGATGAACATCATCCGCATGCTCATCTGGGGCGGCATGGCTGCGTTGCGTGGCCGCAGCGGCGTCATCCACTTCGACGAGTCGTGGATCATCGAGAAGGCCGCGCCCGCGGACCTGGACCAGGTGGGGCGTCTGGCCCGCAAGTGGGATGTGCTTCCGGTTCTGTACACGCAGAAGCCGTCCGGGCAGATGAGCATCGGCCTGAAGGGGTACGTGTCCCGCGGTCTGATCGGTCACATCAAGGACCCGGACGAGGCGCGTTGCGCGCTGGAGATGTTCGGTCTGGAGGGCAACACGGAGCTGTTGCGACGGATCACCGCGGAACGGTATCTGGCCGATGGAGCCGGTCTGAACTGGGACAGCCTGCAGGCGTTGCCGGCGCCGAGCGGTGGGGTGCTGCGCGGGTCCGTGTTCTATCACGTGGACCTCCGTAACCGGGTCGCCCCCGTCGAGGTGACCTTGAACCCGGAGTTCCTCCGGCTCGCGTCCACCACACCGGAGGACGTCGCGCGTCGGCGTCGGGAGCGGGAGCTGCGGAAGGCCGGGTAACCAGACTGCCGGCGGGCTTCCCCACAGTTCTCCCGCCGGCTTCCCCCAGGGGTGGGTCGTCCGATGTCGGGTCGGGACGGCCCACCCCTCCTCTTTCGGCGGGTGGTGCCCTCGGGTGCCGCAGGGGTGGTGTGTGAGCGTGTCCCGACAGACGCTCGGGAAGGTCAGCGATGGCGATCGAGCGCATGCAGGTGCCCGTCGGCGCGAAGTTCGACCCGTCCAACCAGCAGCACATCGACGTGGTGATGAAGAAGGTCGCTGAGACCGGACGCGGCACTGGTTGGGAGATTCAGTCGTATTCGGCGGAGACCGGGCTGCTCACGATCAATCGCCGGAACCTGCTCACGCATGTGGACCGGAACACGGAGGGCAAGACCGACTCGTACAAGGTGGAGTTGAAGCGGGGCACGAAAGCCACCGATGGGGAAAAGGTCGCCGCTGAGTTGGAGTCCGACCCTCAGCATGAGGGGTACTACATGACCCGGTTCGACCCGTTCATCAACCAGGCGACCCTGTCCCGTCTGAATGACGCGGAACTGCGCTGCCGTAGCGCTGTCGCTGTCGCGTTGGGGGTGAAGCCGTGGGATGTGCAGGTGTCCTCCCGTCCCCGCGGCGGGTTCCTGCTCGGGCTGCCGAACACGTACGTGCCGTCGAAGCATGACGAGAAGATCACCGAGGTCGCCGAGATGGTGGTCGGGCGTCCGGGCTGGTACTTCGCGGCGGACGCGCAGAAACTGTCCGGGGAGATCGTCCCGTCCGCGCCGCCGTCGTTCCCACCGGTGATCTCCTACCCGTTGGATCTGCTGCCGGCCCCGTCGGAGACGTCCCCGTCGGTGCTTGCCCCGATCCCGATCGGCATGACGCTGGCGGACCGTGGCGACCAGCCGTCTGCTGTGACCTGGCTGGATCTGGAAGCGGGAAGCCACTCCCAGGTGGGTGGCACGAGCGGTGCGGGCAAGACGGTCACCCTGAACACGCTCATCGCGGGGGCGTTGGCGGCCGGCGCCGAGTTGGCGATCATCGACGTGCCTGCGAAGGCCGTGGACTTCGAACTGTGGCGCCCGTGGACCCGACCGGGAGGGTGGGGTTGTGAGTCGTTCGAGGAGAACGCGATCGCGTTGGAACAGCTGTACACGGAGGGCACCCGTCGGGCGGAGACCCTGAAACGGTACGGGGTGAAGAAGCTGTCACAGCTTCCTGCGGACATGCAGACGCAGATGAAGCCGGTGCTGATCGTCGTCGATGAGGTGACTGGTCTGTTCGCGATGGACACGGTCCCCCGTCAGCTGGACCGGGAGCACCCGCTGGTGTTGGAGGCTCAGTCGCGGAACCTTGCCCGGGAGCTGATCAAGCAGTACATGGAGCGGATCGCGGCGGAGATGCGGTTCGTGGGGTTCAAGCTCGTGGTCTCCACCCAGGTCGCGTCCACCGCGACCGGGATCGGCACAGCTTTCCGTACGAACCTGCACAACAAGATGCTCCTGGGCGCGAAGGCGACCGACGGGAACCGGAAGCTGATTCTGCGGGACGTGACCAGCGTTCCTGACGTTCCGGAGCACATCAAGAACGACCCGGCCGTGTCCCGTGGTGTCGGTGTCGCCGAGCTCGAGGGTAAGCAGGCGGTCGTGTTCAAGTCGTTCTATGCGTCCGAGCTGGAGCTGATCGCGGCGTTGCAGGCGCGTGGGATGCGTCCCTTGCCGGACACGCAGCTGGACCAGACCCGCCCGGACCCGCAGTTGGTGCAGGCGACATTCCCACACCTGGCAGAGGTCGCTGCGATGAAGCGGAAGTCGGACGCTCCCCAGTACGGGAAAGGACCACGCCAGTACGAGACGTGGGAGTTGGACCCGAACACGGGTGAACCGTTGACGGGGTTCGCGCGCGCGAACGCGGCCCGCCACGCGGTCACGAAGGCGGCGCAGCAGTGAACTGGCCCGATTGGGTGCGGACCGCGCATGTAGCCGGCACTGCTCGCCAGCACGGTGCTCGAGCTGACGGGCCTGTCCCGTCTTCACAGGAAGGAAATGCCGCATGACCGGTATCGACCAGAAGGCCCCGTTCGCGTTGCTGGACAACGCGACCAGCGAGGTCACCTACGCGGACTCTGTCTCGGACCTCGTGGACCAGATGCTCGACGGGCATCAGGAGGCGAGCAGTGACCGTGACCGTCTGCTGTTGCGGGCGGACGCTCTCGCGGCAGCCGCGGCACGTGCGACCGCGGCGATGCTCGCTGACCTCGGTGTGACCGGTCTCAGCGAGGACGCGCTTACTGTGCTCATGCACGACCGTCGTGGGGACGCGGTCCAGTTCTCCGCGTGGGCGTCGGATCTGCCGTTGCTGCTGTTGGCGACGAGCTACGCCCCGTACACGGACACGCCGGCGCCGGAGGGTGACGCGATCGTGTGGTTGAACCCGGCCACGGAGCGCACCTTCCTTGACTCCCTGCAGTCGCTCGGTCTGGTCGAGTTGTTCGTCGCGGACCCGTCCGGACCGGCATGAACCATCCCCCGCGTGCACCGCGCATGTGGGGGTCATGGTCTCCACCACGTCATCCGACACCCGCCAGAAGATCGCGGACCAGGTCCGGGATTCCGCGCGCGCAGCGTTGGACAATCGTGCCGCGGAGGACACCGCACGGCTCCAGATCCTCGGGCTGCTGCTGGACCCGGAGTTGAACGCCATCGAGAGGGCCATGCACAGTTACGAGCATGGGAACCCGTTTCCGACGACCGAGCGTGAGCAGATTGCCGCGTATGTGACTCGGGCTGTGGAGCGGAAGGTCCTCAACGGTGGCACGGACGTCGTACAGCTCGATGATCTGGTGCACCGCTCCCCTGTCGCGTGGATCGACCGGTTTGCGCGCGCCTGCATCCCTTCGGGTGTGTCGGAGGTTCGTCGTTCCCGGGACCGGACCGCACCGACCCCGGCCCTTCCGACATCGTGGACCCCGGTGGTCGACTCGGCGGAGGAGGCGTTCCTGCTGCGTGAGCATGAGGACGTCGTCGACACCGTCACCTCCGTCGTGGAGACGTGGGAGTCGCGGAGCATGTCGAAGCATGAGCATGTCCGTGAAGTCGCGAAGGTGCTGCGCACTCTCCGTGGTGTGCCCGCCCCGCACGTGCGCGGGATGACGGAACGCCGCTGGGTGGCCGGCCTTATCGAGACAGAGGCCGGGCAACAGCAGATCGTCGACTCGCTCCTCGCTTTCCGTGATCTCGCGTCCGGTGACCCGACGTGGGAGCAGATGGAGGTCGATGACCGGCTCCTGGACTTGTGGATCGACTACGACGCGGACCAGGCGCACACTCTCGCGACCGGTGGCATGAACGTGCTGGTCGCGATCGTGCGTGGGGCGGTTGAGCTTCCTCCTCGCCCGCAGGAAGCGCAACGTGTCGCGGTCCGGCGGATGGCGAAGGGGATGAGCTCGGAGACGGGCTGGTCTTCGCTGGTGATGGAGTTGGAGCGCGCGTGGGTGGGTGAGTTCTTCTCGGCCCGACCTGCCCGCGACAACATGGACCGTCGGTCTGATGAGCAGGCCGAAGCCGAACGTGCCGCGGAAGCTGCCGCGTGGCCGGAGGTCGCCGAACGGGCGGTCTCGTTCCCCGGCGCCCCGTTGGGTACCAAGGTGCGCACCACGGTGGACGTGGCCCGCTGGCTCGAGAACGCACTGGCCGCCAGCACCCGCCGTTGACCGTCTAGCACCTGTGGGTGTCTGGGCCTACGCTCGGGGCGTGCCCAACTACCGGACGTGTGAGGTGTGCAGCGGTCCTGCGTTCGTGGACGCCGCCGGGAACTTGAAGGCGCATCAGCGGCCGAACAGCACACGCTGGTGCGACAACGCCCCTCCCCCGAGCAGGAAGCAGGCGAAGGCGTTCGGCGCGCGTGGGAGCGTGCATGCGTCGTCGGCAGGGTTGCCGACCCTCGGGAACCGGTGACCGCCGGTCCGCCACTGCGTGCTGCGTGCTAACCGTGCCGCGAACCCGGCCCACGGTATCCCGGGTGCCCGCGTTTCCGCGGCCGCGTAATGGGTCGACCAATTTCCCTCTCGTGAGAGGATGACGGGGCTTGACGCTCGATCCGTCACAGAACGTGTACACACCGCGCATACGGTGACTGACCGCAGGGGAGATGCGGTCCCGCCGCGGATGGTGTGAATACGCCACAGGGAGAGGGACATGGAGAACGAGAGCACCGGCACTGGACCGGCAGCGTCTACGCCGCCCGTCGGCAAGCGCGGGATCACCCGCGCCGGGTGGGTCGGGATCGGTGTGGCAGTTGCGCTCGTGGTCGCCGCCGCTGTTACCGTCCCCGTCGTTCAGGCCGCGGAGCTGTCGAGCTCTCAGGCGGCTTTCGACAGCGCGGTCGCCGACCTGGAGGTGGCCCGCGCCGACTACGAGAGCGTCACGGAGGACCGGGACCAGATCCTGCCGTCCACGGCCGCCCTGTACAACACGCTCACCCCGTTGTTCGGCAGCATGACCGCGGATCTGTTCGACCCGGGATCCGCATGGGAGATGTTCGTGTCCGCACGCGATGAGCTCACCAGACTGCCCGGGTTCATGCTGCGGGCCGATGGCGTGCTGGTGCCTCCGACCGTGGAGACGCTTCCGATCATGGAGGTGCCGGCTGCGGCAGGCTCGAAGGACGAGATCGACGAGCAGACCCGGCAGGTGCGGGAGGAGACGGAACGCACGATCGCGGCCACGACAGCGGTACTGGATGCCGCGGAGGCTGTGCAGGAGGTGTCGGCTGAGCTGAACACGGCGGTGTCCACGATGGTCACCGCCGCTGCGAAGCGGGCTGGTGGACTCAGCTACCCGAAGGCGTCCGCGGAGGCGCAGGCGGCGCTGGCGGCTGCGGTGAACGGTCTCACGCCTGCCGTTGCCGTGGACTACAACGCGGCTGTCACCGCCCTCACGAAGTTCGCGAGCTCTAACGCGGCTGCTGCGAAGTCGCAGGCGGACACGGTCGCGAAGGATAACCAGAAGCGGGATGCCGCGAAACGGAACGGTGGCAGCAAGCCCAAGTCGGACAGGTCATCGAAGTCCGACAGCGGCAAGAAGTCGAACGGTGGGAAGAAGTCCGGGGGTGGCGCAAAGGAGGGTTCCAAGGGCGGTTCCGGTGGCGGCGGCTCCTCCACCCCGCCGCGCGGCAAGATCCTGAAGACGGGGGCCGCGTGCAAGGGCTCCGGGGGTGGCGCATCCGGCAACTGGATCAGCAACCTGGTCGCCCCTGCCGACTCCGTGAACGTCCGCGTCACCCAGTCGGTGAAGGGGAAGAGCTGGGCAATCGCGTGGGATTGCGACCTCGGATGGTGACCCGCGCAAGCCACCGGGCACCTCGGGCTCGGGGTATTGCGCGGAGCGGGCAGAACGTGTGCAGACCGCGCATATGGGGGTCAACCGCACCACAAAGAGCGGTTCCGCGGATTCCGCGGTAGACAGGAACCGGGAGGACGCAGATATGAACACCGAGGCCAACAAGCCCCGCATCGGCTGGAAGAGCTGGATGGGTGTGGCTGTCGCGTCCCTGTTCGTCGCTTCGGGCGCCGCGACCGCAGTCGGGGTGACCACCGCAGCGCCCGTGGCGACTGCGGTCACCGCCACCGCACCGGAAACCATTCGCACACATCTCATGTACGTCGAGACGGCGCCGACGACCAACACTGTCACCGCGGCCGGGTCCGTGGGGGACGTGGTGGCTTCACCGGCAAGCGTGAAGTCATCGAAGAAGAACACCGCTCTCGCGAAGAAGTACATGGCGAAGGCGAAGACGAACGCGTCCAAGGCGAACAAGTACCTCGGGCTGGCGAAGAAGGCGGCGAAGGCGAAGTCCTGGTCGAAGGCGAAGTCGTACGCGAACACGGCCACGAAGGCCGCGTCCGTCTCGAAAGCCGCAGCGAACAAGGCCACGAAGTACGCCGCGAAGGCGAAGAAGGCGACCGCACGGAAGTACGCGTCGAAGGCCCGCTCCTACGCGACGAAGGCCGCCAAGTACGCGACGGCGGCGAAGAAGGCTGCAACCAAGCCCGCTCCAAAGCCTGCGGCGAAGCCGACCCCGCCGAAGCCGGTAACCCCTCCCCCGGCGTCCACGCGTGGTCAGATTCTCCTCATCGGTGCGGCATGTTCGGGCAGTGGCGGCGGCTCGTACGGCAACTGGGTCAGCAACCTGGTCGCCCCCGCAGACGCGGTGAACGTCCGTGTCATCCGGGAGGAGCCGAACAAGTCCCCCGATGGCGAGTGGGAGATCGCCTGGGACTGCGACCTCGGCTGGTAGAAACACCGCACGAACGGCCCTCTGAGATTCGATCTCGGGGGCCGTTCGGCTTCCCCGGAGGGCAGCTCCTTCTGCGCCTGCGTTCGATCCCATAGGCCGCACATGCGCGGTACCCCGCTCCCCTGACCCCCACCCGTGACTTGCCGCAGGGGTGGTGTCTGACGACGAATCCGACGTCGCCGCACCTGTGTGGGCAGGTGGAACGAACACCGTTCCTGATGGTGAGGGGGAAGAATGGGCAACCCGACAACGAAGCGCGCACTCCGCAGGGCCGACGCACTCCGGCTTCGGCTGCAGCGGATCGCCGCGGTCGCGATCACAGCGGTGGCTCTGCTCGCCGGGTCACTGGTGGTATCCCAACCGGCGATGGCGGCTAGCCTCGGCGCCGGATACGGCGACTCCGGCGACTGGCGGGGCGCGTACACGGTCGGCTCCATGAAGGTGTACTGCCTCGAGCCTGGCATCGCCGCGCCGATGGGCACCTCCGAAGACCGCGGGTATGTGAGCACCCTCAACGCGCGCAGCAGCGCCGGCGGCACGAACGCGATGACCGCAAACCAGCTCGCACGAGTCAACTATCTGGTGACTACCTACGGGCAGACGGAGAACAACAACCAGGCGGCCGCCGTCCACTTCGCTGTGCAGTACACCGCGAACCGTCCCGGCATGTTCGCATCCAGCGGTTACACCGGCCCCAACAACCTGGACGACTTCATCGCGTACAAGATGTCCCCGTTCGGACAGTCGGTCGTGAACAACGTCACGAACCGGGCTTCGCAGTACGTCGCAGAGGCCGCGAACATCACTGCAGGCCCCGTCACCGGCGGGTCCGGCGCACTGCAGTTCACCGTCGACGGCGGCAACAACTACCTCGGCACCGTGCGCATGGTCGGCACCCCCGGGTCGACCGGAACAATCGTCCTCACCAACGGGATCTTCCTCGCGACCGGCACGAGCACGCTCGCCGGCGCCACCCAGGGCACCTCCTACCAGGTGCGGGGCGTCCCGCCCGCAGACGGGT